>Ga0075163_10014034_pt1 | contig 10359 bp, 4 predicted proteins | sample JI1023141ADNA_FD_71478 | JGI IMG/M metagenome (GOLD analysis project Ga0075163, IMG submission 71478) | Wastewater effluent complex algal communities from Wisconsin, to seasonally profile nutrient transformation and Carbon sequestration -... | ecosystem: Engineered > WWTP > Effluent > Algae... | reverse complement strand
TTGATTGCCGTTGGACAAGAAAATAGTTTCCCTTGGATCGAACGCGACTTAGGAATTGAATTTGATAAGTGGGAAATGCCAACTGTAGATGAGAAAACACACGTGTCTACAAATCCTAAAGTGTTTTTTGGAGGTGATGCAGCTTGGGGACCAAAAAACGTAATTACCGCAGTTGCTCACGGTCATCAAGCAGCTGTTTCCATAAATAATTTTTGCAATGGCATCGATCTAAACAAACGCTTAGATCCAATGGTGAATTTGGTGAGTCAAAAAATGGGAATTCACGAATGGAGTTACGATAGCGAAGTAACAAGTGATACGCGTTATGTTGTGCCGCAAGCCGATAAAAAATTAACGCTTTCAAATAGAAAGAAAGAAGTTGAATTAGGATTTGATCGTTTAACTGGATTTAAGGAAGCAGAGCGTTGTTTAAATTGTGATGTACAAACCGTGTTCACCGAAACTAAATGTATTGAGTGTGATGCGTGCATGGATGTTTGTCCTACAGCTTGTATCACCTTTACCGAGAATGCTGAGGATGAAAATGAGTTACGAAACAAGTTAAAGATGCCTGCAACAAATAAAACGCAAGATCTTTACGTGTCGGATGTTCTTCCTACAAAACGAGTAATGATCAAAGATGAAAATGTTTGTTTGCATTGTGGATTATGCGCCGAACGTTGCCCTACCGCTGCTTGGGATATGCAAAAATTCTTCTACAACGTAACTAAAACACATACAGGATGTCAAAAAAGCTAAAGAAAAAAGTAAGCAAGAAAGTAACTAAAAAGGTGGTTAAGAGATCCGTTAAGGTTGCGAGTAAAAAAAGCATCAAAAAGGTGGTTAAGAAAGCGCCTGTAAAAAAAGCTGCAAAGAAGGCCACAAAAAAAGCAGTTGCAAAAGCGATCAGCAAAAGCAAATTGAATGATTTTGTTATCAGATTTGCAAACGTAAACGGAACCGGTTCGGCAAGCGCGAATTTTTTGTTTACAAAGGCAATTTTCAGAATGGGAATTCCTGTAACACCAAAAAATATTTTTCCATCTAACATTCAGGGTTTACCAACTTGGTATGAAGTGCGTGTTAGTGAAAAAGGATATTTAGGACGAAGAGAAGGGATTGATCTAATGGTGGCTGTTAATCCACAAAGTATGCTTGCTGATGTGAAGTCGGTAAGAACAGGAGGATATTTTTTATTCGACAGTTCAAAACCTTTGCATCCTCAATATCACCGCACAGATATTAATTATATTGGCATCCCATTAATGCAGATCTGTAACGAAGCATACACAGATGCGCGTCAACGTCAATTATTTAAGAACATTGTTTATGTTGGAGCATTAATTGCTTTGTTAGATATTGAATTTAGCGTAGTGGAAGGGCTTTTGGCAGAACAATTCAAAGGAAAAGAGAAATTAATTCCAATGAACGTAAAAGCCTTGCAACTTGGAATAGAATATGTAAAAGCAAATTTTAAATACCCTCTTGATATTCGTGTTGAAAGAAGGAACTTGGTAAAAGATTGGATCATGATGGAAGGGAATGCTGCTTGTGGCTTAGGTGCCGTATACGGTGGTGCAACATTTGCAGCATGGTATCCTATCACACCGTCTACTTCAGTTGTTGAAGGCTTTAGCGAATTTGCCGCTGAGTTTCGAACAGATAAAGTTACCGGCAAAAAAAATGTGGCCATTGTACAAGCCGAAGATGAGCTCGCGGCTATTGGAATGGTGATAGGTGCTAATTGGAATGGAGCACGTTCATTTACGGCAACAAGCGGACCGGGTTTATCATTAATGAATGAATTTTTAGGTTTAGCTTATTTTGCAGAAATACCAACTGTGTTAGTGGATGTGCAGCGCACAGGCCCATCAACTGGTATGCCAACGCGAACGCAACAATCAGATATTTTAGAAGGAGCTTACGCTTCACATGGTGATACAAAACATGTTTTACTTTTCCCATCTACACCAAAAGAATGTTTTGATCTAACTGCCGATTCGTTTGATCTTGCGGAAGGATTGCAAACACCAATTATTATCATGACAGATCTTGATCTGGGAATGAATGATCACATGACCCCTCCATTGGTTTGGGATGACAAACGCGAATACAAACGTGGAAAGGTTTTGAATGCTGAAGCACTAGAGAAAATCGAAAAATTTGGGCGCTACTTAGATGTAGATAAAGATGGAATTACATATCGTACAATTCCGGGAACACACCCTTCGAAAGGATCATTTTTTACACGCGGCACATCGCGCGATGAATATGCGGTTTATACAGAAGATAGTGCTGCGTATCAACGCAACATGGATCGCTTGATGAAAAAATGGGATACAGCAAAAAAAATGGTGCCCGCGCCACAAGTGTATCAAAAAACAAATAAGTCTGAGAACGGAATTTTATTCTTCGGAACATCTCAATACGCTGCCGAAGAAGCAATGGATATTTTAAAAGAGCAAGGAAAACCAGTTGATGCCATTCGTGTAAAAGCGTTCCCGTTCAATAAAACCGTTGAAGATTTTATTAATTCACACAAACGCATTTTTGTTATCGAACAAAATCGCGATGCGCAAATGAAGAGTTTATTGATGATCGAATTACAGGCAAATCCTGCTAAATTAATTTCGATCTTAAATTATAATGGATTACCGATCACTGCCGACAATATTCTAACGCAGATGAGCAATTATTTATCAAGTTCTAAAAAATTAAAAAAGGCATAATATGAGTTACGTTCGCCCCACATTCCGACATCCTGAATTGCCTAAAAATAAACTAGGCTATACCATTGATTATTACGAAGGATCGCTTTCTACATTGTGTGCCGGTTGCGGACACGATTCCATAAGTGCCGGAGTTATTCAAGCGTGTTACGAGATGAATATTGAGCCGCATCGTTTAGCAAAACTTTCGGGTATTGGTTGTTCATCAAAAACGCCTGCATATTTTTTAAGTAACTCGCATGGATTTAATTCGGTTCACGGCCGTATGCCATCTGTTGCAACAGGGGCAAACATGGCTAATCGCGATCTTATTTACCTTGGTGTTTCTGGAGATGGAGATACAGCTTCTATTGGTATGGGGCAATTTGTTCACGTTATTCGTCGTAACCTTAACATGCTTTATATTGTAATGAATAATGGGTGTTACGGTTTAACTAAGGGACAAGATTCAGCAACGGCTGATGAAGGTTCAAAAAATAAAACGGGGCAAGTAAATTTGTTTGAATCGATCGATCTTGCGAGTTTAGCAATTGAATTGGGCGCAACATTCGTAGCACAAAGTTTTTCGGGCGATAAAGCACAATTGATCCCACTCATAAAAGCAGGCTTAAAACATCCTGGTTTTGCATTCATAAATGTTATTTCGCCTTGCGTTACATTTAATAATAATGTTGGCTCAACTAAATCTTACGATTTTGTACGCGAACATGTGGAAGCAACAGCTACGGTTGACTTTGTTCCGCAAATGCAAGAAATAAGTGTGGAATACGGAAAAGGAAGTCATAAGCAAGTTAAAATGCATGATGGTTCTATAATTGATCTGCACAAATTATCAGAAGATTGGGATCCCTTAAGCAGGCAATCGGCCATGAATGCCGTATTAAATGCAAAATCAAAAAATGAGATCCTTACTGGATTGTTATATGTTGATCCTGATAGTCAAGATCTACATCATTTACTTCAAACCAGCGATAAACCTTTAAATTCACTTGCTAAATCAGATCTTTGTCCTGGTTCTAAAGCTCTAGAAGAAATTAATGCAGGCTTGCGCTAGTTAGCATTTAAAGAATTATCGTCTTTTTTCAAAAGGAAACTGTTTGAGGTCACAATTTGTGACCTCAAACGTTTTATAGCAATTTGCAATTCCATCACATTTTTTGTATATTTAGTTAATGCAAAAAGTGCTTTTCATATTTTTATTTGCGTTTTGTTTTCAAGCCAAATCGCAAACGTGGGCTCCAATTGGTGCACAATGGCATTACAGAATGAATTACCCCATTTATCCTTATTTGGATGGTGTACTGGAGCTCAACGTGACAAATACGGTGATCGTGAATAGTATTGTGTGCCAACAAATAATTGGAACATATTACGGAAAAACAATGTCAGCGTCTTCTCCTTCAACAACAATCAATAACTATGTTGACGAAAAGACCTATGCAAATAATGGAGTGTATTATAGGTATGATGCAGACATGAATAAGTTTGATACAGTTGCGAATTTTAATGCTGCAATTGGCGATAAGTGGTTTCTTGCAATGTTGCCAACTTCAACGTTTACAAATAATGGTTGTACTTTTACTAAACCGGTAGTTACTGTCATAAGTTCGGGTACGGTTTCAATTAATAGCCAAACACTAAAACAAATTGTGGTTACCTATTCAGCATGGGGTACTTCAACGGTGACATTAGTTGAGAAGATTGGGAGTACCTCGGGATTTTTATTCCCGTCGTATCATTGTATTAATGATGGTCCTTTATATGGTGAATTCAATTGTTATTCAGATCCGGGTTTTGCTCTTTATAAAAAGGCTGGGGTAACAATTTGCAATTACGATCCCACAAATATAACAGAACACGAACTTCCTGAATACAAATTTTATCCTGACCCTGTTGGTGCAGTATTAAACATCGCTTCTAAAAACGGAGAACAAATAGAAATTAAAATAGTTGATCTTGCCGGAAGAGAAGTTTTAGTTAGTACAACAAAGAACCAAATGGCTTATTTGGTAAATGTCGAAAAATTAACCAAAGGCATCTATTTTGTTCGCCTTTATAGTGCGGGCCAATTTTTGGGCATAAAAAAGATCATAAAAGAATAATTTACTTTTCTCTATGCTCTTGGGTTGTCTCCCTAAGCGGAGTCGAAGCACCACTTCTAAAAAGCCCTAAAAACCTTACTTTTCAACCGGTTTTCAACTATTTTTGGCTTTCAAAAGCCCTAACAAATACGTATATTTGTTCCTCTAATTTTTAAAAATCTCCTGAGTATGACCACAGACAAATTTGTTTCGCGCCACAATGGTCCGCGTGAGCACGAAGTGAAACAAATGCTGAAAAAGATCGGCGTTTCAAGTGTAGAAGAATTGATCAACCAAACTGTTCCGGCAAACATTCGCTTAAAAGAACCTTTAAAAGTGGGTGCTGCGATGAGCGAGTTTCAGTACAGCAAACATTTGCGCGCGCTTGGGAAAAAGAACAAAGTATTTCGCAGTTATATTGGCTTAGGCTATTACAATACTATTTTACCTGCTGTTATTCAGCGTAACATTTTAGAAAATCCGGGTTGGTACACAGCGTATACGCCGTATCAAGCCGAGATCGCACAAGGGCGTTTGGAAGCTATTTTAAATTTCCAAACGATGGTAATGGACTTAACAGCTATGCCAATTGCCAATGCGAGTTTATTAGATGAAGCAACTGCTGCTGCAGAATCAGTATTTATGTTCTATTCAAATCGAAGTAGAGATAAACAAAAAGCAAATGCCAATAAATTATTTGTAAGTAATACACTATTTCCGCAAGTGATCGACGTAATTAAAACACGTTCAAATCCTGTAGGGATTGAAGTGGTTGTTGGTGATGTAAATTCAACAAATATAGACGCATCTTATTTTGGATCGATCATTCAATATCCGGATATCAATGGAGAAGCAGTCGACTATAGCAAATACATAGAAAAATGTAAAGCCTTAGAAATTCAAGTAGCTGTTGGTTCTGATCTTTTAGCATTAGCATTACTTACACCTCCGGGTGAGTGGGGCGCTGATGTTGTTTACGGAAATTCACAACGCTTTGGTGTTCCATTGGGGTACGGCGGACCACACGCTGCATTCTTCACTTGTAAAGAAGATTACAAGCGTTTAATTCCAGGTCGTATCATTGGCGTGAGTGTTGATAGCGAAGGAAATCAGGCTTTACGCATGGCATTGCAAACTCGCGAGCAACATATCAAACGCGATAAAGCAACTTCAAATATTTGTACAGCGCAAGCATTATTGGCTATTATGGCAAGTATGTACGCGGTGTATCACGGACAAGAAGGAATCAAAGCCATTGCACAAGGAGTTCATAATGCAACCAATACTGTTGCCGAAGAATTAAAAAAAGCAGGCTTATCAGTAAACAACAAAACATATTTTGATACCATTGTTGTTGCGTGCGATTCTAAAAAAATACTTTCTAATGCAGAAGCAAAGGGAATTAATTTCAGAAAGATCGATGACAAACATGTTGGCATCTCTTTAGATCAAACAGTTGAGATCGAAGACATCAATGATATTCTTTCAGTGTTTGGCGCAAAAGCGATCAGTGCTGTTGGCGCATCAAAAGTAATAAGCGCATCAAGTTTAGATCGTAAGTCAGCATATTTAACTCATCCAACATTCAACACGTTCCATAGCGAAAGTGATATGATGCGTTATATCAAACGTTTAGAAAATAAAGATCTTTCGTTGGTACATTCAATGATCTCATTGGGATCGTGTACTATGAAATTAAATGCAGCCTCAGAATTATTACCATTAACATGGCCTGAGTTTGCAAATATTCATCCATTTGTTCCTATCGATCAAGCGGCAGGATATTTAGAGTTGATCAACACACTAGATAAAGATCTGAGTAACATCACAGGTTTTGCAAAAATGAGTTTCCAACCAAATTCAGGTGCGCAAGGTGAGTACGCAGGTTTAATGGTTATTCGTCAATACCATATTGCAAATAACGGCGCACATCGTAATGTGGCTTTAATACCGCAATCGGCTCACGGAACAAATCCTGCGAGTGCTGCGATGGCAGGCATGGATATCATCATAGTAAAATGTGATGATAAAGGAAATGTGGATGTTGCCGACTTGAAAGCAAAAGCAGAACAACACAAAGAAAAATTAAGTTGCATCATGATCACTTATCCAAGTACGCATGGTGTTTACGAAGAAGGAATTACAGAGATCACAAAGATCATTCACGATAATGGTGGATTGGTTTATATGGATGGAGCGAATATGAATGCTCAAGTTGGATTAACATCACCTGGAAATATTGGTGCGGATGTTTGTCACTTGAACTTGCACAAAACATTTGCTATTCCGCATGGTGGCGGTGGCCCCGGTATGGGACCAATTGGTGTGGTTGAAAAATTAGTTCCTTATTTACCTTCACATCCGGTTGTAAATACAGGAAGTGAAAAAGGAATTCACGCTGTAAGTTCTGCACCATTTGGAAGCGCTTTAATTTTATTGATCAGTTATGGTTATATAAAAATGTTAGGTAGTGAAGGTTTGAAAGCTGCAACTGAAATGGCTATTTTGAATGCGAACTATATGAAAGATATTTTAAAAGAGCATTATAAAATTCTTTACACAGGTTCAAAAGGACGTTGCGCTCATGAAATGATATTGGATTGCAACGATTTTAAAATGGCAAGTGGTGTTGAAGTAGCCGACATTGCAAAACGTTTGATGGATTATGGATTTCACGCACCAACAGTTGCTTTCCCTGTTGTAAATACATTAATGGTAGAGCCAACTGAAAGTGAAAGTAAAGAAGAACTCGATCGTTTTTGTGAAGCAATGATCTCTATCAGAAAAGAAATTCAAGAGATCATGGATGGCAAAGCTGATAAAGTAAACAACGTTATAAAAAATGCGCCACATACAGCAAAGTTGATCGTATCTGATAATTATAATAAACCTTACGGTCGCGAAAAAGCAGCATTTCCATTACCATGGGTAAGAGCAAATAAATTTTGGCCAAGTGTTGGCAAAGTTGATAATGCTTATGGTGATAGAAATTTAGTGTGTTCATGCGCGCCAATTGAAGCGTATATGAATGAAGCGGTAGAAGCTTAAAAAACTAAATCATAAGTTTTAAAAGGTCTTTCAGTTGAAAGGCCTTTTTTATTTGTTATAACACGAATTTTGGAGGACAATGAATAACTTAAGGTTAACTAATTGATAAACAATACTATATATTGATATAAAATTGGACAAAGCGCAAAAAATGTATTACCTTGTAATTTCCAATGCAAACAACCGTAGGTAATAATACACTTCACGAGATCGATGCTCTTAATAAAGAAGCATGGAACATCAAAGGCAAGAACGATGATAAGGCAATGGAACTTGCTGCGCTCGCTTTAGAAAAAGCAACGAGCATTAATTATTCGGTTGGAATTGCCCACGCAAAAAAAACGTTAGGCACACTTTATATTTGGATGGCCGAAAATGAAAAAGGCGCCCAGTTTTGTTTCGAGGCTATAGCCCTGTTTAGATCACTAAATGATAAAATAAATGAGGCAACTGTTTATGTAAATCTAGGAACTAATTTTTATTTTTTATCGGATTATGATACGGCAATGAAGTATTATAAAACCGGGCACGATCTCGCATCAGAAATAAAAAATGATCAAGGAGTTGCCGCGGCACTTAACGGAATTGGCGCCGTGTATTGTGCCATTGAACAATACGACAAAGCACTTGTATCGCTTTTGCAAAGTGAAAAGATAAATTTAGAGCACAATACAAAAGAGAGTTTAAAGAATGTATTGGATAGTATTGCAGAAACGTATTTGAATTTAAATGATTATACAAAAGCGTTAGAGTATTATACAAAATGTTTCGAACTCTCTAAGGAACTACAAAGCAAACAAACCGAAGCGTATGCTTTAAATGGTTTAGGCAATACCTATGCTGCCTTAAAGGAATACGAAAAGGCCGAACTCTATTTTAATAAATGTTTGGAAATAAGAAGGGAAACAAGTTTTAAATTTGGAGAGGCTGTTACGCTTAATAATCTTGGAAATCTATTTTTAAAACAGAATGACATAAAAAAGGCAATTCAGCTTTTAAAACAATCATACGATATTTCAGTTCAAGTAAGTTCTAAAGAAGGCATCTATCAATCGAGCGAAAAACTAGCTGAACTTTACGAGAAAGAAGGAGAGATCTCAGAATCTCTTCATTATTATAAAATTTATCATCAAGCAAAAGAGGATGTGCGTAATCACAAAAGCGCCCAGCTCTCTAAAAGTTTTGAGCTTCAAAATAAAGTTCTGCAATCGCAAACCGAGCGTACTATTTTAGAAGAGCGCGCAAAGGAATTAGAGAATTACTCTAACAACCTTGTACTGATGGGCGAGATCGGTCAAAAGATCATTTCGCAATTGAATGTGGCCGATATTGTGGACACAGTTTACGCAAATTTAAATACCCTCATGGACGCCTCTGTTCTTGGTATTGGACTTTTTGATGAGGTGAAAGGGGAAATATTATTTCCCGGCTCTATCGAGAAAGGAAAAAGACTACCACCGCATTCGTACTCACTTGAAAAAAACCCTGAGCGGCCTGCCATAAAAACATTTGTTTCACAGGAGGATTATTTGGTAAATGATTTCGGTGATTTTTTGGTGAGATCAGGGAAACTGAAGCAAAAACCAATTGCTGGCGAAAATACAGAATCAGTTATCTATTTGCCAGTATCGTATAACAATAAACGACTTGGTGTGATCACCGTGCAAAGTTTTAGATCTAACGCTTATACGGATTATCATTTGCAAATTGTAAAAAATCTGGCTGTTTATGTGGCCATTGCCATTGAGAATGCCAATTTGTATACTCACCTAGAAGAACGAGTAATTGAGCGCACCGAAGAAATAAAGACAGCCTATCAAAATAATAAACGATTAGGAGAACTCGGTCAGCAGATCACTTCGTCGCTGAATTTTGATGAGATATTTGGTAAACTTCATCAATACGTTTCTGAGTCAATGGATGCCGGTTTTTTTGGCGTTCGTTTATATAATCAAAAACGAAATATTGTTGAATATAAGTATGGCATCGAAAAAGGCGTAAGAAAACAGCCGATGGAAGTGTCGATGGAGGACATTGACAACTATTCAGTTTGGTGCATCACGCATAAAAAGGAGATCTTCATTAATGACAACGAAAAAGAATACTCCAAGTATGTTCGTAGGATTAGAGTTGTTAGTGGCGATATGCCACACTCACTTATTTTTTATCCGGTAATTGTAGGCGACCGAGTTTTGGGTTGTGTATCGGTACAAAGTTTTGATCGCAATGCCTACACTGATTATCATTTAGACATTTTAAAATCATTAGCTACTTATACTGCCATCGCTATTGAGAACGCCAATCGTTTTGAGGTGATGGAAGAAAGAGTACGAGAGAGAACCATTGAGGTTACGCAACAAAAAGAAGAGATCGAACGAACATTCAAAAGCACAAAACTACTCGGGACCATTGGAAATGATATCACCTCTACACGTTCAGTAGATGAGATTATTAATAAAGTTTACGCCAATTTAAATACACTAATGGATGCGGCCGGTTTT
>Ga0075163_10014032_pt1 | contig 10360 bp, 10 predicted proteins | sample JI1023141ADNA_FD_71478 | JGI IMG/M metagenome (GOLD analysis project Ga0075163, IMG submission 71478) | Wastewater effluent complex algal communities from Wisconsin, to seasonally profile nutrient transformation and Carbon sequestration -... | ecosystem: Engineered > WWTP > Effluent > Algae... | reverse complement strand
CTTCAGGCCCACCGAGAAGGTCGGCGAGCGAAATCAAAAGGAGAATGAGGCCACCTGCGATTCGAAAATCGTTCAATCCGATCCCGAGATGACGAAACGTCGTCTGGCCGGCGGCCATGAATACCAACGCGACGACGAGGGCGACTAACATCGATCGATCCACGATCGAACGGCGCTCCGCAGGGGGGAGATCCTTTGTCAGGGAAAGGTACATCGGGACCGTCCCGATGATATCGAGGGCGACGAAAAGCGCAGCAAAGGTCAGTGAAAACGAAGCGACAAAACTCATTTTAGTCCCAGGGCTTAGCCCTATTCACAGTCTAAGGGGGCCTCGAGAAAAGAACCACCCCCGAACTGATCTCGAATGAGCTAAATGCGGCGCATTGACAAGAAGGGGTCCTTTGAGTAAATCCCGCTCCACCCTCTTTCGGAGGGCCTCAAAAACTTTGTCGGTGCGCCCCCTTCGGGATGGGCGCCCAACCACGGGAAGGGCGCGGTCGTTAGACCCCCTTCCCTTTTTCTTATCCGACGACCGCCGTCACCGTGTTCGTCTCGACGAAGTACTTTCGAACGAAGTCCTGGACCTGCTTCGCGGTCACACCCTCGATCGAACGGACGATCTCGGCCTCTGCACGAATCGGGAGGTTATACACCGCCTCGAGCGCATAATACCCGGCGATCGAGCTATCTCCTTGGAGATCCATTGCCCGACGACCGAGGTAGTACTCTTTCGCACGCTTCATCTCACTCGGGGTTGGGCCCTTCGAGGCCAGATCCTCGAGGACCTTCTTAATTCCTGCGATCGCTTCGTCTTTTTTATTCGGAGAACACCCGATGTAGGTTCCGATATAACCCCGTTCGATTCCCTCCATCGACATGGGGGCGACGGAGTAAGCCATGCTGCGCTTTTCGCGAAGTTCGATAAAGAGTCGACCACTCTGTCCGCCCAGAACGTTCGTCGCGAGTCGCATCGCGTAGCGCTCGGGATCCGAGAAGCGAAGCCCGAGGCCACCCGTTAAAATATGGACCTGTTCGCGGCCGAGCGCACGGTCGACCCAACGAGGCGCCTTTAACTCGGGTTCATCGCCAATACTTTCGAGGCCTTTTCCCGACGCTCCCCGAAGCGCTCCGAGGTTTTCGTCGAGTTCCGCGAGCCACGCGTCCAGCTCGCCTCTTTTAATATTCCCCACGACCGAGATCGCAAGGCGTTCCGGACGGAGCCATTTCTTATGAAAGGAATGCAGTCGATCAGAATCAATCGAAGCGATACTTTCGAGCGTGCCCGATGCTGGCTTTCCATAGGGGTGACGCTCGAAAACGGTTTCGTGAAAGAGCTTAGAACAGAGCGCAGAGGAATGATCTTCGATCGAGCGGATCGAGTCCTCGACGACTTTTCTGGAAAGATCGAGTTCTTCTTTCGGAAAGGACGGATTTAAAAGAACCTCCGAAAAAAGTCCGGAGAGTTTTTTCCAATCCCGAGCAAGTCCCGTCGAAGCGAGTCCGATCGTATTTCGTCCAGAGAACCCATCGAGGTTTGCGGCCGCTCCCTCAATCAAAGTCGAGATTTCGGCCGAACTTCGTTTCGTCGTCCCCTTCGCCCAAACACTCGAAAGAAGATTACTCGTCCCGAGGTCGAGATCTGCCGACTTCACGGGATCGGCCACTTCGAGGCGAAGGCCGCCGAGAACCGCGGCTTGGATACTCATCACATGAGAGTGAGGGCGCTCGCGGTAAAGAACACGTACTCCCGAGGGAAGCGTAATCAATTCCGGAACGATGCGCATCGGGTCTTGGTTCGCGTCTTTTTTCTTCAAGATCGCAGGCGACTTCTTCTTCGCTCCGAGTTTCGACTGCGCGATTTCAAACATCGGCTTTAAATCAAAGCTCTTATCGTTCTCGGGAAGCATGACCGTGAACGACATGCGCGCGAGATCGAAATACTTCGCGGCCACGGCTTGGATCTTCGCAGCGTCGACCTTCTTCAGATCGGCGAGATAGCGATCGTCGTGCTCGAGGTCTCCGAGTTGGAATTTCAAAAAGCCCAGGCGGGACGCAATTCCGTCGGCGCTTTGAAGCGCGTAGAAGCGCTCGCTCTCGGTGTTCGTCACGATCCGCGCGATTTCTTCGTGGGTGGGCGGCACGGTCTGAATCCGGACGATTTCGTCAAGCATCGCCGAAAAAACCTCGGGAAGTTTATCGACCGACTCGACATCGGCATTAAAGTAAATCATTCCCGGATCGCGGGGAACGTAAAGCCCTCCACCGACATCGTTTACGATCGATTTTCCATAGAAGAGCGCCTGGTAAAGTCGGCACATCTCGCCCATTCCGAGAATTCCGCCCAAGAGATCGAGGGCGGGCATGTCTTCGTGCAGAAGTTCAGGCACTCGGAAAGAAAATGCGAGAGTCGGGGTGGTGACGTCGAAGGGAATTTTCTCAAACGACGCTTTCGCGCGGACTTCGCTTTCTTTTGGCCGAGGAAGGCGAAGCGCCGGCTTCTTCTTGATCACTTTTTTCCCAAAAAGCGATTCGAGTGTTTTTATAAGTCCCTTTTTCCGCTTTTCGTCGAAGGGGCCGACGAGAACGAGCCCCATATTCCCAGAGACGTAATGGCGACGATAAAAACGTTCGAGGTCCGCGACTTTCGCGGCCTTGAGCGTCTTCGTATATCCGATGACGGGACGACCATAAGGATGCTTCGTGAACGTCTCGGTAAAAAGAGATTGGAAAAGCATTCGGCCAGGAGAATCTTCGTTCTTCTTTAGCTCTTCGAGAATGACTTCGCGCTCGCGTGCGAAATCTTCCTTCAGGAATCGCTGAGGTTTCGCCATCGCCCCGAAAACCTTCAAAACCTTTTCCCAGTGATGGGCCGCGCAGGTGACGTGATAGACGGTTTGGTCGAAGGAGGTATAAGCGTTTACGTCCCCACCGAAACTCTCGATCGCACGAGCGAGTTCGCCGCTGGATGCTTTCCCCGACGTTTTCGCGTCCGTATCTTTGAAGTGCATGTGTTCGAGAAAATGCGCGAACCCTGCTTCCGCTGGCTTTTCATCGGCGCTGCCCACTTGGTTCCACCAGTAAATCGAAGCGACGGGGCTGTCGTTATTTTCGAAAATGACGGGGATACCATTGGAAAGACTCAGGAGTTCGGGCGAGAAAGTTTTCGACATAGGCCTAGAGGGTACCCAGATTTCCTGAGAAAAATCGAGGGATTCCGAGGGTAGAATTCGCGGACGAATCGGGTTACACCTCCGACGCATGCGCTCTCTCTACGTCCACTTTCCTTTCTGCGAGTCGAAGTGTCACTACTGTGACTTCTACTCGATCGGGGCTGAGCGCACCGGGGTCGACGACCCTAGGCTCTTCGAAGAGGCTTTGCGCCGGGAATGCCTCGCCCAAGCCCCACTCCTTGGGCCGGTAGATGGACCGAAGCTTGAGTCGATTTTTTTTGGAGGCGGGACTCCGAGTATGACCCCTCCCGAGTCGATGAGGCGGGCGTTAGCGCCGCTTGAACTCGAGAGTCGAGTCGGACCCGAAACCGAGTGGACGATGGAGGCGAATCCGTCGTCGGTCGACCAGAAGCGACTCGAGGACTACCGACGGCTCGGCGTGAATCGGATTTCGATGGGGGTTCAAGCCCTACGGCCCGACCTCCTTACGATGCTCGGCCGCGTCCACTCCCGTGAGGCAGCGTTCACGGCGCTCGACGCGATTTTCGCCGCGGGCTTCACGAATGTATCCGTCGACCTTCTCTGTGGAGTTCCAAACCAGTCAGTCGGAGATGTCGAGCGCGCAATGGAAGAGCTCGCGCGCTATCCGATCACTCACCTCTCGTGCTACCTGCTCACGCTCCCGAAGACCCATCGAATGTTTCGCGATCTCCCAAAGGAAGACGAACAGCTCGAACACCTTCTCGCGATCGATCGGTTTATGACCGCGAAGGGTTTCGAACACTACGAAATCTCGAACTTCGCGAAACCCGGAAAACGCGCGCGCCACAATCTCGCGTATTGGACGGGAAAATCGTATCTCGCGCTCGGACCCTCGGCCCATTCGTTCGACGCCGAACGAAGCGAACGCTGGAAGAATTTTTCTTCCCTCCATAAATACGCTTCGCTTCTCTCGAAAGGCGAGTCGGTCGTGGAGTGGAAAGAAACACTGACCCCCGACCAACGCGATATGGAGAAGTGGCTCCTCGCGCTTCGTCTCGAGGAAGGATTTCCAAGGGAGTGGCTGGATACCGATCTTCGTCGAAAAAAGGCCACCCTCCTGAGTGAAAAGGGCCTTCTCGAAGACCATCCCACCCGCACCGGAGCGCTTCGCCTCACTCCACGCGGGTTCGCGCTTTCAGATCAGATTATCGCTGAATTCACGGCCTGATTCGGGCTCCAACGAAATGCGTTTAATGCAAACTGGACCTTGTCGGAACCAGGACGTTTGATACCGCACGCCTTCATATTGACTTCATTGTAGTTACATTGTAGTTTGTAAAGATGTCGCGGGTCGAGTGGAAATGAAGAAAGAATATGATCTCTCAAAGATGAAACTGAAGAAGCGCGGCGCGGTTGCTTCTCCAGCCACCAAAGTCCAGAAGACCGTTCGTTTGGACTTGGATGTACTTTCTTGGCTTGTGAAAGAAAGCGCGCGTCGGGGAATTCCCTACCAGACATTGATCAACGCGACCTTGAAAGAGGCCATGCAGACGTCGGGCGATGGGCTCAAGGAGCTTGTCCGCAAACTTGTTCGAGAAGAGTTAAAGAAGGCGTCTTGATGACAGAAAAATCAAAAAAGCGAATCACGATGGTCCGCGAGCATCCACGACATGTTCCTTTAAGCAGGAAAAATCCGGATGGGCTTACGATCGTGGACCAACACCCTAGACGACTGAAGGGGACTTACCTAGATTCCGTGGAAATCGAATCGGTATTCGAGGGTTATGACCGCAAAAACCTCGTCTGGCCGAAGGCAGGAATACTGAAAAAGTACAAGAACGCAGACAAATACGACGAAATCATCGCGATTTGGACGGACTACTTCAATAAAAAATTCGACGTGAACCCTCCACTCGATCCCGATGCCGTTAAGGCGCTGATCGCCAGCGAATCCGGGTTTCGCCTCGACCCCTTGGAGAACAAAGTCGCCTTCGGGATAGCCCAGATCACGAAAGGCACCCTAAAGATCCTCCAAGATCCAGCAGGCGAAGCGAAAGAGTTCACTTTCGATAAAATCCGACAGAAGGATCTTAGGGACCCGAGCATCGCGATTCCCATGGCTGCACGTTGGCTTTTTCGCAAAAGGGATACTGCTGAGAGCAAGTTGGGACGTGCGCCTAACGCGGAAGAACTGATCCTCGAATACAAGGGCTTGCTGAAAAGCAGATCTCAGTACAAGGAAAAGGCATTGAAGAAATTCAGGGAAGATTATGCGGCACTTAAGAAAAAATGAATATGTCGCGGTCTGCCTTGGGCTCCTTTCATTCGGATGCGCGACCTCCTCCTATCGTGTGCTCTTTCAGGACGAGAGCGCCGCTGAACTAAGTGTTTCTCCTGATCGCATTCGGCTCCAGTGCGAAGACCTCTACGACGCGGATATCAAGGGTCTGTATGGGTTCATGATGCACGTTCTGGATGGGGAGAATAAAGTGACCACACTCATCCAAGGAAACACCTTTGATAAGGGAAGCTGCGAAAACCGGCTCAAAGGGATCGGAAAAGTACTGAGAGAAGGAAAAAAAATTTATATCGCCGGACGTGGCGATTTAAACAGCGTAGATGAGAAAAGTCGTGAGGAATATACTTTCCCGGGGAAAGGTACCTTTCGAAGCGGTGGCAGAATCTTAAATTTCGTCGCGATCTCTAATGAGCACGGCCTCTGTTACGACGCCTATAGCGGATTCAGGGAGCAGCCCTGCCCCCCCGAGCCGTTTCCCTTTTGGAACGCGGCGAAGAAGTCGTCACCTTAATACCGCTTAAAAAGTTGAACCCGCTCGGACTGTCGACCCATTCCTTTCATGTCGAACGGAACGAGCGATGGAAAAAATTTTTCGTCTCTCCGTAAGTGCGCCTCACTCCACGCGGGTTCGCGCTTTCAGATCAGATTATCGCTGAATTCACGGCCTGATTCGGGCTCTATTTTTGCCTATCTATGCTAATTATCAATCTTGCATTGTAAGGCTAAATACCTTACACTTAGGGGGTAAGGATTGAGCAAAGAGTATAGAGTCCAGATCACCCGTTTCGCCGAGAAGCGCCTAAAGAAAGTTCCCAGATACATACGAGAAGCACTTCTCGTATGGGTAGAAACGATTGAGAGCGAAGGGATTTTAGAAATGCGAAGAGTTCCGGGGTATCACGATGAGCCACTCAAGGGGGATCGCCTTGGACAACGCTCGTCTCGGCTGAGTCTCGGGTATCGCGTGATTTATGAAGAAATCAATCGCGGTCCGATCGTAGTCGTTGGAGTTCTCGAGGTAAATAAACATGAGTACTAAAAGTCTATCGAAAATCCTAAAACAGGACGTTGGACCGCTAAGCTTTGCCCTGTACCTCCGTGTAGCCAGGAACTCGCTAGGCCTCACTCAAGTACAAATGGCAAATAAACTAGGAATTGCGCGAGGAACACTTTGCGATATTGAAAAGGGTCGACAGATGGTCAGCCCCGCACTCGCACTCAAAGTGGCCAAAAAAGCTGGGCTTTCTCCCGAGCTGGCCGTCCAAGCCTGCCTACAAGATCAGGTCGACCGAGCCGGACTTAAACGACGAGTTGAACTCGTCGCGTAGAGTTTTAAGCTTAACTTCCGGATTTTGTCTCGAATCGGGCCAACAAGAGCAAGCTCATCCAAAATACTTTCGATGATGACTTCTTCGCCACCAGGCTTTTCACGGACTTTGTTTAAGGTTTTTCCATAACGACTTTGATCTGAGTCTTCCCAGTGTCGTTATAGTTATCAATAAGCTGATCTTTAAGTCCCGACTGGTCAGGCTCTGAGCGAATTCTAAAATATCCCGACCTATGTAAAGCCAAAAAACACATTAGGAATAGGATATCGAATTTGGACTGGTTAATTCTATTGTGCACCTTGATGTTTTTCCAGGACCTCCAGTTGATCAACCTACAAGATCAGGTAGACCAGGTGGACAGGGTCGGACTCAAAAGACGAGTGGAACTCGTCGCCTAGAGTTTCGAACTTAGTTTCGGAACTAGGGGAACCGTTCCTCAATACGCTCTTGGCGCTGCCAAAGAGTTTGGAGACCTTCCAACACGATCCGATTATTCGCATTTTGCTCTTCAAGAAGAAGCTGCATGCGTGCATTTCCTGATTCCAACTTGTGAAAGTTAGACTCCAACTTTTGCTCCAACCCGCGAATATCGGATTTGAGCTCATCACGAACCAACGCCAGCATCCTTCGAGTCGCGGGTTGATCTTCGGATTTAGCGGATGGAATTTGGACCGGCGATGACTTTGTCTTGGTCATGAGATGCTCCTATCTGAATTGCAGGGAAAGTTCTCCTGCAAAGCGAGCAAAGACCTAGCCGGAATTCAAAAATCTCAATCGGGTCGTGACTTGCGCCAAATTTATTTATACACGCGCGCAATCGTTGCGCGTTAACTGGGACTTATTGGTCTTTAACTTCTAAGGATGTTTTGTAGATTGCCTCACCGTCAGAAGCGGTAGGGGTTCGATCTTCTACAATCGTCACGATTGCCTGAACTGGGCTACAGAATCCACCAGGCAACCATACTAGCCGGTAAGAATTGATTCCTGGGCTCACTTCAGTTTTTTCGGCGCTGTCCAAAAAGTCGTTGCAGGCAGGGTATCCGGGAATTGCCATCAGCGGGTTGTTAATTAAAATTCGGGCGACATCTTCCATGGCCGCAGGTGAAGCAAGCGCCCCGGTTGAAAAAACGAGGCCGACCAACGAAATGAAAGTATTAATTTTTTTCATGAATCCTCCTTTTGAGTTTCTAGCAAATACCTTTGCTTTAAGCCGGAGCCCCGAAACTCTTCGCTTACCGAACACGAAACGCGCGCTCGCCCGACTTCGCTCCGCCGGGTAGGCGGCAAGTCGGAAGCTTCAAGTCGAAGCGCATTTCCGAATCCAGGCAAGAGTAGAAGAGCGCGATTTGCTGACCGTAGCTCACGCCTTTCTCAGCGATGACTGTTCCGTCTTCATTCACTTCGCACGGATTATCCATCGTGCACTGCTCGCCATTGTCGCTACCAGTGTTATTGATACCGATGACTTGGTCGGAGCCGGCCGCGATAATTGGAGAACCCGACGTTCCGTGAATCGTCTGGCATCCCGGGCGGGTGTAGCGAATCGAATTCCGCATCGTCCAGGCGTCTTCCTTGAGGGTGTCGACGAGATACTCAATCTCACACGCATATCCGCGCTTCCAATAACCCGAAACGATCTCAATCTTCTGGCCTGGTGCCGCGATCTTGCTCGAGAGGGTGAGCGGGCGAACGTTAAACTTTTCCTTGATTTGGCGATACGTCTGCTTCACGCGGTAGAGCGTGACGTCCGTTTTCGTCATGGTCGCGTAAAGGACTTTCTCGGCTTGGATATTCCCCATCGAGTTCCCGCTGGAAGCCTCAAGAACCGCGAAGCTCCGATCGGACTCCGAGTTCATGATGAAAGTATTCGGTTCGATAAAGCCCTGCTCGTTACAGTGGCCGTTCGTCAGAACCATGGCTTGGTCGTCGTCGATGCTCGACTCGTAACGAACAAGCGCTCCGGAGCAGTTCGAGAGAGCGATGATTCCTTCGAAGTTCACCCCTCGCAAGTCGGCTTGGTGAAACGGGCGAGCGAACGAAGAAAGCGAGACGGTCGGATTCACTGGGAATGCCGAAGCCGAAGCCATCCAAAGACCCGCGACCAAACTCAAAGACCATCCCTTAAACTGCTTCACTGAAACCCCCTGAAGGTTAAAACCTGACGAAATGATGCCCGGAGTTAGCATGGCCGCTAACCCGAAGCGAGGCACGGAGCGTCACGCCTTATTAATTTCAATAATATCAATGATTTAAACCTTGAAATTTGACACGGCCCCGTTTAGGTCCATCTTTCGAACACAGGAGACGCCCAGTGAGCCAGGAGAAGCCCCTCAGCAGTGAAACGCCCGAATCGTCGAAAGAGACCGGGTTCCCACCGGCCGCTGAAGCCGTAGAGACGAAGATCGCGGAACTCGAAGCCGCGCTGAAAGAAGAGAAGAGCAAGTACCTCTATCTCTATGCCGACTTTGATAATTTCAAAAAGCGCGCGATCAAAGAACGCAGCGACGCGATGAAGTACGGCTGGGAAAGCATCGCCCGAGATATTCTAGGTGTCGTCGACAACCTCGAACGCTCGATCGAGTTTATGCCGAAAGACGTGGACGGAAATTTAAAGACAGGAATAGAGATGACGATTTCTCAGTTCCGCTCGGTTTTAGAGAAACAAGGCGTCGCCGTCATTCCGACGGAAGGAAGCCCCTTCAATCCTGAACTTCACGAGGCCATGGGCCAAGAACCTTCGGATCTGCCTTCGGGATCCATCACAAAGACCCTCGTTAAGGGCTACACCCTCCACGGACGACTCCTTCGTCCCGCAAAAATTATGATGAGTGCCGGGAAATAGGCGCCGTCGTTTGACAAGCTTTCGATCGCATCCAACTTTGATTTAGGAACACTTAGGAAAGAACGGAGTAGATAAATATGGGTAAAATTATCGGAATTGACTTAGGTACCACGAACTCTTGCGTCGCTGTCATGGACGGCTCGGAGACGAAGGTGATCGCGAATAGCGAAGGAGCGAATACGACTCCCTCTATCGTCGGTTTCGCTGCGAACGGCGACCGCCTCGTCGGACAAACCGCGAAGCGCCAAGCCGTGACGAACCCAGAAAAAACGATTTTCGAAGCGAAGCGCTTGATCGGTCGAAAATTCGACTCGAAAGAAGTGAAAGACTTCATCAGCCACGCACCGTTCAAACTCGTATCGACGAAAAACGGCGACTCCGCTGTAAAAGTCGGCGACCGCGAGTACACCCCACCAGAAATTTCCGCGATCGTGCTCCAGAAGATGAAGCAAACCGCGGAAGACTTCTTGGGCGAACCCGTCACTGAAGCCGTCATCACCGTTCCTGCATACTTCAACGATGCCCAACGCCAAGCAACCCGCGACGCCGGGAAAATCGCTGGCCTCGAAGTAAAACGAATCATCAACGAACCGACGGCTGCGGCTCTCGCCTACGGTCTCGATAAAAAGAACCAAGACATCAAGGTCGCCGTGTTCGACTTAGGGGGCGGGACGTTCGACGTTTCGATCCTCGAAATGGGCGACGGCGTTTTCGAAGTGAAGGCGACCAACGGGGACAC
>Ga0075163_10014031_pt1 | contig 10360 bp, 7 predicted proteins | sample JI1023141ADNA_FD_71478 | JGI IMG/M metagenome (GOLD analysis project Ga0075163, IMG submission 71478) | Wastewater effluent complex algal communities from Wisconsin, to seasonally profile nutrient transformation and Carbon sequestration -... | ecosystem: Engineered > WWTP > Effluent > Algae... | reverse complement strand
TGAAACGCGATGGGAACAACCTGCACCACGAGGTCTTCATCAACATGGCCGATGCAGCACTCGGCGCCAAGATCGAGGTGCCTATCGTGAGCGGAAAGGCCAAGGTCTCCATAGAACCCGGTACGCAGAGCAACCACGTGCTTCGCCTGAAGGGAAAAGGCCTGCCCAGCGTGAACCATCACGGACACGGCGACCTCTTCGTACACGTCGCCGTCTGGACACCTACCGACCTGAGCAAAGAGGAAAAGGCCGCGCTTGAAAAGCTGCGCGAAAGCCCCGGGTTCCAACCCCGGCCCACCGCCAAGGACAAAGGGTTCTTCGAGCGCGTGAAGGAGATGTTCGGGAACTGATCCGACGTTCCTTCGGTCGAGCACTGCGCTTCGACTTCTACATTGGGGCGCCAATACTTGATCATGCGCCTCCCCTATTTACTTGTCTCGGGCCTTTTACTCCGTGCATCCTTGCTTGATGCCCAAACCGATGGAGCAAGTGAGGCAACCAGTGATACCGTCGATTCAGAACCGGTGGTCACCCAAGCGTATCTGGATTCCATTGATGCCAGCTATACCTACCAGACCGGAGCAGTGCCGATCGCGGGCGTGGCTACGCTGACGCTTCCGCCCACCTACAAATTCCTGGATGCCGCTCAGAGCAAGCAGGTGATGGTGGACTTGTGGGGTAATCCACCGGACGTGGCGGAGGATATGATCGGGATGATCTTTCCCGTGGATGCCGGTGTGTACGATGATGGTTTCGCATTCGCTATCGAGTACGACAGCCTCGGTTACGTGAGCGACGCCGATGCCGACGCCATCGACTATACGGTGATGCTCAAGGACATGATGAAGGAGGATTCCTTGGAGGAGCTACAGCGCTCAGCCGAAGGCTATGATCCGCTGGTGCTTGTAGGATGGGCCGATCCGCCGCACTACGACAAAACGCACAAAGCACTGCACTGGGCACAGGAGCTGGACCGCATGGACAGTTCAGCCCATGTGCTGAACTACAACATCCGCGTGCTCGGCCGCAGGGGGATGTTGCTCTTGAACGCCATGGGGACGATGGACCATCTCGACAGTGTGAAGACCGCGATCCCGACGCTGTTGGACATGATCGCCTTCGACGATGGCAACCGTTACGATCAATTCAACCCGGCCACCGACAAGGTGGCGGATTGGAGTATCGCCGGGCTGATCGATGGCAAGCTGAAGGAGAAGATCGATGGTATGCTGCGCATCATGAAGATCGCCGGCATTGCGGTGTTGGTCTTCCTGGTCCTCGTCGTTATCGTGGTGATCGTGGTGGTGAGGCGCAAGTGAGGCTCCAGTTGATCGCGAAACTCGATATTGTGTAAAGGCAGTCACACAACAAGAACAATGAAAGTCTTCGAGAAGGTCCTCTGGTCGGTTGTTCTTCTGGGCCTGTTGCTGAAGGTCTTTCATCTGCCCCTCTCATCTCTGTTCCTGGTCCTCGGCCTTTCTATACTTTCCATGTCATACCTGTTCGCCGGGTGGTTCATGTTTCCCAATCCGACACGAAAGGACCAGGATACTGCAACAAGTATCCTGACGGGTTTAGCATTGAGCGTCCTAGTGCTGGGCCTCCTGTTCAAGATCCAGGTCTGGCCATTCGCTTCCTTCTACCTTCTGTTGTCCATCCCGTTCACCAGCGTGATGCTCGTTGTCTTGATTATCACAAGGCGCAGCAAGCCCGAATTAGATCGTTATTACAACGCAATGACCCTCAGAACCGCACCCCTGTTACTTGCTGCGGTGATCCTGTATCCTATTAGTGAGCGGAATTTTCTGAACTATTACTACAGCGACAGACCGGGGAAAGCCGCGTTGCTGGATAGTATCATGCATACTGACGATCCATCCATCAAGCAAAAGCTCTATGAAGAACTTGAGACCATGGACCGAGTTGCTGAAGAGGAAAAGCTCAAATCAGAATGAGATGAGACGTTTGGAAGAGCAAAGCGGTGGATCGGTCCAAAATCCGCAAGGACGTTAGATCTCGACCGGTCGAGCGTGCAAATCCCAAATTCAATGCCTCTGCCGGTCAGGTCCGCTGAGGGACCAGCAACGCGACGGGCTTCCCGCCGCTCATCAACATCAGCCCATCCTTCCCGATCTTGGTCTGGCGAGCCGAGCCGATGGCTTCCAGGAACTTCTGTTCGGCCAAACGCAGATCACCGCACGTACAACTGGAAGGGATCAGGCTTTGGAAGCGTACCTCGTTGTTTCCCGTTGACCAGCGCCCGGTGAACGTGCCGCAACGGGAACGACCGGTCAACCTCCCGCTCTTGTCGAGATCGATCGTCATGGGCGGGAATACCGATGAGAGTTCGCTCCCGAACACCTTTACCACGCGCCAACGGCCCATCAACTTGCTGCTGAGCGATATGCCGGTGAACACAACGCTCCCGAGCATGACACAACTGAGGACCAGTGCAGGAATGGTCGCGGCCAGACGTTTGATCATGGGGATGAAGTGTGGATGTAGGGATGGAAGTTAGACGTACGGGCAGCCGGTCAACTAATGACGATGGGCGAGCGGTTGGAGATGTGATGGACCGCAGCCACCATCCGCGCATCGCTTTCATCCCTGAACCCGTGTTGGCGACACGATCATTGCGACCTTCGTCGCGCACATGAGCACCCTGCACGTCTCCGGCAACCTGGTCGATATCCCGAACCGCACCACCAGACCGGTGGAGATCCACATTGCTGAAGGACGGGTCGTGGAGATCAAGGATGTAGCAGGTCCTGTGGAGGGTTACCTGATGCCCGGTTTCATCGATGCGCATGTGCATGTGGAAAGCTCCATGCTCATTCCCAGTGAGTTCGCGCGGCTAGCTGTTACCCACGGCACGGTGGCCACGATAAGCGACCCGCACGAGATCGCGAACGTCCTCGGCGTTGAAGGCGTCGAGTATATGATCGCGAACGGGAAACAAGTGCCGTTCCATTTCTTCTTCGGGGCACCGAGCTGCGTGCCGGCAACGGTATTTGAAACCGCTGGTGCACAGATCGATGCGGAAGCCGTTGGCCGCTTGCTCGAGCGGCCAGAGGTAGTCTACCTGAGCGAGATGATGAACTTCCCCGGTGTACTGAACGGCGACCCCGAGGTGATGCGGAAGATCGCCCACGCCCAACGGCTGGGAAAACCCGTGGACGGCCATGCTCCCGGCCTTCGGGGTGAACTTGCCGAGCGCTACATACGTGCAGGCATGAGCACCGACCATGAGTGCTTTACGGCGGACGAAGCCTTGGACAAGCTCAAAAACGGCATGTGGGTCCAGATCCGCGAAGGCAGCGCGGCAAAGAACTTCGAAGCGCTTCACTCCCTGCTGCACGACCACTCCCACCGGATGATGCTATGCAGCGATGACAAGCATCCGGACAGCCTGGTGGACGGGCACATGAACGTCGTCTGTGCCCGGGCCGTCGCGGCCGGGATCGATGTCTTCAAGGTGCTGCAGGCCGCCTGCCTTAACCCGATCGCTCATTACCGACTACCGGTTGGACGGCTCCACGAGGGCGATCCCGCTGACCTGATCGAAGTGGAGGACTTGGTAAACTTCAAGGTGAAGCGCACTTTCATCCAAGGTCGCTTGGTGGCCGAACAGGGGCGCAGCCTGATCGAGCGTGTCCCTGCATCGACACCGAACAATTTCAATTGTAGCGCGAAGCGGTCAGCCGACTTCGCTACAAAAGCGAACGCCGATGATCTCTGGGTGATCGAACCATACGATGGGCAATTGATCACCGGGAAGTTGCGGATGCCAGGAAAGGTCCAGGACGGGTTCTTCGTTCCGGAAGTTGGCCGGGATCTCTTGAAGATCGCTGTGGTGAACCGCTATTCTGACGCTCCTGTGGCCCTGGGTTGGATCACGAACCTCGGCCTGAAGAACGGCGCAATTGCAAGTTGCGTGGCGCACGACAGCCACAACATCGTAGCCGTGGGCACCAACGACGACGATATCTGTGCGGCAGTGAATGCCATCATTGAACAGCAGGGTGGCATCAGCCTAGCGGATGGTGTGCGCCGGATGGTCCTGCCTCTGCCAGTGGCGGGGATCATGAGTGATGCAGATGCCTACAATGTGGCCCGGGACTATAGTGCAATTGACCGAGCGGCGAAGGAACTCGGCAGTACGATGGGTGCCCCGTTCATGACCCTCTCCTTCATGGCCCTCTTGGTGATCCCGCACTTGAAAATGAGCGACTTGGGACTGTTCGACGGGGATGCGTTCGCCTTTCTCGACCGGGCCGGATAGGCTTGAGCCAAGGCGCTACCTTCAGCGGCGCATGTGGACCACAAATTCCGACCGCAGGGTCAAATACCTTCTTCCCTTTGTGGTAACCAGCGCTTTAGCAGGCTGTGCAGGTCCGCGTACAACCGTCGGTGATGGCTTTCTCCAAAAGCGCCAACACCTTTCGGGCTGGCATCTCGACATGGGCAAACGCGACCATGGCCGGTCGGAACCGGTCCGAAGCAAGGTCGAGCGGATGCACATTCGCGACGTTGAGCCAGGGTCGTCTGCCCGCCTCAAAAGGCCAGTACCATCTTCGGGAACGGTGTCGAGCACTCAGGACGGGACGCTTGCAAGCACGTCGAATTCCATCAGCGACGCGATCGGCTCGTCCAAAATGCATCCATCAAACCTTCCACTGGACCGATCCGAGATCCCAACCCTTGTGGACGATGAACAACCAGAACGCCGTTGGAATCCATGGGCGATCCCGGCTTTTGCCGTCGCCCTCGGGACGGTGGCGTACGCAATTCTCGGCACAAGCGAGCTCATTGTCGTCGCGGCGGTGATCCTCACCATCGTCCTGGCCGCGATCGCCGTCCGCAGAGGGAGAATGAACGAATGGTCGGGCAAGGGCTTTGCGGTATCGGCGCTGATCATCGGCTGTTTATCCGCGTTGATCACGGTGATCGCGCTGCTGAATGGGGGTGGTTAATTGAAGGCTTGGGTCCATACAAATGTCCAGGACAGGTTCATAGACATTTATGTGGACGTATAAGAGGACATAGTAATGGACACATTCATGTTCAATTTATATGTAACTATCTATTATCCAACAATCTGAATTGTCCAAATATTTGGACATTCATGCGGTCATACGAAGAGACTATTACTTGGCTACGGTATCGGATCGATCTGGAAGGAGCCCCACCGTCCTTCTGGCTCATTCTTGGCGGGTGCGCAGCCGAAATACGGCACTTAGGTAGCATCCCTTTGTCCGGGGCGGAAGCCCGAAGATCGGAGCGGAACGTGCTTGCCTCCGGAATGCATGCCCGACTGGCGATGGATGGGATAAACCTGTCAACTGACCAGATCGAGCAACACCTCTCGGGCAAATTGCGACTTCCGGCCACCCAGGAAAGCGCGCAACTGGAGTTGGATGCATTGCTCCATGCCGAGCAACAGATCCGTCATGGAACGCGGGGGAAGTCCGCCCCGTTGACACCTGATAGGATCCAGGCGATCCACCGCACCCTTACCGAACGATCAACTGAGCAGGATCTCCCTGGCCAATGGAGGAGCCAGCCCTTGGGTTCGAAACCCTCTGATGGAGTTCCGCCGGAAGTGATCGGGCTGTTCATGGAAGAGCTGTGCGATTGGCTGAACAGCCCTGAACTCACTTCTCCATCCGAAGAGGAGACGGTGGCCTATGCGCTGATCCGACTCCTGCTCGCAGAACTGTACCTCGTGTGGATCCGTCCGTTCGCGGTCGGGCATGCGCGGGTGAGCGGGATCGTGGCACAATACCTCTTGGCGGAGGCGGGGGTTGGGAGCACTGCCGAGCATTTGGTGGCCATGCACTTCCACCGACATGGTCGGGAGTTCCAGCGTCAGGTATCCCAGGCAAGCGAGGGGCAGGCCGACCCGATACCCTTCATTACCTACGCCTTGCGGGGCTTGGCGGAGGGCTTGCGCGAACTGCATGAGCGGGTGCGCATCATGCAGACCAGCGGCCAGTGGAGGGCACAACTCCTTGATCTCTTCAGCGATGCGACCGATGGGCCTACACAGCGACAGCGCCGCTTGCTCTTGGATCTGGGTGAATACATGGACCCCGTACCCTTGACGCGTTTGCCCAAACTCTCAACGGCGCTCGCCAACTTGTATGCCGGTGTCTCCGAAAAGACCCTTCGCCGCGATGTGGATGCTTTGGTATCCGCAGGGGTGCTCCGGAAATCCACCGAAGGATTTATGGTGGAACGTGGTAACTTACTAGCGTTCAAGCACTGAGACCCTTCTCCATCTCTTCGACGTACCTGTCGACCGATCGAACAATTGCTTCCGGACCATGGCCAGCCGAGCGCATGGCTTGCAATGAACTGGCCCCAGCCGACTTTGAGAGCTTCTGACCGTTGGCCCCGACCATAACGGGGTGATGCTGGAACCGCACACGACTGAAGGCTTCGAGCCCGAGAAGGTCGGCCAAGTGCAACTGGCAGGCGGTGGATGGAAGTAGGTCCGAACCCCGCACAATGAAGGTGATCCCCATGTCCACATCGTCACAAAGCGAAGCGAGCTGGTAAGCTGGTCTTCCGCTGTTGCGCTGTAGCAGGACCGGATCATGCAAGAGCGAGGTCAGGTCCAGGGGTTCACTTGGGCCGCTCACAAGGAGAACGTGGACAGGGCACGGTGCGTCGATGCGCAAACGCCAGGAAGCACTGACCGCCGTGCAGCCCAAGCCAATAGTTCGGCACGGATGCTCAGTACCGTCAACGTCCATAGCCTCCAGTTGCGAACGAGAGCACGTACACCGATACATCGCTCCCAGCTTCCGTAGGACTTCTGCCACAGCCTCATATCGTGGTATACGCCGTTCCTGCGACCAGTTCCGCAGGAAGTCCTCTGGACCTGAAGGTCCTTCATCGATCCGGATGCCCAACCACTCCAACGACCTGAAGATGTCCTCGATATACTCCGGCCGCCTGCGCTCTGCATCAAGGTCATCGATCCTGAGCACCAGTTTGCTATTGCTTGCTTTGGCCAGGCGTTCGGTCAGGAGGAAATTGAAAGCGTTGCCTGCGTGGAGAAGCCCGCTCGGCGTGGGTGCGATGCGGGTGCGGCCCGCTCTGATCCAAGTGGTCGGCGCCATGGATGATCGGAGACCATCTCCGCAATGCGTGGTGCCCGGGGCGGGACTTGAACCCGCACAGCCCTTACGGACCAAGGGATTTTAAGTCCCTCGTGTCTACCATTTCACCACCCGGGCAGGGTCTTCAAAGGTCTTGTGGAAGAAGGACAGAGCCCTCTTCCGGACAGGCCGAAAATAGCGATGCCTCCCGGGGGAGGCATCTTCTTGAGCGAGAAACGGGACTCGAACCCGCGACCCCGACCTTGGCAAGGTCGTGCTCTACCAACTGAGCTACTCTCGCAATGGGGCGCAAATATAGCCTTGTTCTGATACGCTGCAAACGTTCACCACTGATCCAATGCTTCCAAGGCGATCCTGACCCGCAGATCGCGCACCGCCAAACTGTCGCCTTTGTGTGACCATACGTAGAGCTTCAGCACTTCGCCAGCACGCCATAACTCGTCCACCGCAACCGTTGCATAGACGGGAACGGCCTCGCTATTTCCGTTCGGCACATGGATCGGGAAGGTGCGGTAGTCCGTGCTCACTTCTGCGTGCTTCCGTTCCATAACAATGGCGGCGTCTGCGGAGAACGGAGCTTTGCACTGTACGTCTATGATCAGCGTGGCATCCCTTTGCCTGATCAGATCGTCCAGATCAATGGTGCATCCTCCGGCGAACGCATTCTCCGAATGGATCCACTGCCATTCACTTTGGGGATCAGCATAGAGGACGGACCAATTGGCCGGTGAGCTTCGTGGTGTGAGACGGATCAGGTCCACATCTTCACTGCGATCGATCACTTCCAGGTCGGACCGATCAAGTACACAAGCCCTGACCTCGGGCGATGTATGCTGGTCGACCTCGAGCCAGTACGTCACCGCATCCCGTAAGGCGACCCTCGGCTTGTCAGAACGATCAGGGAAACACGGAGAACAAGTCCCAGCCGCTCCGGGTGCATCGTGCTCTTGGGGCCTGTCGAAGTGCTGCTCCACTGCCGGTACAGCGGTGGCTTTCGCCGAAACATCACCGTGTACTTCCACCGAAGCATCTACAGGTATGTTCCGAAGAAGTTCCGGAACCGCTCGTGCGACGCGTTCCTGTTTGGGCGTGTGCCCGAAGAGGGACCAGCAGACCATGCCCATGAGGAGGAGTACACCGCTCCTGTGCGACCATTGGCCTGGCCCGATGAAGAACAATTCGACCAGAAGTAAGAGCGTGGTGACCAACGAGATCGCCAACAACCACGGCACGATCGGCTTCCTGTAGCAGAACTCCACCACATGCTCACCGGCCGGTACTTCCACGGCCATGGCCGCGATGTTCACATTCAACAGTGGATGCTCGGCACCATCAACGAAGACCTTCCAGCCGGGATAATGGCTTTGCTGTAGCACCAACAAGCCGCTTGACCTGGTGTTGGACCGCATGGTGAACGTCTGAAAGTCGAAACCGGTCAACCGCAAACGATCTTCCGGTGCCTTCGAGTGTGCGCCTGACAGTGCAACACCATCGGCAAGCACCACCAGTCCACTATCCCGCTCCGGAATTACATCCTTCGGGCGATGGTCATTCCATTGCACTACGCTGTCTGCCAGGTAAACAACGGGTTGACGGGACATGGCATTCCACAACGCCGAATTCCGTACCTCCAGATCCATCGCGTTCCGCAACCAAAAGGTGTTGAAGCCGTTGCGGGAGATGCCCCCGAGATAGTCCTGGGTGTTGTGCATCAGGTAACGAAGGCGCTGGTCACTGTCATCGTAGGCAGAGGTGGGGACCATGTCTGGCATCACCGGCCCTTTGCTGAGCGCGGATAGGCGACCGTGCAACCAAGAAGGTCGTATGTCCGAAAGAGCTGTGTTCCACTGGGCCAACGAGGTGTTCCATCCCATCTCAAAGACCACGATCACCAAGAGCGCGGCGAAACCGATGGTCTTCCGCCACGACCGGATGGCGAGCCACGTGATCACGGGAACAGTGCACCATGCGCCAAGAACCAAGCGCCATGGTAGATCCATGGCGCGTAATCGGTCGAAGAGCACGAACGTCTCTTTCTCCGGTCCAAGCGCTACCAAGCCCTTCACACCAAGACCCAAGGCGATCAACGCGATCGAGGACCATAGTATCGGAAGCACTCTCGGATGCAAGGCCCCCGACCAATACGCCTGGAGTGTGCCCGCAGCGAGGACCAATGCGCCGAACCACACGAACCACCGGAAGTAGGACGGGAAACGGAACAGGTCCATGCCCGGGATGTACTTCCAGAGCAGGTGATGGATCGGAGTAGCATCACCGAACGCAGCGAGCATGGATAGGCAAGCAACGACGAGCAGGACATTCTCGACCAGTGACCGCCGCCTGAACAGGGCGACGATCGCAAGTGGAAGCACCCATGCACCCATGTATGAGTTGCCCATGGTGGGGTCGGTCCCCAGCCAGACGGAATCCGTTCCGCTAGCGAAAGGAAAGATCAACGAGACCATGGAACGCCAGGTGATCGGCCCCGCGGCAGCGGCGGCATACTCCAATCCTCCTGACCGGGACAAGAAAGGCGAAACCTCCCACCACGCATGCAGCACGCCGACACCGATCAACCCCGCACAAACGACTGCCGCCGCACACCACAAAACCACGCGGCGAACAGGCCGCCAACCACCGCGTCGCCACTGCTGCCACGCATGCGCGAAGAACAAGGCCAGCAACACATAGGAACCGATGATGGAGAATGTATGATTGCCACCCGTGAGCAACAGGCCTTGCATCAGTGCTAGGTACGCGGCGTTGCGCCTACCCGGAGCCCGGAACATGCGGATGGCGGCGTCGAACAACCATGGCAACCAGGCTGCACTGATCACCGCATAGAAGTGCATTTGATGGCCCGTGAAGAATCCGCCAAGCGCGTAGGCGACACCGATGACCAGGCCGATGCGGGCATCCTGCTGCAGGGTACGGACGAGATGCATCATTCCCACCCCACCAATGATGACATAGAACAGGAAGAGTGCTTGAAGTGTGTAGATCGTATGGCCGACCGTGCCACCCAGTGCAATGGCTTCCACGTACCACGATGGACCTTGCAGGTCCGCGTGCATGGGATAGCCGAACTGCTGATGTGGGTTCCAGAGCGGGAAGTGGCCATCCTGCAGACAGCTACTGATGAACCACCGCCAAGGCAGCCAGCAATTCAGCGTATCGCCGTGGGTAACTGTGTATTGGAACGAACTGAGCGGCCAATAGGTGATCAGGACAGC
>Ga0075163_10014029_pt1 | contig 10360 bp, 9 predicted proteins | sample JI1023141ADNA_FD_71478 | JGI IMG/M metagenome (GOLD analysis project Ga0075163, IMG submission 71478) | Wastewater effluent complex algal communities from Wisconsin, to seasonally profile nutrient transformation and Carbon sequestration -... | ecosystem: Engineered > WWTP > Effluent > Algae... | reverse complement strand
CCACCCGCGCCGGCTCTACAACCACATGCGCCTGATCTACCTCGGGCTCTCGTACGTCTACGGCGTGCGCCTGCGGGCCCCCGACGCGCCGCGCCTCGCCGCGATCCGGGGCGAGCTGTACCCCGAGGGCTACGCGCGCGTGCCGTTCGCCGAGCACCGCGACGAGATCGCCGCCACCGACCTGTACGAGGCCCCCGGCGCCGGCCTGCGCGCCGCGTTCGCGGGCATGCGCGCGCTCGACCGCCTCACCCCCGGCCTGCTGCGCCGCCGCGCCCTCGCCCGCGCGATGGACCACATCCGCTTCGAGTTCGCCAGCACCGACTACGTGTGCCTGAGCCCGGTCAACGGCCTGCTGTTCTGCCTCGCGCTCCACCACGCCGACCCGCGCCACCCCGAGCTGCCGCGCGCGCTGCAGGGCCTCGAGTACTGGGTCTGGGAGGACGACGACGAGGGCATGCGCATCTGCGGGGCCCGCAGCGACATCTGGGACACCAGCTTCCTGCTGCAGGCGCTCGCCGAGGGCCCCGCGCTGGCCGACGCGCGCCACATCGCGGAGGCCGCGGCGGCCTGGCTGCCGCGCGCGCAGCTGCGCGGCGACATCCCCGGCGGCGCCGACCACTACCGCGAGCCCGCCGACGGCGGCTGGGGCTTCGCCGACGAGCGCCACCCGTGGCCGGTCAGCGACTGCACCGCGGAGGCCCTCGAGGCGCTGCTGCACGCGCGCGAGCACCTGTCCGTCGGGCCAGGTCTGCCGCTCGAGCGCCAGCGCGCCGCGGTCCGCTTCATCCTGCGCCGCCAGAACGACGACGGCGGGTTCGGCTCCTACGAGCCGCGGCGCGGCAGCATGGTCCTGCGCCGCTTCAACCCCGCCGAGATCTACGGCAACTGCATGCTCGAGTACTCGTACAGCGAGTGCACCGCGAGCTGCGTGCGCGGCCTCGCGGTCGTCCGCGCGGCGCTCGGCGACCGCCTCGGCGCCGAGCTGCGCGCCGAGGTCGACGCCTCCGTCGCCCGCGGCGTCGCCTTCCTGCTCGCGGCCCAGCACGCGAACGGCGGCTGGGCCGGCTTCTGGGGCGTCAACTTCACCTACGGCACCTTCTTCGCGGTCCCGGCCCTGCTCGCCGCCGGCCTCTCGCCGCACCACCCGGCGATCGTGCGCGCGGTCCAGTTCCTGCTCGGCGCCCAGCGCCCCGACGGCGGCTGGGCCGAGAGCTTCGAGGGCGTCGTCCAGGACCGCGACATCCCGCTGCCGCAGGGCGAGCCGAGCCTCGCCGTCCAGACCGCCTGGGCCGCCCTCACCCTGCTCGCCACCCGGCCCGCCGACGCCCGCACGCTCCGCGCGATCGACCGCGCCGTCGCCTACCTGCTCGCCTGCCAGACCCCGGCCGGCCCGTGGCCCGCCGAGCGCGCGAGCGGGGTGTTCTTCAACACCGCCGTCCTCGACTACCGCCTCTACCGCCAGGTGTTCCCGGCCTGGGCCCTCGCCCGCTACCTCGGCCGCGCCTGAGCCCCGCTACTCGCTGCACCCGCCGCCGTCGCAGCTCAGCGCGCACTGGGCCTCGGGCGCGCAAGTGCGCGTACAACCACCACCGGCGCAGCTCAGCTCGCAGCTCGCGTCCTTGCCGCAGCGCTGGACGCAGCCGCCGCCCTGGCAGGCGAGCTCGCACTGCCCGCCGTCGCCGCAGCGCTGCGTGCAGCCGCCGCCGACGCACTCCATGGCGCAGGTCGAGCCGGCCGTGCAGGCCTGTCCGCAGCCGCCGCCGCGGCAGATCGATCCGCTGTTCGGGGCGCTCGCGTCGGCGGACTGCGCCGCGTCCGGTGATCGGCCGGTGCAGGCGCCCAGCAGCAGCAGCAGCAGCGAGATCACGGGACCGGCGGGACGCGGCGACATACCCCGCATCGTAGCGACCCCGGCCGCGTGCGCCAAGGCGGCCGCGCCCGCACTGGACAGCGCCGCGCCGCGGCCCGATCATCCCGCCGGTGACGCACTGGCGACCTCTCTTGGCCCTCGGCGCGGCCTGTGGGCTCGCGTGCACGAAACCAAACCCCGCCTTCGACGATGGCGCCGCAGCCCAGACCGGCGGCGCCACGGCCCTCGCGAGCACGGGCACCGGCGCGGACGACGGGCCGCACCCGACCAGCGGGACCACCGCGGCCAGCGCGACCGGCACGCTCGGCGCGAGCGCCAGCGAGGCCACGTCGACCGGCCCCGACCTGGACACCACGACCACGACCGACGCGACCACGACCACCGCCGCCACCGACACCACCGGTCCGGCCTGCGACAAGATCGGCGAGTCGTGCGTCGACGGCAGCTGCTGCGGCTGCGGCGTGTGCAGCGGCGGGACCTGCGTCCCCGACGACGTGGTCTGCGGCGAGTGCCAGACCTGCGGCATGGGTGCCGCCTGCGTGCCCGCGACGCCCGGCACGCCGTGCACGCCCCCGGGCCCGGACCCGTGCAGCACCAAGATCTGGGGCTACGCCGAGGGCACCTGCTTCGCCTACGCGCCGGCGGCCGGCACCTGCGAGCCGGGAGCCGTGTGCACGCTGGCCCAGTGCGAGGCGCAGGGCGCCGAGATCGCCAAGTGCGACGTCGTCTGCGTCAAGGACCCGGGCAAGTGCGAGGCGGGCCAGCTGGTCGCCGACCTGCAGCTCGACAACTTCTGCGTGCTCGACGGCCAGACCGACCTGTGCAAGCCGCACTGCGAGTCCAACATCAACGGCGACCTCGTCTACGACGACGCCTGCAAGGCCGGCATCTGCACCACCGCCCAGTCGACGTCGTGCGTCAACTACAAGTGCGACGACCAGCTCGAGGCGTGCGCGAGCGAGTGCCAGGACGCCAGCGACTGCCTGATGTTCAAGGCCTGCGTCAACGACAAGTGCGTGTGATCAGGCGTCGGCGTCGGCCGGGTCGTCGCCGGTCGGGCGATCGACGCGCACACGGATGACGTGGCGCGCGTCGGCCTCGAGCACGCGAAAGCGCAGCCCCTCCCACAGGAACACGGAGCCCGCGCCGGGGATCTGGCCGGCGAGGTGGGTGAGCAGGTCGCCGACGCTGCCCGCGCCCTCGACCTCCGGGAGGTCGACGCCGAGCAGCTCCTCGATGTGGCTCAGGCTGTCCTGACCGTCGACGAGGTGCGCGCCGGCCTCGTCGGCGACCGTCGGGAACGGCGCGCGGTCGGTCTCGTCGAAGATCTGGCCGACGATCTGCTCGAGCACGTCCTCGAGCGTGACCACGCCGACCGTGTCGCCGGCGTCGTCGACGACGATCGCCAGGTGCACGCGCTGGTCCTTGAACCGCTGCAGCAGGTCGTGCAGGCGCATGCTCTGGCTGATGAACACCGGCGGCCGGACCACGCGGGCGATGCTGTCGCTGTCGGCGAGGCCGACCATCTGCTTGATGTGCAGCACCCCGCGGACGTTCTTGATCAGCGAGCCGTCGTAGACCGGGAACCGGCTGTGACCCGAGCGGACCGCGACCTCGCGGACCTGGCGGACGTCCCACGCGAGGTTGACCGCGGTGACGCGGCTCTCCGGGATCATGATGTCGCGGGCGATCTTCGCCTCGAAGCGGACGATGCCCGACAGCAGCGCCGCCTGGTCGGACGGGATCGTGCCGTCGCGGTGACCGAGCTTGATCATGTAGCTGATGTCGTCCGAGGTCACGCGCGCGCCGCTGTTGGCCGAGCTCGCGTCGGTGACGGCGCGCCGGATCAGTCGGTTGGTGATCCCCGTCGTCACCCACAGCACCGGCGCCATCAAGCGGCTGAGGATCTTCAACGTCCACAGCGCCGGCAGCGTCAGGCGCTCGCTGAACTGCTTGCCGAGCGCCTTGGGCGTGATCTCGCCGACGATCAGCAGCAGCGCCGTCGACACGAAGACCGCCGCCCCGACCGCGTAGCCGCCCCACGGCCCGCCCTCGAGGTGACGGATCGCCATCGCCGTGATCACCGCGCCCATCAGCGTGTTGGCGATGTTGTTGCCGACGAGGATCGTCGACAGCACCCGCACCGGCTCGCGCACCCAGAACTCGATGATGCGGCCGTCACGCCCGCCCTCCTCGACCATGCGCTGGGCGCGGTGCGCGTCGAAGGTCGTGATCGCCGTCTCCGACCCGGAGAAGAACATGCTGCTCGCCAGGCAAAGCAGCACGATGAGCACCCCTAGGGCGTCGGCGTCGGCCATCGAGGGTCCCGGGTGTTTTCGCACGGACGGACGGCCCCCGCAAGCCGCCGCCGGGCCCCACGCCGATACCCGCCCACGTGGCCTCACAGACCGGTCTGCGTCGGCCTGGGGGCGCGAATACCCGGGCCGCCCGCGGCCTCGCTACCTCAGCCCGCGTGGTGCGCCGGGGCCCGGTCGTCGGCGCTCTCGGCGAGGAACCACGCGAGCGCCGCGGTGCGCCGGCGCAGGCTCTCCAGCGAGCACCACTCCGTGACCTGATGAAAAAATTCGCCGAAGGGCCCGAGGCCGTCGATGCACGGCACGCCGAGCGCGACCAGCAAATTGGCGTCGGAGCCCCCGCCCTGCAGCTTGGCCTCGCCGACCTGCAGGCCGAGCGCGGCCGCGTAGGGCTCGTAGGCGCGGCGAAGCTGTTGCGACGCGGGGATGGGCTCCATCGGCGGGCGGGTCACGCCGCCCTCGACCTCGACGCGGACGGCCCGCAGGCGCTCGGGCACGCCGCCCTGCCCGGCGAAGGGCTCGCGCGCGAGGGCGTGCAGCGCCGCGGTGACCTGCTCGGCGTCGGCGACGGTCTCGAAGCGGGCGTCGATCATGCACACCGCGCGCTCGGGCACCGTGTTCTTCGCGGTGCCGCCGGCGATGGTGCCGACGTTGAGCGTGACGCCGCGGGCGTAGTCGGTCATCGATTCGATCCTGGCGACGATCAACGCGAGCGCGTGGATCGCGTTGACGCCGGCGCGGTGGTCGTTGCCGGCGTGCGCCGCCTTGCCGTGGACGGTGATCGTGTACATCCCGCCGCCCTTGCGGGCGGTGACGATCAGGTCGTTCTTGCGGCCCGACTCGAACACCAGGCCGGCGGTCGTGCGCGGCGCGAGCTCGTCGTAGAGCGCGTGGCTGCTCGGCGAGCCGACCTCCTCGTCGCTGACGACCACGGCGCGCGCGCGCAGCCTGGCGTAGACGTCCGGGGCGGCGCGCTGGACCGCCCGCAGCGCGAAGAACATCGACGTGATCCCCGACTTCATGTCGAGCACGCCGGGGCCGCGGACGACGTCGCCCTCGCGGCGAAACTCGAGGAAGCCGAGGCTGCGCGGGAACACCGTGTCGATGTGCCCGACCAGCGCGAGCGCGCGGTCCTCGGCCCCGGTCGCCGGCGTCGCGTACACGCGGTGGTCGGCGAACTTGCCGGACGGGTCGGCGTGGGCGCTGCGCGTCAGGCCGAGCTCGGCCGCCAGCTCGTCGACGATGCGGGCCGCGGCCTCGACGTCGTCGCGCGCGTAGGTGTGGCTCGGCTGATCGACGAGGCGCTGCAGGCACGGGACCTGGCGGGCCTCGAAGTCCTCGTCCACGGCGCGGCGCAGCGCGGCGCCCAGGTCCTCTCGCAGCGGGGCGGTCGACATGCGCCGCACTATATCGCGGACCGGCCGCTACACGAGCACGGTGCCGCGGCTGCCGGGGGCCTCGGCCTCGGCCTGCAGGACCCCGGCCTGGGCGCCGAGGATGTGCACGGCGCCGATCCCCAGGGCGATGTTGGCGAGCGCCTCCTCGACCTTCGGGATCATGCCGCCGACGATCACGCCGCTGGCGATCGCCGCGCGGGCCTCGTCGCCGGTCAGGCGCGGGATACGGGTGCGCGGGTCGTCCTTGTCGCGCAGCACGCCGGGCACCCCGGTCATCAGGAACAGGTGGTCGACGCGCAGCGCCGCCGCGATCGCCGAGGCCACCGTGTCGGCGTTGATGTTGAACACCGCGCCGGTCGCCGGGTCGATGCCGAGGGTGTTGACCACCGGCGTGAAGCCGCCGGCCCACAGGTGCTCGAGCAGGCCGCGGCGGATCTCGACGATGTCGCCGACGAGCCCGAAGTCGATCGGCTCGGGGCCCGCGCCCGCGACCACGATCGGCGGCCGGCGGCGCGCCGTCACCAGCCCGGCGCTGACGCCCGAGATCCCGACCGCCTGCAGGCCCGCGGCCGCGCCCGCGGCGACCACGTCGACCGAGAGCTCGCCGGCCAGCACGCACTTCATCACCTGCAGCGTCGCCTCGTCGGTGACGCGGCGGCCGGCGACCTTGCGCGGGACCAGGCCGAGGCGCTCCTGCAGCGCGTTGGCCTGCGGGCCGCCGCCGTGGCACAGGACCAGGCGCCAGCCCTCCGCGTGGAGGGCCGCGACGTCGCGCAGGACCCCGGCGAGCGCCGGCGCGTCGGCGACGACCTCGCCGCCGAACTTGAGGACCGCGGTCTTGCCGGTGGTCATGGCCACAGCGCCGGGGCGTCGATGCCCTGGGTCTCGGGGAGGCCGAACATGAGGTTCATCGACTGCACGGCCTGGCCGGCGCCGCCCTTGACGAGGTTGTCGAGGGCGGTGGTGACGACGAGCTGGCGGGTCGCGCCCTCCGGCTTGCCGAGCGACCACGACAGGTCGGCGTACATGCTGCCCTTGACGGCGATGACCTCGGCCTGGACCTTGCTGCCGAGCACGCGCACGAACGGGGCGTCCTTGTAGAAGCCCTCGAACAGGGCCGCGACGGCCTTGCCGTCCATGCTCGCGGGCACCGGCACGAAGGTGTTGGCGAGGATGCCGCGGACCAGCGGGGCGGAGACCGGCACGAACGCGAGCGAGAAGGCCGGGGAGTGGCCGCCGCGCTCGCAGGCCGCGCGCAGCGTCTGCTCGATCTCCGGGGTGTGCTGGTGGTTCAGGACCTTGTAGGTCTTGAGGTTGCTGGCGCGCAGCGGGTGGTGGGTGCCGAGCGACGCGTAGGCGCCCGAGCCGGACGAGCCGGTGATCGCCACCGTGTGCACCGAGCCCGTGAGCAGCCCGGCCTCGGCCAGCGGCAGCACGCCGAGCGCGATCGTCGTGGCGAAGCAGCCCGGCGAGGCCACCCGCGTCGCGCCGCGGATCGCCTCGCGGTTCAGCTCCGGGAGCCCGTAGACCCAGCTCCCGTCGAGGAAGCGCGGGTGCGGGTGCTCGTCGCCGTAGAACGTTTTATAGAGGTCCTTGTCGCGCAGGCGAAAGTCGCCGGACAGGTCGATGATCTTCGCCGACACGCCCGCGAGCGCCTCGCCGAGCGTCGCGCTGACCTTGTGCGGCAGCGCCAGGAACACGACGTCGACGCCCTCGGCCGCGGCCTTCGGCTCGACGTTCTCGAACACCAGCCCCGTCTTGCCGAGGTTGCGGTGGACCGCCTCGAGCGGCTCGCCGACGTTGTCGATGCTGGTCACCCGCGCGAGCTCGACGCCCGGGTGCGGGTGCAGCAGTCGGATGAGCTCGGCCCCGCCGTACCCGGTGCCGCCGATGATCGCCGCGCGCACGCGCGGCCGCACAGTGCCCTGCATGGCCGGCGTCCTTAGCACAGGCCGGACCCGTGCGGTGGGCTGCCATGCCTGACACGGATGTCATGGCCGGACGCCGGCTCCAGGCCGACCGGTCGGACATTTGCGTCATAGGCCCGGGCGCTCGGCGGCGCGCGGACAAGCTGACGCGAAGGATCTCAACGACTTGCCAATATGGCGAGGGAGCTGCAAGGTGGGGCGTGTCCGACGGAAACGCTGGACCTTACCGCTCCCTGACTTACCGCTTGATTTGGCTTCTCCCTTTTCCTGACTTGAAGCCCTTAAAACCTTAGCTTCTCTTGCACTTACGCCTTGAACTTGCCGCTTGTCTTCGCTTGCCCTGCCTTATCCTGACTTGCCGCCTCGCTTGGTCTCCTTCTTAAACGCAACCTCCTCGCTTGGTCTAGTGCGTCGCGCTTTCGCTTGGTCGGTGCCGTAGCAGCAAAACTTTTAGATCTGGGGGGGGACCCAGGGTGGCTCGGTCGGCCGTCCTGGGTTCTCATTATTGGTTGAGTTGGGTTCGGAGCGCTCTTTCGCGCCCGCCAGCTCAGTCGTGCTCGTGGTCGTCGGGCTCCAGCACGTGATCGCTCAGGCGGTCGACTTGCTCGGGCGCGGTCCGGCCCTCGACCGCGGCGGCGAGGTCGTGCCAGCCCAGGACTTGCGCCGGCAGACCGGCCGCGTCGACCACGGCGTGGGCCCGCAGCCCGCATTCGGGGCCGAGCGGCATCGCGTGCACGGCCGGCGTCCAGCCCTCGGCGCGCACCCGGTCGGGGTCGAAGCGCAGCGGTCCGGCGCAGCGCGGGCAGCTCAGCGGGCTCGCCTCGCCGCGCCACAGCGCAAGCTGCGGGTCGCGGCGCCGGCGGCCGTGACCGCGGGCCTCCGACCACCAGCGGGCGTCGAAGCGGAAGCTCCCCGGAAGCGAGCTCCCCGGCGGCCCGTCCGGCGGGAGCACGTGCGTGGCCAGCCACGCGGCGCCGAGGTAGTACGCGGGCGCCTGGCGCAGGTCCTGCTCGCGGGCCTCGACGAACAGCGGCGGGTGATCGAAGTGCGGGTCGAGGTCCCACGCGCCCGCGAGCGACGTGCGCAGCGGCCCGGCCAGCCGCGTGAAGCGGTGCCCGACGATGACCCGCGTCGTGCGGTCGGCGAACACCCACAGCACGTTCCCGAGCTTGCGCCACGGGTCCATCGTGATGTCGCAGACCTTGAGCTTGTCGCACGCGATCCGGCCGTCGCGACGGCGCCACACCGACACCAGCTTGAGCTCGACGCGGTCCTCCCAGTCGAGCTGCTCCGAGCTGTCGTGCGGCTCGAGGCCGAAGTGCCACTGCAATGCATTGCCGAAGCGCCCACGGGCGTGCAGCGGCGCGACGAGCGCGGCGGCGGGCCCGAGGCCGAGGCCGCGGGCTTGCTCGGCGAGCGCGATGAGGTGCGCACAGCGGCGCAGCGGCGCGTCCGCCGGCGGCGGCGGATGACGCAGCGGCAGGCGCATCAGCGAGGAGACGCGCTCACTTGGTGCCGGCGGGCGGGGTCGCGGCGCCAGCAGTGGCAGCACCGGCGGGCGGGGTGGCAGAGCCGGCGGTGGCAGCACCGGCGGTGCCGGGCGGCGGGGTCTCGATCTTGGTGTCGACCTTGGTCTCGGTCTCGACCGACTTCGGCTTCTCGGTGACGGTCTCGACCTTGGTCTCGGTCTTCACCGCGCCGGTCTTCGGGTCGACGGTCTTGGTATCGGTCTTGGTGGTGGTCTCGTCCTTCTTCTTGCCGGGCTGCTCGGCGCAGCCGGACATGCTGACGAGGGAGGCACACAGGACGACGTGAAACAGGGATCGCATGGGGCGAAGCTACGGGCGCCGCTGGCCGCGGTCAAGGGGGTCCGGCGGCGGATGCATCGGGCTCGGCTGGCCCTCGGCGTCGACGTGGACATACACCAGCTCGGCGGTCGTGACCTCGGCGCAGTCGCGGGCCACGGGGTCCTCGGCGATCACGCGGACCCGCACCGTCAGCGAGGTCGTGCCGACGCGCAACATCTCCGCGTAGCAGCTGACGATGTCGCCGACGTGCACCGGGTGCTTGAACACGACCTCGCGGACGGCCACCGTGACGACCTTGCGGGCCCCGGCGCCGTGCGCGGCGATCGCCCCGGCCTGGTCGATGAGGCTCAGGATGTGCCCGCCGAAGATCGTGCCGTGGGCGTTGGTGTCGCGCGGCATCATCAGCACGCGGATGGCGGGGGACCCGAGTTCGTCGCTCACCTGCGTACTGTCGCCGAACGCCGCCGCGCGCGCCAGCCCGGGTCACGGCGGACGGCGGCCGACCGCGCGGTAGATCGCCGCGAGGATCTCCGTCGCGTCGGCGTAGTCGGGGCAGTAGCTGAGCGCCGGATCCTTGTCGGACAGCGCCCGGAACCGCCGCTCCTCACGGCTGAAGTCGTACGACAGGATCACCGGCCCGTGAAAACCCGCGTCGCGCAGCGCGCGGAGGATGAACAGGCCCTGATTGTCCTGCTGAAACGCGCGCGCGCGCGCGACGTCGCCGTTGAAGCGGGCCGTCAGCGCCACGAGGTCGCCGAGCAGCGCCTCGTTGGGCGTGCGATCGAAGCGCATGTCGAGGTACACGAGGTCGGGCCTCAGCGTCGCCAGCAGCGTGCACGCCCAGCCGCCGCTCTTGGCCTGCGTGTAGCGGATCCCGCGCGCGACGAAGGTCGAGAGGTTGGTCAGATACTCGTCGCCGTCCTCGACCACCAGCACCCTGATCTCCGCGCTCATGGACCCTCCTCGACGGTGAAGAAGCGCAGCACGACGGCCTTTTGCCAGCCGGGCTCGGGCTCGACGGCGATCGATCCGTCGTAGCGCG
>Ga0075163_10014028_pt1 | contig 10361 bp, 7 predicted proteins | sample JI1023141ADNA_FD_71478 | JGI IMG/M metagenome (GOLD analysis project Ga0075163, IMG submission 71478) | Wastewater effluent complex algal communities from Wisconsin, to seasonally profile nutrient transformation and Carbon sequestration -... | ecosystem: Engineered > WWTP > Effluent > Algae... | reverse complement strand
CACCGTCACGGTGAGGCGCTGGTTGGGCTGTGCCTGGGCGATGTACACCCGGTCGGCGCCCCGGCTCGTGTTCACGCACGAGTAGTCGCGCTCGAAGGCGACGCCGCCCCCTCGCAAGCTCTGGCTCGTCAACGTCGTGGCGCCGAGCGTCGTCGTCGCCGTCGTGCAGACATCGTCCGTTGCCGGAGCTGCCGTCGAGAGGTCGATGTTGAAGTTCACCCCCGCGCCGATTGGGCCGTCGACGATGGCGAAGCCGCTCTGTGGCTGTCCCGAGCCGTTCACGAACGACGCCGAGCGGGTGGTGCCGAGGGTGCTCGAGTTGGCCGAGGCGACGCAGATACGGGGCGCCGCTTCGCAGGCTGGCGCCGCTCCCGTGACGAGGCTCACCGAGGGCACGTAGCCGCCGTCGGTGGCGCTGCTGACGGTCACCTTCGCCCGCTGGCCTGTCGGCACGTTGAACGAGAAGACGCGATCGTTGCCGCTGGTGTCGAAGGTCGCGCACGAGGTCGTGGTGCCCGCTGCGTAGTCGTTGGTGAGGCCCGTGGTGGTGCTCGCGACGGCCGCGCCCGAAGCGAGTGCGGTCGGGTTGCTGCACGAATCTCCCGCGGGTGGATCGGTGATGACCGCTGCGAGGTCGAACGTGCCCGTGCCCGGCGCAGCGCTGTCGACGAGCACGAGCAGGGTCTGCGCGGTCGTGGTGCGATTCGTCCAGGCGATCACGTCAGGATCGCTCGCCGTAGCGCTGGTGCTGGTCGCGACGCAGCGGAGCATTCCTCCCGCCGTGCAGTTCGGCGCGCCGTCGATGAGTGACACCGACGTGTTGAGGCCTGCGCTCGGCGTCGCCGTGATGGTCGCCAGCTTGTTCGGCGGAATCGTCAGCGCGTACACGCGATCTGGGCCGCTCGACGTGAAGGCGCAGCCGGTGCCTGAGCTGTAGTCGTTGCCGTAGCCGTTGAACGTCTGGCCAGCGAGCGGCGTGCCTGCGGTCAGTGGCACCGCGCTCGCGCACTCGTCTCCCGCAGGGGGCATCGCCACGCTCGTCGTCAGCGAGAAGTCGGTCACGGTGTCGGTCGGGTCGTACGAGCCCACCACCACGAAGACGTCCTGCGCGGTCGTGCCGCGGTTCAGGTAGTCGACGCGTTCGGTCCCGCCGACGGCCAGCGCGTCGGAGCCGGCGAGGCAGACGAGCGGTGAGACTCCACACGAGGCCGCAGGCCCCGAGATGAGGTTCACCGTCACGTCGAAGCCCCCGTCATTGGCAGGCGCAGCGATGGCGGTCAGGCGCTGGCCCGCTGGCACACTGAGGGCGTAGGTGCGATCGGGCCCGTCGGAGCGTCTGCAGTTGGTGCCGAAGCCGTAGTCGCCCGAGTAGCCCGTGAGGGTGCCGGTCAGACTGCCAGGGGTGATGGTGGTGGCCGTGTCGCAGCGGTCGCCCATGGGCGGCGTCGCCACCGTGAAGCTCAGGTCGTACCTTCCCTGGTGGGTGACGCCGTTCGTCTCGTCAGGCGAGGTGAAGAACGAGTCGACCACCACGAAGACCTCACGCGGCGCGCCGCTGGTGTTGAGGTAGGCGACGCGCTCGGGCGAGCCTGGCGGCTGATCGATGTCCGAGCCATCGAGGCATGAGGTGCGATCGCCCGCGTCGGCCGGAGCGCACGCGGCCGCAGGCCCCGCGACGAGATACAGGGAGGGATCGTATTGGAGACCGCCGTCCGAAGTGTCCGTCTCTTCCGGCGTGAGCGTCACGGTGAGGCGCTGCAGGTTGGGCACCGTGACGACGTAGACGCGGTCGGGGCCCTGGTTGCGCGAGCCGGTGCAGCTCAGGTTCACGTCTGCGGTCGCGCCCACCGTCGTTCCCGAGAGCGTCATCGCGCCTGCGACGGCCTGGGCGATCGTGCAGCTCTCTCCTGCCGAGCCAGCCGAGCCGCCAGCCACCCCCATGCCACCGCCGCTCGAGCCCGCGCCGCCTCCCGTTCCCGACAGGCCTCCGCCCGTGCTGGCCGTGCCGCCACCCGTGCTCGCCGCTCCGCCCGCGGTCATGCCGCCGACACACGCTCCCGAGACGCAGGACTGCGAGGGTGGGCACTGCGCGCTGCTCGTGCATTGGCCCGATGGCGAAGGGCACCCCGTCACCAGGAGGAGCACCGCAACGGCTGCGAACGATCGAATCACCAGGCACCTCGTGGAAGACGCGTGTTGCCTAGCACGCGGCCACGGCTCGAACAGCGGGCTGGCTCACGGGGTGTGAACCGCAGTGAACAGCGGCACCGGCTCACCGAGCAGAAAGCCCAGCTTCAGCTGAAGGGGAACGCCAGGTCCCATGGTCGGAACGTCACCGCTCTGCACGAGCGGGAGCAGCACCGCCAGCTCGGGCATCACCGCGACGGCCCGCGAGACCCGAACGGCAACCCCGAGCGAGCCGCCCGCCATCAGCGCCCGGTACGACGAGCTGACCCCATCATTCGGTAGAAAGACGAAGCCCTGCACCCGAGGCCCGAGCACGAGCTGATGAGGTCCGATGCGAACGCCGACGAGGAGTGGGAGCGCCGCGCTGAAGGTCTGCCCCACGATCGACAGCGGCTCACCCGCAGGCTCGAGCTTCGCCATGATCGCAGGCGCGACGGAGATGAGCACCGGCCACGCTCGTGGCGTCAGCATCACCTTGGTCTCGAGGCCCAGCCCCGACTGACCGGCACGCACTCCGAGATCGAGACGCTCTGCGGCGCCGTACCGCACCGACACGTCGACGAGCGGAGTCAGCGACGGCCGCTCGTTCGAGGTGCGTGGCAGCAGCGCCGTCACGCCAGGCTCGACCCCCACCTGCAGTCGCCCCGCGCCCACGGTGTCGGCGGTCTGCGTGCTGCCGATCGCGGCGCAGCCCGACTGCCACCCCCAGACCCAGAACACGAGGAAAAGCCCACTGACTCTCGGCACCGCCCGATTGTGCACCACACTCTCGCAGTCGCGGCCACGTCTGTTTGCGGGTAGGTTTCCACAGGCCGATGAGTGACGAAGTCGTTCAGGTCTGGGTGCGAACCGAGAAGGGCCAGGTCTTCGGCCCGTTGACGCCCACCAGCGTCGAGCTGCTCCTCGACAACGGAGTCATCGCCGGCCGCGTGCAGGTGTCGCTCGACGGCTCGAACTACGTCTTCCCGGGAAGAATGCCGGGCATTCGAATGGTCTTCCGAAAAGAGCTGTGGGGCGAGCAGGTGCTCCCCCACAACGAGCTCGACGACGTCTGGTCGAGGGTCGTGGCGCCTCCACCCGTCGCGACGTCGGTGGGCAACAGCCCAGCACCCGCCACGCCAGGTGCGGTCCCGGGTGGCCCCGTCGCGGGTCCTGGCGCAGCGCCACGTGCAGGCCCGATGGCAGGCCCCGGCGCTCGCGCGGCGCAGACGCAAGTGAGGCAGCCACCTTCGGCCCAACAGCAACGGCCCCCGCGCCCTGCAGGCACGGGCGTGCCGATGATGCAGCGGCAAGGCCCCGGAGCTCCCGCGGCTGGAACTCTGAGTGACTCGCTCTTCGGCGACATGGCGCAGAGCAGCCCGTCTCAGGTGGTGTCGACGCCCTCTGGCGTTCGCGCCGCGCCGCCGCCTGCTCCTGCTGCGGCAAAGCCGAACGTGAACTCGATGGCCTCCATCGCCGCCGCGATGGGTCAGGCCCCTCAGCCCTCGGCGCCTCCTGCGCCCTTCGCCAGCTCACCGTCGACCGCCGCGCCGCCGCCGCAGAGCCGGCCTTCTTCCGTCGCCTCAGCCACGCTCGAGCACATTCCTTCGAGCGGAACACTCGCCGAGACCAGCGCTCGTCGGCTGTATTTCCTCGCAGCCGCTCAGGACACGACGGGCCTGCTCACGTTCCAGCTGCCCGACCGCGCCGTCATGCTGCACTTCCGCAAGGGCAGCCCCGACTCGGTGGAGTCGACCCACCCCGACGACGCTCTGGCGACGTTCCTGCTGCGGCAGCGACTGGTGGGGCCCGAGCAGCTCGGCCAGGCGCAGAAGGAGGGAGCGCGGTTTGGCGGCGAGCTGTTGCCTGCGCTCTTCGGCCTGGGGTTGCTCAACCCGAACGCGGCCATCGATGCCCTCAACCAGCGCATCGCGGGCCTCATCGGCATGGCGCTGCGCTCGACGGAAGGCAGCTTCACCTTCCAGGCGATCGACCTGCCGGCACACAAGGCGATGCCGCCCGGAAACCGGTGGCAGCTGTACGTCGAGCAGCTACGCAAGATGTCGATCGCCGAGCTTCGCGACCAGCTGATCTCGGCACTCGATTTCCCGATCATGAAAGCGACGGGCGCCATCGCCATCGCAGACATGCGGCTGTCGCCCCAGGAGACGCGGGTCTATTCGCAGTTCGATGGCACTCGCACGCTGAACACGTTCCTTCAGGTGAACGCGCCCGAGACCGAGCACGCCTTGCGCGTGGCGTTCATGCTCGAGCCATGCGATCTCGTGTCGTTCGCGGGCACCATCGTGAAGACGTCGGCACCTGCACGCCATGCGGCGCCGCGGCCGATGCAAGCACCGCCTGCCCCGATGCCTGTCGCGCCGGCGATGCCCGTCGCACCGCCGCGACCCGTGATCACGACGCCCACAGTCACCGCGGCGGTTGCGTCGCCCGGGCCGACAGCCGCGCCCGTCGCTCCTGCCGCACCGTCGGTCGTGCCGGGCCCACCCGTCGCGCCACGCATTCCTTCGTACCCGGGAGCGCCACCGCCTCAGGGCGTACAGCCGGCACGCCCGATGGCCCCGCCGGTGATGCAGCAGGCCGCCGCTCCAGTTCCGCCGCCGCGCCCCATCATCACCGCCGCCGGACCCGCGACCGGCGCGCCGCAGGCTGTTGCCCCTCGAGTCGCTCCGGCACCGGCCGCTCCCCAGAACTTCGCGGCAGACATCAAACGCCTGACCGAGCTTCACGCGTCGATGGCGACGCAGAACCACTTCGAGGTGCTGGCCGTCACCAAGGACTCTCCGCCGAACGCGGTGAAGGTCGCCTACTTCAAGCTCGCGAAGGACCACCACCCCGACACCGTGCCGCCCGGCGCTCCCGAAGCGCTGCACAAGCTCAAGGTCGACATCTTCGCGCGCATCGGCGAAGCGCACCGCACCCTCTCGGACGAGGCGCTGAAGAAGGACTACATCGCCGAGCTCGAGTCGGGTGGAGGCGAGAAGATCGACGTCTCGAAGCTGCTGCAGGCCGAGGAGTTCTTCCAGAAGGGGAAGATCCTCATCCAGGCGCGCAAGTACCCCGAGGCGTTCAAGATGTTGGACGACTGCCTCGCGCTGACGCCGGACGACGCCGAGGTCTACACGTGGCGCGGCTATGCCCGCTTCTTCACCTTCCCCGACAAGAAGGCCGGGCTGGTGGAAGCGATGAAGGACATCACCAACTGCCTCAAGCGCAACCCGAACGTGGTAGCCGCCCACTTCCACCAGGGAATGATGAACAAGATCCTCGGAGACATGGCGGCGGCCAAGAAGCACTTCCAGGCCACCGTGAAGCTCGACCCCAAGCACATCGACGCGCAGCGCGAGCTGCGAATGATGAAGTGAGAGATTCAGCGTGGCGCTCAACGGCAAGCAGCGGCGGTACCTTCGTTCACTCGGTCATCACCTGCATGCAGTCGTGCAGGTCGGAGACGCCGGCGTCAGCGAGGGCGTGATCTCGGCGACGGCGCAGGCGCTCGAGACGCACGAGCTGGTGAAGGTGCGCATCGCCGACGAACGCGAAGGTCGAGAAGCGGCCATCGCGCAGTTGGCAGAGGGCACGGGCTCCGAAGTGGCGCAGGTGCTCGGCCGTACGGTGCTGCTCTTCAAGCGCCGCGCGAAGAAGCCGGCCATCAAGTTCGACGGCGAGGTGTTGCCCGTCGAGAAGGACGCGAAGGCGAAGCGGGTCGTGAAGAAGGCGAAGCCGGCCGCTAGCCGCCGAACGCCACGAACCCGAGATTGAGCGACGCGAGCCACTGCTGCTGCAACGGCGCGCCACCCACCGAGACGCCCAGGAAGAGCGGCCCGAGCAGCACGCGGCCGCCGAGGTCTCCCGTGAGCCAGGGCTGCGCGGGCCGGGAGAGATCTGCGTCGACTCCGGTCGGAGCGCGCACCACGTTGGCGGTGGCCAGCCCGAAGCCGATGCCGCCGGTCAGCTGGAGCAGGGAGCCACGGGTGTGCCCACGCAGCTCGGCCTGAATCGCCCAGGCTGATTGTGAACCGCTCCACGGGGCGACGCTGACGAGGCGAACCGAGGGGGTGAACCAGTTCCAGAGGTCGACGCCGAGGCGGGCCGAGACCGTGGGCGTGAGATCGGAGCGAGAGGTGACGCCGCCGCTCACCTCGACCTCCAGCTTCGGATCGTCGGTGGTCTTCTTCACCTCGGCCGGAGCCGCGAGGACAGAGGTGACGAGCCCCAGACTGAGCAGGGTGAGCTTGGCGGCGTGCATGTCGGTTCTGTTGCCGGGTAGCCGAAGAGCGATCAGGGCTTCAGAATCATGCGCACCAGCCTCCACTCAGTGGAGAAGGAGCCCGACATGTCTTCGATTTCACGAGTTGCGCAGTGAGGATGGATCGCCGCGAGGTGCCGCTCGCTTCTTCCGAAGTCCAGGCCTGGGAGGCGCAAGCCGTCGAGCTGAAGCGGGCCGGCTACAACGCAGCGGTCGTGGCGCGAAAGCTCGTCGATCAGCACGCGGCTCCGGTGGCAGAGGCGGAGCGCATCGTCGGTCAGCTCTTCGGCAAGCGCGTCGACGCGTATGCTGGTGAGACGACGAGCGCGATCGTCAGCGGGCTCATCATCGCGGCGGTCGGCGTCGTCGGGTTGGCCGTTCTGCTGTCAGTCTTCGGAGGGCTGCACCGCGCGCGTGTTCCGGTCCTGGGTGTTCCGGTGGGGCTCATCGTCGTCGGTGCGGGCCGCGCGTTCTTCGCGTTCATGAACCGCAACGTGCCGCCGCAGGATCGTCAGCCGAAGTAGTCCTCGAGGCGCAGCGTCGAAGCCCGGGCGAACCCGCCCACGTACCGAATCGAACGCACCTCGAGCGTCGCGGCCCTGAAGTCAGGGAGCGTCGCGTACTGCACGGCGTCGGGGTGGTGCCCCAGGAAGCGCTGCTTCGCGCGTGCGGCGTCGTCACCGTCGAGCCAGCGCAGCTCACCCGTCAACGTCACGCGCAGCCGATCCATCACGCTCGTCGGGCCGTGCTCCGAAGCCACGAAGAGCACCGACGCCAACGGCCGCTGCTTCAGGTTCTTCGTGTGCTCCGAGAGGCCAGACAGGAGGAAGAGGGGATGTCCCGAGCCATCGTCGGCCGTCGCGACGAGCGTGGCGAGCGGCGCGCCGTCATCGGAGATCGTCGCCAGCGTGGCGAGCGTCGTCTTCGCCACCAGCGCCCGCGCGTCTTCACTGGCCTTCGACATGCGGTCCCTTCGGGCGAGACATCGTGGCCACCAGCGCGCTCGCGGGAGAGAGCCAGTCGAACAGCTCAGGCCCGAACCACTGCCGCTTCGCTTCTCCCAGCCCGTTGCGAATCACATCTGGCGGCTCGAGGTAGCCCACGTACCCATTCGACAACGCGAGCACCCGCGTCGCACCGGTCAGCGTCTCGAGCTGCTGCGCCGTCGCGAACGATGGCTCCACGGGCAACGCGAGCAGCGACACGCAGCCCAGGCGCAACATCGAGACCTCGACCTCCATCTCGGCCGAGGCACACAGCGCGTTGTCGGCAGCCGCTCGGAACGGCCACGGGGCCAGACGCGATCCATCAGGGCGTGGCAGCGCGGTGTGCGCGGTCGCGAGGCTCAACGTCGGCTCACAGCCCTCAATCTTCACGGAGTGGGTGAGCGCCTCTTTCACCTGCGCCACCACCACAGCCTCGTTCGGCGCCACGTCCTTGTTCACCGACGCGTTGCCGACTGAGGTCTGCAGCACCAGCGTCACGCCATCGCCGTCTTCTGCGAGCAACCCTGGCCAGTCGGTGTCGAACGAGGCGCCACGGCGGGGCGCGAGGGTCGGGTGGGCGGCCAGCAACAGCCACCTCGCGACGCGGCCACCTTCGGGCTTCACGAACGACACCTCGAGCCCTCGCGTGTCGACGCTGTCTCCGCTGCGCGCGCGGACGAACGACGAGGTGCTGAACGCGCGAACCTCCATCGTGACGGGAACGAGCTGGTGCTTCGCCTCAGCCAGCGCCGTTCGCGCCGCCGCCACGATGGCCGACTCCACGTCCTGGTCGAAGCTGCCCAGCGCCGCTACCTGACTCGCCAGCCTGCGATCGAACTGCCCCAGCGACGAGTGCGTGTGCGTCGCCGTGACGAAGACGGGAACCTCGGCGCCTTCACGAATCGCGGTCACCAGCGGCTGCGTCAGCAGCAACACCTCGAGCGACACCATCGCGATCTTCGTTCCACCCACGTCGACGATCGTCGCCCGCGCGTAGACGGGATCTCCGCTCGTGGCCGACGAGCGCGGCGGGCCGTACCCACCGACCGTCACGGCGCCAGGCAGCGCGATCGCGACCTTCGCCGCGCCCACCGACGCGGGACCGCTCCCGCGCGCCACCAGCGACATCACCGGCGACGACGACGGCCACTGCCCGCAGCGATCAGCCGACGCGAACGCGAAGGCGCCCACGAGGGCAATCACCAGCACTCCAAGCACACGGCGCTTCGTCACGGCCGGCAGCTTTTCACGCAAGCGGCGCTGGAAACCCACCCAAAACACGAAAGGCCCGACTCCGTGAGGAGCCAGGCCTGTCGTCCGCGCTGCATCGCCGGCCCGGTTCGATCGGCGCGAGCGCGGTCAGGGAACTTCGGGAATCAATCGGCCATGTTCTTGTTCGCGCGCTGAATCACCGGCGCGGGAGCGGACTTCGAAGCCTTCACAGGAGCCGGCGCGGGCGCAGCGACCACAGGAGCCGGCTTCGGCGCGACAGGCGCGACGGCGACGGTGCGGGTGGCGACCGGCTGCGACTTCTTCACCATCGGCTCAGCGACGACGGCCGGCTTGGCGACGACGGCGACCGCAGCGGCGGGCTTCTTCGACGCGGGAGCGTTCATCACCACCGAGGCGAGGCGGCCCGACTTCGGCGCAATCTCGAACGCGCGGATGGCTTCGGCCGTGGCGGCATCGAAGGCCGAGCGGGTCTTGCCAGCAGGCGTGAAGGGCAGGGTGGCGACGAAGGGCTTGTTCGAGTTGCGCTCCACCGCGGTGAGGTCGAGCTGGCACCAGCGCGCCGTCTTGTCGCACGAGAGGTTGGTGAAGATGTACGCGAAGCCGCGGGCGCAGTGGTGCGAGCCGCAGGTCTCGTTCATCTCGACGGCCATCGCCGACAGGTTCTTCGCGGTGATGTCGAGCTCGACTTCTTCGGCGACGACGGGCGCGGCGACAGGGGCAACGACCTCGGCCCTGGCGACGGGGGCGGGAGCGGGCTCGAGGACGATGGGCTCGAGGGCAACGACCTTCGTGGGCTTCACCTCTTCGACCGCGGCGGGCGCGACCTTCACGGGCTCGGGGGCAGGCTCGGGCTCGACGACGGCGGCCTCGGCGACGACCTCTTCAGCGACCGGCTCTTCGGCGATGGCGACTTCTTCTTCGGCAACCGGAGCAGCCAGGCCGGCCTTGCGAGCCTTGTACTCGGCGACCTTCTGCTTCAGCAGCTCCTGCTTCGAGAGCTTCGGAGCCGACTTCGCCTTCGCGGCAGCCACAGCGGCAACGGCAGCAGACTTCGCGGCCGGCTTCACTTCAGGGTGCTGCTCGGCGATCTCGAGGTCGAACGACAGGCCACCCTTGACCGTCGTGTTGTACCGGTCGGTCACCTTCACCGTGTAGATGCCGGGCGCCAGCTCGATGCTGCCCTTCGCGGGCTGCCCCGTCTCCACCGAGTCCATGTCGAGGAGCAGGTTGCCCGACGCGTCCTCGAGCTGAACGATGGGGTCGATCTGGATCTTCTTGCCGGCCGCGGGCGAGACCGTGAGGTCGTAGGTGTCCTTGCGGGTGACGGTCCAGGTGAACGTCTCTCCTGCTTCGGTCGACACGCTCTCGCTGCACTTCGCGACGGCGCCGGTCAGCGTCGAGGCGCACATGCCGCCAAACACGTGGTTCGGATCCGACGGGCCGGCCTCGCTCGCCGAGGGCCCGAAGATCATCAAGGGCACCGACAACACCGCCGCGACGCCGCCACCGATGAACGAGAACTTCTTCTTCTTGTTGATGCTGCCGATGAGGCCGTCACGACCCTTCGCGCTGGTCATCAGCGAGCGCCAACCCGGCTTGACGATCTTGCCGCCCTCGATCTTGCCGAGCACGAACAGGCTGCCTTCGACCGGCACGTACTTCTCGGTCGCCTTGAAGCCGATGGTGTACTTCTCGGAGTCGCTGAT
>Ga0075163_10014023_pt1 | contig 10361 bp, 7 predicted proteins | sample JI1023141ADNA_FD_71478 | JGI IMG/M metagenome (GOLD analysis project Ga0075163, IMG submission 71478) | Wastewater effluent complex algal communities from Wisconsin, to seasonally profile nutrient transformation and Carbon sequestration -... | ecosystem: Engineered > WWTP > Effluent > Algae... | reverse complement strand
ATCTGGACGTGTTGGTCAACGGCAGTGTGGGCGGTGCTTCCACCACCGGTGTGTGGAGCACGCTCGGAGCGGGTTCATTCCAGAACGCTGCAAGCGCATTGGCCAACATCTACAATGCCAGCGCACTGGATTCACTGGCTACCGGGGTGGACCTGATCCTCACCGCGACCAACACGAGCGTGTGCCCGGCAGCTATGGACACCCTGCACATCGACATCCTGCCGTTCGGTACGGTGAACGCCGGCGCGGATATGACCGCCTGCGCGAACAACGCGGTGGTGCAGTTGAACGGCTCTCTGGTGGGGGATGCCACGGATATCCAGTGGACCACTTCGGGTACAGGTCAGTTCTTCCCGAACAACACGGTGCTCACACCAACTTACATCCCAAGCGCGGCGGATACCACCAATGGTACGGTGACGCTCACACTGAGCGCACTGAACAGCTGCAACGCAGCTACCGATGCACTTGTACTGGAACTCACACCAGCACCCGTTGTGTATGCTGGTGCAGACCAAACCTACTGCGACCAAGTGAGCAACTTCGACCTGAACGGTACGATCAGCGGCATCACCAGCTCTGGCATCTGGAGCACCACCGGTACAGGCGGCATCGCCAACCCTGGGTCGCTCATCACGACCTACGCTGCAAGCGCTGCGGACATCGCTTCGGGCGGGATCACCTTCACGTTGACCTCGCTGAACAACGCGAACTGCAATACGGTGACCGATCAGATGACGATCTACCTCACCGATGGCCTGGCCGCGAACGCTGGTCCTGACCAGAGCGTGTGCGTGCTCGGCACCTTCGCTCAACTGCAGGGCCAGATCATCAACGGTTCGCCTTCGGGCCTGTGGTCCGCAACGGGTACGGGTTCCTTCTTGCCTGGACCGGATGTGCTGAACGCGCAGTATCATTTCTCCGCGGCAGACGTGGCCAACGGCAGTGTGGTGCTCACCTTGCTCAGTACGAACACGGGTACCTGTCCTCCGGTACAGGATCAGCTTGTCCTCACCTTCGGCAACACCAGCTTCGCTTTCGCTGGTGAGGACCAAGCGGTGTGCGCCAACGCCCCGCTGGTGCAGCTCAACGGTAACGTGAGCGGTGCGCAGGGCGGTCAATGGAGCAGCAGTGGCAGTGGCTTCTTCAGCAATACCACGGCCACTAACAGCACATACACGCTCAGCGCCGCGGACATCGCCAATGGCATGGTGCAGCTCACCCTCACCACCATCGGCAGCGGCCTCTGTGCCGCAACGAGCGATGTGGTGACCATCACCGTGAACGCGTTGCCACAGGTGAACGCAGGTGCCGACATCGTGGCCTGCACAGCTGCTCCGGTGCAACTGGTGGCCAACGTGGTGAACGCGCCCACCGTCGCGTGGAGCACCAGTGGTAGCGGCAGCTTCCTGGATGCGAATGCACTGGCCACGCTCTACACCCCGAGCGCTGCGGACAGCACGGCCGGCAGTGTGGTGCTAACGGCGACCACCGCTGGTGTGGATCCGTGTGCAGCGATCAGCGACCAGTTGGTGATCACCTTCGGCGGAGGACTTGGTGCCGCGGCAGGCGCCGATGTGGTGGCATGCAGCACTGATGCGAACATCGCCCTCAACGGAGCGGTGATGGGAACAACCACGGGTATTTGGAGCACCACGGGAACAGGATCGTTCGTGCCCAGCGCTACCGCACTCAACGCGACCTACGTGCCGGGTGCGGCCGACTTCGTGATCGGCGATGTTGCATTGATCCTCAGCACGACCGACAACCAAGGCTGTGCTGCTGGTCGCGATACGCTGGTGGTGAGTTACCACGTACCACCGACAGTAGATGCCGGCGCGAGCGTGCTGCTCTGCGATGGCTTGGAGGATGTACAATTGAGCGGCCTTGCGCAGAGCACGGGTAGCGTGCAGTGGTTCACCACGGGTTCGGGCAGCTTCAGCCCCACGGCCGCAACGGTCGATGCGGTCTACACGCCCACGGCGAACGACAGCCTCGCAGGTGGCGTGTACCTGATCCTCACCGGCTTCGGTACGGGCACCTGTGGCAACAGCAGCGATTCACTCTTCGTTGACATCGCGCCCGCCCTCATCGCGAACGCAGGCGTTGACCAGGCGAGCTGTGCCGATGGTGATCCGATCCAGTTGAGCGGTGCGATCACCGGAGTTACAGGCGGCGTATGGAGCACCACAGGCACGGGCACCTTCCTGCCGGACAACAACACGCTGGGTGCGGCCTACGTGCCGAGTACGACCGACCTGGTCTTCGGTGAACTCGAGTTCACCCTGACCACCACGGGTAACCTCGGCTGCCCTGCTGACATGGATACGATGACGGTCGCCCTGCAACAAGTGCCTACGGTGAATGCTGGTCAGGACATCAACGTTTGCGATGCGACGGAAGCCGTTCAACTCGGCGGTTCCTCTACTGGTGCCGCAGGTGTGTTGTGGTCCTCGAACGGATCGGGTGTCTTCCTACCAAGCAATACGGACGCCAACGCCAGTTACGAGCCCGGATCGACCGATGATCAGCTTGGGACGGTGCGAATGATCCTCACCACCACCGGCAACGGCGTATGCGCAGCAGCGAGCGACACGTTGTTGCTCAGCTTCACCAACCCGTTGCAAGCGGATTTCACGGTGGACAACGCCTGCGCGGGATCGGGCACCATCTTCAACGATGCGAGCACGACCTTGGGTGCGCCCATCATCGGGTGGAACTGGAGCTTCGGCAACGGAGACACCGGTAGTGGTCCGCAGACAACGTCCACGTTCGACACGCAAGGTCAGTACACGGCCACGCTCACGGTATTCGCGCAGAACGGATGCAGTAGCACCATCACGCGGACGATCGACGTGTTGTTCGCGCCGGTGGCAGGTTTCAGCGTGAGCGGTGATCCGTTCACCGGGACACCGATCGGATTCACGGACAATTCCTTCGGGGCCACCAACTGGCTGTATGACTTCGGTGATGGGCAGGGTGCCATCGTTGCCGAACCGGTCCATGAATACACGGAACCCGGTCAGTACATCATCATCCAAACGGTGACGAATGCGGCCGGTTGTTCGGATCGTGATTCGTTGCTCATCAGCATCGAAGAGAAGGACATCATCGCGCCGAAGCTGCCGAACGCGTTCAGCCCCAACGGCGACGGGGTGAACGATGTGTTCTTCGTGCGCGGTGGACCCTTCGAGACGATCGAGCTGAAGATCTACAACGGCTGGGGCGAATTGATCTTCGAAACCACCGATCCCGGATTCGGATGGGACGGCACACATGGGGACAAGCACGCGATCAATGGGGTGTATGTCTACTCCGTGATCGCCACCACGGTGGACGGCGAGCTCTACGACCGATCCGGCAAAGTGACATTGGTACGATAAGCGACAAGCACCATGAGAACCATGAAGCAGAGTTTACTCACGATCCTGGCGGTCACTAGTGCGGGAGCGATCAGTGCGCAGGATGGTCAGTTGTCGCAGTACGACGCCGCACCGGTCCTGCTGAACCCGGCATTGACGGGCATGTACGAGAACGCGGATTTCCGGATGAGCAGCAACGTGCGCAGCCAGTGGAGCAGTCTTTCGAGCAACTTCCTCACCACGGCCTTCGCGTATGATGTTTCCATGGAACGGCGATACGGGTTCGGCAGCTACCTGAGCAACTACAATATGGCCGGGATCATGAACACGTTCCAGGCCGGGGTAACGGGTGCCTACAACGTGATGGACAACAAGGCCGATCAAACACTGTCGGTAGGGGTGAACCTCGGGTTGATCTACAAGAAGATCAACGATCATCAACTGGTCTGGGACGCGCAATACGACGATGGCAACTTCAATACGGACCTGCCCTCCGGGGAATTCCTCCAGAAGGGAAGGCGTTTGATGCCGGAGGTTTCATTGGGCATCGCCTATCGCGGCACGGACCCGCAGAAGATGATCAATCCGTTCGGGAACTTCGCTCTGTTCCATGTGACCACACCGGACGAGTCCATCTTCCGCATGGAGGAAAGCGACCTGCACATCCGGTACGTGGTGAACGGCGGAGTGCGCATCCAGGTGATCGAACCGCTCACCTTGATCCCGCAAGGTGTTTATATGCGGCAGGGGAACGATCAGTTGATCCACGCGGGCATGATGGCCGAGTTCAACATCGGCGGTTCGATGTACAGCGTGGTAGGCGGCGGCTCCTATCGCTGGAACGATGCCATCGTCGCGCAGGTGGGCTTGAAACACAAGAACGCGATGTACCGCTTCAGCTACGATGTGAACACATCCCCGCTGCGCAGTTATACGAACCGGAACGGTGCGTATGAATTCTCCATCGTGTACTACGGAACCCACTCCGGCCGCGAGCGGCGGGTGAAGAGCGGCAGTTTCTGATCAGCCTTTAAGCGCCTCCGCACCACCCACGATCTCGAGGATCTCGTTCGTGATGCTCGCCTGCCGTGCCTTGTTGTAGGTCAGCTTCAGGCCCTTCAAGAGCGCATCGGCATTGTCCGTGGCCTTGTGCATGGCCGTCATGCGTGCTCCGTGCTCCGCGGCGTGACTGTCCAGCAGCGCTTTGTAGAGCTGGATCTTCAAGCTCTTCGGCACGATCTCCTGCACGATCACTTCCCGGCTCGGCTCCATGATGTGGTCCGCCTTCTGGGTCCTTTCACCCGATGCCGGATCAGGTGGAAGCACGGGCAGCAACTGTTCCTCCGAAAGCACCTGCACAGCGGCGTTCTTGAACTTGTTGTAGATCAGCGTTACCTGATCATAGGTGCCATTGGCGAAGAGCTCCATGATGGTCTCGGCCACGGGTGTCACCTTATCGAAGTTCAGGCCGTCGTAAAGGCTTGCGCCATCGGCAGGTAGGGAGGGGCTGAAGTACTTGGTGCGGCGGTAGGCGTCCATCGCCTTCTTGCCCAAGGGCAGCACGTGTACGTTGATCCCTTCGCCCTCGTAGTGAGCGGTCAGGCGGCGGATGCTGCGGAACACCTGAGCGTTGAAGGCGCCCGCCAGTCCGCGGTTGCTCACGATGGCCACGAGCAGCACGTTCTTCACCTCGCGTTGCTGGCTGTACTTGCCTTCGTTCCCCTCCAAGCTCGCGCTCACGTTGCGCAGGATCTGCTGCAACTTCTCGGCGTAAGGCCGCATGCGTACGATGGCGTCCTGTGCGCGTCGCAACTTGGCCGCGCTCACCATCTTCATGGCGGCGGTGATCTGCTTGGTGCTGTTGACCGAGACGATCCGGTTGCGGACTTCCTTCAGGCTGGGCATCGGTTGGCGCTATTGTAGTGCTTAAGCGAAGCTCTTTGCCACATCGGCGCCCACCTTCTCCAGTACGCTGGTGAGGCTGTCGTCGTATTTGCCGGCCTTCAAGGCAGCGAGGGTGTCGCTGTGTTTGTTGCGCAGGATGGTGAGGTATTCGGTTTCGAACGCCTTCACCTTGTTGATGGCCACTTTACCAAGCAGGCCTTTCGTGCCGAGGTAGATCATCGCGATCTGTTCCTCCACACGCATGGGGCTGTTCTGTCCTTGTTTCAGGATCTCCACGTTGCGTGCGCCCTTATCGAGTACCGCCTTGGTGGTGGCGTCCAGATCGGAACCGAACTTGGAGAACGCCTCGAGTTCACGGTAGGCGGCCTGGTCCAGCTTGAGCGTACCGGCCACCTTCTTCATGCTCTTGATCTGCGCGTTACCACCCACGCGGCTCACGCTGATACCCACGTTGATGGCAGGGCGCACACCGCTGAGGAACAAGTTGCTCTCCAGGAAGATCTGTCCATCGGTGATGGAGATCACGTTCGTGGGGATGTAGGCGGAAACGTCACCGGCCTGCGTTTCGATGATCGGCAGAGCGGTCAAAGAGCCACCTCCTTTCACCTTGCCCTTCAAGGAAGCGGGCAGGTCGTTCATCTGGCTGGCCACGCTCAAGTCATCGGTGATCTTGGCGGCGCGCTCCAACAGACGGCTGTGCAGGTAGAACACGTCACCCGGGTAAGCCTCACGTCCGGGAGGGCGGCGCAGCAGCAACGACACTTCGCGGTAAGCAACGGCCTGCTTGGAGAGGTCATCGTACACGATCAAGGCGGGGCGGCCGGTATCGCGGAAGAACTCACCGATGGCCGCACCGGTGAAGGGAGCGAAGAACTGCATGGGAGCGGGATCGCTCGCGTTGGCGGCCACCACCGTGGTGTAGGCCATGGCACCGTTCTCCTCGAGGGTCTTCACCGTGCCCGCCACGGTGGAACCCTTCTGGCCGATGGCCACGTAGATGCAGTATACGGGCTTGCCGGCCTCGTAGAACTCCTTCTGGTTGATGATGGTGTCGATGGCCACCGTGCTCTTGCCGGTCTGGCGGTCACCGATGATCAGTTCGCGCTGGCCGCGGCCCACGGGGATCATGGCATCGATGGCCTTGATACCGGTCTGCAGCGGCTCTTCCACGGGCTGGCGGAAAATCACACCCGGAGCTTTGCGCTCCAGTGGCATCTCGAACAGCTCGCCGGTGATGGGTCCCTTGCCGTCGATCGGTTCGCCCAAGGTGTTCACCACACGCCCCACCATGCCTTCGCCGGTGTTGATGCTGGCGATGCGCTTCGTGCGCTTCACGGTATCACCCTCTTTGATGCCCACGGAAGGCCCGAGCAATACGGCACCCACGTTGTCCTCTTCAAGGTTCAGCACGATGCCGCGCAGGCCGCTGGTGAACTCCACGAGCTCACCGCTCTGCACGCCACCCAGGCCGTAGATACGCGCGATACCGTCACCTACCTGGAGGACGGTACCGACCTCTTCCAGTTCAGCTTCCGTGCGGAAACCGGCGAGTTCTTGTTTGAGGATCGCCGACACTTCGGCGGGTTGCACTTGGGCCATTGCGGGAATGGGTTAGATCTCGGGGATGTACGGGTTCTCGGAGAATTTGCGACGCAGGTCGGCGAGGCGGCGGCTCACACTGCCGTCGTACTGCTCGTCGCCGATGCGGACGATCACACCACCGATCAAACTGGGATCCACCTTCTCCGTCAGCTGGATCGTTTTACCGGGGTGTTCGGCGGAGGCCATGGCCTTCACCTTGTTGCGGGCCTCCTCATCCAAAGGCACGGCACTGGTGACCACACACGTCACCACGTTGTCGTGCACCTTGCGGATCTCCTCGAAGGCTTCCGCGACTTCCGGGAGCATGGCTTCGCGGCCTTTGCGCACCATGATGCCCATGAAGGAGCTGGTCATCGCGCTCACCTTGCCACCGAAGAGCAGTTCCAGGATGCGGTCTTTCTTATCGCCTTTGATCACGGGGCTTTTCAGCACGACGATCAGATCGCGGCTACCGGCGCAGGTGTTCGCCACCATGCGCATGTCCTCCTGCACCTGCGGAAGCTCCCCGCGCTCGATGGCCAGCTGCATCAGCGAGCGGGCATATCGATAGGCGACCGGCGCTACGTTCATGACTTCCGGAGGTCGGCTTCGTTGATCACTTTATCGACCAGGGACTTCTGTGCGGCGGCATCTCCGAGCTTCTCTTTCAGGATGCGCTCGGCCACCTGGATGCTCAGTTCGGCCACCTGGTTCTTCATCTCCGTGATCGCGGCGTTCTTCTCGTTGCGGATGTCCTCACGGGCACGGCCGAGCAGCGCATCGGCTTCGGCCTTCGCCTTGGCTTTCGCTTCGCTGATCTCGCGGTCGCGGATGTCGCGCGCTTCTTTCAGCATAAGCTCGCGTTCAGCGCGGGCCTCACGCATCAGGTCTTCACCCTTGGCCATGATGGCGGCATTCTCTTCGCGCGCACGCTTGGCCTCACTGAGGGCGTCCTCAATGGTCTTTTCGCGCTCATGGAGCGACTTGAGGATGGGCTTCCAGGCGAACTTGGCCAGGATGTAAAGCACCGTCAGGAATGACAGTGTCATCCAGAACACGAGTCCGAAGGCTGGCTGTACGAGACTGGCGAGGACCATGGGTTGAGTGTTGGGGAAAAGGGAAAGAGATACGGGCCGCTGCGCGGCGCGGATCTTACTTCAGCACCACCAGCAGACCTACCACCATCGCGAAGAAGGCAGCACCTTCCACGAGAGCGGCGGTAAGGATCATGTTGGAACGCAGGTCGTTCGTAGCTTCCGGTTGGCGGGCCATGGCTTGAACGGCGTCACCACCGATGCGGCCGATACCTACGCCTGCGCCAAGAGCGGCCAGACCAGCTCCGAGAGCGGCGATGCCATAACCGGTACCGAGATCGAGGAGAACAGAGAGCAACATGTTGTGCGGGTTTTTAGAAGGGTGTGTGTGCTTAGTGATGTGCGGGTTCCTCTACCGCAGCCCCGATGTACATCGCGCTGAGGAAGGTGAACACATAGGCTTGGATGAAGGCCACAAGCAGTTCGAGCATGGCCATGAAGACGGTGAAGGCCCAGGATCCGATGGCGACACCATAACCGGCGCCGGGGCTTGTTTCACCGAAAACGAAGATGAGGCTGAAGAAGCTGAGGGCGATGATGTGCCCTGCGGTGATGTTCGCGAACAACCGGATCATCAGCACGAAGGGCTTCAGGAACATGCCCAGGATCTCCACCGGAGTAAGGATGGCCAGCACCCAACCCGGTACACCCGGCATGGCGAAGATGTGGTGCCAGTAATGCTTGTTGCCGCTGAAGGAAACGATGAGGAAGGTGAACAGGGCCAGCACGACGGTCACCGCGATGTTCCCCGTGAGGTTGGCACCGCCGGGGAAGATGGGCACCAGGCCGAGCAGGTTGTTGATGAAGATGAAGAAGAAGGCCGTGAGGAGATACGGCATGTACTTCATGTACTTCTTCTCACCGATGGCGCTCTTGGCCACATCATCACGCACGAAGAGGATGATGGGTTCCAACATGCTCTGCAGTCCTTTCGGGGCCATGCCCGCGCGACGGCCATAGGCTTTGGCCACGCTGAGGAAGATCACCAGCAACAAAGCGATGCTCACGAACAGGCTCATCACGTTCTTGGTGATGCTGATGTCCCAGATGTTGGCGGTGGCGGCTTCATCCACGTTCCCAGCGGCATCCACGGCCACCACAGCGTGATCTTTCAGGGCATAACCTTCGTAGGTGGCATGCCCATGATCGAAGCGGCTGCTGCTGAACACCTGCAGACCACGTTGGGTATCGTAGAGAATAACCGGCAAGGGAAGACTGGTGTGCCCCCACAGGTGCCAGCCGTGCTCATCGCCGATGTGGTCGAGGATCAGCTTGCCGGCATCGAAGCGGGCCTCCGAACCGTGTGCATCCGACGGGGTGGCTGAAGCGGCATGGTCCTCCACCGCGTGTTCCTCGGCGTGTGGCGCATCATGGCCGTCATGCTGCGCGCTCACAGGGCCCAACGTGAGGGCTCCGAAGAGCACAAAAGCGGCGCGTAGCAAGGGTTTGAGCATATACAGGCAGGGGACTACCCCCTTGTTTGCGGCCGCGAAAGTAGGCACTTCGCTGACATGGACAACCCACCGGCATCCGGCGCCTCCGGATTTACCCTGATCGGGGTATTGTCGGCCCGGAGCCGCACGGGGAGGTTTGCGGCATGAAAGCAGAGAGGAGAACGATCGGATCCGTTGCACTCGGGCGCCAGCTCGTTCAACGGATGTGCGGTTCGCTGGCATTGAGCATGATCCTGGTCTCGGCGTACAGCCAGGACGGAACGGTGAGCGGGCGAGTGGTGGACAAACAAGGCGAACCGGTCGCATTCGCAAGCGTGGCGATCGATGGGGTTCCGCAGAGCGCCGCCAGCAACGGGACCTTCCGGATACCAACAGGAACATCGGGAGAGCGACGTGTGCGGGTGACGAGCGTGGGCTATTCCACTTGGGAAGGAGCGTACCGGGCCGATACGATGCGCACGGATCTGGTGGTCGTATTGGAAGAGCGGGTGGCCGGACTGTCCGATGTTTCCATCCAGCGAACGCTCACGGGTGGCTCCGGCCCATCCAAGCGGACCCCGGGTTCGGCCTGGTACATCTCACCGCGCGAGATCCGGCAGTTCGCCTACACCGATGTCAACCGGTTGCTGCGCAGTGTGCCCGGCGTGCATGTGCAGGAAGAGGATGGCTACGGATTGCGTCCGAACATCGGTATGCGCGGGGCGGGATCCGAACGCTCATCGAAGATCACGGTAATGGAGGATGGCCTCCTGATGGCACCAGCACCCTATGCTTCCCCGGCGGCGTACTACTTCCCGACCGTGGGGCGCATGCACGCGATCGAACTGGTGAAGGGGAGCAGCCAGGTGCGCACCGGCCCATTGACCACCGGAGGGGCCATCAACCTGCTCAGCACCCCGATCCCCACCACCACGGCGGGCGCAGTAAGGGTATGGGGCGGCTCCTACGGCGCACGGAACCTCCAC
>Ga0075163_10014022_pt1 | contig 10362 bp, 5 predicted proteins | sample JI1023141ADNA_FD_71478 | JGI IMG/M metagenome (GOLD analysis project Ga0075163, IMG submission 71478) | Wastewater effluent complex algal communities from Wisconsin, to seasonally profile nutrient transformation and Carbon sequestration -... | ecosystem: Engineered > WWTP > Effluent > Algae... | reverse complement strand
GCGCCGCGCTCGGCTCCCGGCGTGCTGGAGAGTGTCCACGCGGCGGCGGCGGCCGGGTCTTGGCGTGCCCAGATGGCGAGCGCGCCGGCGAGCGCGCGCTCCTGCGTGGAGCCCTCGGGGAGCGTCACGGCCCACTCGAGGGCGGCCACGGGTGACGCGAGGGTGATTGCCGCCGCGACGCGTTCGGCGGCGGCGGCGCGGGCCTCGCCAGCGGGGAGCGCGGCGAGGGCGGCTTGCGCGGCGACGCGGTCGCGCTGCGTCCAGATTTCCAAAATATTGGCGGTCGCGAGCGCAGCGGAGCCGGCGACATCGGCGGGCAGCGTGGCCGCCCACGCGAGAGCGCGGTCGGGCGCGTCGTGTGCCCACGCGCGGGCGGCGGCAGCGGTGGCCAACTCGCGCGACGGTGACGCCGGCATCCCGACAATGAGTCGCGCGGCGCCGGCGGGATCGGTGGGGATGATCTGCATCAACGCCTGGTAGAGGCTGCGGTCGCGCGCCTCACCGCCGAGGAGTTGCAGCGCGGTTTCGAAGGCGGCCAACGGATCTTTTTCGGAGAGAGAGTAGAGCACGGTCTCGATGGCGAGAGAGCGCGCGGGACTTTCGCCGAGCTCTTGGGCCCAACGCAGGGCGCCCGCGAGGTCGGTGCGAGCGTGGACGTCGGCATACGCGCGCCAGGCGGGTTCGAAGCCCGGGCCGGTGGGCACACGGGCGAGACGCTCGCGGGCGCGGGCGAGATCGGCGCGCGCGTAGAGATCGAAGAGCGAGGAAAACAGGTGCGCGTCGGAGGCATCGCGCACGAGCTGCCCGGCGAGTTCGAAGGCGCGATCGGGATCGGTGGCGGCGAGTTCGAGCAGCGCGTAGAGGAGGGCCTGCGCACGTTCGTCGCCTGGCGGCAGACCGGCGATGGCCGCGAAAACACCCTCGCGGTCGAGCGGGAACCAGTGGCGCCAAAAATCCGCGAGGAGGCGGGAGCGTTCGCCGGGATCGGGGAGAGCGAGGAGGCGGGCGAGTTCGGCGGCGAGCGCGGCGGGGACGCGGGGCGATACGGCGGGCGCGGCGGAGGTGACTGAGGGTGGAACCGCTAATTCGCGCTGATTTTTCTGAGGCGAGGAGGCGGGCGGGGCTGTGCGGGCCTCGCCTGATCGGCGAGGCGCGGGGGCGTCACGCGAGGTCAACGTGAACCAGACAATCAGCACTCCCGCGGCGACGAGCAGGACGAGGAGAGTGGCGCGAGCGCGGCGTGACATGGCGGGGGCGGGCAAAAAAACACCGCGCGTCCGAGGCCGCGCGGTGGAAGGAAGGGGAGATCCGGACGGCTCAGTTGGTGCCGGTATCGCGGTCGTTAAGGAGCGTGGTGCGCGCGGTGGCGTTCAACGCCGTGAAGAACGAGAGCGCGGTGCTGCCCTGGATCGAGCTGGCGGTGGTGATGTAGGTGGTCCACGGCGTGGTGCGGATGCCGGCGACGTTGGGCACGCGGAGGGCGATCACGCGGGTGCCGGCGGGGTTGGCGTTGATCTTGGTGATCGGGGAGCCGGAGCCGGCGGGCACGAGGATCGCGATTTTCCAGTTGTGGGTGGGCACGGTGACGGCGTTGGTGCCGATCGAGCCCGCGGAGCCGTAGCCGCCGGACAGGATGAGCACTTCGCGGCCGGTGCTGTTGGTGAGGTTGCGGCAGTAGGTCTCGAAGTTGGCCCAGATGCCCTGGTTGTTGTCGGGCTTCTGCGGCTGGATATTCGTGAGGATGAAAGTTTGTTTGCAGTGGTCGAGCGTGACGTTGCGGTCGGCGTTGGGGCACATGTGACCGCGGTCGTAGCCGCTGTTGGTGTAGTCGGCGTGGGTCACGCGCTTCATGCCAGCGGGCAGGGAGGTATCGGTAATAAAATTACCGTCGTAGCGGCCGCTGCCCTGATCGCCGGAAGTGAGGCTCCAGGAGACCCACTTCGGGATGCCGGTGGAGCTGGTGTAGCCGAGCGCGTATTGCGGGCGCTGGATGAGGTAGTTGCTGGCGCTGGTGCCGGCGGCGCTCGGGTTGCCGAGGACCATCTGGTAGCTCGTGATGATGTGGGCGAACGATCCAGCGGCGGTGGCCGCGAAGAGGCAGGCGATGCTAGCGAGACGGGGCAGTTTCATAGTTAGCTTTGGTTCGAGTCGTGGGTTGAGAGAGAGACTACACGGAAAAATAGACGGGCAACAGAGCACGATCCCTGCCCGCGCGAGGAGCGCGGCACGAAAAAATTGCGGGAGTGCATTGGGAGAGTCGGGGGATCGACCTGTCGCCTGCGTTGCAGCATCGGTGCCGAGCAAGTCGGCCGCCGCGCGCTCAGTCAATGCGCGAGCCGTTACAATTGCGGGACGACTGTCTGAACAGCACGGCATCTTCGCCGATCCGCGCTATTTCCGGATCGAAACTTTCTTCATCACCAGCGGAGTGACCGGCTTGCTCTTGCCGCCCATCCCGTAGGTCGTGGGCACTTCGGCCAGGGCGTCGACGACTTCGAGGCCCTTGGTGACGCGGCCGAAGATCGTGTAGTTCGGGGCCAGCGGGTAGTCTTTGTGCAGAATGAAAAACTGGCTGGCATTGGTGTTGGGACCGGCATTCGCCATCGCGACGATGCCGCGTTTGTAGCCGAGACCATTTTGGTAAAGCGGGGAGTTCTTCACGATCTCGTCGTCGAATTTCCCGCCCCACGCGCTCTCGCCGCCGCGGCCGTCGCCGAGTGGATCGCCACCCTGAATCATGAAGTCTTTCACGATGCGGTGAAACGTGAGGCCATTGTAGTAGCCGCGCTCGGCGAGCAGGCGGAAATTTTCCGTGGTCTTCGGCGCCTCGCCCGTGAGCAACTCGAACTCGACGATGCCTTTTTCTGTTTCGATCACCGCGTAAACCGGTGCTGGCGGCGGCGTGGGGACCGCAGCGGGCGCGGCGGATTTTTCAGATTTGCCGCAGCCGGCCAACAGCAAGGCGACTGCGAGCAAACTGAGGGAGCGAACCATGGCAGGGAAAGCGGGGGCGAAGAGCATCCCGCACTTCTTGGAAGCGCGCGCGCCGAGTCAAGGCGGCGGGCGCTTGCGGCGCGGCGCAAAATCGCGCCTCCTCGCGAGAGTTCACAGCTTCCGCCGCCACTCCATGAAACGTCTTTTCCCCCTTGGTCTCGTCTGCTCGGTGTTGTTCGTCGACGGTGCGGCGGGTCTCCTGAAAACCGCGGCGGCGGCGGAAGTCACGGTCGCCACGTTGCCAATGGGCAGCGCGCCCGCGCCGCTCGATGCGGCGTGGTTTCCGAGCCGGCTGCATGCGTTCGTGTGGAGGAATTGGTCACTCGTGCCGCCGGCGCGACTTGCGATCGTTGTGGGCGCAAAATCCGACGACATTGCGCGCGTGGGGCGCAGCATGGGGCTGCCGACGCCGCGCGGGCTCAGCGAGACGCAGCGTCGGCGCGCGGCGCTCACGATCATCCGGCGCAACTGGCACCTGCTGCCCTACGACCAGATGCTCACGCTGCTCGATTGGACGGCGGACGAACTCGCCTACGCGCTGCGCGAGGATGATTTTCTGTTTCACAAACTCGGCCTGCTGAAACCGAAGGCGGAGCCCTTGCGCTGGGCGGAGCCGACGGCAGCCGAGGCCGCGCGCGCGGCGGAAATCGCGGCGGTGGTGCGCGAACATTTTCCGGCGGGCGATCTGGAGGGAAGCGATCCGCTCTTCTCGTTTGTCGAAAAACTCAGTGCGCCACTCGACGCAGGGAACGTGATCGCGCCGGTGCCGGCCGCGCTCCGAAGCGAGGCGGCTGACGCGCCGCCGCTGCGCCTCGGGTATTCGTATTTCGCACTCTACGGCGATCCGTTGATGGACCCGGCGCTCGACCCGTATCCCGACGGCTACCTCGCACGCCTCGCCGCGTCGGGAGTGAACGCCGTGTGGCTGCAGGCCGTGCTCGCGCGTCTCGCGCCGCTCCCGTGGGCGAAGGAGGCGGGTATCGAGCAACGCCGCGCCGCGCTCCGCGACCTCGTGGCCCGCGCTGCGCGCCACGGCGTGAAAATTTACCTCTACCTGAACGAGCCGCGCGCGCTGCCGCCGGCCTCGCCGGTGTTTGCCGAGCATCCCGATTGGCGCGGTGTGCCGGCGGAGGGATTCAACGCGCTCTGCACGACTGCGGCGGGCGTGCGCGACGGGTTGCGCGAGGGTGTCGCGGATTTGTGCCGCGCCGTGCCGGACCTCGGCGGATTTTTTGCGATCTCGGCTTCGGAGAATCTCACCAATTGCTGGTCGAAGGGCCGCGGGGCCGATTGTCCGCACTGCAAAGAACGGAAGCCCGCGACGGTGATCGCGGAGGTGATCGCGACGTTTCACGAGGGCATCCGCGCGGGTGGCGGCAAGCAGCGCCTCGTCGCTTGGGATTGGGGCTGGGCGGATGCGTGGGCGACTGACGCGATCGCGCAACTGCCGGCGGGCGTGACGCTGATGAGTGTGAGCGAGTGGAGCCTGCCCCTCGAACGCGGCGGCATCAAAGCGACCGTGGGCGAGTATTGTCTCAGCGCGATCGGCCCGGGGCCGCGAGCGTTGAAACACTGGGCGGCGGCGCAAGCCCGCGGTCTGCCCATCGCGGCAAAGCTCCAGCTCGGCACGACCTGGGAATGCTCCGCGGTGCCGTTTATCCCCGCGCTCGACAATGTGGCGCAACACCTCGCGGGCGTGCGCGCCGCGGGCGTCGAAAATTTGATGCTCGGTTGGACCCTCGGCGGGCATCCGTCGCCAAATATCGCGGCGGTCGGCGAAATCTTCTCCGGCGGTTCGCTCGCCACGCTCGCCGCCCGGCGGCACGGAACGGCGCAGGCCGCCGAGGTGGTGAAATTTTGGCAGGAGTGCAGCGCGGCGTTTCGCGAATTTCCGTTTCACGGGAGCGTGGTGTATCGCGCGCCGCTTCAGACCGGGCCGGCGAATCCGCTCTGGGTCGCGCCGACCGGCTACAAGGCGACGATGGTCGGCTTCCCTTACGACGACGTCGATGGGTGGCGTGCGGTCTATCCGGCGCCGGTGTTTGCCGGGCAGTTGGAAAAAGTCGCGGTGGGGTTCGACGCGGCGATTGCGCACCTGCGCGCGGCGCGGCCGCAGCCGGCGGAAGCGTTGGCGGAAGAGGTGCGGTTTGCCGAGGTGGCGGCGATTCATTTCGCGAGTGCGGCGGAGCAAACACGCTTCGTGCTCGCGCGGCGCGCCGGCGATGTCGCGGCGATGCAGCGCGGTCTCGCGGCCGAAACGCGCCTCGCCACGCGCCTTCACGCGCTGCAAAGCCGCGACTCGCGCCTCGGTTTCGAAGCGTCCAACCAATACTACTACGTGCCGCTCGATCTCGTGGAAAAGGTCGTCAACTGCCGCTGGGTCGCGGAGAAAATTGCGCCGGTGACGAACCCGAAGATGAAAGACCTCACCCTGAATTTCGAAACGCCAACCGACGCCGCGTTGCAGCGCCAAATCGAGGCGATCGCTGCGCGCCTGCGCGCCAAGCACGGCCTCGCGCCGGAGCAGGCGGCGGTGGGCGTGCTCGATTTGCGGACCGGGCGGTTCGCGGCGGTGCGGCCCGATGCGATCGACTACGCGGCGAGCGTGCCGAAGATCGCGATTCTCCTCGCGTGGATGCAGACGCACCCTGAGGCGGAGACTACGCTCGATGCGACGACGCGCCGCGAGCTCGGCAAGATGATCAAGGTTTCCGACAACGAGCTGGCCACGAAGTTTTCCACGCAACTCGGCATCGCGCGCGTGCAGGAAGTGCTCGGCTCCTACGGGTTCTACGACGCGGCGCACGGCGGCGGGCTCTGGTTTGGCAAACACTACGGCAAAGGCAGCGAGCGCATCGGCGAACCGGTCGGCGGCCACTCGCACGCGGCGACGGTGCGGCAGTTGTTGCGCTTTTACCTGCTGCTGGAGCAGGGAAAACTGGTGTCGCCGGACGCATCACGAGTGATGCGAGAGATCTTCGCGTCGCCGGAGATCGCGCATCTCAACGACCGCTTCGTGAAAGGCCTCGCGGGTCGCGGGGTCGAGGTGCGGCGCAAATCCGGTTGGTGGGAAACCTGGTCGCACGACACCGCAGTCGTCACCGGCCCGGGCCGCCACTACGTGCTCGTCGCGATGACGCACCATCCGAAAGGCGCCGCCTACCTCGAGGAATTCGCGGCGGCGGTGGACGACGTGCTGATGGGCCGAACGCTGACCGCGCCGTAACCGGCGCGGCTACGAAGGAGCGCGGAGCGCGAGTCAGGGGCGGATTTCGATGCGGGCGTCGCGGGTGACGACGCGGAAGATCTCTTCGATCTCGGGGTTGGTGAGGGCGACGCAGCCGGCGGTCCAGTCGCGGAGGCGGTGTGTGCGGCCGAAGAGGCCGAGGCCGTTCGGGAGTCCGTGCACCATGATGTCGGAGCCGGCAGAATAGCCCGCTTGCTTCGCGCGGGCGATGTCAGCGGGTTCCGGATACGAGACGCGCAGGGCGAGGTGGTAGGAGCTGTCCGCCTTGTGCTCAGTGATGCGGAAGGCGCCTTCGGGAGTCTTCTTGTCGCCCTCGCGCTCTTTCGGGCCCACGGGGGCGAGGCCGAGTGAAACCGGGTAGGTGCGCAGGGCGGAATCGCCGCGGAAGAGTGTGAGGCGCCGCGCGGCTTTCTCGACGAGGATGCGGTCGGCGGTCGTGCCGGGCGGCAGCGAATCGATGGGCCAGTGCGCCCAGGCGGCGAGCGCAACGACGAGAACGAGGACGGCGAGGGCGAGACGGCGGAGCATGAGGGCGGGAATGACGAGGGCGGACGCGGGCGAAGATGGACGCGCGCGTGATTATTTTTTCGGGCCCTTGCCGCCGCTGCTCACGAATTCTTCGCGGGAGACGAAACCGTCTTTGTCGGTGTCGAAGGTCGGGAAACGTTTCGGGGCTTCGGCGGGGTCGGGTTGGCCGTCGAGAAATTCTTCGAGGCTGAGTTTGCCATCTTTGTTTTTGTCGCGGCGGTCGAACATCGCGTGGCGGTCTTGTTTGCCTTTGGCGGGCGCGGCCGTGGCGGCAGATTTGGTGGCGGCAGTGGTGCTCGCGGGTGCCGCAGCGGACGTGGGTTTGATCTGCGGTTTGGCTTCGGGGTGCGTGGCGAGGAGGGCACGGAGTTCGGTGACGACGGCGGGGCGGGCGGTGGCGAGGTTTTTGGTTTCGCCGGGATCGTCGCGGTAGTCGTAGAGCTCGAATTCGGCGGTGGCGGGATCGCCGCCGGGGGCTTTCCACTCGACGAGACGGTAGCGCTCGGTGCGGAGGGCGCGGCCGAGGCGTTGGCCGCGGGGATAGACGTGGATCACGTGGTCGCGGTGCGCGGCGGCAGGTGACGTGAGCAACGCGGCGAAGCTGCGGCCGTCGAGGCCGGCGGGCGCGGGGAGACCGGCGAGGGCGGCGAGCGTGGGATAAATATCGACGGTTTCGACGAGGGCGGAGGTGGCGGTGCCGGTGCGGCCGGGGACGGCGACGAGCAGGGGAACGCGGGCGGCTTCCTCGTAGTTGGTATGCTTACACCACATGCCGTGGTCGCCGAGGTGCCAGCCGTGATCGCCCCAGAGGACGACGATGGTGTTTTTCGCGAGACCAGTCTCTTCGAGCGCGGCGAGGACGCGCCCGAGTTGGGCGTCCATGTAACTCGTGGCGGCGTAGTAGCCGTGGATGAGGCGGCGGGTGAGTTTGTCGTCGAGGGGCGCGGAGCCGGCGGGGATGCCGGCGTAGTTGCGGAGCTCGCCGCCGAATTGGGGCGCGTAGTCGGGCGCGCCGTCGGGCGCGGTGAGGCGGGCGGGCTGGGGGAGTTTGGCGGCGTCGTGGAGATCCCAATACTTTTTCGGGGCGACGAAGGGCAGATGGGGTTTGAGGAAACCGACGCCCATGAAGAACGGCTCGCGCGAAGCGGCGGCGGCTTTGAGGCGGGTGACGGCTTCAGCGGCGATCTGGCCGTCGGCGTAAAAATCGTCGGGCACGTCGGCGGATTCGACGGCGGCGCCGTTGGCTTTCTTGGTGGCTTTGCCGGAGGCTTTTTTCCTCGGCGCGGCGTCGGCGGGGCCGTCGCTGGCGGCGAGCGCGTATTGCGGGGCCTTGGGGCGGAAGTGGGGGACGGTCCAGGAGGCGGTATCCTCGAAGTTGCCGTGACCGACGTGGAAGAGTTTGCCCATGGCTTCCGTTTTGTAGCCGTGGGCGCGGAAATATTGCGGGAGCGTGACGGCGTCGGGGCGCGAGGCGCGGAAGTTGGTGGGGAGATCGTAGATGCCGAGGGTCTGCGGGCGGAGGCTCGCGAGGAGGGCGTTGCGGGAGGGCGAGCAGACGGCCTGATTGCAGTAGGCGCGGTCGAGGCGCAGCGCGCGGGCGGCGAGGCGGTCGATGTTCGGCGTTTTCGCGGCGGTGTCGCCGTAGGCGCCGAGGACGGGTTTGAGGTCGTCGACGCAGATGAGGAGGACGTTGGGTTTGGGCGCAGGCGCGGCGGCGGCCGCGAAGAGTGCGGCGGGCGCGGCGAACAAGGCGACGAGGAGGAGGCGGGCAGTGTTCATTTCGATGCGGGGAAGTATTTTTCGCGATCCACTTGGGCTGCCATGGCGGTTTCACGGGCTGGGCCGGTGAGATCGATCGTGGCGGTGCGGGCGGTCTGGAAAACGTGCGCGGGTCGCTCCTCTAAACCGAGCTTTTCTTTATGAAAACGTGATCGTCGGCCGCGAATTTTTTACCACTTTCACCGGCACCCCGCCGACGAGTTCGTCTGATCGCATTCGGCTTGGCCTCGTGACAATTCGGATCGCCCCCCAAAAAAAGACCCGAAGCCTGACGCCGTCCGGCCCCACCTGAAAATCGGTTGTCAAGGCGCCGGATTTTTCATCGGCCCCTTCAGGACAACCGGCAGCCACACGCTCATCGCGGCACGTCCCCGGTTCGCCCAGGCGAAATAGGGAATGAGGGTGAGCTCAAACGGGCGCAGCGACTCGCCGCTCAATGGCCGGTAGAGCGCGCCGCCTCGTGCCTCGATCCGATGCAGCCCGGTGCCGCGCAGTGCGATGGCTGTGCGCCCCAGTGCGTGGTCGACGCCCGGAATCCCGGCCACGGGCTTAAACGTGGCATCCGACGCGACGAAGACCGAGGGCACATCGATGCCCGCCGGCAGGTCCGGCGACTCGGCGCAATATACCACCGGGCCGCGCATGATGGCGACTTGGTTGCGCGTGGCCTCGACCCGCGGATCGGCGACGATGAGTTGCGACTCCAACGGAAGCGTCAGCGAGAGTTCATCACCGGCACGCCACGTCCGTTGCACAACCATGTAACCGTGTTCCTGCGACGGATTCACGATCGCCTGACCGTTGAGGGCGAGGCCCGCGCTCGTTGCCCAGCCGGGTCGACGAATTCGCAAGGCCATCGGCCGCGCCGGTGCCTCGCGCACCAGCAACCGCACGGCACCGCCCCACGGATAGTCGGTCACCTGCTCGAGCACGAGTCGGCCGAGGCCGGGTAATTCGCAGGACAACTTGCTCCCGCCAAACTGGTGCACCCAAACGCCGGTTTCGTCGCGGCTATAGAAATACGCGCCGAGCTGCGCGATCGTGCGCAGGAGGTTGGAAGGGCAACAGATTTCCCGGCGGCCCGGCGAAATGCGGAGCAGCATCGGCTGCCAGCCGGTCGGATCGATGTTTTCATCGTAACGCCGCAGCGGCGCGCGATAGAACCAACTTTTCCCCTCGAGGCCGACGCAGGCGAGAAACCCGTTGAACATCTCCCGCTCCATGATGTCGGCCAGCGCCGCATCCGGCCGATTTACGAGCTGCCGGTAGCCCCACATGAACGCGCCGATTTGCCCGCAGGTTTCGTTGTAGCACGTGCTGTTGGGCAGTTCGTAAGGCGCACCCGCGGCTTCCACGGCGGGCGCGTTGTTGGACAACGTCACGGTGTGCGCACTCACGCCGCCGTGGATAAACATCTTTCGCCCGGTCATATCGGCCCACAACCGGTCCAGCGCCCCGCTCAGTTGCGCGTCACCGCGCTCGCTCACCACGTCGCCCGCGCCGGTGTAGAGATAGGTGAAGAAAACATTGTGCCCGACCACTTCCTTCGTCGCACGCACCGGCACGCGGTCCTGGATAATGTCGGTGCCGCCGATGCCCGGTTTCATGGCCCACAGCGGTTGCCGCCGCGGCTCCGCGCCGCGCTGATCGACGATGAGTTGCGCGCAATCCAAATACTTCTTCTCGCCCGTCAGCCGGTGCAACTCGACGAGCCCCATGATCGCCGACGGATTGTGCGCGAAATAGGGCTTCACGGTTACGCCGAGGTTGGCGCACAGAAAATCGGCCGTGCGCCGCGCGACCGCGAGCAGGTT
>Ga0075163_10014021_pt1 | contig 10363 bp, 9 predicted proteins | sample JI1023141ADNA_FD_71478 | JGI IMG/M metagenome (GOLD analysis project Ga0075163, IMG submission 71478) | Wastewater effluent complex algal communities from Wisconsin, to seasonally profile nutrient transformation and Carbon sequestration -... | ecosystem: Engineered > WWTP > Effluent > Algae... | reverse complement strand
CTTCGACGGCGTTGATCTGGTTTGCATCCCACCCGATGCGCATCTTGGCCGTGACGGGAATGGGCACCGACTTCACGATGTCGCGCGCGACGCTTTCGAGCAGCGGGCAATCCTTGAGCAACGACGAGCCGCCGTTCTTTGCCACGACTTTGTTCACGGGGCATCCGAAGTTGATGTCGATGAAGTCGGGCTGCTTCCAGTCGATAATCTTGCGCGCGGCTTCGCCCATGCGTTTGCCATCCGCGCCGAAGAGCTGCACGCCCACCGGTCGCTGTGCCTCGTCAAAGTCTGTGTACTTCCGCGTGCGACCGTCCGCCTGCATGATGCCCTCGGCGGAGACGAACTCGGTGACCATCACGTCCGCGCCGAGTTCCTTGCACAGGCCGCGAAATATCGCGTCCGTCACACCCGCCATCGGCGCGAGGTAGAGAGGGAAGCGATTATCTGCGAACCAGTGAAGCATCGGCGAGATTAGCCCCGACAGGGCGAGGGGGCAACCGCGCGACAACAGCAGGAAGAGAGAATCCTTTGCCAGAGCGCGGCGGCCTCCGGCGTTCCAGTCCAGCACATGACTCGTCTTTGCTCCCTTTTCATTCTCACATCCTTCGCCGCTCTCGCCCGCGCGGAAGAAAAACCCGCAGCAGCCCCAGTGGCGGAACCTCCCGCTCTGACGGAATACATGGGCCGGGAGATAGCCCAGACGATGCACTGGTCGGGTGCGGCATGGCTTGTGCGGCACAAGCGGGATCGGGAGGAGGCGTCGGTCAAGATGCGCGAGGAACTGCGCCTGAAGCCCGGCATGGACGTGTGCGACATGGGCGCGGGCAATGGCTACCACGCCATCCCGATGGCCGAGAAGATCGGACCGGACGGCAAGGTCTATGCCGTCGATGTGCAGCCGGAGATGATCGAGATGCTCAAGGGCAGGCTGACTGGGCAGAAGATCACCAACATCGTCCCCATCGTCGGTCTCTACCATGATCCGAAGCTGCCGGAGAAGTCGTGCGACCTCATCTTGCTCGTCGATGTCTATCATGAGTTCTCGCACCCCGTTCACATGCTGGTGGCGATGAAAAAGGCACTGAAGCCGGGTGGTGCGGTCGTGCTCGTCGAGTTCCGCGCCGAGGACGATTCCGTGCCGATCAAGCCCGAGCACAAGATGACCAAGGCGCAGATACTCAAGGAACTGGTGCCCAACGGTTTCAAGCTCGCGCGCGAGTTTGACGGACTGCCTTGGCAGCACATGATGTGGTTCGAAGCCGCCGACACATCAGCGACTCCTTCTTCCAACACCCAACCATCCAAATGAAATCAATTCTGCTCACGCTCGCTTTCGTTTCCACCCTCTCCATCGCCCGCGCTCAAGGCGAGTGGACGCCACTCTTTGACGGCAAAACTCTCGCTGGCTGGTCCGCCCCCGATGGAGCGCAGTCGGAGGGCTGGGCTGCGGAGGACGGCGTCCTTCACTTCAACGGCAAGGGCAAGATGCTGCTGAGTGACAAGGAGTACTCCAGCTTTGAACTCGAGTGGGAATGGAAACTGGCCGAAGGCGGCAACAACGGTCTCAAGTATTGGGTGACCAAGATCGGCGGCAAAGAGTGGCTCGGCATCGAGTATCAGATGATCGACGACCTCAAACATGCCGACGGTCTCAAAGGCGGCAGCCACAGCACGGGCAGCATTTACGACATTTTCGATGCGGCGAAAGACAAGGAGCTCAAGCCCATCGGCGAATGGAACACGAGCCGTGTGGTGGTGAAGGAAGGCAAGATCGAGCACTATCTCAACGGCAAGCTCGTCTCCTCCGCTGACACGAAGTCCGACGAGTGGAAGGAGCATCTCGCGAAGAGCAAGTTCAAGAGCAAGGAAGGCTTCGCGCCAGGGCAGGGAAAGCTGATGCTCACGGCGCACGGTGATCCGGCCTGGTATCGGAACATCCGGGTCAGGGAGTTGTAGGCGGTGAATGGGGGATTGTGGATGGTAAAACCAACCCTCCGCTCAACCACGCCCCACGATCCACCACCTACCATTCACCATCCACACACCGCACCGTGAACTACCAGGATGAAGCTGATATCGAAGCGGCGACGCTGGAATGGTGGGGCGACGATGTCGTGCGGGAGGGGACGGTGATTGCCAAGAGTTTTCGTGAACTTCGCGTCTATATGGCCTCGCTTGAGGCCGCTACCGACATCTTCTTGATGACAAAGAAGTTTCCATCGGAAGAGAAGTATTCCCTGACGGACCAAGTCCGTCGCTCTTCACGCGCCGTTGGCTCGATAATCGCCGAAGCATGGCCCCGACGCCGATACAAGGCCGCTTTCGTTTCCAAACTCAACGACGCGCTCGGAGAGGCTAGTGAAACGCAGTGCTGGCTCGATCACTCACTTCGCTGCACCTACATCAGCATTGAGGTTCATTCGGAACATGATCGGCATTGGCAACGAATCGGCGGCATGTTGACCCGAGCCATCCAGCTTGCCGACTCCTTTTGTGACAAAGGGCAGGATGGTGGGTAGTGAATGGTGGATTGTGAATTGTAGGTGGTGACGACCTTGCGTGCCCGCAACGGATCATCGACGATCTGACATGTCTCTAACCATCAACCATCCACCACTCACTATCCACTCCCCCCGCATCGGTCTCATCGGCCTCGGTTTCATGGGGGCCACGCACATCAAGGCGTGGCTGCAGGTGGCTGATGTGCGCATCGCCGCGCTTTGCAATCCGAGCGGAAGGCATCTCGACGGCGATTTCACAGACGTCTCGGGCAATGTCGGCGACAAGGAACCATTGAAACTCAACATGGACGGTGTGTCTGCCTATCGCGATTACGCGGACATGCTGGCCGATCCGAGCATCGACGCCATCGATATTTGCACGCCAACGCACACGCATCTTGATCTAGTGCTCGCAGCGCTGGCGGCTGGCAAGCATGTCATCTGCGAGAAGCCGATGGCACGCACCTCAGCCGAAGCGCGGCAGATGGTCGATGCGGCGGCGAAAGCAAATCGCATTCTCATGCCGGCCATGTGTCTCCGTTTCTGGCCCGAGTGGGCGTGGTTAAAGGAGGCTGTGTCGAGCGGTCGCTACGGCAAGGTCTTGTCGGCGCGCTTCACCCGCATCGCCGAACCGCCGGGCTGGGGCAGGAGCACATTTCTCGATGGCGCAAAATCGGGCGGTGCGCTGCTCGACTTGCACATCCACGACACCGACTTCGTGAATCACCTGTTCGGCAGGCCGCTCGCGGTGCAGTCGAATGGTTACTCATTGCTCAGCGGCTGCATCGACCACGTCGTCACCCGCTACGAGGTTGCGTGTGGAGCGCTCGTCCACGCCGAGGGCGGGTGGACGATGGCCAAGGGCTTCGGCTTCCGCATGGCCTATACGGTCAATTTTGAAAAGGCCACCGCCGACTACGACCTCGTGCGCGGGAAGGAAGCTCTGCAACTCACCGAAGACGGCGAGAAGAAAACGATCACCTGTGACGGCCCCGACGGCTATGTGGGCCAGTTGGCGCACTTCACGGAGGCGATTCGGGCCGGTTCCCAGCCCACCGTCGTCACGGCCGAGGATGGCGTGGCCTCGGTTGAGATCTGCGAGGCGGAGGAGCGGTCGATTGTGGATGGTAGGTAGAGGTTGAACCACGGGTCTCAATCAAAAGGGGAAAGTGAAGCCCCAAGTCCGAGGTGGAGAGGAATGATGAGTGACGAACGACGGAGCTGTTCGGAGGATGCGCCTCCGGCTCGTCAGCGGACCTAGGCGTCGCGCTCATTCTCCTGCTCCTCGGGCGCGGCTGCCGCCATCCTGGCCTTCATCCAGATGGGGGCATGTGCCGCGCTTTCCCACATCAGCCAATGGATGCGGCTCTCCGGCAGATTGTGGATGGCCGCAGATTCTCAGAGAAGAATCAATCTGGGGCGTCCCTGAGCCGAGGCCCCGAACCGGAACGAAGTTGAGATAGCCTGCCGCAGGCAGCCCAGAGGGCGAACAACGTGAGGCAACCAGACGAAGTCAATCGGTGGCTAAAACACCCTCAGGGGTGGAATCCCGAATTGTCAGGTTCTTCGCCTTGTTTCATGCGTAGGCCCTGAAAAAATGTGCAGGGTGGCAGGCGGACACGGCTCCTCTCGCGGGGCGAGAGGGTTGTACGGTAGTCATCTCGCTCCGCGAGATGAGCAACCGGCTCCCGCAAAAGAGAGCGCGTAGATGTGCGCGCATTTTCACCTCCAGCTAGAGCACAATGCTCCTCTCGCGGAGCGAGAGGGCTACCGTACTTCGCTCCGCCGACTCGCGCCTTTATGGGGAGACGGTGATCTTGGCCACAGCGGACCACGGACCATGAGCCTCGCCATCGTCCCAGAACATCGCGCGGTACTCCCGCGCCTCCGCTTGGCCGGGCACTAGGAGGGGGCGGGTGTCGGTAAAGGGTCCCCTGGTTCGGATGGTGAGGAACTCCCACGGTCCGTTTCCAACTCGGCTCTCGATCCAGATCCCGTCGTGACCCGACTTGAGGTATCGGATCAGCACCGCCTGCACCTCGGGTAGTTGGCTCAGGGTCAGCGTGAGGCGCGGCCCCTTTTCCGAACCAGGTTCGACCGGGGCAATCTCCGAGCCCACCACGCCGATCAGTCGGCCCTTGCCCTCCGTGTAGCCGGATGCCGCCTTGATCACCCTGACATACCTGAAGATGCGGGTTAGCGCACCGGGCAGGATGTCCAATAGACCGGGCGGCGGTGCGGGCGGCTCCAACACGGGAAACCGGAAAACCCGGGTCCCCTTGCCAAACTTCAGCTCTTCCATCTGAGCGGTGACACCTGGGACAAAGTCGCGGATCATGGGATACCAACTGCCGAGGGCATACCCCAGCATCCTGCTGTCATTGGCAGTGGCCAAGACATCTTCAAGGACAAGGCCCATTCCGACACCCAACAACTCCAGTTGGTCGGCGTAAGTGAAGTGCCAGAGCGGCTGCTTGGCCACGATTCGAGGATAATAGGGGCTTCTTTTCATGTTGTTCGGTGTGGTTTGGTTTGATTTGTTTGACGTGAAAACGTGCGTAAAACATTGAAATAAAATCAGTTGTTTTCAATCGTAGGAGTGACTCAGCAATGAAAAGCCATCCCTACCAGCCTTCAAGAGGGTGGGGGTCGTCTGAGGCAATCTCTGAGCTGTAGGCCGCCTCTTTGAGGCGGTTGGGCTGGTGACGTCTGACACAGACGCCCTACAATTATGGGCAAATCTCATCGTCCACCGCCTCCCAGGCAAATGGCAGGCTATGTCTGCGCGACCACAGACTCCGCCCGCACGAGCGCAGATGCTATCTGAACGACGACAAACGCTGTTTGCACGACAACAGACGCTGTCTGCACAACGACAGACGCCATTTGCACGACGATAGACACCATCTGCACAACGACAGACGCTGTTTGCACGACGACATACGCTGTTTGCACGACGACAAACGCTGTCTGGACGACGACAGAAACTATTTGCATGACGACAGACGCTATCTGCATGACGACAGACGCTATCTGTATGACGACAGATGCCGTATGCACGACGCCAGATTCCGTCTGCGACTTCCCCGGACGAGCCTACAATCTTCTCGACCGAGCCGGGAAACTCCCGCCCAGGCTGATGAACCTGGTCCAGACGGACGCGGAGCTTCCTCAGGCACGTCTCCAATTGAGCGGATGAAATCTGAATCTCCCCGGCCGCGCCAACATCTTCGCGCACTGGGCAGGGGCGTTGTCGATCACCCCGCGCCAGACTCATGCCCAAGATTCCAAGCCTCCATCCGAGGAGCGCAGTTTCAAGGTCGCCGCCGGTCTCTTCCCCCTGTCCCGACTGCTCCCTCTCCTCCGCCGTCTTTGCATGCAACACCCAATCCTTGAGGTCTCTGGCCGTGAGGTAAGAGTTCGCACGCATCAGTGGGATGGGTTGACGAAGCGCGATTGTTTCAGAAATCCAACCAACTGGGAAGAACATTTTTCAAAAACTTTCGGCCCCCTTCGGCGCAGGGGTCAAAATTCGGGCTTGTGGTTTGGCGGGGAGTTCCCTAGCATGAAGGCACTCCCGATGCCCGCCGCCCTCACCACTCCCGAAGCCTTCATCTCCCACTGGCAGAAAGCCGAGGCCAATGAGCGCGCCAACTCGCAGAGCTTCCTCATCGGCCTCGCACACATCCTCGGCGTTCCGGCTCCTTCCAACAACCACGCCGACGGCTACAGCTTCGAGTTCCCCGTCAAGGTCCCCGGCGGCTCGTCCACAAACTTCATCGACCTACATATCCCAACCGCACCCTTGCCGCCCTGCGCGGTACGCTGCTGTCGAAACTGCTGAGTGGCGAAATAGTGCTATCATCATCATGAAGACGACGCCACTACCGCCTGCACCCGCTCCTGCCGCGCTGCCGTCCCCAGATTTCATTGCGACTGGGCTTCCGGTTTCACCAATCGATCGCTTGCGAATCATGAGTCCCGGCGCTTGGACGGACTTCATTCTCGAATGGGCTGATTCTCTCAAAACGAAATATGAGCTTGTTGAGAGGTGTGATGGAGCGGGAGACATGGGGCGTGATGTGATTGGATTTGAAAAATCCGGCGTGAGCGACCCTTGGGACAACTACCAGTGCAAATATTACGACCACCAATTGGCACCGGGTGACATCTGGTTGGAGCTTGGAAAGTTCTGCTATTACACACACGTCGTGGCCTATACAGTTCCACGCCACTACTACTTTGTTGCTCCCCAAGGAGCAGGTCCGAAACTCTCGTCATTGCTTCGTTCTGCGAATAATCTGCGTGCTGGCCTTCTGGAGAATTGGGAGCAGAAGTGCCAGCATGGGATCACTTCGACAAAAGAGATTCCGCTCGACGCACAGATGAAGGCTCATATTGAGGCGTTCGACTTCTCCATTTTCAGTGCGCCGTCACCTCTGACAATCATTGAAGAGCACAGTCGGACACGCCATTACGCGGCCCGGTTCGGGGGCGGATTGCCCGCTCGCCCGCCCACTCCTCCGCCTCCGGCGACCATTGCCGCGAACGAGGCCATCTACATTCGTGCGCTGCTGGATGCCTATGAGGACCGATTGAGGTCCATCGTTCAATCGCCGGACGACATTTCGGACACGGCGCTTGAGCAGCATTTCAAACGTGCACGGCTTGAATTTTACAGTGCGGAGGCGTTGAAGGGGTTCTCCCGCGACACAGTTCCCCTCGGCACGTTCGACGCGCTGCTCCAAGAGGTTTTCAATGGCGTAGCAGACGTCTTACAAGCCACGCACCCGGATGCGTATGATCGCGTGCTCGCAACGGTGGGGCATGCAAAAACGCTTCCTTTGTCATCCAGTCCTCTCTTTGCGCGAATCTCTTCACCCGATAAGGGCGGGATGTGCCATCAGTTGGCGAACGATAAACTCCTCAAGTGGAAAGCATGAAAACACCTGCACTTTTCAACGGACCGGTCGAAATCGGCATGCGTGCGGCAATGGTGCTGGCGAATGCATATCCGGAGCGGCTTGATCTCAATCGGTTGGTAATTCTCGACTACATAGTCGTGCATTCCGGGGACTTTCCGGGTGGTCCGCCAAGCCTCCACCCACCGACGCCACTCCGTGCCGGTGAGGTTACAGTCCGTAGAGGGCTGCTGGAAAACGGGCTTCACCTGCTGGCAATGAAAGGCCTAGTTGCCCGTCACCTTGATGAGTCGGGAATCACGTATTCCGCCCAGTCCGAAATCACGGCATTCTTGGACGCACTTTCCTCTTTGTATGCGCATGATGTGAGAGACCGAGCCGAATGGGCAGTGCAACGGCTGAACAGGCTCAGCGATACTCAGGTTCGGGCGCTATTCGATGAATCGATTGGACGATGGAAAACCGAGTTCGTCGCCGAAGAGGAACTGGAGGACGCATTATGAACGACGATCTGGGTTTCTTCATTGAATCGCTGACCCTAAAAGGGCCGACGAAAGAGGATGCGCAACTCATGTTTGCGGATGGGCTGAACGTGGTGTCCGGGGCCTCAGACACCGGAAAGTCGTATGCCCTTAGTTGCATCGATTTTGCATTCGGTGCGAGCAGTCCGCCCAGCCCAATTCCAGAAGCCTCCGGCTATGACGCAGTTGTTTTGGCGGTGATCTCCCGGAGAACCAAGGAGCGTTTTGTTTTTGAACGCGGTTTAGCCGGCGGAGATGTGAAGTTTACCAAGTTTGACGCACACGGAGCGTCCCTTGAAGAGTCTTTAGTCGGTGCAAGACACAGTCCGACTGACCCGAATACCCTATCGGGGATCCTGCTGGAGCTGTCTGGGCTTTACGGCAAGCAAGTCCGGACGAATAAGCAAGGAAAGCGGAGAACGCTTAGTTTTCGTGATGTTGCCTTCCTCTCGCTTGTCGACGAAGAACGGATCATCGCCAGACTCCCGCCGCAACTGTCGGGAAGTCCAATTGAGAAGACTGTCGAAAGCGAAGCGTTTCGGTTGCTGGTAACTGGAAGTGATAGCGGCGTGGTTCATTCAGTTGTTCCGAGTAAGCAAGCAGCCGGTGCCGAGGCTAAACTTGAACTCATCGAGAGCATGATTACTGAAGCTGAAGCCCGGTTTTCAGCAATGGGCGTCAATAGAGATACTATCGACGCTGAACTGGCCGCTATTGAATTCGCGAAAATGGCCGCAATCGCAGAATACGAACGTTCCCGTCTCGAAGTCGCTTCTCTGGAGGCGAGCCTCGCCGAGCACGCTCAAGCCATGAGGCAGGCACGGGCGCGGCAACAAGTCGTATATGGCTTAACCAAACGATTCACCCTGCTTGACGCTCATTATCAGGCGGACACGGCACGGCTCCATGCGATCGAGGAATCCGGTAAGTTACTTGAGGCTCTTCCATCGAAGGAATGTCCAGTGTGTGGCGCAGCTCCTGACGATCATAGTCCGTCAGAGCAGTTTCGGCCCGATGAGGTAGAGGTTGGGGCACGGGCTGAGGGGGTGAAGATTGGAGAATTGCGCCGAGATTTGCGAAAAGTATTGGAAGAACTACAGGCAGAAAACTCAGGGATCGAGATCCGTGCTGAGCATGCGAGAGAAGAGGTGGAGCGGATTCAGGAAACGATTGAAAATGAGCTGATGCCTCGGGTTAAGGAATCCGCCGCAACTCTTCAGTCACAGGACTCTCGTCGGGACTTGCTGATCAAAGCGAAGAGCATTCTTGACCAATTGGACCATCTTTGCGTTTACGCCTCGGAACTGGAGGAAGCTACGGCGGTACCAACTGCAACTTCACCGGTGATTGTAACTCGGGCATCTACCGGCGAAATGGAAGCTTTCGCGGTGGCGGTCCAGGAACTTTTGGAGGCATGGAAATATCCCGGCGTCGGGAGGGTGGTCTTCTCGGAAGATGACCAAGACCTAGTCATCTCGGGCCAGCCACGAATCAGCCACGGCAAAGGCGTGCGCGCACTAACCTGTTCGGCTTTCATCGTTGGCCTGCTCCGGCACTGCCGGTCGAAACAGCTTCCTCACCCTTCCGTCGTGCTTCTCGATTCCCCACTTGTAGCGTATCGAGAACCAGACTTAAACACAGACGGCGCAGAGGACCAACAACTCCGCATGGCAGGGGTAAAGGAGGCATTTTACCGTTCGCTAGCTGACGGCGATGCGAAAGGCCAGGTGATCGTTTTCGAGAACGAGGACCCACCGGCCAATATGGGTGGCGCATTTACTCGAACCCATTTCAGCAAGAGCGCATCAGGCCGCTACGGGCTCTTCGCAAAATAGCATAACGCCACACTGATGCTCACCAATTTCATCGTCGACCGAAGGCATAGAAATAGGACGATTGTCTGTCACTTAGTTGATGGTGCGCACCTCAAGCGCGCGAAGGCCCAGCATCCCGACCTCACCCTCACCGGCCTCTACAACGTCCTGGAGAAGCTCCGCGCCGCCGAACGCCACGCGACCGACAGCCGGAGCGCGAGTATGGCGAATGCCTACTCGCCTGACTCTCCCAGCGCCGCCGCATCACCCCCAGGCACCACCGCCTCCCCAGCCGCCGAACCCCACCACCCGACAAGTGGCGAGTGGTCTGCGACACACTCGCGCTCCGACAGCGTCACCCTCACCGCCAAAAAACGCGGCTTCCACGACCGCGGCCTCGTCTCCATCCTCAAACAACTGCACGGCGACCTCGATGCCGCCGTCTTCGCCGCCTACGGCTGGCCCGCCAACCTCACCGACGCCGAAATCCTCACCCGCCTCGTCGCCCTCAACGCCGAACGCGCCGCCGAAGAAAAACGCGGCATCATCCACTGGCTGCGCCCCGAGTATCAGAACAAGCCCGGCAAGGACACCGCCACGCAAGA
>Ga0075163_10014020_pt1 | contig 10363 bp, 8 predicted proteins | sample JI1023141ADNA_FD_71478 | JGI IMG/M metagenome (GOLD analysis project Ga0075163, IMG submission 71478) | Wastewater effluent complex algal communities from Wisconsin, to seasonally profile nutrient transformation and Carbon sequestration -... | ecosystem: Engineered > WWTP > Effluent > Algae... | reverse complement strand
GGTTCGCAGACCGACTTCGCCCGCAACTACGCCAAGCAGGGCCTCGAGATCAGCGACCTCGTCGCCGACGTGGTGGCCGGCACGCTGGCCAACGCACAGGTCGAGGCGGCCGACATCGAGACCATCCACGTGGGCAACGCCTTCGGCCAGCTGTTCAACGGCCAGGGCCAGCTCGGCGGCATGCCGGCAACGGTCGAGCCCGGGCTGTGGGGCGTGCCGGCCGCACGTCATGAGGCCGCCTGCGCGTCGGGTGGCATCGCCATCCTCGCTGCGATGGCCGAGATCGAAGCCGGACGCTACGACTGCGCGCTCGTGGTCGGCGCGGAGCAGGAGCGCAACGTGCCCGGCGACCAAGCGTCCATCAACCTTGGCGCCGCGGCCTGGATCGGCCACGAGGGCGAGGGCGTGGTGCACATGTGGCCGCACATGTTCAGCCTGCTGGCCGACGAGTACGACGCCCGCTACGGCCTCGACGACCGCCACCTGGCCGCCATCGGCGAGCTCAACTTCCGCAACGCGAAGAGCAACGCCAACGCGCAGACGCGTGCGTGGTCGCACACACCGGAGAGCTTCACCGCCGACGACACCGCCAACCCGGTGGTCATCGGCCGCATGCGCCGCCACGACTGCAGCCAGGTCACCGACGGCGGCGCGGGGCTGGTGCTCGCCGGGCGCCGCACCGCCGAGGCATGGGCCGCCGCCCGCGGCCGCTCGCTCGACACGGTGCCGCGCATCGTCGGCTGGGGCCACCGCACCGTCGGCTTGCCCCTGGCGCCGAAGCTGGAGCGCTCCGCCACCGAGGCGTACGTCATGCCGCACGTGCGCCGCGCCATCACCGACGCGTTCACCCGCGCCGGCGTCGCCGACGTGTCGGGCATCGACGGCATCGAGACCCACGACTGCTTCACCTCGTCGGAGTACATGGCCATCGACCACTTCGGCATCACCGCCCCCGGCGAGAGCTGGAAGGCCGTCGAAGAAGGCGTGCTGGAGCGCGACGGCAGCACCCCGGTGAACCCGTCGGGCGGGCTCATCGGCGGCGGCCACCCCGTCGGCGCCACCGGCGTGCGCATGGTCGTCGACGCCTCCCGCCAAGTCTCGGGCACCGCCGGCGACACCCAGGTCGAGGGCGCCCGCACCTTCGCCACGCTCAACATCGGTGGCAGCACCACCACCACCGTCAGCTTCGTCGTCGCCCGCTGAGCGACCGCACCCGACTGCATCCGAAAGCCCTGGAGACCCCACCATGACCTCGACCGTCGTCAACACGTTCGCGTCAACCCTGCCCGCCGACGACGCGCACCCGTACCGCACGGGCGCCTGGCAGCCGAACCACCGCGAGTGGGACGCGTTCGACCTCGAGGTGGAAGGCGAGATCCCCGCCGACCTCGAAGGCGTGTACCTGCGCAACACCGAGAACCCGGTGCACGAGTCCATCGGCATGTACCACCCCTTCGACGGCGACGGCATGTTGCACATGGTGTCCTTCGCCGGCGGAAAGGCGAACTACCGCAACCGGTTCGTGCGCACCGACGGGCTGCGGATGGAGGGCGAGGCCGGCGAGGCGCTGTGGACCGGCGCCTACGACGTGGCCGCCAACTCCAAGCGTGAAGACGGGTGGGGTGCGCGGGGCCGGATGAAGGACGCCTCCAGCACCGACGTCATCGTGCACAACGGCATCGCGCTCACCAGCTTCTGGCAGTGCGGCGACGTCTACCAGATGGACCCCACGACGCTGGCCGAAATGGGCAAGGCCCCCTGGGTCGGCCAGTTCCCCAGCCCCACCGGCGTGTCCGCGCACACCAAGCTCGACGAAGCCACCGGCGAACTGCTGATCTTCGGCTACAGCACCGAGCAGCCGTTCATGCACTACGGCGTGGTCGACGCACAGGGGAACCTGGTGCACGCCATCGACGTGCCGCTGCCCGGCCCGCGCCTGCCCCACGACATGGCGTTCAGCACCAACTACGCCATCCTCAACGACCTGCCCATGTTCTGGGACCCGGCCATGCTGGAGTTCGGTGCGCACGTACCGAAGTACCACCCCGACATGCCCACCCGCTTCGCCGTCGTACCCCGCCGCGGTCGCACGGAGGACATCCGCTGGTTCGAGGCCGACCCCACGTACGTACTGCACTGGATCAACGCCTATGAGGACGGCGACTGGCTGGTGCTCGACGGCTTCTTCCAGCACGACCCCTCCCCCGCCAAGCAAGAGGGCATGCCGAAGATGATGTCGCTCTACCGCTCCATCGACCTCAATCGCTTGCAGGCCCGCCCGCACCGATGGCGCTTCAACCTGGTCACCGGCGAGACCCGTGAGGAGTCGCTCACCGACACCATCATGGAGTTCGGCATGATCAACCCCGCCATCGCTGGCAAGGACTACCGCTACTCGTACAACATGACCGGCAAGCCCGGCTGGTTCCTGTTCGACGGTCTCGTCAAGCACGACGTTCAGTCCGGCACGGAGGAGCGCTACATGTTCGGCGACGGCGTGTTCGGCAGCGAGACACCGTTCGCCCCGCGGGCCGGCTTCGGCCCGGAGTCCGCCGAGGACGACGGCTACCTCGTCACCATCACCACCGACGTAAACCGCAACCTCAGCGAGTGCCTCGTGTTCGACGCCACCCGCGTGGCCGACGGGCCCATCGCTCGCGTGCGCCTGCCCGAGCGCGTCTCGTCGGGCACACACTCGTGCTGGACACCCGCCGCACACCTCGGCCGCTCGCTCTGACCGTGCGGCCCAACGCCATCGGCTCGGCGCTCGGGATACTGGGCGACGAGTGGGCGCTGCTCATCGTGCGCGGCGCGTTCGAAGGCGCCCGCCGGTACGGCGACTGGAAGGTACAGCTGCCGATCAGCGACGCGGTGCTTACCGCGCGACTGGGTTCGCTGGTGGACGGCAAGGTGCTGGAACGGGTGGCCGCGGCGGATGGTTCGGGCCGCCACGAGTACGCGCTCGGGCCCGCCGGCCGCGACCTGTGGCAGCTGCTGCTGTGCATCTGGGCGTGGGAGCTGCACCATGTGCCCGGCCAGGCCGACCGTCTGCCGCGCATGGTGCACGCAACGTGCGGGCAGCCGTTCCAGCCCGTGCTGCGCTGCGCGCGCTGTGGCGTGGCGGCAGGCGTCGACGACGTGGATGCACGCTTCGGCCCCAGTGGCAGCTTCGAGCGGTCGGCGCCCGTGGGCAGCAACCGTCGCCGGTCGACCGCAGCCGGTCGCGCCGCCGCCGCTGGCCCGGGAATGTTCGCCGACACGATGGCCGTCATCGGTAGCCGCTGGTCGTCGGCGCTGCTGGGCGCCGCGTTCTTGGGCGCTCGCCGCTTCCGCGACTTCGAGCAGATCGGCGCTCCGCCCACGGTCGTCGCCGACCGGCTGCGCAGCTTCGTCGCACTCGGAGTGCTCGAGACCACGGGCGGCGATCCGGGCGAGCCCGCCGCCTACCAGCTGTCGGCGAAGGGTCAGGCGCTGTTCCCCGTGGTCGTGTCGTTTCTGGTGTGGGGCGAACGCTGGCGCCCCGCCGCCGACGGTCCCGCCGTGGTCGCTACGCATCGCAGCTGCGGCGGTCCATTCGTTCCTGAGTTGGCGTGCAGCGCGTGCGACGAAGTGGTCGAGCGCAGGGCGCTACAGATCGAGGCTCCGTCGCGCAGCCTGCGGTGAGCCTCAGGCGGTGCGGCCGAGGATGTTCAGCAGCATCGACACGAACTTGGGCTCGTCGGCGTCGATCGCGAAGTGGACGTTGGCCGGCTTGCCGGGGCGCGACCGGAAGTCGCAGACCGTGCGGCCGACGGACAACTCCGCGTGCACCTCGACATCGACCGGGATGAACTCGGTGGTGAGGATCGTCGGGTCGATGATGGCGCACACCGCGAGCGCATCGTGGATGGGTGCGCACCCCGGGCGACCCAGGATCGGCTGCGTCGCCTCGTAGCCGGCGACGCGCTGCAGCACGAACCTCGCGGCGGCCTCGCCAGCGGGTGTGCCGAGCTCGCGCAGCCGCTGCGCATCGTCGGTGGACAACATCGCTCGGTGCGTCGCGTCCAGCGGCACCATCCGGATCGGCCGACCGCAGTTGATGACGACCCGCGCGGCCTCGGGGTCGATGAGGATGTTGAACTCGCCCGAGTGGGTCAGGTTCCCCATCTGGTGGGCGCCGCCCATGATGACGATCTCCGGGATCGCGTCGAGGATGCGCGGCTCCTTCTGGATGGCCATCGCGATGTTGGTCAATGGGCCGACCGGGCACAGCACGATGTCCCCGTCGGACTCGAGGTACGTCTGGATCAACCAGTCGACCGCATGTTCCGGCCGCACCATGGCACCGTGCGACGCGGGCGGCAGATCGAGCAGGTTCTTGTGGATGACCGCCGCCATCCCCAACTCGGGTTGGGCACGCACGATCGGACGGTCGCAACCACGGAACACGGGGATGTCCGGCATACCGATCCAGTCGAAGACCCGCAGCGTGTTCTCCGTGGTGTACTCCACGCCGGTGTTGCCGTTCACGCTCGTGGCCCCGATGAGGTCGATATCGGGCGAAAGCGCGGCGGTCATCAAGGCGACGGCATCGTCGGTACCGGTGTCAACGTCGAGGATCACTTTGATCGGCATCCGGTGAGTCTGCCCCACCAGCTCGTCGGCCGAGAGTGTCGGGATGTCACCGTGGGAGTTCCAGGCTGCTCGACTCACTGCCGGGTGGGTCCGATCCGCTGACACCCCGGCGGTGTGGGGCACACTGGCCGCATGTTCTCCACCGAGCTCACCACCACTGCCGAACGAGTGGGCGCGCTGCTGCGTGAGCGCGGCGAGACCGTCGCTGTCGCGGAGGGGTCGGCGGGTGGGCTGATCTCCGCGGCGCTGCTCAGCCTGCCCGGCGCCTCGGCCTACTACCGGGGCGGTGTGGTGGTCTACACACCTGCGGCCTACACGGCCTGGATGGCCGGCGCAGTGGAAGCGCCCGGCCGGCTCCGCGGCGCCACCGAGACGTTCGCGCTGCACCTCGCCCGGTCGGCTGCTGCGAAGCTGGGCACCTCCTGGGGCATCGGTGAGGCGGGCGCAGCCGGCCCGTCCAATCCGTACGGAGACCCCGCAGGCCACTGCTGGGTGGCGGTCGCCGGCCCCGTCGACGTCACGCGCCACCTCCTCACCGGCGACGAAGACCGCCCGCGCAACATGGTGGCGTTCGCGACTGCAGCGCTGGAACTGCTGGCCGTCACGCTGGGGGCGCAGCCATGACCACTCACGAACGCGAGCTCACCGAGCCCGTCGACCTGTGCACGCCCGACGGCTCCGCCATCAACCCGGCAGCGCTCGGCTGGTCGCGCCGGCCGCTGCACCGCGCCAATCTGCTGGGCCAACACGGCAGCAACAAGCGGTGGGACTACTGGGCGGTGCTGGCCGGCGACATGGTCGTCAGCAGCGTGGTCGCCGATGTGGATGCGGTGGGCATCGCCGACGTGTGGTGGGTCGACCTGCGCGACGGCGTCACCGGCGGCGCTGGGATGATCGCCCGCGGCGGCCAGGTGCAGCTCCCCGAGCGGCCCGGCACCGCGCCACTGCACGCCACCAAGGACACGTTCGCGCTCGACATCACCGACGACGCCGCGGGCACACACCTCGTCGCCGCCTGGGTCGAGCCCGACGGCCGCGCCGGCCACCTCGACGTCACCGTTGCGCTGCCGCCCGACCACGAGAGCGTCAATGTCGTCATCCCCTGGAGGGACGCCGTCTTCAACTTCACGTCGAAGCACCAGGCGCGTCCGGCGCACGGCGAACTCGTCATCGGCGACATGAGATGGCCGATCGGGGGCGACGGCAGCGGCGACGCGTGGGGCGTGCTCGACGTCGGTCGTGGCCGTTGGCCGAAACAGATCACCTGGAACTGGGGCGGCGGTGCCGGACGCGCCGGCCAGCATGTGGTCGGCTTGCAGTTCGGTGCGAAGTGGACCACGGGTTCGGGCTTCACCGAGAACGGCCTCATCGTCGACGGGCGGCTCAGCAAGCTCGGCAACGAACTGGAGTGGACGTACGACTGGGACGATCCGATGGCGCCATGGCGAGTGGTCGACCCCGGCGGCCAACTCGACGTCACGCTCACGCCTCGTTTCGACAAGCACTCACGCGCCGCCGGCAGCGCGGTGCAGGGCAGCGAGACGCATCAGGTGTTCGGCACCTGGGCCGGTCGCCTCCGTACCGACGAGGGGCTGGAGTTGGAGTTCGACGGCCTCCAAGGCTTCGCCGAAGAGGCCCGCCAGGTCTGGTAACAGTGCCACCCCCGTTCCGAGCGGGTCCGCGGCGGAACTAGGTTTCGACGATGAGTAACGCCCCGCAGGAACCCACGGTGCACGGTCGGGCGTGGATCGCACCCACCGGCACTCGCTCGCTGTACGAGAACGAGAGCAACGTCTCCGCCGACAGCGCAGTGCGGTGCCACGTGCACCTCACCGCGCTCAGTGCCGCCGACGGCGGCCCCGTGGACCCCACGCTCACCAAGCTCGAAGCCCGTCTTCCCAACTGGCTGCGCTACGTCTTCCACTCGGCCGGCGCCACCGACGAACTGTCGAAGCAACTGCCACCTCGCATCGAGGTGAACGTGGCCATCGGTGTGCAATCGCGACGCTGCGTGGCCATCGACGTCGACGGCGCGGTGCGCGACCTGCAGCCCTTCCGCGCGGCGGCAGTGGACGACTGGAAGCACAGCGAGGCGGCGCTCGCCCCGGTGCGCAACCTGCTGTCCGCGCCCAAGGCGGGGTTGAAGGCGCTCCGCGGGCTGAAGGGCGGCCTCAAGGATCTCGTCGGCGACATCAAGGACATCGGCGCGAGCGGCCCGGGGCCAGGTGGCGGCGCAGCGCCGAAGCCGTCGTGGAAGCCGGACGAGATCGACGCCATGCACCGCCAAGCGGCCATTCTGGCGCTGCGCTATCAGACCCGCCCGGAGGAGTACGCCCGCGCGCGGAACATGGCGGTCCAGTCGCTGCCGTCACACGCGCAGCAGGCCGCAGCCGGGCAGATTCATCGCGCCGACTTCGACGCCATGCTGCGTCGGGAGCTCATCGCCACCACCATCTCGCAGCAGGAGGCCGACGAGTACCAGCGCATGTCACAGCCCGCCGCAACTCCTCCGCCGCCGACCTCACCGCCGACCTCGCCGACCACGCCACCGCCACCGCCGTCATCGTTCCCGCCGCCCACGCCGGGCGCGTGACCATCCGAGTGCCAGCGGCCCACCGGGGTGGCGGCTGGCACTCGGACGGCGCGGTGGCACTCGGATGGTGCCGTGGCACTCGGATGGGAGGGGTGGGTTCAGGCGCGGCGACGGGTGGTGCGCATCATCACGGTGCCGGCGGCCGACAGGGCCGCAGCAATCGCGGCCAGGAGCCACGTCGAACCCGTCGAGGGCAGGGTGGCGCCGCTGCCGGCCGCACCATTGCCGCCGGTCGGAGCGGTGGGGTTCGACGCAGGCGTCGTCTCCTCGGTGGGCGTGGTCTCCCCGGCCGGCACGTTGCCGCCACAGGCCAGCTCGGCCTCACTCAGCGGGCGCGGCGGGCCCCAGAGCACCGTCTGATCCGTCGTCCAGTTGTGCAGTCGGAACTCGTACGAGTCGTTGACCTTGAAGTCGCCCTCGAGCTGGTAGGTCGCTCCGGGAGCGAGCGGGAATTGCTCGAACATGTTCCAGCCCGCGTTGTAAGCAGCGCTGTCGGTGGCCTCGTCGGCCCATGCTCCGTCGGCCCAGAACGCCATGCTCGCGTCGTAGTCGCCGGCGTTCTCGACCTCCGCAGACACGTGCAGCCACTCGCCATCGCACGTCACGACGAACGTGTTCGCATGCACATCGTTCACTGCGGGACGAGTGCAGTCGCTCCCGTTGATGACCGCCAGGTCCAGCGTCGTGGACTCGATGTGGTTCAGCGCCGCGTCACGAATGGCCACCGACTCGATGACGTCACCGACCGACAGCGGGAACGTGTGCGTCTCCGTGGTGCCGGGTTCCATCGTGTAGGCGGCCGACACCCAACTGCCCTCCGTGAGCACCATTGCGAAGCTGATCTGCTCCGGGGTGGCGCCGTTGTTGGTGGCACTCACCGACAGGCTGAGGCTCTGACAGTCAACGGCGTGACCGATGGCGATGTCGTCGTAGCCGGCGTGCGCTGCACCGGTGAGCGTGCCGAGGCCGAGCAGCGAACCGACTGCGGAGGCGGCGAGAAGGGTGGAACGAGTGCGGAACATTGGGGGTCTCCATGCGTGTGTTGAGGTGATGTCCTCACGATGCATGACCCGACCGAAACGCGGATGAGTAGCCCGTACTCAGATTTCCGATGACCCGTCACCCAGCCGAACTGGGTAATCGACGCCTACGCGCGGGCGAACTCGCGGATGACCCGACCCGGGCGTTCGCCGGTGTTCGCGCCCTGCTCGGTGACGACCGCGCCGTTGACGATGGTGGCCGCGTAGCCACGCGCCCCGATCTGCAGACGGCCGGCGCCGCCCGGGAAGTCGTTGACGTAGGTCGGATGCGTGGACGCCAGCGTGTCGATGTCGAACACGTTGACGTCGGCGAACTGGCCCACCTGCAGCGCGCCGCGGCCCTTCAGGCCCAGCACCTGCGCCGGCATCGACGACAGGCGACGCACCGCTTCTGGCAAAGTTGCCAGCTGGCGCTCGCGATGCCAGTAGCTGAGGTAGTGCGTGCTCATGTCGGCGTCGCAGATCTGCCCGGCGTGGGCGCCGGTGTCCGCAAGTCCGGGGTACACGTGGTCCATCGCCAACACCTGCTCGAGGCCATCGACGTTGCGGTTGAAGAACCACGTGTTGAACAGCTCATGGCCATCGCTGGCGATGAGCCGATCGATGACGAACTCGACCGGGTGCACACCCAGCTCCTCGGCCCGCTGCGCGATGGAACGCCCGTTGGTCTCGCTGTAGTCGGGCGTGGGCCCGGTGCCAAGCGGGTAGATGTGGTTCGCGTCGTACCACATGCCCTTCTCCTTACCCTCCGCCACGAGCGCTGCGCGCACGACGGGGTCTTTCAGACCGGCCACTCGTTCCGCCAGCGTGGGCAGCGCCATCAGCTGCTTCCACTGCTTGCCCTTCACGGGCGCGATCTGGGCGAGCCCGCACAGCGAACCGCTGGGGCGGGTCTGGCTGGCCATCGTCATCCGACCGACGTTGGCGTTGGTGTCCGCGAGGAACTTGCCGAACATCTCGACGCCGGCGTTGCCGCCGTTGCCCGCACCGCCAGAGAACAGCACGTCGCCGCACGAGCGGGCCATCTCGCGTAGCAGCTCGATCTCGAAGCCGGCCTTGGTGGCGAAGTCGTTGACCGACTGGAACAGCCCACCGCCCGCGGCGTTCATCCCGTCGGCGATGGCCATGTACTCGTCGAGCGGGGCCAACGTGCCCGGCACGTAGCGACCGTCCGGAACGACATGCAGCAGGATGCGCGACGTGGAGAAGCCCACCGCGCCACCGGCCACGGACTCCTCGGCGATGTCGCGCAGCGCGTTGAGCTCTTCGGGCGTGGGCGGCTCGTCGCTGAGCGAACGCTCCCCCATCACGTGGTAGCGCATGGCGCAGTGGCCGACCATGCCGACGATGTTCAACGCCGGACGCATCTGCTGCACTGCGTCGAGGTACTCGGGGTAGGTGCTCCACTCCCAGCTGAGGCCGTCGAGAATGGCGTCGCGAGGCACGTCCTCGACGCTCTCCATCATCTCCGCGAGGAACACTCGGTTGTCCGGCGCGACCGGCGCGAACGTGACACCGCAGTTGCCGATGAGCACGGTGGTGACACCGTGCCACGAGCTGGACGTCATCAGTGGATCCCAGGCCACCTGCGCATCGAGGTGGGTGTGGAGGTCAATGAAACCCGGCGACACGATGAGGCCCGCGGCGTCGATCTCGCGGGCGGCGGTGGCCGCCGACAGATCACCGATGACCGTGATGCGATCGCCGTCGATCGCCACGTCGGCACGGAAGCCAGGGGCTCCCGTGCCGTCGACGACAGTGCCATTGCGAATGATCAGATCGTGCGCCACGAGTCCTCCTCGGATCGGTTGTGGCCGATGGTACGGAGCCGGCGCGGCCGCGGCCGAAGCGGCCGACGGATCAACTGACAGAGTGCGGGAGGATCAGCCGCCGAGTTGGTCGGTGTTGAACACCTCGACGCCGTCGATCATGCCGACGAACGAACCCGACAGCGAGACCACGGACGCACCGGGGAGCTCATCGGTGGTGCCGGTGAGGGAAGCCACCTTGCCGTCGGCAGCGATGCCGGTGCAGTCGATCACCATTTCGTCAGCGCCGTCCGTCGCTTCGGCGGTGCACTCGAGGTCGCTCTCGAGCGGGTAGCCGGCGTTCGCGA
>Ga0075163_10014019_pt1 | contig 10364 bp, 9 predicted proteins | sample JI1023141ADNA_FD_71478 | JGI IMG/M metagenome (GOLD analysis project Ga0075163, IMG submission 71478) | Wastewater effluent complex algal communities from Wisconsin, to seasonally profile nutrient transformation and Carbon sequestration -... | ecosystem: Engineered > WWTP > Effluent > Algae... | reverse complement strand
ATATAAAGGAAGCATAGACAACCGCTTCCAGCACGGCCTTCATCGTCATAAGGGTTTCACTGGCCATGGAGCCCAGGGTCTCATAAGTCGTGCGCTGTTGAAGGTACGCCCTTCGCGCCGCAAAGTTCGGCGCGTTGCCTAACGCCGTGGATTTCTGCTCAACGCCGTCCACCACGGAATAAATCATCATTTGCTGCTTGAGGATTTGATCGGCGCTTTTGGACAAATCCGTTAAAAACCCGTAGCTCACGGGCAGGTACTTTAAGAACTCATTTTTAGAAGTCAGCGGATTGCTGTGGCTGAACAGCTTTTTTGAATATATATCCTTGCTGCGGTCCAGTTCTTCCCCCCAAAGCAGATTAAAGCGCTTAACGCCATCCCGGCAGGTTAATATCTCCGGCATATTGCCCGGTTCCCCCGGTTTGTGGGGCTGGCGCCACACAAATGACCGGACAGGAGAGGCATTGGCGGATACAAGCCCCCAGATATCGTCCGTATGCCTTAGATCCTCGATCGTGTATTTACGGCCCAGCATGGCGTCATAAGCCACGCACTGGCACACGAACTGGCGCATATTCTCGGCGACGTCTTCATTGGTAATGCGGAATGTGCGGGCTTGCTGGATGAGGTTCGAGGCCATAAGGAACCCTGACTTGTGGTATTTCAGGTCATCGACCTGGGAAAAGACTTGATCCACCTGTTTTGTGATCTCATACCCGATCTGGGTGATAAAATGGGTCACGCACGCTAAACCATAAGGGACATTGTCCACCCGATCCCGGTAGTTGTTCACCACATCATGAATATTTACCGTCGCTGTCGGGATAAAAAGCAAAGGCGGAATTAATACAAATGGAACAATGGTCTTGCCCCAGGCTTTTAAATAATCCCCCCAAATCGAATACAAGGCCGCCCAGAAACCCCCAAAGATCATGCTGATGCGGATAAGGGGTTCATAAAGAGTTCCGGTATCGGAATTTATGCACATGACAACAGCATCGAGAACGCCTTTGAGAATTTCTCCATTGCCAAACGTTACAATCTGGTACTGCATGGCCGTTTCCTTAATAAAAATTGGATTCTGACGCGACGCTGCCCATCATGACATGGAGCTGCTTTTCAATAACTTGCGTGGCTTCGACGAATGACAGGACATTGTCCATATGCTGGAACGCATTGTTGCGGCGGGCTGTGATTCGCTCCCGGGCAATACGGAGGTTGTTTAAAAACCGTTCCATATGGGTTTCATCAACTTGTACGGACCGAAGCTGGGTCACGCTGTCATGAACGATGTCAATAACTTCGAGGATGTATTTGTACAGAACGTCCAATGCAATGAGATCAGCATATTGGTGGATATCTAAAGGCGCTTGTCCTTTGCGGAACGCTGTCAAGACGTTTAGCATCTTAAACACGGGAAGGCGCGTCGAGTTGAGGAAATCCTTTTCTTCCGCCGTGGGTTCACCATCATCGTAAATCTTTTGGACCAGGGATTCTAAAATGGCGCCCACGCGTTTTTGCAGAGCGCTCTGATCGGGTAATGTGATGCGGGAGAGGTTTGGAAACAGGCATGCTGCATCGTTGCACACATACAGAGGCGTTTGCCCGCCCGCCAGTAATCCTGTAATCACATCATCCCGGTCCGCATGGCCCGGTAAGTTCACGACTTGAAACGACGCATCCGATTTGGCGCTTCCTTTAAAGAAACTCGATTGGGAACCGCCGACCCGGACAATAATGGATCCCACAAGGGTCAGAAACAGTTGCGCCAGCTCCTTGTCTCCACTCAGGAAGGCATTGGCCTGGATGGCTTTCCACGCCAGGTTGAATTCCCCTGCGAACATATCCTTGTACCGGGGGTCAGTACCGCGGCTATTAATAACCCGCGACCGGTCACCCCCTGCCCCGCATTCCTGGCGTCCTGCCGCATAATCAGAAAACATCCCCAGATTCGTTCCCATAGCCTGGCACAGGTGCTTGCTGGACTGGTCGGTTTTTGGCCACATGCCGCCCAAAAGCGTCGCCCCCGCCTCGCAGGAATTGATATTGGTCTGGTTAATTTGACTTGCCAGGTTTTGAAGCTCGTTCATAATGTTATAGATTTGGGGAGAAACGGTTTGCACAGCCAGCATAAAGGCATAAGAAGCCGTAGCGGAACCGATGTTGCGCGCCATCTCCACCAATTGCTCGGATTTGATATGGGAAAATCCACCGCCCCATAAATCAATTCCTCCGCATCCGGCCCGGAATCCCGGCATTTCAATGGTTGCAAGCTGGGCATTGCGCACCGAATTACGGGCGACAATACTGCCGCCTGAATAAAACCCGGCTGTCTGGTCCTGGTAAACCCCTGGCCGAGTCACGTTACTGGCCAGGCCGGCGCTCTTGAAGAAAGACATTAAATCTTGCCCGATACCGCCAAAGGCCGCGCCAGACATGAGAAAAAAGATAAAAAGGGTAACGACGCTATTTTTTACCAGGGGAGCCTTGCTACGCTTCATGATTTGGCTCCTGTGAGGGTCATGATGCGGTTTTCCATTTCATCCATGGCGGTAACGCCATAGGCCACGGGAATAACCGTTTTTGTTGAAGGATTCACAGCATAGAGAGAAGGGAGAACCTTGACCCTCCAGGCTTTAAAGAGGCCATTGTCTTCTTGCGCATCCGGAAACTCCGGCAAGCTTCCTCCATCCACGCTGATCGCAATAACATCCCACCCATACATTTCGGAAAACCGCTTCACAATAGGGGCAAAAGTATGGCAATGAGGACAATCGCCCGCAAAGAAGAAGAACAACCCATTTTCTTGAGAAAGCGCCTGGATGGTTTTACGGGTACGGTCTTTTTCTAAATCCAGTTGGAGGTGCCGCGCTTGCTGGTTCACAGGAGATACCAGCGTGTGATCCAGTTCCGGGTTCTGGAACACGGTTTGAAGCCAGATATGGGAAAACACCTTTGAGCGGCCGAGCATATCCTTTTGCATTTCCTGATATGACTTTATGTTTTGCGGGGTCGGGTCAACCCACGCCCGGTGAAGGCGGTCCTCCAATTCCTCCCGATAGGCTTTAATCACCTCTGAAGGCGTGCTGGGGGAAGAGGCCGCTGCTTTGGGCTGAGCTGCCGGCTGTTGCGCCCCGGAAGGCTGTTCTTCTGGCAGGGGCAAGGATTCATACCAGTGCCACCCCCGCGCATGGTCTTTAAAGAAAGATTCCGCATAAGCGGTTGATCCCCATAAACCAAGGGTTAAGGCTGGCTTCAACACCGTGCAAATGATAATCCTGCGCATCGTTAAAGTCCCTTTTCTTTCAATGCTTGCCTTAATTGTTGAGCTTGAGGGTTAAGAGACGGCCTGGTCAGCACAGTCATGTTCTCCTGAACGCGCTGTGTGCTCACCTGAGCTACGGATTGTGCCTGGTCTTTTGGCGCCATCTGATTTTTGATGTCTTCAAAAAGCTCGGTGAAATCAATTTTGGAAAAATCAATCCGGCTTAATTGCTCAGCCGTAAAGCCCTCACAATCCGGACATTGGGGGCTTCCGAACCCCATGCCAAGCTGTCCGCGGCCATTTTGCTGAATCAAGCGCGCCATTTTGGTTCCATAGCAGCAAAAGGATGTTTTCTTACGGATGCATATCCCGAGTTTCTTCTCCGCACAGTAGGTTCCCACCTGGATGCACCGGTTTTTGTCCCGCAGTTGCCGCAGCTCCTGCTCATCCTTGTCGCAATTAGCTAAATGAATAGAGACGCCCCACCCTCCCCCGGAGCCGCAACAATCTTTAAAGTTGATGCAATGGCGCGTACAGCGCCGATCCTGGCCTTTAAAGATAGACTGGCTGCTACGTAAATCTTTTTGAACTTCCCGCAAAACGGATAGCTGGCTGATCGCGTTCATCATGTCGCCGTCCGCCTCCCAGGATGCATCGGCGCAGTTCCCGGTCAGACAAAATGGACTGGTTTTGCTGGAAGAGCGGCAATATTTTCCAAAAACCCTGCCTGAAGGACAGCGGTAGGTTTGCTCCCACACCACGCAGACATCCTTTACTTTTTCCTTACAGGCGGAATTGACTTGATAACAGCCCTTTGTCCTTAGAGCCGCGCAATCGTTTTTAGCCGGGTAATGACAGCGATAGATTTTCTTGCGCCGCCACCACTCTCTTGAAACCGGGTACTCATTGATAACCCGCGTCTGCGGGCCCTCCGTAACAATAATGTCTTCATATGAGCATAAGCCCTTCTCCACTTTTTCTTCGAGATTTTGGCAAGTGTCGCCAATATGCTCATTTATATCTTCTTCCCCCGCTTTCAGAATGATGTCGATCAGCACATCATGATGGTTAATCCAGAACCATCCACCGCCGCTTCCCGTCACAATGCTGACCACCCCGGAAGATGATAAAGACACGTAGCCTGGGGGAGAGTAACCGGGGCTAAATCCGATTCTTTTAATGCGGTTGCGCAAACCCTCCGGCAATGGATTGTACAGGGTCGTATTGGCAGCGTAAGCATAGGTGTTGGTCGTAGACCCATCCAGCTTTTGTCCCGTCGTCATATTCCGGCAAAGCCCCCCGCCCCATCCATGGGAATAGACATGCAGTCTGCTTTGATGAGGCTGGGGTTCCCTTACCTCCACATGCCTGGTTTCCTCGCCTTCCTCTAAGGTTTCTGATCCTGCTTCCTCGCAAACTTTTGTTTCTTCATGGGTGGCTTCTCTAACTTGGGTTCCGGCAAACTCCTCATTCAGGGCTTTTTGAGGGTTGGCGATAATTTGTCCCGCTTCCACGAACAAAGGATCCGTATCCGGGTCGATCCGAAAACTTTTCCGGTCTTTGGCTTCATCGATAACGTGCCTGGATGCCTCGTCTGTTCTGGAAGCCTGAAACGCTGCCTCTCCCAATGTTCCTGCATTTAAAGAGGCTTCTTTGGGCTTGTCTGTTTGAAAACCGGGAACCCTATGAGGACTCGTTGTTCTTGCCGCGCCCGCGACATTTCCCAGAAGAGAGGAGGCAAAAGCGTTTCCTTCTTGATGAGCATGGGTTTGAGGCGTTTTTTGAACCGGTTGGGGGATTTGAACCCGCTCCTGTTGCTGACGCTGCCGCATTACTACCGCCGCCGCTTTTCTGTCCTCTTCTTCTTTTTGAGCGGCTTGCCGTTGCGCATTTTTCTGTTCAATGGCGATTCTGTCAGCTGAAGCTTTTTCTTGAGCGCGCCTTTCAGCGGCTGCTTTTTCGGTGGCAGCCCGTGTCGCAGCTTCTTCCACCTGGGCGCAAGCGCGTCTGGCTTCCTGTACAGCAGGAGAAGCTTGGACAGCGTTTCCAAAGGATGGATTTCTGGCAAGCGATTCTATTTCCCCTAATCTTTGCCGGGATGTCGCAAGATCTCCCTTTTGTATCGCTTCCACAGCTTGTTGCGCCAAGGCGTTCGCGTGTTGCAGGATTTGTTTCTGTTGCCTGGCCCGAACCACGGCTTGCAAAGATTCTCCCTCCTGGCAAAATCCCGCAAAAAGGGCCAGGCTTACCGCTAAAACCCTCAAGGCTCGAGTATGCGCAAAGCTCATGGAGCGCTCTCCCTGAGACGTTCCTGAAACTTCCTAGCCGCAAATTCTAAAGTCACGTTGCCTTTCAAGCGCCCAACAGGTTGACCAGACTTAACCAGCACAAATGTTGGAATCACGGTAACGTGATGCTCTTCAAACAATTCCGGGTTAATATCCACGCCAATGCCAATCTCTTTGAGCTTATTGGCTGTCTTGACAAAGCTGTCTTCATAAAGACCCCTCATTACCAGCACGGCATTGTTCTGTTGCGCCTCCTTGCCAAGCGACTTCAGGCTCGCTTCTGGCATCGAAAAAGAAACAAACACCCATATCTGGTTCTTCTCTGACGCCAGCACAGGCGCATCTTTAGAAAGCAAGCCAGCCTGCTCAAGGTTAGAGGAACAACCCCCCTGGTTTCTGTCTCCCTTATTAAACAATTGGGAAGGACACGCCTTTTTTGTATCAGGACCCTCCATAATGTTTCCCCGACCTATGGTTATGGCAGCCTGGATTTTAACGGCATCCAACGCTGCTTTCATGTCTGCAGTCAGGTGAAGAGCGTGTTCTGTGGTTGGGACCCCTGGTTGGAACACCAAACCTGCACTTTTGTTTTGAGCCAGAATCTTGTCAACTTCTTTCTGCGCTTGCGCCGCCTGGACAGCAGCAAAGGTGGCTCCATCTTCGCTTGAAGCGACGGTATGGAGACAAGGTCCTATAGCAATAGCGATTACCAGGCCCAACCCATCTCTTCTCGGATTTTTTGGCTTTTTCCCAAACCCCCATGGAGGTAAACAATCTATAACAGGCAACATGATCTTTTCCTCCAGATCAGGTACGCAAAATCTTCCCCCTGGTAGGGATATTCCTTGCCCGATCCCCAAAGAGCTTCACTGCGCCCCAGGGGATGGCATCCTCTGACAGTCGCGGGTATGGGGTAAACCATCTGCGTTTTGTATTGAGTCTTTCGGATAATCGGCATGGGGTACCTCCCGCAAAGACCATCAACCCCCATATGGCCCCACAGCAAGCCTTCCCGGTGAAGTTTGGCCACCATCCGCTGCACAACCAGCAAGCTCCCCTGGACGCCGCCAATGTGCGAAGCCACTGTTCCCGAAAAAGGGTACAGGCTTCCCTGGCATCCTGCGCACCAGAAAAGAAAATCATGGGAAAACCCTGCAGATGCCGCCACGCAATCCGCAGCGCAAGCGGCCTGGGCGATCGGATTTCCAAACAACACAGCTTCGGGATTGATGATGAAGGCGTTCTCATCGTCATTCCATAAAGGATCCAGCTCTGTGATGTAAACGACGTCAAATGCCGCCTTTTCCAGGCAAACAAAGTCCGTAAGAAGTTCGAGCCAGTAAATGAGGGGATAAATATACCAATGAGCATGGTAGAAGCTGTTGCGCAGGCGGTTGTCATGATTGTTAGCAACGCTCCCTCGGCCCTTGACGCCCTGGTTTAATAAAGATATCCCGCCAAGAGAGACCATGCATCCAGGCGTGCGCGTAACGTCAACAAGCCGCACAGGCTCCCAGAACGATACCGGGATGCCAGCCCTGGGTAAGGGATCTATGCATCGACACAAAATACTGCGTGGATTGCTTGTATCTTCTCCACTTGGCGACACCCGCAAGCCCCCAATCGTGATGGGGAATAAACACGACCAACAGATATCCGTAATGGGGTTGACGAACCGGCCTACGCAATTTGCCTGGACGGATAGAGACGACAACGCTAAAAATGAGGTAACAAACATGAACTCCTTCAAAAAATTAATGATGTTTAAAATGCTCGATACCCCTTTGATCTTTGCAGGAATTATAGCGCTGTTGGCCCTTGTTTGCAGGCAAACCACATTCGTTCCTGAGCCAAATCGCCCCATTAAAACCCCCTTTGGGAAGCTGCCTTTCTTTGATGGGGTCATCTTATACGCAACGCTTGCCATTTTCTGTCTCTTTATTATCCGGATCTTCTGCCAGCTTGAGTTCTTCGATTAACAACGCTTTGTCCTGTTGAGAAACGCGGGCGGGAACCTGGCCTATCCCAAACTTTTTAACCAATGACCCGGATTGGTCAAAATAAACCGGAAGTCCCAGTTTCCTGGACAAATCAAAGGGCGCTCCTTTAACCAGAATAATCTTTGGCTTGTGATTGTTTATGGCCGACTGATGCTCCTTGATCGCCCAGGCCATCTGTTCTGAATCGTCCCCATCCACAAATAAAAACGGACTTTTAAAGGCGTGAGTATCAAGCGGGTTAATTTTCGTTCCTTTATGATGGAATACTTCTCCCTGGTGGTCTTTGAGGTCATAGGGAACCGTAATGGAAGGGTCATAGGCAAATGATCTTGCGCTGGTTGTTTTACGGAGACCTGCTACAGGCTCAGGATGCATGACCTTATCTCTGGTTTGAGCGGCTATGGCCTTTTGATGGTTTTCCAGGTCGCCTGATTCTTTTAAGGCTTGAAGTTTGGCCTGAATCGCCTGGAGGAGGCTTTTCTCCTGAATCGGAAACACTTGCCCATAAATGCCCAAGTCTTCAGGCCCATGCTTACCCGTCCCAGCCTTGGCGAGGTCTAAATCCGCCACTTGCAAGCTTATCGCCGTCAATAACATCACGATCATCACCCTCATTATATTCCGCCCTTGACCATCCCCAGGACGCGCCCGCCAAGGGCTGCCTCAGGAATTAAGCCCAGCTCTTCATAACGCGAGTCAAAACTGCGCTCATGCTCGCCCTTCACAAACACCATGCCTCGCGGGATTATTCCCGCCTTGATCGGCGTTAGGCGCCTTCCATCCCTCGCCTGGGCTTTGGCTTTTCCTATCTTTTGTTTCTCAACCCAAAGATTGCCCTGTTCGTCATAGGTCAGTTCGTCCCCTTCCCTTCCCACAATTTTCTTGATCACCCTGCCCCCATACCAGGAACAGTCAAAATAGGCGTACTGCCCAACTTGAGGCTTGAGGCGCTTGATCTCCAAAAAGATCCGGTAAGGCAGAGAATCGGAAGGGCTATAAACAATTTTCACCTGATCCAGGGCCGCTGATACAACAACCAGGGAACCAAAGAAACCAACAAGGCCCTTTACCCAGCCATTCCCAAAAAACAGCAAAGACATCATACTCTTAACTATCATTATTTTTCTCCTGCTTCAAAAAACCCTAAAACATCTTCCGTCACATCGGGGAGGCTGCCTCCTAGAACAACATTCCTGGCCAGCAAGACCACGTGGCGGTCTTGCCCATAGGCTTCCAGCCCTTCTTTCAGCCTGTTTCCCCATTCCTGGACTTCACGCGTGGATGTTCGGCCGCTTCTTGCTAAACCTTGAGACCCTGCTGCTATAAGAGCATTCATATCCACCACCGCCAGTTGGGGCGCTTTGGGAGAGAAAGCCCAGGCAATCCCCAGGCATAATATAACGAAGCCCTGGAAGGCATAAGGGACCAGCTCCCTTAATTTTCCTTGCATCACTCTCATTTCCTGGTTCCTCCTGTATCCATCCTGTCTCGTGCCGCGGTCTCTTTCGCGGTCTCAAAACCCTTGTCCCAGAAGTTGATAAAGTGGGCCGTTACGTCCGGCGTCGTCAGATTATTTTTCCGCCAATTAATTTTGATATAATACCGCTTCTCAAACGCCTTTAAGGCTGCCCGAAGTTCCCGGGTAAAATGCTGAAGGGCCTCGTTCCTTCTGGTGGCGGCATTTTCCGCTTGTGTTGTTTGAATAGAACCGCCAGACGCAAAAAACCTCTCCGGCTTTGTCAATTCGCCCAGGTTGCCCCAATACAATTTTCGCCAGTCAATAAACACTTCCTTTTTTGTCCCTGAACACCATTTATCCGGACCCTTGCTGGCAGGCGCTTTGTCAAAAACCTTGCTCTCGACGGAAGGTTCCATCTTTCTCATATCCTCCCCAATACGAGTCTTGGGTGGAACTAGAGAGCGGTCATTACCCTTTGTTTTTAGGTAAAAAAAAGCGCCCGCAACCATTAAGCTCATGACAGCGATGACGATCCTGATGGCGGGCCTGGTTAGTTTCATGCCGCTTTCTCCTTATCAGACTTCTTTTTTTTCTTATCCGCCAGGAGATGGTCGATCGCTTCATCTACAGGCATTCCCTGGTTAACAAGCTCTTCGACAGCCCGGAACTCTTGAGCTTTGGTGGAATAAAGAAGTTGGGAAAACGGGTCAAGGATCAGGCGGCCAACCGCATACCCGGACTCGCTCACAATCAAGGTTTCCCCATACTTTCCAGGGTTCATTTTAACGGTGCGAAGAAGGCCTCCCATGCCTGATGATGTAATCAGCCCTTCTTTTTCAAAAGCCTGGAGGGATTCATTAGAAAGGCTTAAGTAGCATTTCCACGCCGAATTGTTGAAGGCGGCTTTAGCAGCCAGGGACTTTGAAAAGTCTTCCGCATTCTGGCTTCCGACTACAAGCAGACCCCCATATTTGCGCGCTTGGCGCGCGGCGGTTTCAATGAGCTTTTCCCCCGCCTTTCCGGCCAAAAATTCCCATGCCTCGTCAATGATAATGGCGAACTTTGTAGAGCGGTCGCCCTTATACATCATGGTCAGGATATTAACAATCAGGATTTGCAAGACAACGGCGGACAATTCCTTGCTCTGCTTGATATCTTCAAACTCGGCAATGATCAGGGGATTGGCATAGCTTATGGTTGAAGGGCCGGTGAAAAACTTGCCATACATGCCTTCTTTGGTAAATGCATACAGGCGCGTACCCATATCCTGCACACGCTGGTCTGTATGAGCGAGAAACCATGCCGCCACATCAGAAACTTCCGCTGTTGTGCCCTTATCCGCAATAACAGCT
>Ga0075163_10014018_pt1 | contig 10364 bp, 5 predicted proteins | sample JI1023141ADNA_FD_71478 | JGI IMG/M metagenome (GOLD analysis project Ga0075163, IMG submission 71478) | Wastewater effluent complex algal communities from Wisconsin, to seasonally profile nutrient transformation and Carbon sequestration -... | ecosystem: Engineered > WWTP > Effluent > Algae... | reverse complement strand
CGCCGACGTGCCGGCGCTGCTGGCCCAGAGCCCGCCGCCGGAGGACCCGGAGGTCGCGCGCGCGGTCGAGGTGCTGCGGCCGCGGATCGCGACGCTGTGGGCGAAGCACGACGTCGGACACGCGACGGCGGAGGAGGCGGCGAGCCTGCGCGCCGAGGCCGAGGCGCTGGGCTATGCGCCGGTGCTCGCGCATGTACTCCAGCTCGAGGGCGTGGTGACGGACGACCGCGCCGACTACAAGGCCGCCGAGGCGGCGCTGGTCCGCGCGGCGGCGGCGGCCGACGCGGCGAGGGACGACGATCTGCGGGCGCGGATCCAGCTCGACCTCACGCGGGTCGTGGGGCTGCATCAGGCCCGCTTCGAGGAGGGGCTGCGGTTCGCCGAGCTGACCCGCGGCACGCTGAAGCGGCTGGGGGACACGGGCGCTCTGGAGGCGCAGCTCGAGGGGCGGCTCGGCGAGATATCGCTGCAACAGGGCGAGTACGTGCTCGCGCAGCGGCACATCGATCGGGCGATCGAGCTGCAGCAGCGGATCCACGGCGAGGCCTCGCCGCAATTCGCGACCGCCATCACGGCTCGTGGGACCCTGCACTTCTTCCGCGGTCAGCTCCCGGGGGCGCTCGCGGATTATCGCCAGGCCGTCACGATCTACGAGGAGCTGTACGGGGTGAACCACCCGATGCTCGGATCGATCCTCAACAACGTCGGCGCCGTCGAGCTGACGCAGTTCGACAACGACGCGGCGCAGGCGACGTTCTCGCGGGCCCGGCAGATCCTCGAGGACGCGTATGGCGAGACGCACCCGGCGCTCGGTACGCTGCACACGAACCTCGGCATGATCGCGGTGTTCCAGGGGCGCGGGGATCAGGCGGTCGACGAGTTCCGCCGCTCGCTGGTCATCTACGAGAAGCAGCTGCCCGCCAACCATCCGACGATCGCGGCCTGCCTCAAGGAGCTGGGCGAGGCGCAGCTGTTCAACGGCGACCTGCGAGCGGCGCAGGCCACGAGCGAGCGATCGCTGGCCATGCACCTCGCCGCGTACGGAGCCGGGCACGCGAAGGTGTCGGTGGCGTATGCCAACCTCGGGATGGTCCTGCTGCAGACGGGCGAGCAGGCGGGCGCCGAGAAGGCGTTCATGAGCGCGATGGTCGAGTTCCGCGGCGCCGCGGAGGAGCCCGAGCTGGGGCGGGCGTACGCGGGGCTCGGCATGCTGCGCCTCGCGCAGGGCCGCGTCGAGGAGGCCGTGCCGAACCTCGAATCGGGGCTGGAGCGGCTGCGGCGCAACCCCAACGCGGCGCCGTTCCACACCGCCGAGGCCCAGTTCGCGCTCGCGCAGGCGCTGTGGCGCAAGGGCCAGGTCAACGAGGAACGGGTCCGCAGCCTCGCCGCGGACGCGCAGCAGAACTTCTCGACGGTGGGCCCCGGGTTCGCGGCCGAGATCGTGAAGGTGCGGACGTGGCTGGCGCAGCTGCCGGCGGCCCACTAGCGGGTGAGGCGGCGACGGTGGGCATGACCACGGAAGATAGCCTCGTCGTCGCGCTCACGGCTCTGCTCATCCATTCACGTCGATCATTCGCCACTAGATTCCATGAATCAAAGTATTCCGATCCTTCCACTCTGCTCACCACGAGCAGCTGAGGTGCTGCAGACGTAACCTGCAGAGCACCTTGTTTTGCGGCGAGCATTGTTCTTGCTTGGAAATCTCTTGATGATTGAGCGCACACGCGGCAGTATCGTGGACTGACACGGCACCTTCGTGCCGTAACGTCAGGGGAGCCGAGTCGAGATGAAGTACCCGCAATGGTGGTTCTTTCGCCGCAATCCATTTGATGCGAGGGTGGTTACCGCGTACGCGTAGAAGTTGGGAGACATCGACGATGAGTGAGCACGACGAAGGCGTGGCCAACGCGAGGGCGATCACGGAAGCGGTCCCCGCTTGGTGCTTCAGAAATCGGGTGACGGCGACCGGCGGGGCGTGATCACTCGATCACTCGCTGACGTCACAGGACCTGCTCGACGCCGCCCACGAGGTGATTGTACGGCGACGTCGTCACCCTCGGCGGGCGATACGGATCCACTTTCTTCGCAGGAGAATTCGAATGGTGAATGACGACGACGACCTTGAGAAGGACTTCAACCTGCTGCTGAGCTGCGATCCGTACGCCTACCGGAAAGACGGCGGCATCGTCGACACCGTGCAGGAGGACATGCTGAAGTTCTTCTACTCAGCTGTGCAGTTCCACATGGAGGCAAACCTGCGCAGCCGGTTCATCTCGGCCGCGGTCCCGGACATCGCCGCCGACCTGAAGCCGATCATCCGGACCGAGGCTGCGGCCGCGTTCTATCAAAAGCTGGAGGTGCCCTATATCGCATTGACCCTGAAGGACGCCAAGGATCCAGCCATCGCCAGACTGAACATTCCGCGGGCCGGTCAGATGATCACCGACGCGATGCAGGCGTCGGGCGTCTACCAGAGCCAGGCCAAGGCGATGTACGAGCTGGCCTGGACCAAGCGATTCGCGGGCGCCCGCCGGTATCTCGACGACCAGCGCGCCCGGAATCGCAGCTACCGGCAGAAGATCGAGAAGCTGGTCGACGAGTTCAGCAAGCAGGCGCTCGGCGAAGATGCGGACGAGGACTCCGTCACCGTCCTGAAGAAGCTCCTCGAGGAGGCCAGCTCCGAGGCCAAGTTGGGCAAGTACTGGGCGTTTCGCGCGCTGCTGCGGTTCCTGAGTCAGGAGAACCTCGACACTCTGATCCCGCGCCCCGACAATCCCCTGGAGCCCAAGGATCCGAACAACCCCACGCGCAAGGTCCTGCGCCAGTCGGCGGTCCTCAATTCGCTCGACGACACCGGCAAGCTCGGCAAGCTGTTCCAGGAGTTCGTCAACGTCCACATCCTCGCCAAGGGGCTGCCGAAGTACATCGATTACGAGGCGAACGAGGCCGAATTGAAGCACGTCTGCGAGCAATTGCTCAAGCAGTTCCTCGCGCAGACGGACGACCCGAAGCAGCAGCACAAATACGAAGAGCTGCGCTCCGCGGCCCAGGAGCTGCTCCACACGGAGGGCGGTCGCCGCAATATCGATCAATGCTTCACGATGTTCTTTGCCGGCCTCACGTCGACCGGCTCCGTGCGCTCTTTCGACGCCGCGGCGCGCGCCTACAGCGCGTCGCTGGGCCAGTTCTACCCGGTGAGGGCGTTCGGCGCGAAGACAGGTATGGGCGTCGCGGGCATGGCGCGGCTTGGCGGCATAGCGATCGGGATCAGCGGCGTGGTCGCCATGATGCAGAACGGGATCTCCTGGGACAAGCTAACCGCCAAGGAGAAGGCCTCGCTCATCGTCGGCGGCGTCGATCTGTTGCTGCTCACCGCGCCGCAGGCCCTCAAGCTCGTCAGGGTGACGCTGCCATCGAGCTTTCAGTCCATCGTGAGCTTCTTCAAGTCGAAGGCCGCCGCCGCGCCCTCCATGGTCCGGTCGATGAGTAGCGCCGAGCTGCGGGTGGTCAGCGAGAACATCGGGAGGGCCCCGTCAGTGTCGAGCGCGGCCCTGCTCCGCACCGAGGGCACGGCGGTGGCGCGCGTGGAGTCCGGCTTCGTCCGCTGGCTCAAGGAGGAGATGCCCGGCAGCATCTCAAGCTCGAGCCGCCGGGCGATCGCCGCCGCCGCCACCGAGGACTCCGTGTGGGTGCGGCGGATCTTCGGCCGCAACATGGATCACTTCCTGGCCACGCGCGTGGGGCTGGTGCTGTCGCTCGGCGGCGTGGCGCTGGGAATCTGGGGGCTGGTGGAGGCCAAGGGCACGAAGGAGATCGTGCTCAACAGCGTGCTGACGGCCGCCGCCGTCATGGAGGTGTTCTCGATCGCCACCGGCATGCTCGCGGCCGACGCGGTAGGCGGCGTGGGCCTGGCGCTCGGCCGCGTCGGCTCGGTGCTGGGTCCGGTCGGCATGGCGCTGTCGATCGGCGTCGCCGTCTACATGATCATCGACAGCTTCATCCCCGGCCAGCCGTCGCCCACCATCATCGCCCAGTTCGTGGAGAAGGACGCCAAGGCGGCGGGCCTGTACATGCCCCACGGCATGGACATCGACTACCTCGCGTCCACCGGCAGCAACAGCGCCGGCAATGGCGTGACGGTGGCCCTGGGCGCCACCTCCGAGAAGCTGCTCTGCCTCGATCTGCCCGGCCGGGACGCCACGGTGAGCAGCCTGCTGACCAACTTCGACGCCGACACGGTCTTCGACCTGACGGTCGACGGCAGTGGGCGGGTGACGGTGATCTCGCGGGGCTTCTCGCAGGACGCTGGCACCCACACCGGCGAGAGCGAGCGCGAGGCGGTGGCGGTCGTGCTGGCGGTGGAGGGGAGCGCCGGCAAGGCCCAGCGGGTCGTGGCGCTCCAATACCAGCAGGGTTCGAAGAAGAGCGCCCAGGTCGATCTATCCGCCCTCTGGCAGGCGGTGATGGTGGGCGCGGGTGAAAAGGACAAGAACGGCCACCCCGTGTCGGGCCCTTTCTCGCTCCAGAGCTGCCAGACCTCGACCTACCTCGCGGCTGAGAATGACAAGGTGGTCCTCTCGGACAAGCCGTTCTCCTGGAAGGTGACCACCGGCGTTCCCATTCGCCCCCGCTTCAGCTACCACACCGAGTCGTTCGTGCTCGGTCGCTCCACGGAGCTGAAGCCCGACATCGACCAGATGGGACGGGGCCCGATCACCTGGACGTCGCGCAACCTGCCGCAGTTCCTGTCGCTCGGGGACGGGGGCGTGCTCAAGGTCGATGATGAGAAGCTGGCCGAGCAGAAGGGCTCGGAGCGGCATTTCAACTTTCAAGTGACCGCCACCAACGACGCTGGCTTCTACTCGTATAACGTGACGATCCAGCGCCCCAGCTGACGAACTGACCACGGGTCGAGGGAGGGCGAGAGCTGCCTGCCTACGCCCGGCCAATATCTCACAGCGAGGGTGCTCGATGAACCGAGAGCAGATCCACTCCCTATTTGAATCCGTCCCCGATATGGCTGAGTCCCCGCATGGGGAGACGACCCGCTTGGCCATCATTAATCGCCTGATGAGCGCCCTGCCGGGATACGTCGCCGGGAACAATCATATCTATGCCACCCGGGAGGGGTCGTTTCGACAGCACTTCTTCCCCGACCCCCACCCCGGCTCCCGATATGCTGGGATCGACGCCGCCACCGGGCTCGACGAGACGTTCTGGAGCGGATTCGCGGTGGCGCTGCTGTGCGCGGCCATCAAGCAGATGTCCTATGAGACCGCCAAGGAGATCGATCGCCAGGCTGTCGACCGGACGATTGAGGCGAGCAACACCAAGCTGCGCGAGCCGATCCGGCTCTTCAAGCTCTATGCGCTCGTGTTGTCCGCCGAATGGAAGCCGCTCTCGGAGCTGATCGCCCAGCCGGGGTTCGACCGGGAGTCCGCGCGCGGCAGCTACCTCAGCCTGCTGCGCGATGACGAGTGGCTCAAGGCGCGCAAGGCGGCGCTTGAGGTGGGCGACTGGGCCAACTACGATTGGATCCTCTTCCATCACTGGGTCAAGCTCGACGCGCTCGGCGCCGACAAGGATCAGATCGATTCGGTCGCCGCCGACGTGGCCCGCGCGCTGCCCCTGCCGACCTCGGTGGCGGCGGGCGCGTGGGGGAGATACTTCCAGTGGATGCGCCCGACATCAGATCCGGCTCGCGTCGGCGAAATCTCCCATGCGGAGTTCGATACGGTCGCCTCCAGGGGCGTCCTGACGACGCGCGTGCGAATGTCGATCGGCAACAGCAGGAGCCCGCCCACTCCCTATCAAATTCCGGAGGGCTATTCGCAGGCGTTCATCGAGCCCGGCCAGCCTGGCCACGCGTATCGCGTGCCGACGGCCAACAGTTGCTTCGGCGCCGGCGCGGCGGTCCTCATGGCCGACGGCAGCCACAGGGCCATCGAGAACGTGACCCCGGGCATGGCCGTGGCCACACCGTCGGGGCCGGGGCGCGTGGCGGTGCTGGTGCGAACGCCCCGGGACGGGCGCCCGCTTTATCGCATCAACGGCGGCGAGATCACGTTCACCGCCGCTCACCCCTTCCTCGCGGCCCTCGCCGGCCCTGGCGAAGCGGCAGGCGATCCGCCGCGCTTCTTCGCCGTCTCTCCCGGGACCCTGGGACAGACCATCCCCACGCTTTCCTGGTACGGCGTCGACCGACTCCAGCCCGGGGCGCGCCTGCGCGGCTGGAGCAGCGAGGGACCGGTGCCCATCACGGTGCGGTCGCTCGATTCGCTCGAGGCCCCGGAGGCCGAGCCCGAGATGGTCTACGACCTCGTCGTGTGGCCGCGGGAAGGATCGGACTTCCAATACATCGTCGCGGACCGGACGGCCTCGTGGGTCGTGGCGGCGGAGATCCCCCTCATTCGCTCCGCCCCGCTGGCGACCGGCGTCGTGCTCACCGTGCTGCTCGCGCTCGAGCCTCATCTGCGGGACGCGTTCGGCGGCTGCGACCGCCACGCGTTCGAGGAGCGCTTCGCCGAGGTGCTGCGGAGAGCGGTCGCCTGCGAGCTCCCGGCGGCGCTCCGCGGCCTCGGCTCGAGCCCGGAGCCGGCCGCCACCATCGCCGCCTCGTCGCAGCCGACGCTCGACACGGCCTTCTCCCGCCTGAGCGCGGCAGAGGGATACAACTGGATGCTGGGGCTGGCCTTCGCTATGGCGGTGCAGGCGCTCGGGCCGTCCATCGAGAGCGCCATCGCTCTGGGCTATCGCCGCCTCTGCGGGGAGCCCGAGCTTTCGGGGGAGCCGCCGACGCTGGCGCTGTCGCTGTTCGATGTGGCCTTCAGCAAGCTCGCCCGCCCCGACGCGGCGGAGGCGGTGGCCGTGCGGGTCGCGCTCGACTGCGCCGTCTTCGATCGTCCCCTCGTGCCCGAGCGCGCAGACCCGCTCCCGTTCCTGCGGCGCCTCGACGCCGTTACCTATGGCGAGTGCGCGAGCCTCGCGCCGGTGGGGGACATCATCCACCTTCGGTTCGAGGTGCTCGTTGGCGGCGCGCCGCGCCTCTTCGGGGGGGCCCTGGTGCAGTGGGCGGCGGATCAGCCGCTGCGCCGCTACAGCGCGCGCCTCGCCGACGCGCGCGGGCAGCCGGCCGGCCTGCTGAGCTTCGATGTTCGTCCCCTGAGCGCGCTCGCGCGGCGGGCGGAGGAGGCGGAGCGCTCTCGGTGGGATCCGCCGCACATGCGGGACTTCGCCGCCCGGCTCGGGCCGGCGCTCGCCGAGGAGCTCATCCCGCTCGTCGGCCAGCTCGATGAACCTCAACCGTAACTCATCCCCGGAGGCTGCACATACCATGACCGCCGCCACGCTCCGCGTTGACGAACTGCTCGGCTTCAACCCCACCCTCAGCCTGGACCACGAAGGAAAGCGCGTCTATCAGGACCTCGTCGCGGAGTCCGTCATAAAGGATTTCCGCGACATCATCCTCTACCACACGCCCCCGACGCTCCGCGCGAGCTTCGTCAGCGGGGCGGTGCCGGCGCTCGACCCGGGCGTGCAGTCCATCGTGCGGTCCGACACTCGGCTCGCAGCGTTCTACGGGGGGCTGTCGGTGCCGCTCCTGGCGATGGCCTACGGCGCGCGGCGGGACAGTGATGATGCCCGCCTCCTGAACGCTGCGCGGGCGGAGAAGATCCTCGGGCTCGAGCTGCAGAGGAACCCGCTGTTCGTCGATCAGCAGGATAAGCTCTACCGCTTTCGCTGGGCGTCATGCTGCCCGCGTCTAAACGACTACTTGGAGGACCAGCAGGGCGGCGGTGCTGCGCACGCCCAGGAGATCGACGAGGAGCGCGGGCAGTGGGAAGAAAGGACCGTTGCTCACTACGACGAGGCGCACGTCCCCGCCGACGACCGCGAGCGTCTGCAGGCGATGCAGCACATCGCCGAGTGCGTCCGGCGAGCCCGGCGCGGCCGCTACTGGGCATTCCGGCTCTACCTCCGGCTGCTCGAGGACGTACCGCGTCTGCTCTCCCCGGAGGCGCTCCTCGCCGTGGCCCACAACGGCGACCCAGCGATGGCCATCAAGCGCAACGTCATGCTCCTCGATATGCTCGATCGAGACCGGTTCTTCTCCCGCGCCTACGTCGAGCGGACCTCGGCCTACAACCTCTGCGCGAACCTTGCCTCCCGCGTCGACTTCCACGGCAACGCCGAGGCGCTCGCCGACTATGCCGAGGCGGCCCTCACCCAGTACGCCAGGGACCACGAGGCGAGCGCCGATCCCGAGGTTCGCAGTCTGGCGGATCTGGCCCGGCAATTCGTCCGACCGATCGATGGAAGGGGCGAGATAAGTCCCTTCCATCGTCTGGTGAGAGAGGGGTTGGCTCGCTCGGCGGCGACGGACTACTCCGCGGTGATGGGCGACCTCGTGGGCAGGTTGACGGCGCCCAACCTGGCCCAATGGATGATCGATGCCGGCAAGCTCGACCATGCCAAGGCGCTCCTGAAGGGCGCGTTCGGCGGCGCCGCCCTCGGCTTGGTCATGACAGGCGGGATCCCCTATGGCCAGATCCCGGAGAAGCACCGCTACGCGGTCGCGCTTGGGATCAGCTCCACGCTGGTCCACTCACTGCCGCTCCTCTTGCGGGGCACGCTGCATCTGCCTGCTTTCTTTTCATCCCAGGCGGCGCGCCTGACCAGCCTCGAAGCCACGTTCGCGCAGTGGAAGGCGTTCGACGTGGATATGACGTACAGCACCGGGCTGAGCGGCTGGATCGTGCGCAATGGCGGCGGCAAGGCCGGTGACCACGCCATGCAGTTCGAACAGATGCGTCGCTGGCGCGCTGGCGGCACGACCTACGACTATGGGCGACACGAGGCGACGGTGTCGAAGATCTTCGGCCGCAACCTGAACGAGTTCATGGCCTACCGGGTCGGCGCGGTGATCGCCGCCCTCAACCTGTACCTGGCGGTGTGGAGCCTGCGCGACGCGGTGGCGCCGCTCGATATCGCCTCGGCCGCGGTCTCGCTGGCTGGAGCCTCGTTCATGGTCATCGGCAGCGCCGGCGGGTGGGTCGTCTCGGCGTTCGGCCGCTTCGCGCTGGCCGGTGAGATCGCCGGGCTCATGTCCACGCTGGCGACCGTTGCGACCGTCGCGGTGGTCGTCATCGTGGTCGTCCAGATGTGGATGACGCCCTCCACGCCATCGAGGCTGGCCGAGTTCGCGGCGGCGGAGGCTCAGGCCGCCGGGCTCTATATACCGCACGGCGCGGCGATCGATCACTTCACGACCCGGGAGCCGGACATCGGTCTCCGGCTGCGCGACGACGCCGGCCGGTATCTGGTGCTGCGCGCCGACGGCAGCCTGGCGCTGGGTGCGGTGGCCGACGCCAGCATCCTGTTCCAGGACACAACCGGCGCGGGCATGACGCAGCTCCACACCGTTGACGCGACCGCGGCACGTGCCCTGGTTGATCGCGAAAACAAGGTAGCGACGGCCGATCCGAGGTACCAGTCGAGCGCCGCGCACTGTTGGCTCTTCGATTTGACCGCTGGCATCGTCTGGGGGGAGGGGGGAGCGCAGGCCGGCCGGCTCGACGGCGCGTGCTTCACGATCCGCAGCGCGACCGACGACAAGAAGCGCTATCTCGCCGTCCAGGACGGTGCGCTCGCGCTGTCCGCACAGCCCGCCACCTGGACGGCGGAGCGGGCACCTCGTTCCAAGGCGTGACTGCGCCGGGCGCCCAGCGGTGGTCCAGCCACCCATCGGCGGGCGTCGAGGGCCGAGCGCGCCCCAGCTGAGCCACGCCCGTCTAGCTCACGGGTCCTGGCCCTCGACGACCAGCTGGACGGTGGCGGTCGAGTTGGACTCGCCGGTGCAGACCAGGAAGCCGAGCTCCTGCTTGGGACCCTCCTTGATCACGGACTCCGACTGCTCGACGTGCTGGTAGGGGGTCTGCGCGGTGAGGCACTCGGTCTTCACACCGGCGATCTTGCAGGCCTCGAGCAGCGTCTTGCCCGGGTAGCACTCGCAGACGATGTGGTCGATCTGACACTCTTCCATCGCCGCGGCCCGGGCCGACTTCGTGGTGCCGCCGGTGCCGCCGGTGCCGCCGGTGCCGCCGGTGCCGCCGCCACCGATGATGATGACCTGACCCGGGAAGAAGAAATTCGCGGCCGCGTCCTGGCTCATGCCCACGCACAGGCCCGCGACCATCGCAACCATCAGTAACTTTCGCATCGAGACATCCCTCCAACGGACCGATGGCCCGCATCCGTTTGTCATACGGAAGCGTCGTTGCTCCGTCAACGAGTTAACTCGGGTGCACGCGCCGCGTACATCAGGCGACTGCGCGACGGGCTGCGCGGCGTCGACGATGACGTCA
>Ga0075163_10014017_pt1 | contig 10364 bp, 8 predicted proteins | sample JI1023141ADNA_FD_71478 | JGI IMG/M metagenome (GOLD analysis project Ga0075163, IMG submission 71478) | Wastewater effluent complex algal communities from Wisconsin, to seasonally profile nutrient transformation and Carbon sequestration -... | ecosystem: Engineered > WWTP > Effluent > Algae... | reverse complement strand
GGCGTCGACGCCCTCGGGCGTGATCGGCCGGCCGAGGCGGAAGGTCTTGCCGCTCGAGCGCTCCCAGCGCAGCTTGCCCATGAAGCCGCCGCCGACCTCGAACAGGCCGCCGGTCTCCTCCGACGACTCGTGGCACAGCCGCGCGACGAGCGGCGACACGAACTCGGGCTTGAGCGCGTCGATCAGGTTCTGCGGCAGCACGGTCTCGGTCATGCGCGAGCCGGCGATCGGCGCGATCGTGTTGACCAGGACGTTCTTCTTCTTGCCCTCGAGCGCGAGGGTCTGGGCGAAGCCGTGGATGCCGAGCTTGGCCATCGAGTAGTTGGCCTGGCCGAAGTTGCCGTAGATACCGGCGGCCGACGCGGTCATGACGATGCGGCCGTAGCCCTGGTCGCGCATCAGGCCCCACGCGGCGGCGGTGCACTTGTAGCTGCCGAAGACGTGGACCTTGTAGATGAGGTCCCAGTCGGCCTGGCTCATCTTCTGGAACGAGACGTCGCGGAGGATGCCGGCGTTGTTGATGAGGATGTCGACCTTGCCGAACGCGTCGACGGCGGTCTTGACGATGGCGTCGCCGTTCTCGACCGAGTCGTAGTTGGCGACCGCGGTGCCGCCGGCGGCCTTGATCTCGTCGACGACCTTGTCGGCGGCCAAGCTCGACTTGCCCTCGCCGGTGAAGCTGCCGCCGAGATCGTTGACGACGACCTGGGCGCCGCGCGCCGCGAGGAGCAGCGCGTGGGAGCGCCCCAGCCCGCCACCGGCGCCGGTGACGATCGCGACCTTGCCATCGAACCGCAGTTCCTTGCTCATCGTTGGTTCTCCGTTCCGTTGTCGGTAGTGCCGGTCGGTATGCCCGTCAGGAGGCGGGCGTCGGCGGCGCGGCGGCCGCGGCGACGATCGCCGGAAACATGCGCCGCCAGTGGGCGACGAGCTCGTCGGCGCGGCCTTGCTCGCCGTGCAGACACGCGGTGGTGGCGGCGCCGATCATCACGTGCAGCGTGAGGTCGAGCGCGACCGCGTAGCCGGGCGCGGCGGCCAGCGCCGGGCCGAGCATGACGCTGGTCTGGTGGATGATGCGCTCGCGCACCAGCTTCTCGATCGGCGTGAGCGCGGCGCGCAGCTCGGCGTCGGTGCGCGCGGCGGCGCGCAGCTCGATCGCGACCTGGAACATCGGGCCGGCGAAGCTCTCCCACAGGAGCTCGAGCACCGCGTCGATGCGGGCCGGGCCGGTGGGGAGCGACGTCGAGCGCTGCTTGAGATCGCGGCCGCGGCGCTCGGCGAGGTGGGCGATGGAGGCGACCAGCAGCGCGGCCTTGCTGGGGAAGTGATGGAGCAGCGCGCCGCGCGAGACGCCGGCGCGGCGCTGGACCTCGAGCGTGGTGGTGCGCGCGAAGCCGAGCTCGACCAGGCTGTCGACCGCGGCCTCGAGCAGCGCATGCCGCATCTCGTCCCGGCGCTGAGCCTGGGTCCGAGGAGCGCGCGCGGGCTGCGGCGACATCGGGGGAAGGCGTACCGCCGGAGAAACAGTCAGTCAAGACTGTTTGTTTTGCGGGCGGCGTAAGTGGCTTAGATGGAAGGAGATCTGGCGACCTTACGCGCCTTACCGCCTGACAGGCCTGTCTGATCGTGGACGTCAGGTGGTGAAGTGCGCGGTTCGGTCGAATTTCGGATTGATATCAAGTGATTATGACCATAGATCCTGTCCCCAGGTGCGGGCGGCGTGAGTGCAACTATTCGAAATCGTGATGGTCGGACCAGTGGCATCGGACGTGCTTATGCAGTGCGCCATGCTTCGGACGATGATTCTGTTCCTGTCGATCATGACCCTGACCAGCGCGTGCGCGATCCGTGGCAACGGGCACGGCGTCGCGTACGTGGCCGATGGGACGATCGTGGTGGCGGGCGTCGCGCTGCTCGCGCAGCGCGAGCCGGAGCCCAACGACCCGGTCGACGTGCTGCTCGACTCGGAGAGCGACAGCACGGATCTGTTCCAGCCGGGGCGCCTCAAGCATGAGCTCGGCGCGGCCATGGTGATCACGGGGCTGGTCGCCGCGGGCCTGAACCTGTACCTGAACGCCGACGACGCCAAGCCGGATCCGCGCGGCGCGCAGGCGGCGGCCTTCGCGGGCGCCGAGCTGCCGCCGCTGCACGCGGGGCCGGGCGCGAACCCCGAGGCGGTGCGGCTGGCGCAGCAAGCGCGGCGGCTGGCGCTGTCGGGATACTGCAAGCCCGTGCGGGTGCTCGCGGCGCAGGCGCGGCTGGCCGACCCGATCTACTACCGCGAGGTCATGGCGGTCGACCTGGCCATCCGCGCGTGCCTGTGAGCGACCGGCGGTGGCGCTTCGCCACCTGGTGAATCGATGACGTCAGCGGGTGTCGAAAGGGCCGCGTAAGCTATCAGAATCACGTGGTCGGACCAGCGGCATGGGCGATGCAGAACGTCTCGACATGACCCGGACGTTGCTCCTCTCGGCGCTGATCACCACCCTGGCGAGCGGCTGCGCGCTGCGCGGCGAGTACCGCGGCGTGGCGTATGTCGTGGACGGGACGATGGTGGCGGCGGGCGCGGCGCTGGCGCTGGCGCCGGAGCCCGACGAGTGGGAGCAGGATGACAGCTCGACTGGCGGCAGCGATGGCAGCGGCGCCGCCGGCGGGCTCGCCGTCGTGCCGTTCTACGCGATGCACGAGGTCGGTGGCGCGATGATCGTGGCCGGCCTGGTGGGCGCGATCATCAACTACGAGCGCAACGTCGACTACGTGACGCCGACCGAGTCGGGCGAGCGCGCCGCGGCGTTCGCGGACACCGACCTGCCGCCGTTGCCGATCGTGCCGGCGGCGAACCCCGAGGCGGTGCGGATGACCAAGCAGGCGCGGCGCGCGGCGCTGTCGGGCGAGTGCCAGAGCGTCCGGCGGCTGGCGCCGCTGGTGCGCGCCGCCGACGCGATCTACTTCCGCGAGGTGACGGCGCAGGACCCGCCGATCCAGGCGTGCCTGTGACGCGTGCCGATCAGGCCTTGGTGGCGGTGACCAGGAACACGTCGTAGCGGTGCTGGTCCTTGTCGACCTGGGTGGCGGTGGCGAAGGCGACGTCGACGAAGCCGGCGGCGGCGAGCTGGGCGCCGAGGCGCGCGCGATCGAAGCCGTGGTGGAACACGCCGACGGCGTCCGGCGGGTGGAACGTGCCGGGCTCGGTGTCGAGATCGGCGAGCGCGACCCGACCGCCCGCGGGCAGGTGCGCGGCGAAGGTGCGCAGCATGCGGTCGGTGTCCTCGACGTGGTGCATCGCCATGGCGCTGATGATCAGATCGATCGGCTGCTCGAGCGGGCGCTCGAGGATGTCCTGGCAGTGGACCGTGACCTTGCCCTGCAGCTCGGGCTTGGCGGCGAGCTGCGCGAGCATCGCCGCGGAGATGTCGACGGCGTGGACCCGCTGCACGTGGGGCGCGACGTGGGCGCCGATGAGGCCGGTGCCGGCGCCGAAGTCCATGACGCGCAGCTCGGGCGACAGCGCGACCCGGGCGCGCAACGCGGCGCCGACGCCGGCGGCGAGCTGCGCGGGGACGGGGCGGGTGTCCCAGTCCTGGGCCTTGTCGTGGAACAGATCGGTCGACGGGGTGGTCACCGGGCAAGCGTAGGGGGCGCGGCGGGCGCTGTCGACCCGCGGTGATCGGTCGCGGGACGCGCCACCGCCAGCCCGGCGCCACCGGCGGCGCGCGGCGGAGGTACCATCGCGGCAGGTGCCCCATGGCCGAACTCCGACCCTATCCGTTCCCTGCGCTGGTGCGACGCGCGCTGCGTGAGCTCGACGAGCGCGGCGCGATCTTCGACCTCCCGATCGCCAAGGGCTACTACGGCAGCCCGGCGCACGATCTGTCGGTGCGCTTCCACCGCCACGCGCCGGCGTCGCCCTTGGGCCCGGCGGCGGGGCCGCAGACCCAGATGGCGCAGAACCTGGTGCTGGCGTGGCTCGCCGGCTGCCGGGTGATGGAGCTGAAGACCGTCCAGATCAAGGACGAGCTGGTGATCCCGCGGCCGTGCATCGACATGCAGACCGTGGGCTACAACGTCGAGTGGAGCCAGGAGCTGCGGCTCGAGCAGTCGGTCGAGGAGTACGTCAAGGGCGCGATGCTGATCGAGATCCTGCGCGCGACCGGCAAGCTGCCGCTGGCGCCGGGCTTCGACCGCACGATCTACGACATGAGCGTGGGCTACGATCTGGCCGGCATCCAGAGCCCGGCGATCCAGCGCTTCATCGCGGCGCTCAAGGACGCGCGGCCGATCGTCGACCGGCTGCGCGCCGAGCTGCCGGCCGAGTACGCGCAGTACCGCGACCTCGACTACCCGACGAAGCTGGCCGACACGCTGACGCTGTCGACGTTCCACGGCTGCCCGCCCGACGAGATCGAGCGGATCCTCGGCTACCTGCTCGAGGAGCACCAGCTCGACTGCAACGTCAAGCTGAACCCGATGCTGCTCGGGCCGGCGCGGCTGCGCGAGCTGCTCCACGACGTGATGGGCTACCGCGACATCGTGGTGCCCGACAGCGCGTTCACCCGCGACGCGTCGTGGGCGCAGATGCGCGGGTTCGTCGATCGCCTGGGGACGAAGGCCGCCGCGCTGGGGCGGTCGTTCGGCGTGAAGTTCACCAACACGCTGATCGTCGAGAATCGTCGGACGTTCTTCCCGGCCAGCGAGAAGGAGATGTACCTGTCGGGGCCGCCGCTGCACGTGCTGGCGATGAACCTGGTGGCGGCGTTCCGTCAGGAGTTCGGCGCGCGGTTCGCGATCTCGTTCTCGGCGGGGATCGACCGCGGCAACTTCGCCGACGCGGTGGCGCTGGGGCTGGTGCCGGTGACGGTGTGCAGCGATCTCTTGCAGCCGGGCGGCTACGCGCGGGCGGCGCGCTACGTCGAGCCGCTGACGGCGCGCATGACCGAGCTGGGCGTGCGCACGATCGACGGCTACGTGGTGAAGGCGTTCGGGCAGGGCGCGGCGGGGCTGGCGGACCTGACCGACGTCGACGACGCGACCCGGGCGGCGTGCGCGGCGGCGCTCGCCGGCGGCGACGTCGAGGCGGCGGCGGGGCCGGCGCTGCTGGCGCGGTGGGCGGCGGCGACGGCGTTGCACAACACCGCGCAGCTGGTGCCGCGGATCACCGCGGACCCGCGCTACGCGTACGCGGCCAACAAGAAGCCGCCGCGCAAGCTGGGCAGCCACCTGGCGCTGTTCGACTGCGTCACCTGCCAGAAGTGCGTGCCGGTGTGCCCCAACGACGCGAACTTCACCTTCGCGCTGGCGCCGACGACGCAGCCGATCGTGTTCGTGAAGCACGACGGCGCCGGCTGGGTGGCCCGCGAGGCCGGCGCGCTGACGGTGAGCCGCGAGGTGCAGTTCGCGAACTTCGCCGACTTCTGCAACGAGTGCGGCAACTGCGACGTGTTCTGCCCCGAGGACGGCGGGCCGTACGCGATCAAGCCGCGGTTCTTCGGCAGCGCGGCGGACTGGCGGCTGTTCGCGACCAAGGACGGCTTCGCGATCGAGGTGGTGGCCGGCGTGCGGCGGGTGCTGGGTCGCATCGACGGCCGCGAGCTGGCGATCGAGGCTGTGATCGAGGCAGGCGGCGAGCGCGTGCGCTACACCGGGCCGGGCTTCGCGGTGACGCTGGACCCGGGCGATCCGGTGGCGACGCTCGACGGCTGGGCCGACGGCGAGGTCGACCTGACGCCGATGCACATCCTGCGATGGATCGACGCGGCGGTGTTCGCGGCGCCGACGGTGAACTACCTGAACGCGGCGGTGCCGGCGTGAGCGGCGCGGCGGGGCTGCGGGTCGACGGCGCGCGGCTGATGCGGCGGCTGTTCGCGCTGGCCGAGGTCGGCGCGATCGACGGCGGCGGCGTGTGTCGGCTGGCGCTGACCGACGCCGACCGCGCCGGACGCGACCTGGTGGTGGGCTGGATGCGTGAGCTGGGGCTGGCGGTGACGATCGATCGCGTCGGCAACGTGCTCGGCACGCGGGCTGGCGCCGCCGACCTGCCGCCGGTGGTCATCGGATCGCACATCGACACGGTGCGCACCGGCGGCAAGTACGACGGCAACTACGGCGTGCTCGCCGGGCTCGAGGTGATCGAGCGCCTGGCCGAGGCCGGCGTCGCGACCCGGCATCCGATCGCGGTGGGGTTCTTCACCAACGAGGAGGGCGCGCGGTTCCAGCCCGACATGCTGGGCAGCGCGGTGCACCAGGGCGCGCTGGCGCTGGACGCGGCGCTGGCGACGGTGGCGATCGACGGCGCGACGCTGGGCGACGAGCTGGCGCGGATCGGCTACGCCGGCGACGCGCCGGTGGGCGCGCTGCGCGCGGCGGCGTACCTCGAGCTGCACGTCGAGCAGGGGCCGGTGCTCGAGCGCGAGGGCGTGACGATCGGCGCGGTCACCGGCGTGCAGGGCATCTCGTGGAGCGAGCTGACGCTGGGCGGCGTGTCGAACCACGCCGGCACGACGCCGATGTCGATGCGCACCGACGCTGGCTACGTCGCGGCCGAGATCGCGTGCTTCGTGCGGCGGCTGGCGCGCGAGTACGGCGGCGCGCAGGTGGCGACGGTCGGCCACCTGACCGTGCGGCCCAACCTGGTGAACGTGATCCCCAACCAGGTGGTGATGACGATCGATCTGCGCAACACCGACGAGGACGTGCTGCAGCGGGCCGAGCGCGACACCTGGGCGTTCGTCGAGGCGACCGCCGCCGCCGAGGGCGTGACGGTGGCGCGCCGCACGCTGGCGCGGTTCGAGCCGGTGGCGTTCGACCCGGCGATGATCGATCGCGTCGAGGCCGCGGCCCGCGCGCAGGGCCGCTCGGTGCGCCGCATGCCCAGCGGCGCCGGCCACGACGCGCAGATGTTCGCGCCGCACTGCCCGACCGGCATGATCTTCGTGCCGTCGGCCGGCGGCATCAGCCACAACGTCCGCGAGCACACCGAGCCTGACGACCTGATCGCCGGCGCCGACGTGCTCTTGCAGGTCGTGCGCGAGATCGCAGGCTAGTAGATCGTCGGCCGGCGATCGCGGGCCAGGTCCCAGCCCGACGGATCGGGGCCGGTGAGGGCGGCGAGGTCGAGGTCGGCGATGACGAGCTCGGGCGGCGCGGGCACGGTGGGCACGACGCCGGCGGGGCCGGCGACGTAGCTGGCGCCGAAGTACGGCTGGGTCCACGGCAGCTCGACGCCCTTGCGGTTGGAGCCGGCGATGTAGACGCGGTGACGGGCGGCGTCGACGGGGAACTCGAGATCCCACATGCGGCGCGACTTGGCGCCGAAGGTGACGGCGGGCGACAGCACGACCTCGGCGCCGTTGGTGGCGAGCGCGGCGATGACGCCCTCGAAGTGGCGGTCGTAGCAGATGGCGACGCCGATGCGCGCGAACCGGGTCTCGAACACCGGGAAGTAGCGGTTGGTCGAGCGGTTGGCGGGCCAGTCGCCGAGGTCGCCGTCGGAGGCCTCGTAGTAGAAGGTCTCGGTGAACGCGCCCTGCTCGTTGGCGCCGACCGGGATGTGGGTCTTGCGGTAGCGGCCGAGCACCGCGCCGTCGTCGCCGATGATCACCGCGGTGTTGAAGCGGCGGCCGCTGCGCGGGTCGTGCTCGTAGATCGGCGCGACGATCACGGCGCGGACCTCGCGCGCGACCTGGCGCAGCGTGGTGACGGTCGGGCCGACGATCGCGTCCTCGGCCAGGCCGCGCCACATCGGATCGGTGCCGAGCGCGAAGTACGGCGCGGTGAACAGCTCGCCGAGGCCCACGATCTGGGCGCCTAGGCCGGCGGCGGCGCGGATCAGCGCGACGTGGTGCTCGACGTTGGCGGCGCGGACGGCGTCGAGGTGATCGGCGAGCTGGCCGAGCGCCTCGATGGTCGGCGGCATGCCGCGGTAGGCGTTGCAGGTCTCGGTCATCGCGACGCGGACGGTGCGGGTCATCGCTCGACTCCGGTGAGCAGCGCCGCCGCCGGGGCGGTGGCGGGGAGGGCCAGCGCGTCGAGGCCGGCCAGGCCGGCGGCGCCGGTGGCGCTGGCGGGGACGCCGGCGGCGTGAGCCGCGGCGCGGGCGGCGACGAGCGCGGGCTCGTCGACGACGATCGGCCAGCCGCCGGTGGCGAGCATGGCGCGCACGATCGCCAGCCAGTCGTAGGTCTCGTCGTCGAGGATGCCCGACGCGATCGAGTGGGGCGGGGTCTCCCACGGCCACATGAACGCGGCGCGGTCGGCGGCGGCGGCGGCGATGGCACGATCGACGGCGGCGGCCGGTGCGTGGGCGTGGAGCCAGCGGGCGGTGGCGGCGTCGGCGTCGCGGCCGTCGCGGGCGTCGTCGTCGGCGGGGCGCACCGGCGCGGCGAGCTGCGCGGTCAGGCCGCGCGCGACCCGGCGCCACGCGCGCACCAGCGGGAAGCACGCGGCGGTCTGGACCGCGTGGATCGCGGGCATCGTCGCGAGCACGCCGCGCGCGACGGCCCAGCCGAGGCCGCGGGCGACCCCGGTGGCGAGCGCGCCGCCGCCGATCTGGATGGCGACGTGCGCGAGCGGGCCGGCGCCGAGCGCGGCGTGCTGCTCGGCGTGCTGCTCCGCCAGCTCGAGCCCGAGCGTGACGCCGCCGTCGATGGTGAGGCCGTTGTCGCTGCCCTGGCACGAGAACGGCAACGCGCCGGCGCGCACCGCCGCCTGGAACCGGTGGTAGCAAGGATCGCCGGGCGGATCGTCGTCGCGGCGCGGACACACCGTCAGCTCGGCGCCGAGCTCGGTCAGGCGCGCGACCACGACGGCGTCGGCGGTCGGCGGCACGAACACCTGCAGGCGGCGATCGATCGCGCGCGCGACCACCGCGGCGGCGAGCGCGGCGTTGCCGCAGCTGGCGATGGCCAGCGGCCGAGCCCGGTCGGCGGCGGTGGTGAGGCCGGTGCGCTCGGCGACGTCGAGCCACAGCGCCAGGCCGAACAGGTGCCGCGCCTTGTGCGAGCCGGCGACGTGGCCGGTCTCGTCCTTCCACCAGCGCGCGGCGCCGGCGGCGCGGTACGGCGTGATCGCGAAGCCGCGGCCATCGACGGCGGCCACGGCGGCGTCGAGCGCGCGGACCCGCGCGACGTAGGCGTCGTCGTCGAGCCCGCGGGCGCGCGCGACGTGCCACGGGTACGCGAGCGCGCGGTAGCGAATGAACGGGTTGTCGGCGGGCGGCCCCGGCGGCGGCTGCCACGGCGGCGCGTCGAGCCGCGCCAGCACGTGATCGCGACCGTCGCCCGCGCGCGGGCAGCGGAACGGCCGCGGCTCGTCGAGCGGCACCGCGTGGCCGCAGCCGGTGCAGGCCAGCGCGGTCACGACGCCGGCGCCGCCAGCCCGACGTCGGCGTTGAAGCCGCGGATCAGCTCGTCCCACACCGGCACCGCGGCGCGCAGCCCGCGCCAGAACGCCTGATCGCGGCGGCGCTCGAACTCGGGCAGCGGCACGCCCTGCTGCTCGACCCACGTGAAGTAGCCGAGGTTGAAGATGCGGTCGCGGTCGATCGGCGTCAGCACCTGGGTGTGCTCGTTGGTGGCGCCGGTGAGGTGGGTGTCGAGCGCGTGCTCGGCGGCGGCGCGGTCGAAGCTGCCGCCGAAGCGCTTGGCGATCGCCTTGTCGACCTCGGTGGCGTACATCGCGGCGCCGTCGGTGGCGACCGTGACGATCGCGTCGCTGGCGCCCAGGCCCAGGCGCTTGGCGGTCTTGATCGCCGCCAGCACGTTGCAGATCGACGACAGCCCGAAGTGCGCGAGCGCGGCGATCACCTCGGGCGCGACGCCGCGCGCGGCCAGCGCGGCGCGGCCGAGCTCGGTGTTGAAGACGACGTTGAGCGCGTCGGTGGCGCGATCGGTGACCGCCACCGCGACGTCGGTGTTGGTGACGTTGTGGATGAACGGGATGTGCTTGTCGCCGATGCCCTGGATGTTGTGCTCGCCGAAGCCGTTGTAGAGCATCGTCGGGCACTCGAGGGCCTCGACCGCGACGACCTTGGCGCCGTGGTGGTCCTTCAGGTAGTCGCCGGCGCCGATCGTGCCGGCCGAGCCGGTGGCCGAGACGAACGCGGCGAGCCGCAGGCCGGGGCGGGTGGCGGCGGCGGCGGTGAACACCCGCGCCAGCGCGGGCCCGGTGACGGTGAAGTGGACCAGGTGGTTCGCGAACTCGGAGAACTGGTTGAAGATCACGTTGCCGGGATCGCGATCGAGCGCGGCGCAGGCGTCGTAGATCTCCTTGACGTTGCTCTCGGTGCCGACGGTGCGGACGATGTCGCCCGGGTCGGCGACCCAGCGCTCGAGCCAGCGGAACCGCTCGGCGCTCATGCCCTCGGGCAG
>Ga0075163_10014016_pt1 | contig 10364 bp, 7 predicted proteins | sample JI1023141ADNA_FD_71478 | JGI IMG/M metagenome (GOLD analysis project Ga0075163, IMG submission 71478) | Wastewater effluent complex algal communities from Wisconsin, to seasonally profile nutrient transformation and Carbon sequestration -... | ecosystem: Engineered > WWTP > Effluent > Algae... | reverse complement strand
GCTCCGGGGGACGAGGGCGACGAGGGCGACGGCGATGGGCTCGAAACCCTTGGGATCCAGCTCTCTCGCGAGGTTGGCCGCGAAGGCCCGGTGCCCCTCGCTCGGGCCTCGACGGAGGAGCGCGAGGGCGTCTCCGGCGCGGAGGAGGTCCTTCTGGGTGGCGGGATCGCGCACACCGCCGCGGGCCTTCAGCGCCGCCTCGATCTTCGTGGCCGGCAGCGCTTCGAGCAGCGCGACGATCTGCTGATACGCGCCCTCGTCGTTGCCGCTCGGCGCCTGCTCCTGCGAGGTCTGCACCGGCTTGCCACCGAGCATGCCGACCGCGGTGGCGAAGGCGTCCTCGGCGCGCAGGCGATCGACGCCGGCCCGGTCGCGGATCGCCGTGAACGAGGACGATCCGGGCTTCACCTCGACGCGGTAGCCGTAGAGGCCGGCGACGTTGACGAAGGTGAGCTCGCCTGTGGCGCCTGCGTCCGCGGCGACGCGGAAGAGCGTGGCCAGGTGCGCGCACCACGCGCGGTAGCCGTCGTCGGCGAGGAAGCCGACCGCGTGAATCTCCTTGGATCCAAGGGAAATCTTGACGCGGCCCGGGCCCTCGGGGGGCGCGGGGAAGGCGGCGATCTCGTCGAGCACTTCGCGCACGGGCGCGGGGTCGAGGCCGCCGTCGTCGAACTCTTCGACCCAGTCTTCGTGGCGCGAGGCGTCGACCACGAGCGCCTTCCACGCCTCCACGCCGCCCCTGGGGAAGCGCAGCTCTCCGAACACCGCCACGGTCCATTCCATCGCCTACTTGTCCTCCACCATCGGGGCGAGCTCGGGCTGCGGGCCGGTCGCGGTGAGCTTGATGCTGGTCGATTTGATGGTCACGCCGCCCTCGGCGATGGTCACCGTCGAGCCGCCCACCTTGAGCGTGATCGAGGTGGCGTTGAGGGCGACGGCGGCGCCGACGGTGATGTTGAGCGCGGCGTCGGTGGAGAGCTCCATGTTCGCGGCGGCGGTGGCGTTGAAGGCGCCGCCCACCGTGGTGGCCTTGGCGCCCTTGACCTCGACCGTCACGTCGGCGCCGCTGGTCTGCACCAGCGCGCCGCCGATGGTCGTGGCCTGCGCGCCGAGGGTCATCGCCGAGAGGCCCGTGGCGCAGGCGGCGATCTTCGCGCCGCCGATGGTGAAGCTCGCCGCGCCCGCGACGGCCATGCCCACGCCGAGCGCCGCGGCCTCGACCGCGCTGCCGCCGATGGTCTCGGAGATGGTGGCGGGGGTGCTCTCGCTCACCGAGCGCGGGGTCATCGTGGTGTGGCTGCCGCCGATGGTCATGGTGCGCGAGCCGCCGACGGTGATCTTCTCGGCGCCCGTCACCGTCTCGGTGCGCGAGCCGCCCACCGACCAGGTCTGTGACGCGCCCACGCTGATCTCGTGGCCACCGCCCACCTTCAGCGTCTCGTTGGCGCCGACCTTGATGGTCTCGTCGGCGCCCACGCCGAGCGAGGCGTTGCTGGTCACCTTCTCGGTTTTGTCGTTGGCGACGTTGAGGTTCCAGTCCTTCTGCGCGTGGATGGACACGGACTCCGCGCCTCCCGCGTCATCCATGCTGATCTCGTTGCGGCCCGTGCCGCCCGGGGTCGACTTGGATTGAAGCGAGCTGACCGTCTTCGTGCCAGGCAAGCCGCCCGGTGGGCGATAGAGGGCGTTGTAGAGGCGGCCCATGGCCACGGGCTTGTCGGGATCGCCGTCCTCGAAGTCGACGATCACCTCCCAGCCCACGCGGGGGATGGCCACCGAGCCGCTGGTGTGGAGCTGGCCGACGCGCACCCAGGCCGAGCTCTTGTCGTCCTTCTTGCTGCGGCGATCCCAGGGGAAATGCACCTTGATCCGGCCGTGCTCGTCGGTGTGGATCTCGTCGCCCGCGGGGCCCGTCACCGTGGCCAGCTGCGGGCCGGGGAAGACGGCGCGCGGGGTGCGGTGCGGCGGGCGATAGGACTCGCCCTTCTCGACGATGCGGGCGCGGGTGCGGTAGCGCTGATCGGCGCCCGCGGCGTCGTCCCAGGTGGTCTCGAGATCGACGACGACCCAATCCTTGTCGAGCGAAGGATCGGGTGAGCCGGAGAGGGTGAAGGCGTGGCCTGGGACGAGCGCGCCGGCGGTGCCCTCGATGAACGCGCCCTTGCCGGCGTTGCGGAGCGCGTCGAGGCGGAGGGTGGCGCGGCGCTTCCCCTCGCCCGGCTCGGTGTAGCGGCCGGGGTAGTCGTAGTGCTCGATGCCGAGGGGCGCGTCGTCTTCGGCCTTGGCCTCGAGATCGAGCGAGGGGCGCTTGAAATCGTGGTCGCGGAGCGTGACCTTGCCGGGGCGCACGCGCTCGATCTCGGTGATGGCGGTGACGGCCGCGCCCGCGCTGAGGCCGCTCGCGTCGACGAAGGCGATCTCGTCGCCGGGCACCGCGGCGTAGGCCGAGCTCGAGTCTCCGAAGACGATCGTCGCGCCGTCCTCGCCGTGCTCGAAGAAGTAGAAGATGCCGTCTTCTTCGAGGATCCGCGACATGAAGGCGAAGCTGGTCTCGCCGAGCTGCGTCGTCACCTCGCGGGGTGTGTACGAGCCCTGGAGCCGCCAATCGATGCGCGCGGCGGGGATGCCCACCTCGTCGAGCAGGGCGGCGATGATGTCCTTGGCCGTCATCTCCTGGAAGATGCGGTAGTCGGTGACCAGCTTGAGGCGGGAGAGGGGGGCCTCGACGGAGACGAGGATGCGCTGCTTCTGCGCGCGGGAGGCGCGCTCGCGCACCTTCATCACCACGCCCGCGAGCCGGCGGACGATCTCGCCGTCCTCGGTGGTGAGCACGCCGATCATCACGTCTTCGAGCAGCCAGGCGCGGGGCTCGATGGTCGGGTCGGGCAGCTCGATCTCGAGCTCGGCCTCGTAGGGCGCGCTCATCCCCTCGCGGAAGGAGAGGCGGCGCACGTGGGCCGCGCCCGCCGGGAGCGAAGGAGCGGCGAAGACGATCGCTTGCGGGGAGGAGGTGGCCATCAGTTGTGCTCGATCTTCGAGGCCTTCTTCTTGATCGTCGCGCCGGGGGCGGCGATGGCCGGGGCCTTGATCTCCACGCTGCTGCTGGTGATCGTCAGCGAGGCGCCGCCGCAGAGGATGCTGATCTTCGACTCGCCCTCGATCTCGATGGTGGGCGCGTTGCCGAGGAAGGCGCCGCCCACGGTGATGGAGAGCGAGCCGCCCGCGCTCTCGCCGACGTTCTTGCCCGCGGTGATCACGTACGCGCCGCCCACCGTCTCGGCGAGGGCGCCCTTCACCGCCGTCTTGCAGCCGGTGGCGCCGAGGTCGATCTTCGCGCCGCCCACGGTGAGCGCGCCCGCGCCGCCGACCACATCGCCGACGCCCGCGCCCGCGGCGTTGATCCACGCGCCGCCGATGCTCACGCTCAGCGTGCCGAGGACGGCGCGGTTGACGCCGAGCGCGGCGGCGGCGAGCAGCGAGCCGCCCACGGTGAGGGTGCGCCCGCCCGTGGCCTCCAGCGTCGAGCCGCCGGAGACGGTGACGGAGCGCGAGCCGCCGATCGAGACCGAGTCCGAGCCCTGGATGGAGACGGCGCGCTTGCCGGAGATGGTGAGCGACTCCGAGCCGCCGATGGAGACGCTCTGGTTCGAGATCACGCCGAGCTTGAGATCCGAGCCGATCTTGGTGTCGAGGTTGCTGCCGATGGTGTGCTCGTGGTTGACGCCGATGGTCTCGCCCATGCAGTCGCCGACGACGACGTTCATGTCCTTCGAGGCGTTGAGGAAGATCTCCTCCGAGCCGGCCTTGTCCTCGAAGCGCACCTCGTTGGTCGAGCCTCCGCCGGGGGTGGTGGCGGTCTGGAAAGCGGTGCGCGTTTTGTTGGCGGGGAGGGCGTAGGGCACCGGGTGCTCGCCGTCGTAGAGGTGCGTGACCACCGCGGGGCGATCGATGTCGCCCTCGTGGTGGCCGACGAGCATGTCCCAGCCGATGCGGGGGAGGATCATCGAGCCGCCCAGCGGGAACTGGCCCACGCGCATCCAGGTCGAGGCCTTGTCGTCGCGCTGGCCCTCGCGATCCCAGTAGTGCTGCACGCGCACCCGGCCGCTCTTGTCGGGGTGGATCTCCTCGCCCGAAGCGCCCACGACGACGCCCGTCTGCGGCCCGCCCGGCGAGGCGGTGAAGGGTTTGTCGAAGAGGCAGCGGTAGGGCACGTCCGCGGGGATCGCCTCCCACGAGAGGGTCGAGCGATCCTCCACGCCGGTCCAGCGCAGGCTCACCCGCTCGATCAGGTAGCGGCCGTTGATCGAGGGGAGCGGGTGCTCGGTGATCTCGGTGATCAGGCCCGGCCGCACGCGGGCGCTCGCCGTCTCGCCGCGGGTCACGGAGCGGCGCGCGCGGAGGGCTTCGAGGCGCACGCGGGCGAGGCGATCACCCTCGGCGGGGGCGTCGAAGCGGCCGGGGAAGTCGTAGCGCTCGTGCGGCGGGTCGCCGGCCTCGGCGTCGAGCGAGAGGCGCGGCTTGTCGAAATTGTAGTCGCGCAGGCGCACGGCGGAGCTTTTGATCGTGGCCTTTCGCGTCACGCGGATCATGCAGTCGCGCGTGGCGCCGAGGGAGGACACATCGTCAACGGGCATCTCCGCGCCGCCCTCGAGCTCGGCCGAGGCGGTCGAGTCGTCGGCGAAGACCAGCTTGGTCGCGCCCTCGGCGAGCTCGAAGAAATAGTAGATGCCCTCCTCGGCCACGAGGCGCTCGATGAAGGCCCAGCTCGACTCGCGGTACTGCGCCGTGTAGGCGCGCTTGGGGTAGCTCCCGCTCGCGGCCCAGCGGATCGTTGCAGCGTCGATGCCCTCCTCGTCGAGCACCTTCTTCACGATGTCGGGGACGCTCATCTCCTGGAAAACACGGCAGTTGCGACCCACGCCGAGGGGCGCGACCAGGGGCTCCACCGTGAGGAGGAGAGAGCCCGCGCTCGCCGCGCCCATGCTCCGCTCCACGCTCATGACCACGCCGGAGAGCTCCATGGTGTGGGCGAAGGGGTCCTCGATGGTCACCGTGGCGGGCTGGCCGACGAGGTCGGCCACGGCGGCGGGCTCGGCCTCCATGCGCGTGCGCAGGGTGAGGTGGAAGAGCGCGGAGAGGGCCATCGTGCCGCGCAGATCGTCGACCGCGAGGTCGCTGCCGTTCACGGAGAGCGTCACCGGCACCATGCTCAGCCCACCAGGTTGGGGTTGCCGGAGATCTTGATGCTGCCCGAGGCGTCGAGCATCACCAGGCCCGTGAAGGCCGCCGATCCGGGGGTGAGGTTGAGGATGCCGCCGCCGCCGAGGAGGTTGGCGGTGCCGGCGACCTTGATGTTCACGCTGGCGGCCTTCATCACCAGCTTGGTGGCCGCGGTGCAGTTGACGAGGCCGCCCACGGTGATGGCGCAGGCGCCCGTCGTCGTGCCGAGGCGGCTGCCCGCGGCGCTCTGGGCGATGACGCCGCCCACCGTCTTGGCCATCGCCCCGATCACCGTCTCGGTGACGACCTTCCCCGACGCGACGAGGTAGACGCCGCCGATGGTCTCGGCCTTGGCGCCGGCCACCGCCACCGAGACGCCGAGGCCCGCGGCGGAGACCATCGAGCCGCCCACGCTCAGCGCGTACGAGCCCTTCGAGGTGTGCGTGACGCCCATCGCCGCGAGGGTGGTGTGGCTCCCGCCGGTGGTCTCGGTGTCCGAGCCCTTGGTGGCGATGCTGATGTCGCCGCTCACCGTCAGCGTCTCCGAGCCGCCCACGGTGGTGCTGCGATCGGCCTTCACGCCGACGCCTTCGTCCTTCGAGACGGTGACCGTCTCGTTGCCGCCCACGGTGACCGTCTGGTTCGCGCCGACGTTGATCTCCGCGGAGATGCCCACCTCGCGCTTCTCGTTGACGCCGATGGTCTCGGTCTTGTTGTTGACGGTGTTGAGGTCGTAGCTCTTGGTGGCGTTGATGAACATCTCCATCCCGCCGCCGCCGTCCTCCATCCGAAGCTCGTTGGATTTGCCGCTCGCGGGGCTCGACGGGGTCTGGAAGGACATGCGCGTCGCGGCGCCCGGGTAGGCGTAGGGCGAGGGCTTCTCGGCGTTGTAGAGGCGGGCCACGGCGACGGGGCGATCGGGGTCGCCGTGCACGTAGGCGATGGCCATCTCCCAGGTCATGCGGGCGAGGGCCTGCGAGTTGCCGATGGGGAGCTGGGCGACGCGCATCCAGGTCGAGCTGGTGTCGTCGGAGGGGTTCACCCGGTCCCAGAAGAACTTGCCCTTCATGCGGCCGTGAACGTCGGTGTGGATCTCCCCGCCCGGGCCGGTGACGACCGCGGAGTGCAGGCCGCCGACGTGGGCGCGGGGCGTGAGGCGCCGCGGGCGAAAGGGCTTTTCGTGGAGCACGCAGGTGAAGCTGTTCTCGTACGAGGGGCGATCGCCGGGGGTCGCGCCGCCCTCGACGCGGGCCACGAAGCGGTGCTCCACCGTGTCGAGGAGGTACTTCGTGGCCAGCGCGTCGCGCGAGGCTTCGAGCAGCTCGAACCAGGCGCCGGCGCGCAGGGCCATGCGATCGGAGCGGCCCGCGCCGCGCACCGACCAGACGCGCAGCTCTTCCAGGCGGATCTTGGCGAGCACCTTGCCCTGATCCTGCTTGGTGAAGCCCACGGCGTACTCGAAGTGATCGCCGCGGGGCACGTCGCCGATCTGCTCGTGCATCGTGAGATCGGTCTTGGGGGCCTCGAAGTCGTAGTCGCAGACGGTGGCCTTCTCGGGGGCGGCCGTGGCCTCCAGCCAGAAGTCGTGGATGCCCACGCCGTGTTTGTCGTCGTCGGTGAGGCGGTAGCCGCCGTCGCCCTCGTCGACCGGCTCGAAGGCGGACTGGGAATCGGCGAAGGTCAGCTCGGCCGCGGCGTCGTCGTGGCGGATGACGTAGAAGATGCCTTCGTGCTCGGCGAGGCGGGAAATGAAGACGAAATCCGTCTCGCGGTACTGGACGCAGTAGACGCGTTTGTCGGGCTTGCGGGTGAGGGAGAAGGTGGCCTCCACGCGGGCGTCGTCGAGCACCTGGGCGATGATCTCCTGGGCGTCCTTCTCCTGGAACATCTGCACGTCGGCGCGCAGGGTGAGCAGGTGGAGGGCGTGGTGCAGCTCCACCGTGTAGTGGTGGTAGCCCGTGATGCGGTGCGTGCCCTCGTAGGCGACGGCGGTGACGACGAGGTGGAAGCTGCGGGCGGCGGCGCCGTCGAGGGACGCGTCCAGGCGCGCGGGCTGGCCGATGATCGCGTCGGCGTCGATCTCGTTCTCGCAGAGGACGCGGACGGTGGCGGTGGTGGGCCGGGAGATGGCCTCGACGACCTCGGCCTCGGAGGTGATCACCTCGCCGCCGAGGGCGTCGGCGTGGAAGGTCAGCACGAGCGTCTGGGCCACGTTTCGCCTCGCGGATCGCGGTGTCAGTTGAGGCGGATCATCCGGCCGACCAGCTTGTGCAGCGAGGAGGCGCGGGTGGTGATGTCCTGCCCGAGGGTCTCCACGTGGCCGATGGCGCGCATCGCGAAGCTCGCCGCGCCGGTGACCACGCTGTACTCGTGCGCGGCGACGACGGCGATGCGCTTGGCCTTGATCAAGAACTCGTCGGCCTCGTCGACGCCCGGGGTCGCGGTGGTGCGGAGCGCACCGATCACCACCCAGCCTTCGGCCTCGGGCTGCGCGAGCAGGCGCTCTCTCCGGCGGAGCGCGGTGTGGATGACCGCGGGCTCGACCGAGGCGTCGAGCGTGGCATCGATGAGCTCGCTGCCGACGCGCAGCGTGAGCGTGCGGCGCGCCTCGTCGAAGGAGGCGGGGACCAGCGCCGAGAGGCCCGCGGGCCGGCGCGCGGAGAGCGGCTCGTCTCCAGTCGAGCTGTCGTCCTCTGCCAAGGTTCGGGCTGCTGCGGCGTGCTTCATCGGAGACCTCCCTCGAGCGCCGAAGCTACCAGAGCGACCCAGGTCCGCAAAGAGGGGCGGCACACTTCAGGCTCAACGCGGCGGTGTTCGAGATCGGGTGACCATGTCGCGAAAGGTAGCCGCGCGCTCGGGATCGGCGGCGAGCGCGGCGGCCCAGCGCCGCTGCTGATGGGCGAGCACCGCGGGGCCCAGCTTCGCTTCGCGGAGCACGGTGGCCAGGGGGACGCCGTCCTCGATGCGGGCGACGATCGCCGCCCACTGTTCGATCGAGAGATCGGGCGAGGATGCGGCGATCTCGGCCTGGGCGCGGGCGAAGGCCTCGTCGTAGGTCGCGCTGAGCGAGAAGTCCTGCTGGAGCAGGGAGGTGGCGACGCGGAGCATCCAGGTCTGCTCGACGGTGATCCAGCGCATCTCGTCGAGGCCGGCGCGGGCCAGCAGCGCGGGCCTCGGCTCGACCCGCGCGGCGATTCTCGCGGCGATCGCCGCGCAGGTGGGGAGGTCCACGCCCTCGACCGGATCGAGGGCGACGGGCTTGCCGGGGTCGATGCCCCAGGTCGGCTCGGGCGGGGGCGGCGTGGAGGAGGGCACGACGGCGCGCTTTTCTACACCCGCGCGCGCGCCTCGACAACGGGTGGACAAGGGGGCCGCGCTGCGCCGAGCATGCTGCGCATGAACAGCGGATCCGGGCCGGAGGGAGGCGCGCCGCACGGCATCACCCTCTTCGATCACGCCGAGATCTCCGCGGCGATCGCCGAGGGAGATCGCGGTACGGCGGAGGTCCTCGCGCCGCGTCGCCTGACCGAGGCGCAGTGGAACGCGTCCACCGCGCACTGGATGGCGCGCATGGGGGACGAGGTGCGCGACAAGGGCAAGGAGGCGAGGATCGCCCACCTGTACTCCGAGGCCTTCGGCAAGGCGCAGGACGCGCTGAAGCCGGTGCCGGTCATGGATGCGGCGGGCTACGCCACGCTGGTCGTCGACATCCAGCGCGCCGGCAGCCCGAGCGAGCCGCTCGCGCGACGCGCCCTCTCCAACGCGGACTACCTGCGCCTCTCGCGGCACTGGGCGAAGGTGCTCTCGTCCGATCCGGAGCAGGCGGCGCTCTTCTTCGAGGCCTATCAGGCGCTGCACGCGGGCAGCGCTGCGTAGATCAACGCTTCGCGCGCCGCGCGGCGAGCTTCTCCAGCGCCGAGCGCAGGCCCTCGTGGATCGCGCGCACGTCGTCGGGCTTCCACTCCTCGCGCGGGGCGCGCAGGAACGAGGTCTTGTCGACGCGGTTGTCGAAGCGGGCGATGGGGATGTCGAAGGTCGTCCCGTGGGCGGAGACGCTCACCGTCGCGGGGGCGCTGCCGTGCTCCTCCAGCCAGTTCATGTCGTCGCAGCCGTAGTCCTCGAGCATCACGGCGAGGGGGACGCCGTGGTGGAGGATCGAGCCGGGATCGTCGGGGTTGGTGCGCGCCTGGTTCTTGCGGCGCGACTCCTCCGGGGTCACCCAGACGTAGAGGATCGTCGCGCTCTCCAGGAGCGGCTTCGAGAGCAGCGAGAGGGAGTGCTGGTAGCCGAGCGGCGAGGGGAGCGGGAGCGTGGAGCCGTCGGGCCCGCCGCGCGCGAACTCGACGACGAGGGTCTTGCCTTCGAGGGTGTCGGGGTAGCCTTTGACCTTCTCGTCGAGCTGCTGGCGGGCCTCGGGCTCCAGGCGATCGGCGAGGGCGCGGCGCGTCTCCTTGGTGAGCTTGGCGAGGCGCGGGGCGATGCCCACCGAGGAGGCGGCCGCCTCGAGGCGATCGAGGAAGAGCTCGGCGGCGGAGGCGTTCGGGTAGGGCTTTTTCGCGACGAGATCGGCGTGGTCCTCGTTGACGAGGGCGATGAGCGTGCCCCAGTCGCGCGGGTCGAGCATCGGGCGCTCGGAGGACTGGAAGAAGAGCCTCGATTGGCCGAGCGCGACGAGCTCGTCGTCGGCGCGGCGCATCAGGTGCACGTAGGGGAAGTCGTCGAGCTGCACCGTGGGGCCCATGTGGAACTCGTCGCGGCTCTGCTCGGGCGAGAGGTGCGCGAGGTAGCGGCGCACCTCCGATTTTCCGGAGGCAGGGAGGGCGAGGAGCAGGACCGTCTGGAGGAGGGTGGTCATGACGTTGACGCGAGGGTACGCCCCTCGACGGAGGAGGACAATCGGTGGGCTTGCCCCGAGGTGACATCTCCGGCCAGGTTTCCCTCGGCGAGAGCGTCGCTCGAGAGCCCATCGGCCCTGCCGGTGAGCGGGCAAGGGGTGCGACGAAGGTGGCACGCGGTACCGGCTCACGGGGAAGGCCTGACGGTGAGCCCATCGGCCCTGCCCGTTCACGGGGAAGGCCTGACGGTGAGCCCATCGGCCCTGCCCGTTCACGGGGAAGGCCTGAAGGTGAGATCATCGGGCCTGC
>Ga0075163_10014015_pt1 | contig 10364 bp, 6 predicted proteins | sample JI1023141ADNA_FD_71478 | JGI IMG/M metagenome (GOLD analysis project Ga0075163, IMG submission 71478) | Wastewater effluent complex algal communities from Wisconsin, to seasonally profile nutrient transformation and Carbon sequestration -... | ecosystem: Engineered > WWTP > Effluent > Algae... | reverse complement strand
GCCAGAACGACCTCGACGAGCCCATCCTCCTCGCCGCCATCGACGCCCTGCGCATCACGCCCGGAACGAACAATCCTGCCACCCCGGCCGACCCCATTCCCCGCACACAATCCGGCACGTATCCCCGCAAATAAACCGAGACGACACAGCTAGAACCTATCAGCGTCGTCTCGGCGGTGGGGCTTCGCCCGGCGAGTCGAGATCCAGCGACTCCTGGACTCGTCTTCGCCACTCGTCCAGGGTATCGGGCGTGGTGCGCAGCGCTCCGGGGGTGGCGGTGAGCACCCGAATCCGATCCCTGAGGAGCGCATCGGCACGCCGGATGCGGCCCCGCACGGTGCTCTCGGGGATGCGTAGCATCGCGGCGATCTCCCAGCCTTTCTTGTTCTCCCAGACGTAGAGCTCGAGCGTTTGCTGGAGGGCCAGCGGGATCGACCGGAGCGCTTGGACGAGCAGGCTCTGCTCCTCGCGCATGTTCTGGTAGGCGAGGGCGTCGGGCTCGATCTCGTCGGCGATCGTGTCGTGATAGTCCGAGTCGTCGCTGAGCTGGGGTCCACCCTTCTTCTTGCGTAGGTAGCGGGTCAGTTTGCGGAAGGCGACGATGTACAAATATTCGGAGACGTTCTTGACCTCACCTTTGTTATTCATAAGATCGAGGAAAGTCTCGTGGGTGAGGTCCTCGATCTCGCTGCTATCACGAAGGTCGTTGCGCAGCAGCGCGGTGACCTTGCCCGAGTGGCGGGCGAACAGGGTCGAGCCCATCCCCGGGTCACCGCGGCGCCAGCCGGCCAGGAGCTCCTGATCCGTGAGGTGGTCGTGCGGCCACCGCGACCTCGGCAAAATCTTCAAGGTGAGAGTCGCGCGGCTGGCGGTCGGTCCGTGGCCATCGCCGACGGTGACGACGTTCAGGCCGAGCAACGAGAGCCCGACCCGGGCCTCGAGCCAGCGCTTCATCGTGTTCGGCGCCTCGCGATACCGGTGTCCGAACTGGAGGCACGCCGTGTGGGTCCCGCGGACAAGGATGCGGATGCTCCCGGAGGTGATGCGGAGGACATACAGCGCGCGGTCCCCGGCGATCTCCCGCACCGTCTGGATGAAGTTTTCCAGCCGCGTCGGGTTGAGGTCAGTGAGGCTGCCGGACAGCACCACGTCGAGCTTGGCGTCGGCCTTGTCGACAATGGCTGGCTCGGGGCTCATGGCCAGGATCTCGGGCCTTCGGGCGGGGCGAGCGTCCGCGAGCTGCTGGAAGAATCCGGGTGTGAGCAGGCCGTGGCGCGCGAGCACGTCGATGCTGCCCGCGAAGAAGTCCGTCGGCGTCGGATGGTCGGGCAAGTTGCTGACCATGCTGCGGCCGTACTCGCGCGCGATCAGCTCGCGAAACTCGGACATCGAGAACGCGTCGCGCAGGAAGTCGAGGAGCGCCTTGCGTGACCTGGAGTCGTCCTGCGGGTGCACGGGCCTTCGTACCACCCTGCGCCCGCAGACGCGAGCCCCGCCAAGATCCGGCAGATCGCCGAGTGGGCGATTGAGTCGCCGAGACACACGGCGCCGACGAGCAGGCCGGCGTTCTAGGCGCGGAGGATGGCGCGCTGCACATCGGGGTTGCGGGCGATGTCCACCATCGGGCCGAGGCCGCCGTCGCACCTTCGGCTTCGGCGGCGCTACCCGGCGGTGGCGCTGCACGCGGCGATGTCGTACGTCAACGTCGACATTGTCCAGCGAGGCATCGAGCTGTCAGTCCGGGCGAGTTGGACGGCGTCGACCTGGGTGCGGTGATCAGTCGAGGTCCCCCGCGCCGAGGTCGACGGCGCCGAGGTTGAGGTCCGACGGAGCGGCTCCCGGGGGCCGCCCCATCGGCTAAAAACACATAACTCACCTGTTTTTGCCGATTTTTGGCAACTCCGGCGGCTGCGGCGGCGACGAGGAGTCGGGCGCCGCGGCCGGGTAGAGGGGTGGCCGTGAGCTCCGATCGGGCTCGGACTGGTCGCGGCTGGGCGGAGATCCCGGATGCCTCGCTGTGGTGGACAAGCGCCAAGTCGCGGCGTGGTGGTGGGCATGCCACGGCCGGAAAGTTGGGCTGTGTTGGACGAGTGTATACGCTCATCGACAATTTAGTGCCCGGGACCGTGTTTCAGCAGTAACGAAAAATGACCACCCTCGAAGCCAATCGTGCCCTGACGGCCCTCGACGACCTGCTCGTCGAGTATTTCAGCAGTTCCGAGCTAGTTCGGCTAATCGAGCGCAGCCTCGGTCCCGCGGTCCTCGCCGATCTGCCGGTATCCGCCGAGTCCCCACGACTCTTCATGTATCACGCCATACGTGTGCTTCACCGCCAGCGTCTCCTGACGGCGCCGTTCTTCGAGGCGCTGGCAGCGGTGCGACCAGCGCTCCGCGCAGCGCTCCCCGGCGTCGCACCAGCCCTCGCGGGACCCGACTGCATCGACGTTCATGTCGTGCCGCCCGATGACCCCGGCGTCTCCCGCCGCGCTCTGGTCGAGGCCCTCGAGCAACACTTGCTCGCCCGCGAGCGGCTCCCCGCAAGCGACGACCACTCTGTCGCTCGGGAAGCCACCATCGACGCCCTCGCCCGTCGGATCCGCGACGTCCCGCTCCTCACCCCGGGCAGCGTCGTTGCAACAACCCGGTTGGAGCAGATCCTCGGCGTCGGAACTTTTGGCACCGTCTGGCGCGCCCGTCACATCTCCACCGGACATCCCGTCGCCACCAAGGTGTTCCACCTCGATCGCCTGACCGATGGGGTGATGCTCTGGCGTTTTCGTCGCAGCATCCGGGCGCTCCTTACGATCAATCGTTACCGCGATCGGCCCGCGTCGATCCCGCCCTTCCTCGCGGAGTCCCCCGACTCGCTCGCCTTCGTCATGCCCTACTACGCGGACGGCACCCTCGAACGGATCGAGCAGCGCGGCTGGTCTCTGGCGACCAAGATCGCGGTTTTCCTCGAGGTCTGCGCCGCTGTGCGCTTTGCACACCGCGTCGGCGTCATACATCGCGACATTAAGCCGGCCAACGTCCTGCTCGACGCAGGTCACCACCCGGTCCTAGTCGATTACGACATCGCCGACATCAGCTTCGTCACGCAACTCGCAGATGGTCAGGGTGGTCTCGGGACGCCCGTATTCGCCGCCCCCGAGCAGCTCGAGGACGCCGCCGCCTCCGATGAACGCTCGGACATCTACAGCCTGGGCCGCCTGCTGCATTACCTGCTCCTCGAGCGCACGCCCGGCTATCAGATCGAACGCGACCCGGCCCTCGACAACCTGCGCGGCTTTCACCCCGCCCTGGTCGCTGCGATCCGGCGGGCGACGCAGTGGGATCCGCGGCGCCGTCACCCAACTGTCGAGGCACTCGTTGCGGACGTCGAGCGCTACAAGACCGGCTACGCCGCCCTCCGCGCTCGCTGTTCGGCGACCGGGCGCTGGGTTCGCCGTCATGCGGCGCTCCTGTCGATCTGCGCCATCGTCACGGGAGCGTCCATGGCAATCGCCGCGGCCCGAACAGAGCTCGCGGAGACCCAGCGGCGTACCCTAGACTTCGTCCGCGAGGCGACCTCGAGGAACGATGCCCGTATCACCGAGCTCACCGCGACGTACGCGCGTGTCGATCGCTTTGCTGCCGACCTCGCCGTTCTGCAGCAACTCGCCGACAGGTTCGCGCACATACCGGAGACCGCGGCGCTCGCCAGCAGTCTCGACGAGTTGACCCGTGCGCTCGCTCCGATCCGCAAGGCCCTCTATGCCAACACATCCGCTCTGGCGAACGAGCAGTCACACCTGCATACGACTCTCGAGACCCAGCGCTCCTCGGTAGAGCCGATCATGCTCGAATTTCCGACCTCGGAGCCTCACGTGGCCCCCCGGAGAATTGTGCCAGCCATTGAATCGGCTCAACTACGCGAGCCATCGCCAAGTAAAGTTCGACCCGCATCTCAGGCGGTTCGAAGGCCGAAGACAGTAAAATTTGTCGAGGTGCTTGAGCAGAATAACGATTCACTTTTCGCTTGCGTGACGCGATCTGTCTATGAAGACCGGGCGAGGCCGCTTACAATTCGGCTCAACATCAAATCGTCAGGGACGGTCGTCTCCTGTGTACCCCTTCGTAAGCTGCAGGATGCGACGCGGGACTGCATCTGTGACGCAGTTCGCAAACTGAACCTCGGCAAGAACAAATCCGGAGAGATCTATGATCACTCGATCATTCCGTGAGCCATGGCGCTGCCGACTGACCGCCTTCGTTGCTTGTTCACTCGCAGTATCCATGCCCCGTGCGGCAGAGTTCGCGCCGGTCGAGGAGATGCTGCTCGAGGAGGGCTTCATCCGTGGCTGTATCGGTGAGACGAGGGGGAAGATTTCGGTCTACCTCGAAAGCACGTATATAAATGACCTCCGTCAGTTCCGCGCCCGATTCAAGGCCCGACTCCAGCAACTCGATGTCGGCGGTGTGATAAAGTTCTCCACGTTCAAGGAGACCGAGAGGGCAGTGTCCTGTGACGCGCTCCCGTCGCGTGACCGCAGTGACATCTCGGCGATCATCTTGTACCTCACGTTCACCCGGGGGCGTGACAGCAAGTTCTCCGCCGTCGAGGCGACGGTCAAACGCCAGGATCGTTGCGTCTCTACCCGCCTGAACCGCAGCGAATGGTCGAACGACTGCCGCGAGCGGCCGAAACCTCGCCTTGAGGTGACACCTCGGCCCGCGGCGACCGTAAAGCCGCCGAGGCGCCCCAGTCGTGGCATTATCGTAAAGCCGCCGAGGCGCCCCAGTCGTGGCATTATGAAGGGGACGGGACTCCTCGTCGCCGGTGGTATTCTCGGCGGAGCCGGCTTCATCGGCAATATTCTGCGCATATCATTAACGGATCCAGACATACAATTGATAGTACCTACAAGCGTCGGAAATTTCTTCGCTCTCGAGGCAACGGTCCTCGGTGCGGGGCTACGCGGGGAGTATGATGGGCATCACGGGCTTAAACGCCGCGAGAAGGTGTACATTGCTGCCGGATCTGCGTTAGTTGGGCTAGGGGCGCTGGTAACAGTTTTTGGCATCTTCTGGGCTTTAAGATCTGAGGACAAAAAATTTATCCCGCTCGCGTTCGGCGAGACCTCGCTCATCACCGGCGGTGGCTTGCTCGCATATGGCGTTCAGTACCCAACAGCCGGCACTACTAGGAGTGGCAGGCATGTGGCTCTGCTCCCGCGCCTCGATCGCACGCAGTTCGGGATTTCATTCATCGCCGCGTTCTAACGCTTGGCCGGGTATCATAAGCATGATGACGCACAGCCGCAGGTCACGATGCTCAGCATGTCGCCCCGAGGGGGTCAACCTGTGGATTAAAGCCCTTGCCCTCGACGGCTCCGACGCCGCCCGCAAGCGCGTCATGGCCGCCCTCCAGGGCATCCAGAAGGCCCGGCCCCCGGCCGCTGCTTGGGGGTTAGGCGACTCAGGGCCGTCGCAGACTTTTCACTGAAGAGTCGTCCACAAACCCACGGACCACAGGTTTTTCTCGGACGAAATGGCCCTTCCGGGGGTGAAGTCGCGCCGATAGACTCCCGCACGTGCCTGGCCTCGAGGACACGAGATGGGTCGCAGCCGCGTCACGGCCGGGGAGCTCAAACTCGCGCCCTCATCCGGGGATGGACACGGGACGCCGTAGCCGGTGAAATCACCAACGATGACGCCACCGCCCGCCACCGGACCCGAGGCCGAAGCCCGGGTCGAGATTGATGCCGCCCTCATCGCCGCGGGCTGGGTCGTCCAGAACCGCGAGGCCATGAACCTGTCCGCGGGCGTGGGTGTCGCCGTTCGCGAGTTCAAGCTCAAGCGGGGCCACGGCTACGCCGACTACCTGCTGTTCGTGAACGGCAAGGCGGTCGGCGTGCTCGAGGCCAAGCACGCCGGCAACACGCTGAGCGGCGTCGAGCCCCAGCTCAACAAGTACGCCACCGGCCTGCCCGACGGGCTCGATCCGCCGGTCGCACCGCTGCCGTTTCTCTACCTGAGCACCGGCGCGGTCACGAAGTTCACCAACCTGCTCGACCCGGAGCCTCGCAGCCGCCGCATCTTCCACATCCACGGGCCCGAGACCCTGGCCGACTGGCTCGACGCGCCGACCCTCGACGCCTGGGTGAAGGACAACGGCGCGTACACGGCGGCCGATGACACCAGGCCCTCCTCGCTGCGCGCCCGCTTGCGGGCGATGCCCCCGATCGAGCCCGGCCAGCTCTACCCGAACCAGCTCGTCGCCGTCGGCAACCTCGAGAAGTCGCTGCGCCTCGACAAGCCGCGCGCGCTGCTCCAGATGGCGACCGGCTCGGGCAAGACGCTCACCTCGATCGCCGAGATCTACCGCCTGATCAAGTTCGGCGGGGCGCGCCGCGTGCTGTTCCTGGTCGACCGCAGCAACCTCGGCGAGCAGGCCGAGAAGGAGTTTCAAAACTACGAGACCCCCGACGACCACCGCAAATTCACCGAGCTCTACAACGTCCAGCGCCTCGCCTCGAACACCATCGGCGCCTCGTCGCGCGTGGTCATCACGACTATCCAGCGCCTGTTCTCGATGCTCAAGGGCGAGGCGGTCTACGAGGAGCCCGAGGACGACGAGGCCCAGCTCGACGGGCCGGACTCGCTGACCAAGGAGCCGGTCCCCGTCGGCTTCAACAAGGCCATCCCGCCCGAGCACTTCGACATCATCTTCATCGACGAGTGCCATCGCAGCATCTACTCGCAGTGGCGCCAGGTCCTCGAGTACTTCGACGCCTACCTCATCGGCCTGACCGCGACGCCGGCCAAGCACACGTTCGGCTTCTTCAATCAGAACCTGGTCATGGAGTACGGCCACGAGGAGGCCGTCACCGACGGCGTCAACGTCGACTTCGAGATCTACAAGGTCCGCACCAGGATCACCGAGGGCGGCTCCACCATCGACGCGGGCGACGGCACCATGATCGGCCTCCGCGACCGCCGCACCCGCAAGGTGCGCTGGGAGACGCCCGACGACTCGGTGAGCTACTCGTCCGGCGACCTCGACCGCAACGTGGTCGCCAGGGACCAGATCCGCCTCATCGTCCGCACCTTCCGCGACAAGGTGCTCAAGGAGACCTTCGGCGAGCGCAAGGAGGTCCCGAAGACGCTGGTGTTCGCCAAGGACGACTCCCACGCCGAGGACATCGTCGAGATCCTGCGCGAGGAGTTCGGCCGCGGGAACGAGTTCTGCACCAAGATCACGTACAAGACCACCGGTAAGAAGCCCAAGGAGCTGATCCAGGACTTTCGCACCGGCTACTTCCCGCGTGTGGTCGTCACGGTCGACCTGATCGCCACCGGCACGGACATCCGCCCCGTCGAGATCGTGATGTTCATGCGATCGGTCAAGAGCCGCGTGCTGTTCGAGCAGATGAAGGGGCGCGGCGTCCGCATCATCGACCCCAACGAGCTCAAGGCCGTCACGCCCGACGCCAAAGCCAAGACCCACTTCCTGATCGTCGACTGCGTCGGCGTGACCGAGAGCGACCTGCCCGACACCCAGCCCCTGGACCGCCAGAAGCACGTCCCCATGAAGGCGCTGCTCGAACACGTCCGCAACGGCGGCACCAACGCGGACGCGCTGTCGTCCCTGGCCAGCCGCCTGTCGCGCCTCGACAAACAGTGCGGCCCCGACGAGGACCAGCGGGTGCTCACGGCCAGCGGGACGACCCTCAAGAGCATCAGCCACGCGATCATCGAGGCGCTCGACCCGGACCGCCAGATCGCCGCAGCACGCCTGACTTTTAAACTCCCGGCCGATCAGGATCCGACGGACGCCCAGCTCAAGAAGGCCACGGAGGCGCTGCTCAAGGCCGCTGTCGCGCCGCTGGCCAACAATCCCCCATTCCGTGACCTCGTGCAGGTGCTCAAGCGCCAGTTCGACCAGATCATCGACGAGGTGTCCCAGGACGAGCTGCTCGCCGACAAGACCGGCCTCTCGGCGGAGGCCCGCGACAAGGCCCGCACCCTGGTCGTGTCCTTCGAGACATTTTTAAAGGAGCACAAGGACGAGATCACCGCGCTCCAGTTCTTCTTCTCGGTGCCGCACCGCGACCGCCTCCACTTTGGCGATATCAAGGAGCTGGCCAAAGCCGTCACCGCGCCCCCGCGCTCGTGGACGCCCGAGAAGCTGTGGCACGCCTACGCCCTGCTCGACAAGGACAAGGTGCGCGGCGCGTCCGGTGCCCGCCTGCTCACCGACATCGTCTCGCTGGTCCGCTTCGCGCTCCACCAGGACGGCGAGCTGGTCCCCCACGCCGACCGGGTGAAGCAGCGCTTTGAAAATTGGATGGCCCAGCAGGCCAACTCGGGCCGCAAGTTCTCGCCCGAGCAATCCGCATGGCTGCACATGATCCGCGACCACGTCGCCGCGAGCTGGGAGATCGAGATCGATGATTTTGATAATGTGCCGTTCGTCCAGGAGGGCGGGCTCGGCAAGGCGATGCAGGTGTTTGGCAAGGAGCTTGCGGTGCTGATTCAGCAGATCAATAAGGCGGTGGCGGCGTGACCAAATTTTCTGAACGCCCCGATGATTTGGTCTTGCCACCCGGGTGGGCCGAAGTTCGTCTCGGATCTGTCGCTACAACGCGATTGGGTAAAATGCTGGATAAGGCTCGTGGCGCTGGAGTTCCTCTTCGGTATCTCCGTAATATTAACGTGCGATGGACCACAATAGACTTGACGAATCTGTTCGAGATGCCGTTTGGCGACGGCGAGATTGAACGCTTTAGCATTAGAGACGGTGATGTTTTGGTCTGTGAGGGAGGCGAGCCTGGCCGGGCGGCTGTCTGGAGGGGCGGCGTGACCAATCTGAAGTACCAAAAGGCGTTGCACCGAGTACGCCTTTCGAAAGGAGTTTCGCCTCAATGGCTCGTCTACAACCTGTATCACGACAGCACACGAGGGGCATTAGCAAAGTATTTCACCGGGACAACGATCGCTCACTTTACCGGGGAAGCGATTAACGAATATATCATTCGCATCGCGCCTATGGGGGAGCAAGCCCGAGTATTGGATGCAATCGAGTCATACTTCTCCCGACTTGATGACGCCGCGACAACGCTGGAGCGGGTGGAGCGCAACCTCAAGCGCTACCGGGCATCCGTGCTCAAGTCGGCCGTCGAGGGCCGGCTCGTGCCCACCGAGGCGGCGCTGGCCAAGCAAGAGGGCCGCACCTACGAGCCCGCCTCCGTCCTCCTCGAGCGCATCCTCAGCGAACGCCGCCGCCGCTGGTCCGAGTCCGGCAAGAAGGGCAAATACCAGGAGCCCACGCCCCCCGACACCACCGACCTGCCCAAACTCCCCGAAGGCTGGTGCTGGACGTCTATCGATAGTCTCGTGTGGGATGCTGATTACGGCACTTCTCAGAAGTGTGACTACGATGCGAAGGGGCCACCAGTTCTGCGGATTCCGAACGTCCAGGATCAGGCCGTTCGGCTTAGCGACCTGAAGTTCGCCACAGATCCTGACGGACTCAATGCGGACGGCGCAGTCAAGGTGGGAGATCTTGTTTTCATCCGAACAAATGGAAGCAAGAATCTCATCGGTCGGGGGGCTGTGGTGCTCGAAGAATTACCCGTACCACATCATTTTGCCTCATATCTCATTCGGCTGCGGGTGCTGCCAATCGAGGGATTGCCCCGCTGGGCTGGGTTTGCATGGCATACGCCGACGCTGCGTGAGCAAATTCTCGCCGACGCCGCGTCGAGTGCCGGGCAATACAACGTCAGTATGAAGGCAGCACTCCGATTTGCCGTTCCCCTCGCGCCGGCAGCCGAGCAACTGCGTATCCTTGAAGAAGTTGAACGGATTGATTCCCTGGCTGAAACCACGCTGAAAGCGGCTTCGGTGGCAAACGGGCGATCTGCACGCCTCCGCCAGGCCATCCTCAAGTGGGCCTTCGAGGGCAAGCTCGCCGATCAAGACCCCACCGACGAGCCCGCCTCCGTCCTCCTGGAACGGATCAAGGCGGAGCGAACAGCTGCCAAGCCCGCCAAGCCGGCGACCCCGCAACGCAAGGCCGCGAAGACGAAGAAAGCACGAGCATGAGCGACAACGCCGGAAGAATCGTCCAGAAGCTCTGGAGTTACTGCAACGTCCTGCGCGACGACGGTCTGAGCTACCAGGATTACCTCGAGCAGCTCACATTCTTGCTCTTCTTAAAAATGGCCGACGAGCGCGCGGCCATGCTCGGCAAGGACCAGCCGATCCCGAAGGGCTATCGCTGGTCGGACCTGGCCAACCCGCAGATGGAGGGCGACCGGCTCGAGATCCACTATCGAAAGACCCTCGAGACCCTGGGCAAGCAGGGCGGCATGCTGGGG
>Ga0075163_10014013_pt1 | contig 10367 bp, 10 predicted proteins | sample JI1023141ADNA_FD_71478 | JGI IMG/M metagenome (GOLD analysis project Ga0075163, IMG submission 71478) | Wastewater effluent complex algal communities from Wisconsin, to seasonally profile nutrient transformation and Carbon sequestration -... | ecosystem: Engineered > WWTP > Effluent > Algae... | reverse complement strand
ATAATTTATCTGCTTCTTCCTTGCTTTCGGCACTGATGGAAATTTTTGACCTGTTTTCGTTTTCATTTGTTTTACCCATAAACTCAGGAACATCATTCGCCATTAATACGTTTTTGCCAATGGGTAAAGCAATGTGCATGATTTTATTGGCTTCGCTTTCAGCAACAGGAAATTCCGGGCCAGACAGGTCTTTAAATCGAACAATCTTTGCGAACTCGCCACCAAATACAGATTTATAAAAAGTGAATGCTTCTTCAGCATTGCCGTTGAAATTAATATGGGGATTGATAAGTGCCATGATTTTAAGTTTAATTTGATTTGTACTACAAACCTACCAATTAACGATTATATAATTAAGACATATAACGGCAAAAAAGAGGTTGTTTACGACATTGAGATTAATGGAGAAGGTATTTCGAGGCTTAAAGTAGAAAATAGCAATGAAATCTAAAGGCCGCAATTACTTCTACCTAGGTAATTGTATTTAATTCAGCAAGCTGGTACACTGATAACTGATGAAAATGTACTAAATAGTATACTATTACATGCAATCTATAAATGGAAGTTGTTTTTTACAATAGCAAAGGCGGACAAATGCCCGCCCGATTTGATTGACCTTATTTTAATAGCTGTTTTCACTTGTTTTAAAAGTGAGTGAAATCTATTGTGTTTCCTGGTATTCCTGGCAGGTTACAAAGTTTCGAGAGAAAAATGCTTGCTGGGTGCAAGTACTGCTGCAATTGGCTTTCCATTGAATAAAATAGTTTCCATACCTGAATTCCCGAACAGATGATGTTCCCGGGGCAAGATCGAAAGTAAATACAGGGTTAACCGGATTGAATTGAGCATCAAATTGTGTAGCCATTTCAACCCTCAAAGTAGAACTTCCTGTATTTTTGAAGGTAACTTTGGTTGTTTCATTTTCTTCACAACCAACGCCATCCTCAGATTTGCTGCATCCGAAACTAAGAATTGAAAGAACAATGAATAAATAAAACGTTTTGATAATTTTCATACAATCATTATTTTTTAAAGTGGCCATAATTATTTTAATACTGGCCAATGTATGAAGGGATAGGTTATTAAAAAATTATCCAAATGGATTAGAAAGCCGATGATGATTTTAACTTGATTAATCGCAGTTGAAGTATACATAATCTCTTTTATAAAACGATGAATGATTTCATTACCGGGTAAAATTTATACTGGTGAATTGTTTTCAAAATAGCAGTGCATAACGGTACTGCATATACTGAAATAACATAAATGCAATAGCAGAATACTCAGCTGATATAAAGTTATAATTGATTTGAATAACCTGAGTACTTCACTAATAATTAATCAAAGTAGTAATAGAATGTTGTTGTATTGCTGTATGATCCATCTGAATTCATCACTCTGAATATATAATAACTAAAATACGTTTCACCGCTTTGATTAAAGAATATAGCGGGAAAAGTTACGTTTGCAGTTAACGTTGTGCCCGATGAATTTACAGACACACTGTTGATTGTAATGTCATTGATCCCACTGACTCCGCTTGGATAAAAATCAATTGTAGCATTTTGGTCAAATCCGGTACCTGTAAATACCAATGCAACTTCTATTGGGTTTGCGGGATTATTGGCATTGTTGTCAAGATATGATGGGCTGATTGAAGATAACGAGAAGGATGGCAGGTCTTCATTAATAATTGATTGGCCAGATTGAAGTTCAGTAACATTCAGAATTTGCGGATAGCTATATACATGTTGCCAGGATGCCTGGGTATAGAAAGCAGTTAAATAATCTGATAATGAATCGCTGGCCGGACCATTTCCATTAAATGTACCGCTTAATACTTGCTGAGTGGAACCAGGAGGAGGTTGAAGTGCAGTGAAGTTTTGTGCATACAATCCGGCGGCCAAAGGCATAACTACATATTCCTGTAAATAGCTCCATTCTTCACCTCCTGGATAACTTAAGTTGGCAGGATTTATTTGAGGATAAACATTGAATAACGGTCCAGCATTGGCTGTAGAAAAGTCAAAAATATTTGCATAGGAATAAAAGAAAGGAGCAATATCCATATCGCAGACAACGGTATCGCAATTAGAACCCAGTGATGTATCCCATCCCGGAAAGCTGCCAGCTTGCATCGCATTTACAAACATGTTCATTGAATAAGTTGCAAATTGCTGATTACCGGCAGTGGGCCCTGCAAAGCTAATGCAGGATACTGTAGAATTAGAAGATACATCCCATTGTGATGGATTTTCAATCAGCCATAGTGCAAGTGTTGGAGTGAGCGCACCGCCAAGACTATGACCGGTAACACAAATATTTGCGGGACTTTTTGTTACCGAGTTTAAAAATTGTACAAGCGTATCTTGCGTCGTAGGATCGGTCATATTATTCAGAAGGATATTCATGGCTATACTCGTAGATTCAGTTACTTCAGCTCCTGTTTGTTGACTATTCTGATTGCCGGATAATGGCCATGCTACTGTATTTTGAACCTCGAAATCTTCAAGAAGCCAATCAAGTTCATTGATGCCATTGGTTCCCCTGATAACAATAGCATAATCAGAACTGCCTTTTTTTTGCATCACATACATCAGATTATCCTGATACAAAGAACCGGGAACTGTATAAGTAACCGGGCCCCATGCAATTTCCCAGCCACTCAGATCAACACTTGTTATTGAATTCAAACCATTCGTAATAAGTGTTTTTATAGCAGGTTCAGGATCAGGAGTTGTAATGCCTTCTCCACTATAAGCAAGGTAGGCAAAGCAAAGCATCTGTTGGCGTAAAAGCAATTGGTTCGTTGGAGTAGGGTTGAGGCCCTTACTCAGCATTACATTACTCATAATGGTTTATTTTAAATGAATGAATCAAAAGCAGATTTAATAAACAGGCTGTTAAAGACTTTAAAAACAGCCTTTATTACTATAAGAATTATAACAATTGAATGTTTCTGTATTATACTGTGGTGTGTAACGTAGGGAGCTTTGCGCAACTGCAGCATTTCATCTTCATACAGCTTTGTCGATAAATAATCGATTGAAGTTAATGTTTTTTTATATTCATATCCTGATATCTTAAGACTATTGAAACCATACAGCTACATCAGGATTGCTCGAAAATCCAATGCAGGTAATGGTACTTTCAGAAAGTTCTCACGCAGACATTTGCCGTGTTAGTTACCTAAAATAATCCTGCTATTGAGATCTTTAAAATAAATGGGCGGGCCTTTTATTCCTGTTTCTGCAGCATTTCCATAATTTTCTCCGCTCCAGCCACCACTCCCTCCCTCATTTGAAAATACGAGACACTTACAGGTTGCATAATCAACTGACCCGGCATCAAAAAATACTTCGATTTGTCCTCCGGTACCGCCTTTACCACCTCTGCCATGTGATCCGCTATCCGATTCACCTCTTCCTCCATTTCCTCCGTCTCCTCCATCTGCGATTACTTTAATCTGACCATATCGTGGGTTAAGGTAAAAGGTATCTGGTTTTGATTTTTTTTCTTTTTGTGTTATGACCAATCTGAGCAAACCAGTATCGGCAATAGTGATCATTGAAATATCTACTCTTAAACCCGGACCAGGTTTCCCATCTTTCCCATTTGTTCCACTTTTGGGGCCTTTAAATAATTTAAATATGACCAGTCTTTCGCTTCCATCTTTCCCGGATTTTGCTTTTTGAGGCTTGTAGTTTAAAAGCTGGAGTGTGTTCGACTTTTCTGCATTGGTTAAAGATTGTTGAGCAATAACAGCAGAATGATGCAGTAGCAAAAAAAATAGCATTCCAGGGAATAAAAATGGTTGTTTCATTTTAAGTTTTGTTTCCGGATACTTTTTAAAGAAGCTTATATGAGGTTTGGGAATTAGAATCAAGTCTTATATACCGATGGTCAGCTATGAAGATAAATTATTTTGAGATGCGATTCATGATTTGATAAATGAGTAAACCATTGAGCAAAGTAAGGTTAAAGAGTAAAGAAAATGCTATGAATGTACATTCCATTAGTGTTACTATGGTTTACAATATGTAGTCATGGATGTATATTTTACTGAGATAATTAGTTGTATTTTTTTACATTTAAAAAAATAAAATCCCTATTTTAGTATAACAAATACTCCCGCATTTGCCGTAACGCTACCTATTTATTTCTCTTATAACAGGCAAATGACTTCCTATGCGCAAATGCATTGCGAATGGTTCTAAAAAGGCATATTATTATAAGCTCTTACTGATATTCGTATTCCAGTTTACAGTACTTTCTATAAAGGCGCAGTATTATGAGGAAAAGCCAGAACCGGAAATAGCCGTAGGAATTAAAGTCGTAAAAGGACAGATAATATATGGCCCCAAATTATTCTATAAAACGGATAACAGATCCATAGGTTTTCAAGCCCTGGTGAGATACGATGCTCCAATTAAAATATCCAGTCTGAGTCCATATCAACAACGTTATGTTGACTTTGTATTTGAGTCGGGTTTCCTCTATTGCAAATCAAATGTTTTTGATTCTGTATATAGAGACCCTGTTACCAATATTATTTCACAGGACAAGTCAAAAAATCCTACATATTTGCCCGTTTATGTTGGTGTATATAGCAGGAATACAATCTCGTTTGGAGCAGAACTGTTTTATTGGAAGGGTCTTGGTGTACAAGATATCTGGGGGACTAAATTCATTTCTTTGTCTTACAACGCACAGAATTTCAGGTTAAGTTGTTCGGGTGAATGGTACGCTCAGGTGAAAAATACAAGAAGTAACGGAATTCTTTTTTCCGTTGATTTTCTATGGAAACTATTTGTCAACAACTGATAAAGGAAGAAATAACTTTTCAGTTATTGATAGTATGAATATCACAGAAAGCTAATTCTTTGTTCGAGATGGGATCATACTATTCATTTTTGGTGTCAAATTCAATTAAATAGGGCTTTAATCTTATTCCTTGTTTGTTTCTGAAATTGCTCGAAATATATGTTTGATATTTTTTATTGGCATCAACTTCAACCTCAATGGTAAATGTTTTATTGTTATTTGTCCACCCGATTATTCTCTTAAGTCTGTAAATATGTTTCTCGCCTAAAGGGCCATAATCAAAACCCCTGAAGTTTGTGTCCATTGGTTCTGAAAAAGTTATTGAGACTTGTACCAGCCCCGGTTTGATTAATTTGTCCTTTTGCAGTGGATCAACATTTATTACTGAAGGGCGTTTTTTATTATATTCATCCCACATTGTTTTTAAAGATTCGGAGAAAACCTTTGTTGCGTCTATTATTCTTTCTACTTCAGTTTCATTTGAAAAGTCTAATTCAATCAGTTCTTTTATTGCTTTTCGTTTGTCAACAGAAAGGTTGTAATATCTTTCGCAAATTTCATAGCCAATATAGTAGCCTAAATCCCGCTCTTTTAGTTCATTTGAATTTTCACCCCAAAGCCAGTCTGACCATCTGGGAAAAAATATTTCCTCGCTGAATTTTTTAAAAACCTTTTCCTGATTTGCTTTCCCAAAAGTTATACATGGCGTATTTGATTTTTTATTTGTGGCCATACAGGAAATGAATTCGGCAAAACCTTCATAAAGACACCAGGAAAGTAAGTTTTCAGAAGGCTCTTTTTGCTGCGTATGTATGTATTCATGGGTACAGAGTAAGGCTATATTTTTTTTAGGTTCATAAGTTTTAAAGAAATTCTGCCTGGTTTCCGGATGTTCGTTTATAATGGTGGTTTCATCGCACAACGATAGCTCACTTCCAATAAGTACTCTATCCTGCTGAATAGTACCGCCTGTTCTGAATGCTCCTATTAAAAAATAAATTGTACTGGGTCTAAGGTCGGGGTAAACTTTTTTAAGACTTGAGATATCTGTTTCAATTGCTGAATAAAGTTGAGTCGTGTTGAGACTATTGTTTCTGATAGATTTCCAGAAATCGGGATATTTTAAAATGGAATTAACGAATTCGATTGGAGTGTAGTTTCTAACCTCAATAAGGCTTTGCAAGCCCTTGCTTCCTTTGTTGAGGTATAGCTCTTGTAAATACTTTATTTGTAGTGCACTGTCTTTGGTACTTGTTATTTTATCATATGCCATCCAGAAATTGGCAATGTCTGAAGAAACAAATTTTTGATTTTGTCCAAAAATGAAATTGGAACTTGTCAATAATAGTACGAAAAGTAGATGCTTCAATTTTGTAGATTTAGTTTGTGAAGGTCTTCAAGGATAAAGGCATTTGTCGAAGGCTTTGCTCAGTTACGGGTTAGGAATTGTTTGCACTAAATTGCTGAACGCCTCCTGGTATGGCTATTTAAATTTACTTTTTGCTCATTCTTTTTATGATATTGTCTTTGAATTTATCACTCCACCATTCCTGGAAATCTAAATTAACTGCTATCACTTTAATTGTAGCATTCTTATTAGCCTTGGCTAATTTTACCCATTCATTTACATGATCAACATTTAATTTGCCAAGCCATTTAACCCAATATATAAACAGGTAATAGTCGGAATTGTCTTTTATATTTTCATTCAACTTCAAGCCGGATAAATCCCTTAACCGGCTGATATTTTTGTCAAGTTTATAATTGTCTTTTTGTTTGTAAGTGCTATCTTTTTTAAGATCAGGAATAAATGAGAATAAACCAGCATTGCAATCCTGGTTATGATTCTTATAGGAAATATTATTCCCTTCTTTGGAAAATAATTCTGCTTCAGGAACAGATGATTGAATTCTTAAGAAAGTTTCAAGATAGGCAGTTGTGTCAACTGTATAAATAATTCCTGTATCCAGATTTATTTTTGTTGCATACTTATAAATACTTTCTTTTGATTCAATTGCAGGATCCTTAATCCCATACATTTTCTTTGCAACCGAAGAGCAACTCTGAAGAAACAGGATCGATATAAAAAGTAAGTTACGCATAGTTAATCGCTTTTAAAATACAGCCAATGTAAATCAAATTTACGCTTTTGAGGTTTTTATATGCCAGTTGTCCGGCCGAAGCTGGATGAATTGAAGTTACTGCTTTTTTGTTTGAATATTTAAGGGTAGAGCAGGAGTAGCCGGGAAACAACACGGGCGTATGGATTTAAGGTAAAGCTGCCGGGTGTATATTTTACTTGAAATAATCCGGCGTTGCGAATTATTCTTCTAACTCAATTTATTTAGTGTAAAGATATTTGCTGCCCAATAAAACAAAGATATAATTATAGCGGCGCTTATTGCTAAAGCCGGATTAGCAAACGCTACTGTCTGCGAATCGTAGAAGAAAAGAAAAAACAGCAGACTAAATACAATACAGGATAAAACTACTAATTGCCATAATCGCAAATTAAAAATAGTGCCACCGTTTTTATATTTTTCCCAGATTGGAAGACCTATTAAGTATTGAAAAATTCCAGCGACAACTAAACATGGGATAAATGCAATAGAGTAGGTAATTAAAAAGAAATCATATGAAAAAACTTCATCGCCATCCTTAGGTCCGTAAAAGGATGATGTTATTTTCTGATAAATGAAAAGTAGAATAAAAGCTATTAAAAGGCCGGCAAATGCAGGTATGAAAGATTGTTTTAACTTTTTTGCACTCATGTCAGGCATATTTAAAGCTAATTACAAATTGAATGTCATTTCAACAAATTAATGAGTGACACTGTATCAACTTATTTGTGTATTCAATTTTATGAAAGCCTTTTACTTCTTTTTTATTTTCGAAATGGTTTGCTTTGTAGATTTTGTGGGCTTATCCATATCCTTTATTGCAAATTGAATGGATTCTTTTATCAGTGCTTTTACTTTTGCATTTCTGTAGTCGCTCTTTTTAATGATATCGATATGGCGTATTAAATTGCCCGTTCCGGTTAGTAACTTATCCGGATCTTTTAAAAGTGTTCCTTTATTGAAGCCTAAATTTAAATGATTTGAATAGATGGGAAGCATACAATAGGCATCCTGTAATTTGTCGGAAACAGAAAACACAGCAGTTAAAGCATGAGTATGATATAGCAGCTCATTACATTCTTCATATTGTTCAAGAATGAAGGCTCGCAGGTCAATAAAAAGTTCAATAAGATTTTTGTCTTTAAGTTCAAGCAGAATGCGAAAATCCGGATGAATGGGTCTTGGTTTCATCATTATATATTTTAGAATTAATTTCAATAAGCCAGGTCTGAACCACATCGCTTAACGCAGTTGTAATGTAGGAAACCATGCAGGTTGAGTTCATCTTATTGAGCATTTAGTCTTTGCTTATTTTTGCGAAATGCAATATTGGTTCAGTTCAACAGGAACTTTAGTAGAGTGGTAAAGTGCAAGCGTTATGCTTTCACGAGAATTGAATAAGTTTTACCGTTTTATATAAAGTTATCAGTATGCTCCGCAAACCTGTCCATCAAGGGTTGCAGGATCTAAATCAAGTATTCTCTCAAAATTCGCTCCACTTGTATCACATGAATAAATTCCGTAATTCGGATTAGCCGTTTCTTTTCCTTCAAAAAATATTTTTCTGGCATCTGGTGATAAAACCGGGTTATGAGTAGAAGATGTAGTGAAGCCGGGAGGGAAGGGGATGTTTAAACGTTGAACACCTGTTCCATCATAATTGATTAAACTAAACCGAAGCAGCCCGGGTATTAGTTCTTTGATTAATATTTTATTTACAGAAGTGATTTGATTGTTGGATGATTGAGCCTCAGTTTTTGAGCAACTGATTTGTACGAGACTCAATGCTATCGCAAAAGCAGAAAGGCAGATCGCTCCCTTAAATACTTTTTTCATAATGTTTAATTTACGTTAATAGTTTTGATGATTTCTTTCTTGTAACCTGGGCGTTTAAGAAGGCCTGTCCTGAAGCTGTACATAATGAAGTTAATGAATTTTATTCTACTTTGCGCCTGCCGTTTGCTGTGCAAGACTAAGAAGATAATTAGTATACAGAGTTGAAGATAATATAGTTAAATATCTGTTCCGATTGGGTTTCAATGGCCTATTGATAGTGAGTTTATTCAAGATCAACTTTTCCGTTATGAATTTCTACAGTTTTTTCATAAAATGAATTGTAGTAATTAATTGTCCATTGGCCGTTGGTAAATATGAAAGGCATAAATTTGATGTCTTCTCGTTTAGATTTTTTATCCGTTACTTGTAATTTGAGTTCTAAATAATCTCCTTCTTTTGGAGAATAGTCAAAGTCGAAACAGTTTCGATTGTTAAGTTCTTTTTTGACGTATTCTGCGGTGAAGACTTCATCTAATTTATCTGCCGGTGCTATTAACATTCCATCCATTCCTGAATACTCCTTCCCTTCATATTTATACAATGACCAAACTATTTTACCCGGATTGTTTTGTTTTAAATGATTTTTATATCGTCTTGAGTTTTTATTATGAATTGGCTCATTTAATTCAGCTGTAGAACAACTGCATAATTTAAATTTCCGGGTTACTTCACACATGTTTTGACAATATTTTCTTATTACTGTTGATGTCTGTTAAAGCTCCTTCCAGCGAAACGGTTTAATCTAGTTGGAATATTCAGAGTAATATCTGCCTGCCCGACGAAGCTGAAAATAAAATTAAAGCTTTTTGTTTTATGATTGTCGATACTATTCATGTCGAACCTGAGAGTAAAAGTGGAGCTGGGAGAAAGAAAAGATGCAGTTAAATGTAGACCAGAATTGCGTAAAAGCACCAGATTGCAACTGAACTTCTTGCTTCTGTTATAATGTGAATTTAGTAAACGTATGTCCATTGAAAGTATACACTCCACCACCTTCTGTGCCTACCCAGATTTTACCTTTTTTATCGGTATATATTGTCCAGATGTTGTTTAAAGGTAAGCCATCTTTTGTAGTATAGTTTGTAATGGATTTGTTACTGATATTCCAAACGCCATTATCTATTGTAGCCACCCAGAGATTGCCCTGATTATCTTCTGTTATTTTCCAGACTCTTGACATTAATCCTGGTTTGCCTATCGGATATTTTTCGAAATCTGGATTGTGCAATTTATTTTCTCTTGAAAAATTAATAAAGTTTTTTCCATCAAAGCGAAACAATCCATCTCCATTATTACCGGTCCAAAGCTTGCCGTTCCTGTCTTCAAAAATATCCCTGGTTGCGGAACCGAGCTCCTTATTGTCGAACCAGGTGAAATTTTCGCCGTCGTATTTACAAATTCCTGCTGTGCAAGTACCAAACCAGGCATTTCCGCTTTTGTCTATGCAGGTAGTAAAAATGTCATAATGATGTCGTTTGTTTTCTTCATTCCTGATAGGGGAAGTATGTGGAAGTTGAATTTTTGATAATGTTTTACCATCGAAATAATAATCAAATATCAATTCTCCTTTCCTGAAATTGTATTTTA
>Ga0075163_10014012_pt1 | contig 10367 bp, 8 predicted proteins | sample JI1023141ADNA_FD_71478 | JGI IMG/M metagenome (GOLD analysis project Ga0075163, IMG submission 71478) | Wastewater effluent complex algal communities from Wisconsin, to seasonally profile nutrient transformation and Carbon sequestration -... | ecosystem: Engineered > WWTP > Effluent > Algae... | reverse complement strand
ATCTGGTGGGAGCCGGGCGCGAAGGGGCCGAGCCCTTGCTTGAAACCCGAGCCGAGGAGCGAGAGCGTTCCCAAGGTCTTGCCGTGGAAGCCGCCCCAGAAGCTCACGAACTCGTATTTGCCGGTATGGCTCTTGGCCAGCCGCAGCGCGCTCTCCACCGCTTCGGCGCCGCTCGAATAGAGCTGAAGGCGCTTGAGCTTCCGCTCCGGCGGCGCGGCGGGCGTATGCGAAGCCAGGCGATTGGCGAGCTCGACGCGCGGGGCCGAGGTGAGACTGCCCACCGAGATCTTCGCCACCTGCTCCTGCACCGCCGCCACGTAGCCGGGGTGCGAATGCCCCAGCGCGTTGACGCCGATGCCCCCGATGAAGTCCAGATGGGCATTGCCGTCGACGTCGGTGATGAGACTACCCACCGCGTGCGAGGCCACCACGCCGCTCGAAGTGGCATATCCCTGCAGCCCCGGCGCCGCCACCAGGTCTTCCTCGAAGCGGAGCGCGAGGCTCTTGGGCCCGGGGACCTTGGTGATCAGGTTGGGCTTCTGGTCCGGCGGGTGCGTCGGGCGCGGCAGACCTCGAGCGGGGGCGGTGCGGTTCATGTTGCAGAAGCTTTCTTGGGATGGGCGAATACGAAGTAGCGGTGAAGTGGGTAGTTCCATCCCAGGGAAACCACCACCGCCACCAGGGCGCGAGCCAGGACGTACGGAACGCCGAAGGCGCGCGTGAGGAGCGACTCGCCGGCGGCGTTCCAGAGCGCCGAGGCCACGGACACCAGCGCGTAGCGAAAGCCCTGCGCCGGCGCCCGCGACCGGCCTTCCGATTCGCCTCGCCGGAACACGAAGCGGCGGGCCAAGGTGAAGTTCACGATGCCGCCGAGCAGGGCGCTGAGCAGCGTGGCGATGCCGGGGCGCAAGCCCACCAGGCTCACCAGGAGAATCATCGTCCCGAAGTCGACCACCGTGGTGATCACCGCCGCCGCCTGGTGCAAGAAGAGAGTCCACGGGTCGCGGAGCACGCCGCGCTCCGGTTCCACGGAGGTCTCGGCGCTCATCGTCCCCTCCCCTCCACCGCCTTGGCGATGGCCCAGAAACGTCGGGCGGCGGAGACGTTGCCGACCGCCGCCACCAGACCGAGAGACGCGTAGAGCGGCGCGAGCGCGAGCGGGCTCGGTAGCGGATGACCGCTCAGCTGCGCGACCAGCGGCACGAGCGCGGCGCCGCCACCCAGGTACACCGCACGCTCGGCGCGCCGCATGGCCCCCCGCGGCGGCTCGACCCGCAAGGCTTCGGCCTTGGCGGTGGCGTAGCTCACCAGGATCGAAGCCTGCAGCGCCAGGAGCGTCACCACCAGCGCCGGGAGCTCGCCCCGCAGGTACACCGCCACCCCGAATAGGTAGGCCATCTCGCTCACGCGATCGACGGCGGCGTCGAACACCTCCCCGGCGTCCGAGGCCTTGCCGGTGGCCCGCGCCAGCTGCCCGTCGAGGCCGTCGAACAGCGAAGAGGTTGCGGCGAGGAACGCGGAGAGGCCGAAGAGCCCTGCGGCAGCGGCCACCGCCGCCGCCACGCCGAGCACCAAGGAGACGAAGGTCACCTGGTTGGCGGTCACGCCCAGTCGCGCGAGAACGGAGACCAACGGCGCGAGAACCCAGTAGAAGAAGTCCACCGCCGATCGCCCCAGGAGCACCGAAGACCCTGCCTGCGTCGCGCGCACTGTGGAGGGAGCGCCCGCGGCGCGCACCGCGAAGACCAGCGCCAGCACCAGCATGAGGGCGAGCAGAGAGGCCGGCAGGAAGAGGTCCAGAAGGGCGATCATGCGCTGCAGTCGACGGCGATGGCGCGCCCCTCCTCGCTGGCGGAGCGGTAGCAAGCCTCGATGACGCGCATGCAGGCGATGGCGTCGCGAGCCGTCTCGGGTACCAGGTCTCGCTCGCGCATGGCGCGCGCGAAGTCGCCGAACACCGAGGTGAACCAGGCCTCGTGGCTGGCGCTCATCCAGTGCGAGGCCACGCTCTCTTCCTTCGACTCCCAGCGGTAGCTGCCGGGCGTGCCGAAGCGGAGCGAGAGCTCGAGCTTGTCGTCCTCGACCCGCAGCCCGCCGCCGCTACCGTGAATCGTGTAGATGACCTTGCGGTTGCCGGCGCGCCAGGTGAGGTGGCAGCGCACGATGCCGCTGGGAAACGTGAGCTCGCACGCCACGTCGTCGTCGGTGGCGCTCCCACCGGGCGCGTGGGCCGACCGGAGCATCCGCGCGGACACCTTGGTGGGGTAGGCGCCCATCCACGCGAAGGCCACGTAGAAGGTGTGGCTCCCGTGGTCCATGAGGATGCCGCCGCCGGAGATCTCCGGCTCCCTGCGCCAATCGGGCCGCCACTCGGGCACGCCGCGGGCGTGGGTCGAGCGGAACGTGCTCAGGGTGGCCATGTGGATGTCGCCCAGCGCCCCCTCGTCGAGCAGCCCCTGCACCCGCTTGAGCACCGGCGCGTGCGTGTAGTTGTGCGAAGGGTAGAACACCCGACCGCTCTTGCGCGCCAGCGCGACCAGCTCGTCGGCGTCGGCGGCGCGGGTGGTGATGGGCTTTTCGCAGAGCACGTGCAAGCCACGCTCGAGGGCCGCACGTGCCAGCGGCGCATGCGTCGAAGGCGGCGTGCAGATGTCGACGAAGGCCAGGCGCTTCGAGAGCTCGCTCTCGAAGAAGGACTCCGCGCTGTCGAAGATAGCGGCGCCCGGCAAAGCCTGCGCCGCCTTCTCCCGACGTATCGGATGGGTGTCCACGACCGCGTCGATGCCCAGATCTTTACTCTGGGTATAGCCGCGCGCGTGACCCTGTTCCCCGATGAAGCCGTAACCGATGAGGGCGCCGCGCTTCATGGCGTTTCACTCTGCGGCGTGGGCGAACGCGGTCTCTTCGAGGCCGCCCAGGGAGCGCAGGGTGCGACGAAGGGTATCGTACTGCGCGAACAGATCGTGCTGGGCACGACGACTGCGGGTCATGGGGCTCTTGAAGTAGAACGAGAGCCACTCCTGCATGCCGCTCATGTCGGCGCGCTGCGCGAGATCCATGAGGAGCGCGAGGTCGAGGACGATGGGGGCCGCGAGGATCGAATCGCGGCAGAGGAAGTTGACCTTGATCTGCATGGGGTACCCCATCCATCCGAAGAAATCGATGTTGTCCCAGCCCTCCTTCTGGTCGCCACGCGGCGGGTAGTAGTCGATGCGGACCTTGTGGTGGAACTTCCCGTACAGCTCCGGCTGGTCCTCGGGCTCGAGGATCGAATCGAGCACCCCGAGCTTGGTATGCTCCTTGGCGCGGAAGTTCTCCGGGTCGTCGAGCACCTCGCCATCGCGGTTGCCGAGGATGTTGGTGGAGTACCAACCATTGAGCCCGAGCTGACGGGCCTTGAGGCCCGGCGCGATGACCGTCTTCATGAGGGTCTGCCCGGTCTTGAAGTCCTTGCCCGAGACCGCCACCGACATCTCCCGAGCGAGCTCGAGCGCGGCCGTCGACTCGACGCCGAGGTTGGGCGAGCCGTTGGCGAAGGGAACACGCTCCTTGAGACACGCCCAGGCGTACATCTGCGCGGGGGAGATGCTGGGATCGTTCTCCCGCAGGCCACGCTCGAAGGAGCGCACGGACTCGTGCACCGCGCCGAGCGGCAGGTACTTCTCGGTGGACCCGCACCACACGGCCACCGCGCGATCGGCGCCCTTCTGCTTGATGAAGCCGCGAATGTCGCTCTGCAGCGCCTCCACCAGCTCGGCCTTGCTCTTGCCGCGCTTCACGTGGGTGCCGTGCAGGCGGCTCACGTATTCGGGATAGAACACCGCCTCCATGGGACGCACCGCGGCGAGCTCGTCGGCGACGAGATCGAGGTGCTCCTTGGACAGGACCTCGGCGTGCCGCGCCGCCGCGAGCGCGTCCTCCGGAAACAGGTCCCATCCACCGAACTCCACGTCGGCCAACGAAGCGAGCGGGAGCACCTCCTTCCAGGCGCGCGCCTCGTCGTGCACGCGGACGCGCCCGAGCTGCGTCAGCGACCCCACCGGCGCGCCGAGCCCGCGCCGCGAGAGCATGACCCCGGCCATCGTGGTCGTGGCCACGGCCCCCATCCCGGGCATAAGAACGGCTAGCTTCCCGGTTGCTTTGCGAGGTTGGGCGTGGCGAGGGGACGGGGCAGGATTCATGGGGGGACTCCCTGGACAAAAAAAGGAGCGCCAGACCGACGGAAACGTCCGCGGCAGTTCGCGCTCTCCCGATGCGTGACTTAGTTCAGCGGTAGATGATCAACAGCTTGTCGATCTACCGTTGGACAATGCGATGCCGGATCCCGGCGCCGCGTTGCGGTTTTTCTGCACAAATTGAGGGGCGGATCGCCCATTCGGAGATAAGGTTGTGTTCACCGGCGCTTAGCGCGACCGCGCCGGAGCCCGATTCCCCATGGGACGCCTCGACCTTCAACGACGACAGCATTACAGCGACGCCATCGACGAGCTCTCGCGTCGCTTCAGGGGCGCGCCGCACCGCGCGATGATGGCCATCTTCGACGTCGTTTCGACGCGAGATTTGTTGCTGCGGTTCGTAGCCATGCGGGTCGAGCGTCAAGGTTTGTCCTTCGCGGGCTTTCAGATCCTGATGCTGCTTTCGAAGGAGCCGGCAGCGCAGTGTCCGATGCACCTTCTCGCGGATTGGTTGTTCGTCTCCCGGCAAAACGTCACCGGCGTGGTCGACGTGCTGGAGCGCAAAAATCTCGTGATTCGTCGCCCCTCGGAGTCCGACCGCCGGGTCAAGCTGGTGGCCCTCACGGACGGCGGCTTCGCGGCCCTCGAGCGCATCGTGCCGGAGCACTTCGACGCGACGCGACATCTCTTCGGCGAGATGACCGACGACGAGCTCGCCGATTTGCACCGCGTCCTCAGCAAGCTGCGCGAGCGCCTGCTGGTGGTGGGCCCCACGCTGGAGCCCAACTTCCCCGGTGAGATGCCATTGCCGTTGAAAGCGCGGCTCGCAGCCCTCGAGGACGGCGAGCTGGAGTGCCCCTCTTTGGGCCTGGTTCCGCCTCCGGCCGAGTCTTCGCCGCGCAAGCGGGCTCGCGCACCACGCGCGCCTGCCCGTCCACGCGCTCGCTGACCACGCCGCCGCGCTGCAGGCAACTTGCCGCGATGCGTCCTCTCTTGCACCATGGGAGCATGCGCTTCGCGTGGGCCTCGTTCGTCGTCGTAGGCTGCGCGTCCGGTCTCCCCGGATGCGCGGGCGGCGCTGCCGAGGCATCGCCAAACGGCCCCGCCTCCGTGGTCATCGCGCCGCCCTCCAGCACCACCGCGCCCGACGGCAAGAACACCGGTGGTCCTTCGGCGTCGCCCGACTTCGTCGTGTGCAGCCCGAGCCGCACCCACGATCCGTTGGATCGAGAGGCCCTGAACCAGGCGCTCACCGAGGCGTCCCAGCACCTCGAGAGCTGCGCGTTCCCGCAAGGTCCGCGGGGCCCCGGCCAGGTGCGCATCGAGCTCGACCCCACCGGCTGCGTCTCCAGCGCCGTGGTGGAGACCCCGCGCTTCCACCAGACGAGCGCCGCGTCGTGCCTGGAGGATCTGTTCCGGCACGTGGTGATCCCGCCCTTCGCGCAAGAAGGCCGCCCGGTACGCATCACCCACACTTTCGTGCTCCGCGACAAGCCGGAGTGAAGGCGACGCGCCTGCCTGGGCAGCCGCCCTTTGTCAACGTTCGCGAGGCGCGCTCGCCGCGGCCCGTTGCCCGGCTTCACGAGGAAGAGTTGCGGAATGCACTCGGCCTTGCGACACTCGCATTGTGAAGCGCACCGCCTTGCAGCTCTCCGCGACCGCCCTGGGTCTCGGCATCGGGCTCGCCATCGTGACTCCCCTCGCGCCCCTGGCCCACGGCGACGCGCGCCCCTCCACCATCTCGGTAGACGAGATCAAAGACGGCATGAAGGGCTACGGCCTCACCGTCTTCAAGGGCACCGAGCCGGAGCGTTTCGACGTCGAGGTAGTGGGTGTACTCCACAACTTTCGGCCGGCCCAGGATCTCATCCTGGTGAAGACGCCCCACCCGCGGCTCAACATCACCAAGAACGTGCGGGGCATGAGCGGAAGCCCCATCTACTTCGACGGACGGCTCGCGGGCGCGTACGCCTACAGCTGGGCCATGTTCCAGACCGAGCCGGTGGCGGGCGTCACCCCCATCGCGCCGATGCTCACCGAGATGCGCCGGGCCATCCCCGCCGGCTTCTGGCCTCTCGAAGGCGGAGGGCCGCTCCCGAGCGCGCCCACCAAGCGAGCTCCGCACGCGAGCCGCGAGCCCACCGAGTTCCAAGGAGAGCCGGGCACGTACGATCTCGAGGCCCACGGCAAGCAGCTGGCCGCGCGCTTCGCGCCGGATCCCGGACGGCCGCTGATTCCCGTGGCCACTCCCATCATGATCGGCGGTGTCGGTGAGCGGACCCAGGCCTTCGCGAGAAACCTGTTCGCGCCGCTGGGCCTGGAGCCGATGCAAGCGGGCGGCGGCCAGGGGTCGAGCCAGGGCGCGCCGGAGCACTTCGTCAACGGTGGCTCCCTGGGCGTGTCGCTGGTCTCCGGCGACGTCTCGTTCTTCGGGCTCGGCACGGTGACCCACGTCGAGGGGCGAAAGCTCTGCGGCTTCGGTCACCCGATGATGGAAGCCGGCGCCACCGCGCTGCCCGCGGCCATCGGTCGGGTCCACTGGATCTTCGCCAGCGATCAACACTCGTCGAAGATCGGCGAGTCGGCGCGGCCGCTGGGCGCGCTCGTTCAAGATCGCCAGAGCGCGGTGGTGGTCGACGAGACCAAGACCGCTCCCACCTTCCCGCTCACCGTGGAAGTGAAGGGCGCCGAGGGAGCGCCCAAGACCTCGTGGAAGATGCTGGTGGCAGAAGAGAAGTTCATGGCCCCCGGTCTCCTCGCGGCGGCCTTGAGCGGCGCCCTCGAGGCCACCACCAACGAGCGACGCGACGTGAGCTGGAAGCTCTCGTCGAAGGTCACCGTGCGCGGCTATGGCACGACCGACCTCGAGGACGTGGGCATCGCGGTGGGCGGCATGCCCGACGCCGGCGACTGGGCCCGCGCGCGGGTGGTACGCACCGTGGGCGAGGTCCTGAACAACCCCTGGGAGAACTCCCACATCGAGCGGGTGGAGACCACGCTCACCGTGCAGTATACACGCGACGTGTACCAGCTCCGCGGGGTCGACGTGCTCGACCCGGTGGTCGATGCCGGTCAGCGCGCGCGCCTGGTCCTGCGGCTTCTGCCCTTCTCCGGAGCGCCCATCTTGCGCACCGTGGAAGTGAAGATCCCGGAGGAGCTCGCGGGCAAAGAGGTGGAGGTGGAAGTTCTCCCCGGCTACGAGACCGTGCCGGAGACCCCCGCCCCGGAGAGCCTCACCCAGCTCCTCTCCAACGCAACCCGCGTCTCGCAGCCGCGAACGGTGGTGCTGCAGATTCGCCTCCCGTCCCAGGGGGTCACGTACCAGAAGCACGTGGCCACCCGCTTGCCCCCGTTTGCCCTCGATGCTCTCCGCACGCAAAGCTCCGACGTCGGCCCCGAGGCCTTCGCCGCCTTCGCGCGCACCGTCGTTCCGATGGAGCGCTTCGTGGATGGTCGCGACAAAGTGAAGATCAAGGTGCGCCCCCGATGAAGAATGTCTTGGCTCGCGTGTTCTCCGTGCCCCGCATGCCTGGAGCGATCCGCGTCGTTCCGGCGCTCGCCTTGGCCCTGCTGCTGCCGGGCGTCGCCGGCGCGGTGGGCACCCGCACCTTCCAGCTCGATACCCTCGAGAAGCTCTCCGGCGGAGAGCTCAAGGGGGTGGCCGTGGGCTCCGACGGCGTGGTCCGTCCCGGCCTCTCTCTCGGCAACACCCCCCTCACCGACGCCAGCACGGTATTCTCGGCGCTTGCCCTGGGCGACGGCAGCGTCCTCCTCGGAACGAGCCCCAGCGGCAAGATCATGCGCGTCCAGGGCGAGCAGTCGACGCTCTACGCCGATACCGGCGCGCTGGCGGTGACGTCGCTGGTGCAAGGCCCGGGCGGATCCGTGTATGCTGCAACTATCCCCGACGGCAAGATCTTCAAGGTCACCCAGGGGAAGGCCGACCTCTACGCCACGCTTCCGGGCGCGGGTCACGTGTGGGCGCTGGCGGTGAGCAAAGCCGGCCTCTTCGCCGCGGCCGGCCCCGACGGTCGAGTCTTCAAGGTCGAGGCGGGCAACGCCAGCTCGGTGTACTTCAAGAGCGACGAGCCCAACCTGGTTTCCCTGGTGGCCGACTCCAACGGCGATCTGCTGGCCGGCTCCAGCGGCAAGGGCATCCTCTATCGCATCAGCGGCCCCGGACGGGCCACGGTGGTGCAAGACTTCACCGGCGACGAGGTGAAGGCGCTGGCGGTGAGTCCCAAGGGCGCGGTGTACGCCATCGTCAACGAGTACAGCGAGCCCCCGGAACCGCCCCGGCGCAGCCCGGTCGCCGGTTCGCGGCCGCCCGGCCCCAACGGCGCGTCCCGGCCTCGACCGGGCAAGGGTGCGCTCTATCGCATCGACGGCAAGGGCCGGGTGGAGCGGCTCATGCGCCACGACGAATTCCACTACATGTCGCTGGCGCTGGACGACGCGGGCGAGCCCTACGTGGGCACCGGCAACGAGGGACGCGTCTACACCGTCGACGACGCCCACGCCGTGACTCTGGTGGCCGACACCGACGAACGGCAGATCGGTGCCCTGGCCATTCACGGCACCAGCGGCTTCGTGGCGGCGAGCGATCCGCCGGTGCACCATCGCATCCTCGGCCGTGGCGGCAACGATGCCCTGTGGATCAGCAAGGCGCTCGACTGCACGCTCCCGGCGCGCTTCGGTACCCTCTCCTTCCAGACCACCGGCGGCGTCGAGATCTCGACGCGGTCCGGCAACACCCAGGCCCCCGACGGCACCTGGAGCGGATGGACCACCGTCGGCCAGAGCGGCCAGCGCGTGGCGAGCCCCGGCGCGCGCTTCATCCAGGTGCGCGCGCGTCTCCGCGACGGTCGAGCGTCGCTGAGCGGGCTCACGGTGCCCTTCGTGACCGAGAACATGCGCGCCGTCGTCACCGACGTGACCGCGGCGCCCAAGGGCATCAACCTGGTGCGCGAGCCGGTCACCACCCTGCCTTCCACCGGCGGCGACACGCCCAAGCACGACGCCACGGTGCGCCTCACCTGGCGGGTGGAGAACCCGGACAGCGACGCGCTCCGCTATCGCGTGGCATTCCAGCGCGACGGGCAAACGCTGTGGCGCGACCTGCTGCGCAACGAAGAGACGCTCACCAAGACCGAATACGACTGGGACACCGGCGCGCTCCCCGAGGGCAAGTACCGGGTGCGGGTCGAAGCCTCCGACGAGTTCGTGAACCCGCCGGGCGACGCGCAGAAGCACGCGCTGGTGTCCGAGCCGTTCCTGGTCGACAACACGCCGCCGGTGTTCCGTGCGGTCGAGGTGCGTGGGCGGCGGCTCACCGCGCAGGTGCAAGACGGCCTCGGGCCGGTGGTGCGGGTCGAGCTCTCGGTCGATGGTCGCAGCGACTTTCGCCCGCTCGGCGCCAAGGACGGTCTGTTCGATTCCGCCGACGAGTCGGTCGATGCCGACGTTTCCTCACTGGTACCAGCCGGCCCCCACATCGTGACGATTCGCGCCTTCGACGCCGCGGGCAACGCCGCCATGGTCGAACGCGAGGTCAACTGACCCGGCGGCGCATCGTGCCGCACGAAACCGCCGACTTCGCCGAACCACGACAGCCCGATCGCGGTGCTTGGTCGCCGCTGCACCCCTTGCTTTCCGAGCAAGGGTGCGTTTCCCGCAAAAACGTTCGATTTTGTGGCGAACCCGACTAAGAAGGCTCAAGCTTAGAGTCAGGCACGAGACGTGAAGGTAACGTGCCCAACCCCCGTGCTTACGATGTCGCGCTTCGTCTGGATTCTCCCCCTGCTCGGTCTGGCTGCGTGCTCGGCGCTGTCTTCGGGCGACTTTGCGAGCGCCGGTGGAAACGAGCCGGAGAACCCCATCTCGCGCGCCGACGCCGCCGCCTACGACGCGCGGACCGATGCTTCCGCAGGCAAGGCGGGGAGCCCGCTCTGCCACCTCGACGACACCACGTGCTCGCCGGACTACGGCTCGTGTGAGCCACCTTCCGCCGCCGACGCCGGGAGCGATGCCACCAGCAGCGATGCCGCGGTCGCCCCTCCGACCGACGCGTGTCGCCTGGTACCGCAGGGCAAAGACGTGGTCGCGCAGTGCGCGTCCGCGGGCGCGGCGACCGACGGCGCCAAATGCACCGACGCCGCCGACTGCGCCCCGGGCTTCGAGTGCACGCGCATG
>Ga0075163_10014011_pt1 | contig 10367 bp, 10 predicted proteins | sample JI1023141ADNA_FD_71478 | JGI IMG/M metagenome (GOLD analysis project Ga0075163, IMG submission 71478) | Wastewater effluent complex algal communities from Wisconsin, to seasonally profile nutrient transformation and Carbon sequestration -... | ecosystem: Engineered > WWTP > Effluent > Algae... | reverse complement strand
GTGGCCGCGCCGTCGACGATGCCCGACGAGTTACCGCCGGTGTGGACGTGCTCGATCTTCTTGGTGTCGGGATAGCCGAGCAGCGCGAGCTGATCGAACGTCTCCTGCTTCGGGCCCACGGCCGTGCCGCCCATCTGCTCGAACGCCGCCTTGAGACCGGCGAGACCCTCGAGGGTGGTATCGGCGCGCGGGTGCTCGTCGGTGGCGAGGGCGACCGTGCCATCCGCGTTCTTGACGGCGAACATGCCGTTCGCGAACCGCTTCTCCTCGATCGCGCGGGCCGCCTTCTGCTGGCTCGTGAGGGCGAACTTGTCGACGTCGCCGCGCGAGAAGCCTTCGCGCGTCGCGATCAGGTCCGCCGAAATGCCCTGCGGCACCAGGAACAGCCGCTCGCGCAGCTTCATGTTGTGGCCGTCGAGCATCGCGTCGTCGCTGCCCATCGGCACGCGCGACATCGACTCGACACCACCACCGATGCCGGCATCGATGAAGCCGGCGCCGATCTTCGACGCGATCGAGTTCACCGCCTCGAGACCCGAACCGCAGAACCGGTTGATCGTGAAGCCGGTGACCGTCTCGGGCCACTGCGCCGCGATCAGCGCGACGCGCGCGATGCACGCGCCCTGCTCCTTCACCTGGGTGACGCAGCCGATGGCGAGATCATCGACGAGGGTCTTGTCGAGCTTCTTGCGCTCGGCCATGTGGTTCAGCGTCTGCGCGAGCAACTCCTGCGGGTGGATGTCCTGCAGGCCGCCTCGGGCGGTCTTGCTCGGCTTGCGGCCACGCGGCGTGCGAAGTGCGTCGTAGATGAAAACGTCAGCCATCGGAGTCCTCCAGGTAGATGGTCGGAAGATGGCCGGGATTGCTAGAGCTTGCAACCTGCCCCAGCAGCCCGTTGCTCGAGCTCGCTGCGTGTCCGATCACACACTTGGGTCATCCGCTTGATCGTATCCGAGGACAGCCGGTTGGTCGGCAGCAGCCAATCTCCCGCCTCGGTACCGAGCTGGATCCGGGTGGTCAGCGGCATGTACTCGCAGGCGAGCACCTTGGCGAGGAGCTGGTGGTAGTCGTCGCACGCCGGGATGCCGGTCTGGATCGCCGCCACCTTCGCGGTGAGCGTCGTCAGCTCCGTGCGATCGCCGTAGCCACTGCCGCCGCCGAGGGCAGTGAACAGCTTGTCGCGATCGCCGTCGTCGAGCAGCCCGGAGCAGTTGCTGAGCTCGTCGACTCCCATCCGCGCGAAGCAATCGATCGCCTGCGCCGGCCAGCGATCCTCGAGACAGCGCGCCGTCATCGGGCCGAGCAGCTCCTGATCGGGCAGCCGCACGTTCTTGGTGCCGCGCTCGAGGCCGACCGCGGCGTCGGTGCACGTGTGGGTCGGCGCCGCGGGAACCGGAGGCGCCGGCGGTGGCGCGCTACTCGACCAGCATGCGGAGACGAGCAGCAAGCCGGCGACGACGCGCATCGCGCAGGTATAGCAGCCCGACGTCAGTTGCAGCCGTACGAATACACCCAGCCATCCTTGGTGACCGGGAACGGGGCGGCCTGGACGAACACCCACTGCTTCTGCACCACGTCGAACCGGCGCACGTCGTAGGTCCCGGCGGGGAGCTCGACGTTGGGCATGAACCTTCCAGACTCGAGCTCGACGCTCTTGACGAGCACGCCGTCGGCCATGAAGTCGAACTTGTGGTTCGACTTCTTCTGGCACTTGTTCGTGGTGTTCTGGATCGTCCCGATGTGCTTCTTGACCGCCTTGCCCGGCTCCGCGGCCGGGGCACCCGGGGGCGTGTGCTTGACACGCACGATGGTCTGATTCCCGGCGCGAACCTCGACCTTCTTCTCCCAGCTGCGGCCGGCGGGCGACGTGAACTTGACGACGATGTACGCGTCGGCGTTCGGCGTCTTGAGCACCGTCGGCACGGTGTCGGAGACCTCGCCGATCGCGACCGTGTAGCCATCGGGCTCGATGACCCGGATGCTCGCTTCCTTCGAGTACTTGTGCTCGGTGGTCAGCGACCACTCCTCCGCGCGGGCGATCGTGGAGAGGGTCATGACGCAGGCGATGACGGCGATCTTCAACATGTAAGCGAAGCTCCTTGTGGGAGGTCTTCTTAGTAGGTGAGAGGCGGCCGTTCAATCTGAATTTTAGATCGCGGTACCCTTCTCCCATGGCCGGCGGCCCGCACGCGCAGCTCATCCCGTGCTCGACGTGCGTGTGGGAGCACAAGACGCTCACCAGGGCGACGCGCGTCTCCGAAGGTGTCGAGACCGACCACTATACCTGCGAGCGAGGCCACGCGTTCGGCGTCGACTACGCGCACGCCGGTCCACCGACGGAACCGCAGTGGCCGCCGACCGCCGAGCTGGTCACGGCGATGCAGCAACTCGACGAGTGATCGAGCGCGCGATCACTTGGGGGGCAGGAGCACGGTGTCGATCACGTGGATCACGCCGTTCGACGTCACGATGTCGGCGGTGGTGACCTTCGCACCGTTGATCGTGACCGCGCCCTTGTCGGCCTTGATCTTGAGGTCCTGACCGTTGACCGTCTTCGCCGACGTCAGCTTGGCCGCGTCGGCTGCCTTCACCGAACCGCTGACCACGTGGTAGGTGAGAATCGCGGTCAGCTTCTTCTTGTCCTTGAGGAGCGCCTCGAGGGTGCCCTTCGGCAGCTTCGCGAAGGCCTCGTCCGTGGGGGCGAAGACGGTGAACGGGCCTTTGCCCTTGAGGGTCTCGACGAGGCCAGCCTCGGTGAGGGCCTTGGCGAGCGTGGTGAACGTGCCTGCGGCGATCGCCGTGTCGACGATGTCCTTCTTGGCCTCGGTCTTCTCCATCTTGGGAGCCGGCTTGGAGTCCGCGAAGGCAGGCGAGGCGAACGAGACGAGCGAGAGTGCAGTTGCGAGAGCGAGTTTCTTCATCGCGCCTTTGAGCACGCGACGACGCAGGTGGTTACGTGCGGAGTTTGCTGTGGCATTTGGCCTCGCGCGAGACGGCCGTCCTGACGACTGCGACGATCGGCCGTACTGCCTCGTCGAGCTACCAGGCGAGCGCGTACGAGACCACGCTCGACGGCTCGTCGGTGAGGCCATAGGTCTTGTCGACGCCCAAACGGGAGCTCGTGATCATGGACATCCCTCCGCGCGAACGAGGCCGATCGCGCACTCGAGCGTCCCGTCGAGCGGACCGTCGTACCCCGCGGCAACATACACACCCAGCGCCCGGCAGTAGTAGACGCCGACGAGGCGGCGCCGGCCTCGAACTGCAGCTCGGCGCCGTCGATCAACAGCGTGGTTAACAAAAAGACCGCCCGTGCGTGCCGCCCGATGATGAGGGAGGACGACACGCACGGACGGTCAAAGACGGCTCGCCACAGGAGCAAGGCGCGGGCCGGTGCCTAACCCGGCGCGATCGCACTTCGCGTGCTGCGAGCTCCGGTGGGTCCACACCCCGATGCCCACGGCCGACCGCACACGCGCATGCGCTACCGTCGGCGGATGGCGGAGTCCGAGAAGCCTCGACCGACGTGCACCGTGTGCGAGGGCAAGAAGTGGAAGCGCGAGGTGGTACGGCTCTACGACGAGAAGGCGACGCAGAAGAAGCCACTCGTCATGCTGACCTGCACCAGATGCAGCCACGCGCTGATGTTCAACGGGATGTCGAACTTGTTCGATATCAGCTGACCGGCGGCTTCTTCATGCTCGACGACAGCGTGGCGGCGCGCACGATCGAGAGGATGCCGACGACGAGCAACAGCAGGCCGATCCACAGGCTCATGCTGAACGGCAGGATCATCATCACCGGTCCGGCGATGGTGAGTCCGATGCCCGTCGCCATGTAGTTGCGCAGCATCCGGCGCTGCATCTCCTCGAGCCCCTTCATCATGACCGTGGCGTATCACGCCGGACGGGCTAGCGGCTCAGCGACTTCCAGAGGTCGGTGAGGCGCGGTATCGAGATCGGCACCGCGGTCTTGAGCTCGGGCGCGAAGATGCTGATCCGTGCCTCCTCCACGAGCCACGCGAAGCCGTCGAGCTCCTCGCGCGTGCGCCCCTTGGCACGGAGCTCGGCCTCGCGGGTCACGAAGCTCTGCCACAGCGGCATGATCGCCGTGGCCTTCTGCAGATCCTTCTGCGGATCGACCGACTGCCGCTGCAGCCGGAGCGTGATGCCGCGCAGGTAGCGATGGATGTGGTGCAGCCGATCGAGCGGCGTCGTCGCGAGGAAGTCCGGCGGCACGATCCGCTTCAGCTGGCTCGTCACGTCCTCGAACACGCTGCGCGTGATGCCCGGCTTGCCGGCGAGCGGCTTGAGGATCGCCTGCACGCGCGTCAGCTCCGTCGACAGCTCGAGCCCGAGGTGCGCGAGCTCCTTCAGCGTCTCGTCGAACACCAGCCTGCCCGTCGCGAGGCGCGCGACGAACGCCACCTTGTCGCGCGGGAGCTGGTCGAGCGCGAACGCCTCGTCGAGCGCGCGCAGCGCGAGCTGGCGGCGGAGCTCCTTCGCGAGCGCGCCCGAGATCAAGGTCTCGAGCTTCGCGGGCGTGAAGCCGAGCGCCACCATGATCAGGCGGCGCACCCCCGCGCGCGAGGCGGCGGCCGCGGCCGTCGGAGAATCGAGCAGCTGCAGGTCCACCGCGGTCTCGGTCTCGACCAGCGCGGGATACGCCTGCATCTTGCGCCCCCCGACATCGACGGTGACGGTCTCCGGCAGCTCGCCGAAATCCCACGCCCGCAGGTTCTTGCGCTCGAAGCTGCCGCGAGGCGCCGCGGTCCACAGCGCCTTCGCGCGATGCCCGAGCGTCCGCTGGAGCTCGGCGAGGTCCTTGCCCGCCGCGATCGGGCGCTCCTCGATGATCTGGAACATCGGCGCGAAGTACGGTGGCAGCTGGCGGAGCTCCCACGCATCGCGGCTGACGCGCTCGCCGGTGAGCTGGAACACCGCCTTCTCGAGCGCCGGCAGGTACGGCGACTCGAAGGGCTTCACCGCGCCGGCGAGCTCGGTGGCGAACGGCACGAGCGCCTTGCGCTGGGTCTTCGGCAGCGACTCGAGGAGCGCCGTGACCTTGGCCAGGTGCCAGCCCGGAATCGTCCCCGCCATCGCCTCGGGATCGAGCTGCGGCAACATCGCGAGCGGGATCGAGATCGTGATGCCGTCGTCGTCCTCGCCGGGATCGAAGCGATAGCTCACCGGTAGCGCGACGCCGCGCACGACCAGCTGATCCGGGAACTGCGCCGGCGACAGCTGGGCATCGCCGAGCAGCAGATCGTCGAGCGACAGGAACAGGATCTTCGGGTTCTTCGCCTCGGCCTGCCCGCGCCAGTCCTCGAACGTCTTGCCGCTATGCACGGTCTCCGGCAACAGCTTGTCGAAGAACGCGAACAGCTCGTTCTCGTCGGCGAACATGTCGGAGCGCCGCGCCTTGTCGCGCAGGCGCGCCACCTCGTCCGCGGCGCGCTGGTTGTGCGCCATGAACGGCGCCTTGGTGGTGAACTCGTGCCGGACCAGCGCGTGGGTGATGAACACCTCGCGCGCGTACGCCGGATCGAACTTCGCGTACGCCACCGGGCGCTGCTTGACGATCGGCAGGCCGAACAGCGTGACCTGCTCGCGCGCCATCACCTGCGCCAGCTTCTGCTCCCAGTGCGGATCGGAGTGACTGCGCTTGCACAGCGCGCCCGCCGCCTTCTCGACCCACGCGGGATCGAGCTTCGCCACGGTGCGCGCGAACAGCTGCGAGGTCTCGACCAGCTCGGCGGCCATCACCCACGGCGGCGGCTTCCTCGACAGCGCCGACGACGGATGGATCACGAACCGCGTCTGCCGCGCCCCGACGTAGGTGCGCGCCTCGGGGTTGTACATGCCTATCTTGCTGAGCAGCCCCGGCAGCAGCGCGCGATGGATCTGCTCGCCCGACGCCTGCGCCGCGTTCGGCTTGAAGTGCTGCTCCTTGAGGATCCCGACGATCTGATCGTGGATCTCCTCCCACTCGCGCATCCGGTGATAGGAGAGGAAGTTGTCGCGACACAGCCGCTGCAGTTGCCGGCGCGTCAGCTTCCTCTTCGACTCCTGCCAGAACGCCCACAGCTTCAGGTACGCGACGAAGTCGCTGCCCTCCTCGCGCCACTTGCGGTGCGCCTCGTCGGCTTGCTGCTGCTTGTCGCGCGGCCGATCGCGGGGATCCTGGAGGCCGAGCGCGGACGCGAGCACGACGACCTCGCGGACCGCGTTCTCGTCGCGGCCGCCGAGGATCATCCGGCCGAGGCGCGGATCGAGCGGCAACCGGCCGAGCTGCTCGCCGATCGTCGTCAGCTCGCCCTCGTCGATCGCGCCTTCGCGACGCTGCGCGTCGCTGCGCGCCCCGGCCGAGCCGGGGCTTGCAATGGCGCCGAGCTCCTCGAGCATCCGGTAGCCCTCGTTGATCGCGCGCTGCGGCGGGGGATCGAGGAACGGGTAGTCCTCGATCGGGCCGAGCCGCAACGCCTTCATCCGCAGGATCACGCCGGCGAGGCCGACGCGCTTGATCTCCGGATCGGTGTACGCGGGGCGTGTCAGGTAGTCCTGCTCCGGGAACAGCCGGAAGCAGACGCCGCTCTGCACGCGCCCGCAGCGCCCCTTGCGCTGATCCGCGCTCGCGCGCGAGATCTCCTCGACGAGCAGCTGCGAGACGCCGGTGCGCACGTCGTAGCGATTGATCCGCGCGAGCCCCGGATCGACGACGTAGACGATGCCGGGGATCGTCAGCGAGGTCTCGGCGACGTTGGTCGCGAGCACGACGCGGCGCCCCGGGCCGCTCTGGAACACGCGCTGCTGCTCCGCCGCCGAGAGTCGCGAGTACAGCGGCAGGATCGTGGTGTGGGGCAACGCGCGCTGCTCGAGCTCGCCCATCGCCTCGCGGATCTCGCGCTCGCCGGGCAGGAACACCAGGATGTCGCCACGCGCGTCGAGCTCGGTGATCTCGTTGACCGTGTTCGCGATCAGATCGGCGAGGTCGGCCTCTTCGTCCTCGTCGCCCGGCCGGTAGATCACGTCGACGGGAAACGTCCGCCCCGACACCGACACCACCGGCGCGCCGCCGAAGAACGCCGCGAACCGATCGATCTCGAGCGTCGCGGAGCTGATGATCACGCGGAGGTCGCGGCGCCGCGGCAACAGGCGCCTGAGGAACCCGAGCAGGAAGTCGATGTTGAGCGAGCGCTCGTGGGCCTCGTCGATGATCAGCGTGTCGTACGCGCGGAGCAGCGGATCGCTCTGGATCTCGGCGAGCAGGATGCCGTCGGTCATGAACTTCACCGACGAGGTCGGCTTGATCTTGTCGGTGAACCGGACCTGATAGCCGACGATGTCGCCGAGCGCCGAGTCGAGCTCCTGCGCCACGCGGGCGGCCACGCTCGACGCCGCGATCCGCCGCGGTTGCGTGCAGCCGATCCGAGCCTGCGTCCCGCGACCCATCGCGTAGCAGATCTTCGGCAACTGCGTGGTCTTGCCCGAGCCGGTCTCGCCCGCGACGATCACGACCTGGTGCTCGGCGATCGCGTTCGCGAGCTCGACGACGTGCGCGGTGATCGGCAGGTCGGGAAACCGCACGCGCGCGTCGAGGCGGAGGCCGGGACGGAGCTCCATCGTCAGGACAACATTCCGCACGACGGACAGAAGCGGAACCCCGCGGGCACCATCGTGTTGCACCGTGAACAGGTGCGCTCGGGTAGCGTCACGAAGCTCGGCGGCAGGTACATCCCCGGCATCGGCACCGACGGCCCGACCGGTTCGCGTCCTGCAGATCGCCGCTCCCGACGGACCATGCGGGGATCGATGCCGAGATCGAGCACGATGCAGCGGCCCTCGCTCGCATGCCGCGTGGCCTCGATGTCGCTCCGGCAGTAGTGCACCGAGCTCTTGCAGGCGCTGCACGAGCGGACGAACGGATCGGCCGTTGGATCGAGGCGATCCCAGGTCATGTTGCAGGTGAACTCGCGGCGCAGCTGCGTGCAGCCTTCGACGCTGTTCGACGACAGGCGCATGCGCCACGCCTCATCGAGACACGCCGCCAGCTTCTGGATACGGGTCGTGGTGTCGGCGAAGCGCGGATCCTCCGGCGTCAGCTCGGCCGCGGCGACGGTCAGCCGCAGGAACTCGGCACGGTCCCACTGGCCGCGCTCCTCGAGCCAGTCCGCGTAGACCGAGCGGCCGACGGCGTCCTCGCGCGCATTGGCGACCAGGTCATCCTCGACGGGCTCCGCCACCATGGGCTTGAGCAGCAGCGAGATCGATCCGAGCTGCAGCCGATCCCCGAACCCGACGTACGCGGGCTGATCGAGGGGGTGGCCGTTGACCGCGATCGGCACCTCGGGCGTGACGACCCAGCGGCCCTCGTGACGCCACAACCGGCAGTGAAATCCCGCCACGCCCTCGCCGCCGAGCTGGAGGTTGCACCTCGCATCCGCGCCGATCGTGATCTGCTCGAGCACGGTGGTGAACGTGCGCAGGGTCTCCTGCTCGGCCCCGAAATGGATCTCGATCATGGCTACAACCCGGTCAGCGAGGTCGCCGCGCTGCGGTCCGTATGCGACGGATCGACGTGCTCGCGCGGCACGATCAGCCGCAACGCTCGCGCGACGACATCGATGTAGTAGCGATCGCCGGCGGGCACCTCCTCGCCGTCGATCTGCGCCGCCGGCAGCGGGCCATTGTTGGTGCGGATCGCGAGCTCGAACTTGGCGCCGGCGATCGCGGGGGCGTGCTCGAAGCCGAGCGAGGCGAGATCGTCGACACCGACCGGCGAGCCGCGCAGCGAGCCGATCAGCTTGGTGCCAAAATCGCGCCGCCCGGTGACCGGGACGAGCTCGATCTTGCCGTCGTCGGACTCGGTGGACTCGTCGAAGATCCACTCGCCGCCGAAAATCTTGGTGTTCTTCAGGATCACGTCCAGCAGGTTCTCGAACTGCGTAACCTTGCCGTCGATCACGGCATCGAGGTCGAACTTGACATCCACCACGTAGGACTCGATGAAGCGGCGCAGCACCGCACCCGCATAGACCATCTGATCCCGATAGATCGCGCCAAGGCCGGGGATCCGCCCTACCCGCTCGCGGTCCCGGTTGCGGGTCTCGAGCGAGGCCGCGCCGAGCCCGACCGAGAACGAGTCGAACATCAGGTCCTTGTGGATCGTCTTGTGGTCGCGCTCGATCTGCACGGTGGCGACATCACACGGGACGGTGACGCCGCCGAGGATGACGTCGACGTTGCGCTCGAGCGCCGACGGGCCGGACTCGAGCCCGAACGACTTGCCCTGATCGTTGGCGGTGCCGGTCGGCAGCATCCCCATCGTGACGTCGGCGCTCCGATCCGACGCCAGGATGCCTTTGGCGACCTCGGCGAACGTGCCGTCGCCGCCCATGTAGATGACGACGCGGGTGCCCGCGTCGACGATCTCCTTGACGCGGTCGACCGTCTTGCCGTCCGGCTCGGTGGGGACGAAGCGGTGGGCGATCTTGGCCCGGTCCAGCAACGCCCGTGCCTTCTTGATCCAGTCGGAGGCCTTCCCGCTCTGCGCGGTCGGATTCGCGACGAGCACGGCCGGTAAACCGTGCGTTAGACGATCGAGCCCGGGCACGGCATGACTCTACAGGATCATGGAGTACAGTTCGCGGCGTGACGCTGTACGGATTCTCCGACGAGCACGAGCAGCTCCGTGCAATGGTTCGACAGTTCGCCGGGTCCAAGGTCGAGCCGCAGGCGCAAGAGCACGACGAACAGGCCAAGTTCAACCGCGGTCTGTTGCGCGAGATCGGCGATCTCGGGCTGATCGGGGTGACCATCCCCGAGGCCGACGGCGGGGCAGGCCTCGACGCCACCGCCTCGGTGATCGTGCATGACGAGCTCGCGTACTGCGACCCCGGGTTCACGCTCGGCTACCTCGCGCACGCCCTGCTGTTCGTCAACAACTTCTACTACGCGGGCAACGCCGCGCAGCGCGCGAAGTACCTGCCCGGCACGCTCGCCGGCACCTCGATCGGTGCGATGGGCATGACGGAGCCCGCGGTCGGCACCGACGTGCTCGGCCTGCAGACCACCGCCCGCAAGGTCGACGGCTACTACATCCTCGACGGTCGCAAGACGTTCATCACCAACGCCTGCGAAGCGGACGTCTTCCTGGTCTACGCGAAGCTCGAGGACCGGATCACGAGCTTCATCGTCGAGCGCAGCTTCGAGGGGTTCTCGACCAGCCCCAAGATCCCGAAGATGGGCATGCGCGCGTCGACGATGGCGGAGCTCATCTTCGACGGCTGCAAGGTGCCCGCGGAGAACCTGCTCGGCACCGAGGGCGGCGGCATCACCAACATGATGCGCAACCTCGAGATCGAGCGC
>Ga0075163_10014007_pt1 | contig 10370 bp, 8 predicted proteins | sample JI1023141ADNA_FD_71478 | JGI IMG/M metagenome (GOLD analysis project Ga0075163, IMG submission 71478) | Wastewater effluent complex algal communities from Wisconsin, to seasonally profile nutrient transformation and Carbon sequestration -... | ecosystem: Engineered > WWTP > Effluent > Algae... | reverse complement strand
CGCGACCATGAATTGAGGAAAGGCGCCCGGCCCGGATTCGGGATAGTCCAGGTGGTAAACGATGCTCTCGATCGATTGGATGAAATCATCTTGGGTAATATCGGTAATATCCAGCGGAATGTTTTTCCACGAAGCGAGGTCTTTGGCGTAGGCGCTTTCATCGAATTGCGGCCCGTGGTCGAAACGTCCGTGAAACGCCGTCAGGTTTGGATCCATGTCGATCGCCACGCTGCCAACGATTCCGGAATCCACGCCACCGCTTAGATACGTGGCGACAGGGACGTCGGAGATGAGATGCCGGCGCACGGAGGAAACCATGGTTGAGCGAAGTTCTTGCGAAAGAGGTTCGTATTCCGAAGCGTAGTCCGGGTTGATGGTGAAGTCCCAGTATTTTCTGGAGGTCAAGCCGCGTTCCTTCGTGATAACGGCCGAATGGCCGGGCTCCAATTCGACCACATCACGGAAAAGCGTTTTGTTGTCAAAGTACCATTGGAACGACAGGTATTGGCTGAACGCCGCGGAATCCATGCCCAGGTCGGAAACGAAAGGAAGAAGGGCCTTTACTTCGGAGGCGCCTACGAAATAATCTTTCGTCTCGTACAAGTACAACGGTTTGATGCCGAAATGATCGCGAGCCAGAAACAGCCGGTTGCGTTTGGTTTCCCAGATGACGAAGGAATACATTCCCTCGAGGTGGTGAACGACTTCCTCGCCCCACTGGCGGTAGCCCGCGAGGATGACTTCGGTGTCGGATTGCGTGCGAAATTCGGTTTCGATCCGCGATCGTAGTTCTTTGTAGTTGTAGATTTCTCCGTTGAAGACGATGACGTTACCGTAAGCATCTTGCATGGGTTGATTACCGGTCGTTAGATCGATGATCGACAGACGCGTGTGTCCAAGGGCCACGAACGATGAAGGGTGGACCCAGGTATCCTGGTGGTCGGGCCCCCGGTGGGAGAGGAGGGAGTTCATCAGACCTATTTCCCGAGGAACATCCTTGTTCGGAAGGAAGGATTTTTGCAAATAGAAGGAGATTCCGCACATAGGATGTTTAAACGTTATTTTTTACCAGAAACCGGCGCAACGGTCGTAGTTTTTCCGAAACTTCCCGTAGATAGCGCGGTTTGAAATACGTGGCGTATCCGGCGAAGCTATGGAAAAATAAAAACAAACTTTCGGATCGACCCGAGCCTTTCATGAAAAAAATCCTCACCATCGTGGGTGCCCGCCCACAATTCATCAAATCCGCCATGGTTAGTAGAGAGTTTAAAAAACGCGAGCCCTTCTTGCGAGAGTTCACCTTGCACACCGGGCAACATTTCGAAAACAACCTTTCCGACGTATTTTTCCGGCAGTTAGAGCTGCCAACGCCTTACGAAAATTTGAACGTTTTCAACGCGGGAAAAACCGGTGAACAGCTCGCGCGAATGATCGAAAAGATCGAAGCCGTCTGCCTCGAGCTCAAACCCCAACTGGTGTTGGTCTACGGGGATACCACGTCCACCCTAGCGGGCGCGCTGGCCGCCAACAAGCTCGACCTTCCGGTCGCCCACGTCGAGGCCGGGTTGAGAAGTTACAACAAAGCCATGCCCGAGGAAGTGAACCGCGTTCTCACGGACTATATGGCCAGCCTACTATTCGTGCCCACCGCTCAGGCCGAAAATAATCTCCGACAAGAGCGAATCACCGAGGGAATCTTCCAGGTAGGCGATGTCATGGTCGATCTACTTTTGTGGGCACAGGGCAGCGTACTGCCGACGATCGCGTTGCCGACGGACCTTTCGAAATATTCCGACTATGCCTTACTGACATTGCACCGGAAAGAGAACACTCATGGTGTCGCGAAGATCAACCTTCTTTTTCAAGCCCTGGCCTCCAGCCCGTTCCCGTTCCTGTTTCCCATCCATCCGCGGACGCGGAACTTGTTGGCGGAGCACAACGTGAAGGTTCCTCCGCAGGTCATCATCTGTGAACCCTTAGGATATTTTGACATGTTAAAACTCGTATCAGGTGCGCGGGTCGTATGGACCGATTCCGGTGGTCTGCAGAAAGAGGCCGTGGTCATGAATAAAAAGTGCTTCACCTTAAGAGACCAAACGGAATGGCCCGAAACACTGGTGGACGGCTGGAACGAGTTGGTTTCCTTTGATCAAGAGTCGCTCCGGCATGCTTTGAAGAGATCCACCCCCGCGTCGCCCGGACAATGCTATCCTACGCAGGAACATTTCGGAGACGGCACGGCTTCGCGGCAAATCGTCGACGTCGTCTCGACATTTTTGACGTAACTCATGGCGACCAACCCGAACAAGGATCTGAGCGTCGTTATTCCTACGTACGAGAGGACCGCCTGGCTCCGCGAACTTTTGTCGAGCCTCCACGGACAAAAAATTCGCCTGGACGTCGTCGTGGTCGATGATGGGTCCAAAGATATCGTGGCGAAAGAACGGATGATCGAATCGTTAGCGCCCAGTCTCGATTATCCCTTGCGCCTCTTGAAGCAAGCGAACCAAGGCCCGGCATCGGCCAGGAACCTTGGGATCTCCGCCATCGCTACCGAACTGGTCGCGTTCTTAGATGATGACGTTGTTGTGGGCACCGGGTGGGCCGAAAATTTGGTGACCGAGTTTAAAGCGCACACGAACACCGTCGGCGCATCGGGAAAGAATCTCAGTTTCCAACCCTTGACGGTGACGGAGCGTTTTTTAGATCACCAGAAACACCTACAGAGCCATCAGTTCGAGCCTGATGGCACCATGGCCTATGTCATCACCGCGAACTGCATCTTTAAGAAATCCGCGTTAACCGAGGTCGGCGGATTCGACGCCTCTTACCCCTTCGCTGCCAGCGACGATATGGACCTTGGGTTCCGGTTGCGGAAAAAAGGGCACCGGTTCGCTTTCTGCGAATCGGCGGTTGCTTTCCATCGCCAACGATCGTCGGTATGGGTGATGGGGCGTACTTTTTTCTTGTACGGACGTGGCGCTTACATGTGCGCTAGCCGACACGCGGATTTTTACCAAGGCGCGGTGGCTTCGGCCGAGTTGCTCGAGGCGACGAAAGTTCTCCGCGTTTTCGCCGATTTTTTCTCCAAAATCCTATCGAATCTCCGCGATCCCGCTCTCAGGCCCGGAGACCGGCTGCTATTCCCGATCTTGGAAATCATGAATCATATTTGTTATCAACTTGGCCGAATCTATGAGAAACTTCATTCTACTTTTTCCAACGAGAAAAGATAAACATGGAACTACCCTTAGAGAAAAAACATGTCGGGACCGTCGATTTCTCTACCCCCACAGAGGACGAAAAAAATCCCGCATTGGCCTTAGAAAATGCGCTCGCGGCGGCTCTCGCCGGACCCAACCATCTCGCGCCGGTTCCGACAGCTACGAAAATCCGCACGATTACCAAACGCGGTGTCATGTGGTTAGGCCAGACGTGTAACCTGCGGTGTTATTTTTGCTATTTCCTCGATCGCATCGAAACCAAGGAACATCCCGAGCATGCCTTCATGGACCTCGAAAAAGCGAAGCATATTTGCACCACGCTATCGAAGGTGTATGGGAACAATGCCATCGACATCCAAGGTGGAGAGCCGACCATTTGGAAACCGATCCACGAATTGATCAAACATTGCCGCAGCCTCGGAATGTTCCCTACGCTCATTACCAACGCGTTGGTCCTCGACAATATCGACACGTGCCGGGCGTTCCAAGCGTCGGGGATCGGAGATTTTTTGATCAGCGTTCACGGCCTGGGTGAAGTGCATGATCGCGTCGTCGTGAGGGAAGGCGCGCATGCCCGGCAGATGAAAGCGATCCGTAATCTGAGAGAGCTGGGCATTCCTTTCCGCCTCAATTGTGTGCTGAGCAAACCCGTCGTCAATCAACTTCCGCAAATCGCCGAGTTCACGGTTAAAGTCGGAGCACCGGTGATTAATTTTCTGACCTTCAATCCATTCGAAGACCAGGCCAAAGGTGGCAAAAGAAGCGCCGAAAATGTACCTACCTATTCCGAGCTGGCGGTGAAGTTGAAAGATGCCTTGGACATCTTGGATCGCAACCGAATCGAAGCCAACGTGAGGTATTTGCCGTTTTGCATGCTCGAAGAACGGCATTGGAAATCGAATTACAATTTTCAGCAGCTCCCGTACGATCACAACGAATGGGATTACGCTTCCTGGGCTTGGACCGGCATGCAACCGCAGCGAATGAGAGATGGTCCGACCACCGAGCCGGTACCCATGGTCGGCCAAAAATTTCTATTTCCTATTCGCAAGAAACTGATCGCCTTGGCGATCGGAACGACGGTGGGCAAAGTATTGGCCCGTTTCTACCGAACGGTCGGGCGCATGGTCGATTCCCTTCGAAATAAAGACGACCTCTACCGTGAAATCGCCAAAGTGCACGCCCATACGCATAGTGGCTACGTCCATGTGGAGGCTTGCGAGAAATGCGATCTTCGAGGAATTTGCGATGGGTTGCACGGTGATTACGCGCGCATTTTCGGAGGCAAAGAAGTCAAAGCGATTTCAGTGGGGCATGCTGTAGAAGATTCCAAGCGATATATCGCCGATCAATCTAAGTACGAATAACGCCTATTCATGCACGACCAGCGGTCTTCCGTAACTGTCGGTCGCAACGCCCGCGGTGGAAGAGATTTCTTTCCCGTCGATCAGCGCCTGCACCGCCCGCACGCAATCGATGGCACTGTCGTACGAGCCCTCGGTCATCTTGTATTGAAACATGCCCGTGCGTCCGGCCAATAATAAATTATGCAGCGGGGTAGTGTGGGTGATGTTTCGTTGCAGGACTTCGGTATCTTTTTTCATCACCGGGTAGGCGGCGGGACTACGGTGCATGTCGAGGCCGATGACTTCCGATCGTCGCAACCCGTATAGATTTTCTAGTTGCCCGGCGATATGGTCGAACAGCTCTTCCTTCGATTTCGCCCACAAGGCATCCGTGGTTTGGCAGGCGAATTCGACCGAGATCAGTGTCTTGCCTTTGGGCGCCATGTTTTCGAGCGCGTTCTTGTATTCGGAGATACGGTAGAAAGAATATTTTTCTTCTGGAAACCAAGTCCAAAGACCGTGGAGCAAGCGTTCGCGTTCGATCTTGACGAAGAGAATGATGATGGATCGATAGTGCAACGGCTGGAAGGCGTCCAGCAGTCCGGTGGGTTTCACCACCTGTGCCAACGTTGATATGGAGATCGTGCTGATGAAGTAGTCGGCGGTGATCGTTTTTCCGCCGCAGATCGCGTGGGTGACTCGTTCGCCTTCGGCCTGCAACGCTTCCAAGGGTGAATGTAGATGCAGCGACAACCCGGGCGCCGCAAGAAGCGCATCGAAAATGCGTGAGTTCGATCCCTTGGGGTAAACGATGTAACGGCCTTTTTTATAGAAATCTTCGGTAACCCCCCCGCGCAGTTTCTTCAACAGCGAGTATAAAATGTAGCGGATGCTCGTAGGCAGGAGCCGTGAGGCGAAATCGACGGACATCTTGTCCGATGGAACGCCCGACCATTTTTCAATGAGCGGTGAGAGCACTTTCCCCGAAAAATAACGACCGTAGTACAGTTTTAAAAAGGCACCGAGCGATGTCGGGCGGGGGAATAAAAATCGGGTCAAAAACGCACTCCCGGCGGAGAGCGCGAACCATGGGTTCCGAATGAAACCGAAAGGAAAAAGGTAATACCGTCCATCGACGTAGAGGTCCTCGTAATATTTTACCGGTACGCACTCGTCCAGGATGCCGAGTTTTTCCGCTAGCGTAGAAAAAATAAAGCGCGGACCATTGTCGTAGACGAATCCGTCCGCATCCTTGAAGTTCGCGGCGAGTCCCCCAACGATGGCCGATGCTTCATGCACCTCGACCTCGTGACCCAACCGCAATAGCTCTCGGGCCGCGGCCAGGCCGGTGATACCCGCACCAAAGATGACGATCTTTTTTTGCTTAGCCAAAAGCGAAACTATTTTTGGGCGAGGGCTAGGTGGATCTTGACGGTGATTGGGTCTTTCACGCTAATACCCAGCATCGATTTCACGGTGAGGCCGAAGTCGGCCAGTTTGAAGGTGGTCGTTCCATCCAACACGACGACGGTAGGTTTGGCAGGATCTTTCGAAATTTGAACCGGAAAGGTGGTTTCCTTCTTTTGCCCGTGAATGGCCCATTCTCCGGTCACGATGACTGAATCGGGAGTGGGTCCGGGGATTTGATTCTTGAGCACGAACTCGATCTCCGGGTACGCGAGCGCGTTCTTTCCCGAGGTCGGAAGTTTGTTTTTTCCGTCGCAAACGTGTTTTTTCGGAAAATCCGACGTGGCGTAGTCGAGGCCAAGCGTTTCCTGGAAATGGCAGTCGAGCTTATCTTTGCCCATTCTGATCGAATCGAGATTGATGCGAAATCGCGCGGAAGAGACTTTCATCTTTTTTAAGTCGATCTTCGTCTCCCCGACGATGTTGGTCGCCTTTCCTTCGTGGGTTCCTAGCGTATAAGGTACGCTGAATTTTACGGTAGACGTCTCATCTAAGTAGGGAGAGTAGGCGATTTCCTGGGCATAGACGATCGACGTGGCGAGAAAACAAAGGGAGAGTATTTTTTTCATTCCTCTGTTTTACCTGCATTCGAAGCTTTATAGAATTTTTTTCCCGAAGGCGCTCGCGGCCATTTCCGCCGCCATGATTGCCGTTTGGTTGGCATAATCCATCACCGGATTTACTTCCGCGATGTCCACGGCGACGACCTTGCCGGTATCGTAGGCCTTTTCCATGGCCAAGTGTCCTTCGCGGTAAGTCGCCCCACCGGGAGCGGGCGTGCCTACGCCCGGAGCGGAGTATGGGTCGATCCAGTCGACATCGAACGACAGGTGAATGCCTTCGGCTTTTTTCAAGACAATTTCTAGGGCGTAGTCCATCACCTTGTTCAGTCCCATTTCGTCGATATCTTGCATGCTGAAGACCTTCACGCCAATATCGCGGATCATCTTTTTCTCCGCTTCTTCGACGTCGCGCAAACCAATCAAGACCGCGCACGCAGGATCGATCATCGGTACGTGACCGGCCATTTTGTAAAGTTCGGGCGCGCCTCGACCTAACACGTGCGCTACGGGCATGCCGTGAATATTTCCGGAGGTAGATATTTCCGGGGTGTTGATATCGGCGTGAGCGTCGAGCCAAAGTAGTACGAGTTTTTTATTCTGCTCATGAAAATAACGAGAGGTCGCGGCGATCGAGCCAATCGCGAACGAATGGTCGCCGCCGAGAACAAGGGGAATTTTATGCGCGCAATGGCTGCGATACGCGAGTTCGCATAAATCGAGGTTGGCCTTGGCGATTTCCTCCAGGTATTTGGCGCCCTTATTGGTAGGTACGACCAAATTTTCCGCGAACGGAATATCGATATTACCTTCGTCAAATACTTCGTATCCTAAGTCACGTAGTTTGGTGGTGATTTGCGCCACGCGAATGGCATAAGGACCCATGTCCACGCCGCGGCGGTTTCCCCCCAAATCCATCGGCACGCCGATAAGCGATATCTTTTTATGCATGGACGAATTTATACCACGAAAGAAAGACCGATGCAGCCTTCTGTTGTCTCGTATCGCCATCGGGTTGGTGTCGGTCGGGTCGCAGGTCCCTCCGGAAAATGGCTCCGACTATTATGGTTTTTACTGGATGTGGTCCGCTTTATTTTTCCTACGGGACCCGCGACCCGTCTTCAACCAATCCATGTTGATAGGTCAGAAGTGGAAAAGTAAATGTACTTGAAAACCTAATAGTATTTATGATTGAAAATTATGTTAACTTATAAACTCGACAACACACGGTCGATGCCGAACGATAGCGTGTGTTTCGGGTTGGCGGCTACGGCTAGCTCTATTTTACAAGACAGGTAGCAGTTGGGGCATTTGCCGTTGGCCATGTCTTCGCGGTTCTTTTGGGCGGTGAGGCCGGTCCATACTTCTTGTAACGAATGGTTCTTGATATTGGCGTAGCTCGGTAGGTTGCCGCAACCATGCACGGCGCCGTCTTGGAAAATGTCTAGCGTTAGGTATCCGGCGTAGCAGGGGTATACCAATTTCGTGGGGTCGACGTAATAGTCGATGATGCCTTCGATGAAGGCTTTGCTGGCAGAAATAGACGTCGTACTTTTTTTGCGGGCAAGCAAACCCTCTACAATCTTTTCAACCAGTGGCATTGGTATGTCGGCGAGACCTTCTTTCGTTTCGGTCATTAAATAATTCTCACCAGAAGTCGTGATCGCTGAAAAATTTACCTTGGGGACACCCATGGCCATCAGAAAATCTAAGGTATCCAAAAATGTCTCCGCATTGTCGCGGCAAAATACCGTATTGGTATCCAAAAAAAGATGGTCCGGTTTGCTCGTAAGAATGTCGCGAATATTTTGCAGCACGTTGTCCGCGCCATCGACGCCGCGGATTTTTTCGTACGTTGCCGGTAGGTGGCTATCGACCGAAACGGTGACGCGATCGAGGCCGCTGGCGTACATTTTTTCACGCTGGCCGTCGCGCAGTGCGAGCGCATTGGTCGTGAGCTGAACGTTCAGCCCATGGTCTTTGAATGCCTTGACGATATCCCAAATATCCTTCCGCAGTGTGGGCTCGCCGCCGCCAATGGTGACGATGGGTATGCCCATGGCGCGGGCCTCTTTGGCGATGCGGGCGAAGTCTTCGACGGTGAGTTCGCCATCGTGGTTGGTGAGTTTCCAGGAATCGCAGGTAATGCATTTGGAATTGCAACGGCTGGTGATCAAAAAGTTGATCGATACCGGCCGTGACCAAGTTTTTCCCAACGCGTGTCCGGGGAAAACCTTGAGCAGGTTCAACCCTTCTTTGATGGGCGAAACTTGGAGTTGGTTAAGTTTCATGCCGCGGTTTTTTTAAGACGAAAGCTCGGGTTCGTCTTGACGAAGTGGGTCGGGTCGATGATCTTCGCCCCCGGAATCGCCTTGAGTTCGTCAAAGCCGCGCCACTCGGCGTATTTTCTCCAGACGCCATCGCACACGCCCTTGTACGAACATTTCTGACATTCGGAACCGTAGACCTTGTTCTTGATCTGCAAAAAGTATTTCAAGCCTTCGTGCTTGAACGTGTCCCAGCCTTCTTTGAATAGACGACTCTTTCCCGGATAGAGCAGCATGCCGACCCAAAGCGCAGCGGTTGAAATGAACTTGCCTTCCCGAATGCCGGTACGGACGATGTAATCCCATTCGTCAGGGTCATACTGAATCTGCGGCATGTTGGTGACGTACGATTCGTATCCCTGCATCACGCAGAGCGGAATGTAGCGCACGGTGATTTTTTGGATCTTATCTTTGTATTTGTCAATCGCCGCCTTGAGGTACGGTGCCGCTTCACTGTAGGCAACATTCAACTCGGGGGCACTTTTCCAGTCGGCTTCGACGATTGGGTTGAACAAAATAAAATTCGCGGTTTGTAGACCGAGACTATGGTACAGGGCCAGCGTATCCACCGCTTGGGTATGGTTGTAGCCCGAGATCACGCAGTTGGCGCGCACCTTCACGTTGAGCGCCAGCAAATTTTTCACGCAAGCGACGGCCTTTTCGAAACTTCCGGGAAGTTCGGTGACCTTGTCATGCACGTCTTTGGTGGCGCCGTGGATCGAGATCAAAAAGTCATCGACGCCGGCATCGACGCATTCCTTGGCGTATGCCGGTTGGCTGAGCCGTATGCCGTTGGTAATCATGCTGATCGATTCAAAACCCAGGGTCTTGGCGTATTGGATCAATTCGATGAGGTCGTTTCGGATGGTCGGTTCGCCCCCGGTGAATTCCAGCGTTCGTATTCCTTGCGAGTGGATGTAAGCGATGCGCTTCTTCACTTCGTCGGTGGGAAGATCTTTTTCCTTTTTCCGATCTTGCAGGGTTTGGATGTAATAGCAAAACTTGCAACGCTCGTTGCAAGAATACCCGACGTTAATGTCTACTCTAGAGGTCAGTTCCATGATGTTCCTTTATTGTACGAAGGAGTTCCAAAAGCGGCAAGGTTGTCGTGTTCCAATCGTACGGTAGCATGCGCGCATGCGTGTTTTTTTTCGATCGTTGCGTTGCCAACCATTCCATCTTGACCGAAAACTCCTCTTCGCGATCCACCTGTTCGATATCGTTTCCTAGCAACCGTTTCGTTTCTCCGACCACTTTACCCACCACGGGAACGTTCATGGCCAAATATTCGATCACTTTGAAGGAAACGCGCGCCCGGTTCGAAGGCGTGTCGCTCATGTATACCGCGCCCGCATCCAACATGGCCAACACTTCCGGAACATCTTCATGAGGCAGCAGACCGGTGACCCGTGTCCTCGATTCTACACCAAAACGGTATATTTTTCG
>Ga0075163_10014006_pt1 | contig 10370 bp, 11 predicted proteins | sample JI1023141ADNA_FD_71478 | JGI IMG/M metagenome (GOLD analysis project Ga0075163, IMG submission 71478) | Wastewater effluent complex algal communities from Wisconsin, to seasonally profile nutrient transformation and Carbon sequestration -... | ecosystem: Engineered > WWTP > Effluent > Algae... | reverse complement strand
TGGAGACAAACGTATAATCCCACCTCCACCAATATTGAAGTAGGTGAAAAAGTACGATTCACACCAACAGGAAATATCGCGTTCATTTGTCGGGGCTTCAATAGTTTTGTATACCGTTACATTACCGTTCAATATAACGGACTGGGCACCCTGCAATGGGCCAATGTATATAGCCAAACCGCACTCGACAGAGATCCGGAAGACATGTTGGTTGATCCGCAGGGAAGAGTTGTTACAGGAGGATGGATGGGAATGGGAAGTACTGTCAGCTATGACTATGTGATGGTAGCCTATAATAGCAGCGGAACGCAAGCATGGTTAAACACCTGGGGAAGTGTAGGCACCACCAACCAACAGCCGGATTATCTTCGCTCCTTAACCCGTGATGCATCTGGAAATTTCATTGTTACCGGAGAAAGCTCCACCGAAACAATCAATAATACTCATTTCCGTGCTGTTACGATTAAATATGGCAGCTCACCGGTTGGTTTAGAAGAAGAATTATCAGGAGTAACCAGGGATAACGTTATCGCCTATCCGAATCCATCAGCAAGTGGAATATTCCAAATCGCAGATGCCTCTCCCAATGGTGTAATGCAACAATGTAAACTCATCGATATGCAAGGCCGCATTCTCCGAACAATAGCGGATGATCCACAAATGCTATCATTAGAGGAATTACCTTCGGGTATTTATCTGCTCACCTATATTCGTGAAAGCGGATATAATGGTGCGATTCGCCTGGTGAAGGAGTAAGCATTCATCGAAGTACTCCTAAATGTGGCTGGTGATGAAATAAAAATTCGTTAGAGTTACAGCTTACTAAAAACAACACTGTAATTCAATCTGCGAATATTTAAAATCTTCCCGGTTCGAAAAAATGAATAGCTTTCCTATTCCTTCCAGAAGAACTTTGTAGAGAAAGAAGACTGCACACCGTTGATGGTAAGAATATAACTTCCACCTTTCAACCCATAAGCTTCCAGCTGTAAAGTATTTATTCCCTGTCGAAGTAGCCCTTTAAAAATCACATCGATTAAATTTCCGCCAGCATCAAAAAGTTGAATGGTCACTTGCTGATCACGGATACTGGAAATTTCAAATGTTGGAGTTGGTCCGCTGGTAAGTTGACGCACACCATCCTTCATGGGTTTCTCTTGAAGTCCGGTCGTCAGAATAGTTACCGTATCTTGTTTATTGGAAAGTGATGCAGAGCAGTTATTGGGTCCACCCGAAACTGATAAAGCCGAAATATAGGTTCCGGGTGCAGCATATGTCACAACTGGATTCTGTAGCGAAGAAGTCATCGGGGAGCCGCCATTAAAAAACCATGACCATGCCGTAGGATTATCAGGGCTCGTACCATAATACTGCACCTGGTTTCCCGTGATAACATGAGAGACGATCACCTGGCATACCTGTGCCTCAGCCGTCGATTGAAACAGGGCGAGGCTCAGTAAGAAGAGAATGTACTTTTTCATTGCGTGGATTACGAATTTAGAAACCAGTCTGATAGGAAACAAACCGACTTGGTAAATGCTTCAATTATTGAGGTGAACGACTCTTTTCAGGCATGGAAGGAAATACCAATCCGGGAAATTTATCTACAATCTGCACCAGAAGGAAGCAGAATCGGGCAGAGGGAATTATCTTCGCGGGATGCAGGAAGAACGTGGGGTTTTAAGTCTTTCGGAGTTATCGGCGATCGTTGCCGGTATCTTCAGCATGCACTTTAGCGGCGAACGTTTTTGGGTTACAGCAGACATCATCGGATTGAAGTTGAGTCGCGGCCATTGCTACCTGCAGCTGGCTGAAAAAGATGAGTTCGGCAGCACACCGAAAGCGGAATTCAGAGGAATTATCTGGGCCAGTACTTATGACCGGATTGCACCACGCTTTTTTCGCAGCACAGGAAGTCCTCTTCGGGAATCTATCCGTGTATTGATGCAGGTAGAAGTGCAATACCACGAGAGGTATGGACTCAGTCTGTTGGTTTCGGACATTGATCCGGCCTATACACTTGGACAGATGGAGATGGAGCGGCGCCAGACCATCGAAAAATTAAAGAAAGAAGGCTTATACGATCGCAACAAAGAACTGGAACTCCAGGCTTCCCTGCAACGCATTGCCGTAATCTCAGCAGAAGACAGCAAAGGTTACGAAGATTTCATCACCCGACTGGAAACTAACGTTTACGGCTATACGTTTCATCACCGGCTCTACACTTCACTCCTACAAGGCGATCTGGCAGCCGGAGATATCATCGCGAAGCTCCAGCGTATCAAGGCAGATATGCCTACCCGAAGATATGATGCCGTAGTGATTGTTCGCGGAGGAGGAGGAGCATCGAGTCTGGAGTGCTTTAATAATTACCTGCTGGCAGAAGCAATCGCGAAATTTCCTTTGCCTGTTATTACCGGTATCGGACATCAGGCCAATAAAAGCGTAGTAGATGAAGTAGCGCACACCGACCGGATGACACCAACAGATGTTGCGAATTTTCTCATAGAACATCAGGTTGAATACGAAGAAACAGTGGAATCGTATTGGGCGCAGATCCGCGATATGAGTCTGCAAACGTTCCAGCTGCAACAGGAATTTTTAAGTGAAGCCACCCATCAGCTACAGCAAAGTGTACGACAAGGAATCAGCGATGCACACCGGTTCACTGATCAGGCGGCATTTTCTCTTCGACATCAACTGCAGGCTGTCCTGTTAAGTGAAAGAAACATCTTGCAGAATTCGCAAACACAACTGCAGCGAAATGTACGACAGCAATTCCTGATCGACACAGCTTACTTCGATCAATGCCTGATTCAATTGCGTAAACAGTCGCAGCTCCAGCTTCAACGCAACGATGAGCGGTTACAACATCAGGAAAAACAATTGCGCATGCTGGATCCGGCAGAGATTCTGAAGCGCGGTTATAGCTATACCCTTCATCAGGGAAAAATTATCACAGACACGGCTTCTCTCAAAGAAGGAGAAGAATTAACCACCGTACTGTACAAAGGCGAAATCATTTCTACAATTAATACTTTAAAAGATGGCTGAAAAATTCAGTTACGAAAAAGCAAAAGCAGAACTGGAACAAATTCTGGATGAACTCGAACGCGGTGATACCGGCGTTGATACACTTGCCAAACATGTGAAACGGGCAGGAGAGCTTATCCGCTTATGCCGGGAGAAACTGCGCAGTACAGAGAAAGAAGTTGAAGGGCTGCTTGGTGAGATGGAAGAGTAATTACTCGACCACTATTTTCTTTACCAGTAATCCGGTTTCAGTGCGCAATTGCACCAGATAAGTACCCGAAGAAATTCCCTTCTGTAGAGTAACTGTTTCCGTATAACTACCTGCTGGTTTTGCTGACATAATAAAAAGTGATTGCACCAATTTACCCTCTGTAGTATACAATCCGGCGTCCATACTTTGTTTCTCCATCAATTCGAAATGCAGTGTAAATTGCTCGCGCACCGGGTTCGGATATACCTCAACGTTAGATACACCGGCAGTGGCCGAATTTAATCCCGCCGGATTAGAGAGAAGATAACGTGCTACTCCCACTTTCTTCGCACCTGTAGGAAATGCATTTGCCTCACCAATCAGCACCAGCTTATTTCCTGAAGTAATTTCTGCTGCTTTCGCATATGTTGTATTGGCATTGAACAAGGTGGTAAAATATCCTCCATTTCCGAATGAAGCATCGGGAGTGCCGGAAGTAGTAAAACGGGCAGCAGAGAAGGCAATATTTCCTGTACCGGCCCAACTTGAATATCCGGCGGCAATAAGTTTACCGTCGGCTTGCTGGACCAGTGAGAAAACATAGTCAATAGAATTACTCGGCGAACTCACTATGTTCAGACTTGCAGCACCACCGGTACCAAATGAAGCATCCAACGCACCGTTTATATCAAAACGCACCAAGGCATAATCGTTAAATGTAGTAGGTTCATAGTTGATTCCTCCTGCTACAACTTTATCATCGCTTTGAACCAATACACAGGTAGTACGACAATTATTACTACTAAAGGTATATGTAGCCCATCCACTGTTTCCGTAAGTATTATCTATTTGTCCGTTAACGAGCAAACGTCCTGTAACGAAATTAAGCTGTGTAGTATTAATACTTATAATAATTTTCCCGCTGCTCTGCATTGCGATCCCGTTCACCGCCTCATCTCCTGCCAGAGTATTAGCGATAAAATATCCACCTGTACCAAAGGATGCATCCGGCACACCGGTAGAATCCAGTCGCAGTAACAGGATATCATTTTCCAGCGACGAATTACTTATTCCTCCGACCAGAATTTTACCATCCGGCTGTAGATACATGACCTGTCCACGGCGGCTGATCCCGACAGAGTTGTCGAGGAAAATTCCATTCGTGGCGAAAGAAGCATCCAGTGATCCACCGGCATTAAAGCGAGCAACGAACAACAATGTATCTGATAAACCGCCCGAAAACCCACAAACCAACAGCTTTCCATTGGGTTGACGAACCATGTCGAGAATCTGATCATTGGCACTGCCACGTATCGTTTGAATTTTAAACCCTGCGTTTGCAAATGAAGTATCCAGTGAACCATCCTCATTTATCCGGGTTAGCATCGCCTCCTTTTTTGCGGATTGTGTAGAAAAGCCGGCAGCCATTATTTTTCCATTCGGCAACACAACTCCGGCGTTTGCACGCTCCTCTGTATTCAATGAAAAGGTTGCTTGTCCATCCTGGCTAAAGGATGAATCAGGAATACCGTCCTGTGCATGGATATTTTGAGAAAACAGAACGAGGGCAAGTGCGGGGATGAAGAGTTTCATGGGTAACTTTCTATTTGATTAAACCTTTACTGAATTGGCGTTGCCTTGAACTGTGCAACCAGTGTATCATCAATAAACAATTGCAACATTTCTGTCTTTACACCATTCACCTTCTTCGTTACCAGTTTATATTTATTAATCTGATCCATTTTTTCGAGATACGTCTGTTCCACCGACATATCAGGACAAGCCATCATCGTCACCGCCATTTTATGCAGCTTGATCATTTCGTCCTGGGTCGTATACATTCCGTTGCATTGATTACATCCCGCAGAACCGCCGAATGTATTGGATTGCCCTTCAAATACCAGATCAATTGCTTTGCCACCTGCTACCGGTGTAAAAGCTTTTCCATTCAACTCAATCAACTCCCATTTCTTCCCTTCGAGCGCAGGATCTTTTCCAAAAGGTTTTGGTGTCTTCGTTTTACAGGCCGTGACCATCATACTCACAACTATCAGGAATACCAGCGATTTCATCATACTGTACATCATATCACACAAACTTCGCAAAAAAAAGGCGAATAAAGGTGTGGTTAAGATGAGGAAATGCATAAAAATTCATCTTTCGGATATAAAATTTTCATCCGGACACCGGAAATATGTTTTGTATATTTACAGCAAATCAATTTCTCAAACGAACAACAAAATGTTAGATCAACTAATTCAACTCGTAAAAGAGCATGCCGGTGAGGCTATCGTAAATAATCCGGCTATTCCGAATGAGCAGAATGATGCGGCTATTTCACAAACAGCAGGCGGCATCATGGAAGCATTAAAAGGACAAATGAGTGGTGGAAATCTCGAAGCGATTACAGGAATGTTCAAAGGAGGTAATTCCGACAATCCACTCGTAGGACAAATCAGTACGACTGTACAGAAACAATTATCAGAAAAGTTTAATCTCGACGCCGGACAAGCGGGCAATATTGTTCAGCAAATGATTCCGGTGGTGATGAGCAGCCTGGTAAAGAAAACCAACGATCCCAACGATAATAGCTTTAACATGGATGGTATACTCTCCTCCATCGGCGGTGGAAAGGCGGGCGACCTTTTGAACTCTGTAAAAGGACTGTTCGGAAATTAATTCCTGATAAACGCTGAAGCAGAATGCAAATGGTGTTTTGCTTCAGCGTTATTTCATTCCTTTTCCGAATACCACTCCAACAGTGAGATAGAAGGTATTGTATTTTGAATTAAAATTAATTTCTGAATTATTTTCAAATGCTTCGGTCAATCCGTAGCTATATCCCATTTCTGCGGTGAGAAACCAGATATCAACACCCAGACCTGCATCAAGGTTAAAGGAACCACCTTTGAAATCACTCTCGTCAAAATCGATTTCATCTTTGTTATTATCCACGCTAAGAATAAAATCGTAAGTTGGCCCTGCGCTTAACCGGAGTTTAAATCCGTCTTTGTGAACGAGGTTATACGACGCAAGCGCCTTTATCTTCAAAGAAGAACGTACAATTTTATTCTCGTATTCCTCCGGGATGATAAGTGTGTCGCCTTTGAACTTTGTGATCGTCACATTTCTGGCGAAGAATAAACCAGGCTGAAAATTAAAACGGTTTCCGAAACGAGCATCGAATCCGGCCATAAAGCCTACATCGGCACTGAAGTCTGCATCGACAGTCAGGTTGGTACCTTTTGGTGTTTGACTATCATCCGATAAGTTCAGAAAACTTAGACCAAATTGCGGATTAAACTGAATCTGACTAAACGATACATGTGTTAATCCCACCAGGAGGAATAAAAGAAGTAGCTTTTTCATTGGCTATAGTTGATGAGTGAAAAATACTAAATCATTGTTACGTAGCATTTAAACAACAAAGGCCGTGTGCGTATTCAACTGATTTACAACAGTTTAAACTCACATTCATGGTCAAATGAATTCCGGGAGATTCAAAACAAAACTCCCATTGAATTGTTATTATTGTGCTATCCCGAATTATGTCACCCATCTTCATCAATATCTCAGCAGTAGTCCTCACTTTCCTCTTCATGGAATTTGTGGCCTGGTTTACCCATAAGTATGTTATGCATGGCCTCGGATGGTATTTCCACAAAGACCATCATCAGCCGGAGCCGGGTTTCTTTGAGAAGAACGATGCCTTCTTCCTGATCTTTGCGATTCCGAGTATGATCCTGATATTCCTTGGCGTTACTAACGGTATGGATATACGCTTTTTTATCGGACTGGGGATTGCGATTTATGGTTTCGCATATTTCCTGGTGCATGATATTTTCATCCATCAACGTTTTCCGCTCTTCCGCCGATCGAACAATATTTATCTACGTGCCATCCGCAAAGCTCATAAAGTACATCACAAACATCTCGGAAAAGAAGAAGGTGAATGTTTTGGTATGTTGCTGGTGCCGATGAAATACTTTTTTGAAGCAAAGAAATCGCTGGAGGTATAACACAGCAAATCGCGAAAGTGCCTCAGCCTTTTTTCCGTGCTGCCGACATACCTCTGTTCACCAGATACACACCGATCATGGTTACAAACATGGCATAGATGGCCATCGGACTGATCTTTTCTTTCAGCAGTAACCAGCCGAGGAATACAGCAACAATCGGATTCACGTAAGCATATACAGAAACCTGTTGCGCCGGAAGATAACGGAGGGCATATACGAAAAGACTATATCCCAAAATAGAACCGGCTACAATCAGGTAAATCATCGACCACCATCCACTCAGATGAGTTGGCAGCGACGACCATTCATTCTGCCAGAGCCCAACACAGGTAGTGACGATTCCGCTGAGCAACATCTGCCAGGCGCCGGTAATAGCGGGATTCAGGTTGACCGGATACTTTTTCATGTGTATACTGCCGAACGCACCATTTGCCAGTCCCCACACCAGTAAAATCAATCCGAAGTAATTTACCTGTTGCCCGATCTCAATCAGGTGATCATAAAAAATCATCCATTGTCCCACAAAGCCCACCAGAATACCAACAAACGTAATCAGCGGTGTTTTCTCTGTCGGGTTCCAGATTCGCGTAATAATCACAATCCATAGCGGAAACGCTGCATTCACCAGTGCCGCCAAACCACTCGACACACTTTGCTCTGCCAATACCAGGAACAGATTACCGCCGGTGAAGATGAATAATCCACTTACAAGAATACGTTTGAACTCTGCCTTTGCCGGAAAAATATCCCAGCCTGCCAGTTTACCGCCTGCAATAATCAGCAGACCGGAAATCACAAAACGTAAACCCGAAAACAGAAACGGCGGAAAACCATCCTCCACACCGATTTTAATTCCGAGATAGGTGGTTCCCCATAAAAAGCAAAGAGCTACCAGTGCAGCATAGGGTTTCCAGTTTGACTTCATATAACGGTTGGGCATATACGTCATCAGGCGGCCACCAGTCGTGGATCACTCTGACGTTTAACAATTACACGTGATGTATACCAGGCAGCCGAGAAGCCGATCAGCAACACGATTCCGGCTACTACCACAAAATCTACGGCACGCATCGCCACCGGATAAGCTTCCGTAATGAAATCATCGCCACTTCCGATTTTAATGATCCCAAATGATTGCTGGAGTCCGCAGACCAGTGCACCGAGCAACATTCCTACCATAGCACCGCCGACAGAAATCACCAATCCTTCCAGGAGAAAGATCAGTCGTGCCATTTTCAGATCCGCTCCCATGTAATACAGCGTTTGCAGATCATCGCGTTTATCAAGTATAAGCATCGTAAGCGTGCCGAAGAGATTAAACGAAGCAATCAGCAGAATAAATCCTAGGATGATATACACGGCTACTTTTTCCGAACCGATAATCTTTGCCAGAAAATCATGTTGCTGCAAACGATCCTTCACTACAAAGCCTGTTCCCAGCTGTTGCTGCAGATTTTCGGCTACCTCCGTATATGACGCACCATCCTTCACCTTGATCTCAAATGAAGAGAGGGCAGTTTCTTCGCCGGTCAGTTCCCGCATAAACCGCAATGGTACTATTACATATTTTCCGTCGAAGTCCTGTTGGATACCAAAGATTCCACTCGTAATGATCGCCTGCTGTGAGAACGCTGCGGAAGGATCCAGGCTGGCGTAAGCAGGATCAATGCCTTTTTTCGGAAGGAAGATATTGACACGGTGCAGCAAATCATTCGGACGAATTCCCAGTGAATAGGCGATCTGTGCTCCTGCAATCATATAGTTGGCATCGCCTGATTGAAGTAAAGCTTCTCCGTCCAGTATTTTTCCCTGCAGATCACTCGTCTTCAGAAATGTTTCACTTACGCCTTTCACGGTCACCACATACTGGCGGTCCATGTAACGAAGCAGCGCATTATCCTCCAGCACAAACGTCACGAAAGCAACATCCGGATTTTTCGACAACTCACGGTAAAGGCTATCCGAAGAACCAAAAGTCTTGCCCTCAGCAGGCTGTACACGAATATCCGGATCGAAGGAATTATAGAGTGAAAGAACCAGATCACCAAAGCCATTGAAAACAGAAAGCACTACGATAAGTCCGAACGTTCCCACCGCCACACCGGCCACGCTTACCCAACTGATAATATTGATCAGGTGGTGCGACTTCTTAGCGAAGAGGTAGCGGCGGGCAATGGTCCAGGCCAGCTTCATGGAGAATTATTTCCAGGCTTTCACTATCAAACCGGTTCCTGTAGGATGATTACCGGAAACATCCATCCAGTTCAATACATACGACACCGGATAAGCGATGATGTAATAGAACGGAAGGATCACAAAGAAAAGTTTAGACGCACCCAGCATCAGAATCGGATACTTCATAGAAAGTCTCCAGGAAATTTTACCGGGAGCACCGTACTGATACCTCGCCTCCACTTTTGTAAATCCGGCAGAGCGAAGTTTATCTTCTATTTCCTTGATATTATATCCATCACGAACGTGCTCTTCAATAAACGACGATTCTTCATCACCATGCACATCGGAACCACCCTGATCGCTTGGTGTGGAGATGAGCAGCATTCCGCCCTTCTTCAACGAAGCATGGATGTTTTTAAAAACTTCCACATCTTCCAGAATATGCTCCATTACATCCACAGAGATAGCGAGATCGTAGGTATCAGCCTGCACAAACTTTGTGAGATCACCCACTACAAACTTCACCTTGCTACCCGAGCCGATCTGCTCAAAGAAACGATTACAATCAGCCACCTGCTCTTCCTTCACATCCACTGCAAGGATCTGCGCATCGGGCAAACGGTTATTCAGCCAGAAAGAATGCTGACCATAACCCGCACCGGCATCCAGGATCATTGCCTTCTTAGGACCTTGTTTGATCCACGTTTTCAGTTCTTTATGGACATGCCAAGCACGTAAAAGAAGGAGGTCGAGCAGACGGTAGAAGGTCTTGCGGAGAAAGGGCGATTTATTGAAAACATTTCCCAGACTGCGTTTAATCGGATCGTATTGCATAGGAGGCGAAATTAATAAAAAGCAACCTTTCTGAGAACCTATGGAAGAAGAGCTCCCGGAAGGGTTCCGAAGGCGATTTTTCCGTTCAGAAAGCAGGGGTTATTCCTCTTCATTCTCCG
>Ga0075163_10014005_pt1 | contig 10370 bp, 8 predicted proteins | sample JI1023141ADNA_FD_71478 | JGI IMG/M metagenome (GOLD analysis project Ga0075163, IMG submission 71478) | Wastewater effluent complex algal communities from Wisconsin, to seasonally profile nutrient transformation and Carbon sequestration -... | ecosystem: Engineered > WWTP > Effluent > Algae... | reverse complement strand
ACAATAACAGCAGCACCGTATTGTTTTATTTTGTTGGCATGTTCAATAAATTTTTCTTCGCCTTCTTTTAAGGAAATGGAATTTACAATGGCTTTTCCTTGTACACATTTTAATCCTGCTTCAATCACACTCCATTTCGAGGAGTCGATCATGATGGGCACTTTGGAGATATCCGGTTCGGATGCAATGAGATTTAAAAATTTGGTCATGGCAGCTTCACTGTCCAACATCCCTTCATCCATGTTTACGTCAATCACTTGCGCACCGCCATCTACTTGATCTTTGGCAATGGACAATGCCTCTTCGTAATTTCCTTCGTTGATTAAGCGCAAGAATTTTTTAGAGCCGGTAACGTTGGTACGTTCACCCACATTTAGGAAATTACTTTCCGGTCGGAGTGTTAAAGGTTCCAATCCACTTAAATGCATTAAGGTATCGGCAACCGGTTTTTTACGTGGCTTCGATTCTTTTGCTAATTCAGCAATACGTTTGATATGAGCAGGCGTGGTTCCGCAGCAGCCACCCACAATGTTTAAAAATCCGGCACGTAAAAAATCTTCGATTTGGTGTCCCATTTCATGTGCATCCTGATCGTATTCACCAAACTGATTTGGCAAACCGGCATTGGGATAAGCACTTACAAAAAATGGAGCTTTATCAGAAAGTTCTTCCAAATACGGGCGCATGTCTTTTGCACCCAAGGCACAATTTAAACCAACACTTAATAAATCAACATGCGAAATGGAATTTAAAAATGCTTCGGTGGTTTGTCCGGATAGGGTTCTTCCACTTGCATCGGTAATGGTGCCCGATACCATCACCGGCATTTTAATATTTTTTTCTTTGCACACATTTTGAATAGCAAACAAAGCTGCTTTCGCGTTGAGGGTATCAAAAATGGTTTCCACCAATAATAAATCAGCACCACCTTCAATTAATCCACGTGCTTGTTCGGAATAAGCAATAACCAATTCATCGAATGTAGTTGCACGAAATCCAGGATCGTTTACATTGGGTGATAAAGAAAGGGTGCGGTTAGTCGGACCAAATGCACCGGCAACAAAACGCGGAGTTTGCCCTTCGACTCCGCTCAGGGTGACATTTTCAGCGAGAAATTCAGCAACGGCTTCCTTTGCAATTTTAGCCGACTCGTAATTTAACTCATAGGCCAATTCTTGCATGTCGTAATCGGCCATGGCAATAGTGGTTGCGCTAAAGGTGTTTGTTTCAATAATATCGGCACCCGCTTTTAAATATTCTTTGTGAATGGCTTTAATGATTTGCGGTTGCGTAATCGATAGTAAATCGTTATTCCCTTTCAAATCTTTTGGCCAATCGGCAAAGCGTTTGCTTCTGAAATCTTTTTCTTCCAGTTTGTATTGTTGAATCATGGTGCCCATTGCACCATCAATTACCAGGATTCTTTTTTCTAATTCTTTTTTTATGTCAGTCATAATTGAAGTAGTAGTCTTGTATTCGTTTCGTCATTGTAAAATCGTTTCCGCTTGTAAAACAATCTCAGTAAATTTAATGTATGAGATTGCTTCGCTATCGCTCGCAATGACGTTTAGAACATTCCTTTAAGGTTAATTTAGTTTTCCGTAATAAATTTTTGTATCATATTCACCTCACCCCTACCCTCTTACCTCATCCGCCTTCGGCACCTTCTCCAAGTGGAGAAGGGAAGCGGAAGCAGCTTTTTGGAGAGGGAGTTGATGGTGCTATTATTTTAAATATGTCCATAATAAACCTTTGTATCGTATTCAATAATCACTTTACCATCTTCGGCAAAGCGTGTAAATATTTTTTTCAAAACGCTCATCATAAAATTAAAATCTGTATGTCCGGGTTCAGGCATATAAGAGGAAGAAAGAATTCTTCCTTTTAATCCTTCCAGATCAAAGTATTGATAATTTAAAAATGATTCCATTTGGTAAGCACTCTGCATGTTCGGCAAGCCGGCTTGAGCAAAAAAGTTGTTAAATATTTTTTCATCGATGTTCTTATGGTTTACTTGTAAATAATCGGTTGCAAACATTTTAATAAAATCTTCGTACGCTTGTAAAAACTGTGTGGTGTCTGTTCTTCTATCGTTCCACATCAACACCACAACACCTTCTTTTTTTAATATTCTTTTAAATTCTTCCTTACACTTCTCTTTATCAAACCAGTGAAACGCTTGTCCGGCAATAATCATATCCACGCTTCCACTTTCCAAACCGGTATTTTCAGCGGTACCATTCACGCTTGTAAAATTTTTGTAGCCCGACAATAATCGTTCACCCGCTTCGCGCATTTCTTTGTTGGGTTCTACACCAATCACGGAAAAGCCTTGTTTCAAAAACAATTCAGCCGATATACCGGTACCGGAGCCGATGTCGGCAATTACACTTCCTTCTTTTAAAAAACCTTTGTGTTTTAAAAAAGTAACTACCTCAGCCGGATAATCCGGGCGGTATTTAATGTAGTTGTCAACGCGGGAGCTAAATCTATTTAAGACCTCACCCCTGCCCCTCTCCGAAGGAGAGGGGTTCGATTCGTTTTCTATTTTATTATTCTCCTTCAATTTTACCTCACCCCCAGCCCCTCTCCTTGTAAAAGGAGAGGGGAGCTTGATTCTAGTTCATTTAAAAATCTTAGCCTCATTGTTTAAACTCAATCTTATTAAATAAAAAAACTCCTCTCACTTTTCAGTCAGAGGAGTTATATTGTTTTGTTTTATTTATTTCAAAAATATACTCTGACTTATCTGTTCTTGCAATAAAGCAAGACAGGAATTAGCACCGTTTCATTGCTGAAGGTTGCTAAGGCATCAAAGGGTCTGTCCCTCCGCCTTTCTTGATAAGTTCGTAAAATCGGAATTTTATTTTTTATAAAATTTCTGATTTTACAATCCCGGCCGTCCGGGATGATTTAAAGAACTGATACAAAGATAAGAAAAAAATGGATTGGTGAAACGGAGGATTAGTGAGGGGTTGTGGACTTAGATACAAGTCGCTGCATAAAGAAAAACATTTTAAAAAGCAAATATTAAGTACTTAGTTTTCGCGATTAAGTACTTAGTTAACACCATTTTAGTGTTCAAAACTATAGCAATTTGATTCGGGACAAAAACTACAATTGTTTCTTCTGTCTTATGTTCAGATAATTAGAAAAAATTACAACTGGTTCGAAACCTTATTTTTCAAGAAATCGTGATTCGGAAAAATTTTGTATCGTCTAAATTTGCACCCACTTAGTCGAATCAAAATATAGATTAAGAGAATAATTGAGCTAAAATAACGGCTCTTCATTTTTAACAAGTTGGCTTGACACTAACTTATAATGAAAGGAGGTAAACAAAAAAAGTAATTAAACAATAGTTGCCGACCACTCTTCTGAAGAGCCGTTAGCAGAGAAAACTTTGCAGCTTCAATGCAAGGATGAAATTAATCAATATTTATTAAAAACAATTAAATCCTTAAAAAAAGTATGAAAAAATTAATTATTGCAGCATTTATTTTATTAGCAAGCACAGTTACGTATGCTGGGCCGATTATTACACTGTCTATAGAGTTTGGGCATTTAGATGCGAATAAAGTATGCGTAGAAAGAGGTCTTTGTAAAATTTCAATTGGTGGCTCAAGAGCAATGACAGCATCAATTAATGATAATACAGGAAATCTGGAAATGGTATTTATAAAAAATGCATCAAGCCAATTCATATATGATGCACAATTTATTAATGGACTATTTGAAGTTCCGATTTCATATGCACTAAGCAATGATGTATGCTCTAAATTAGGAATTGACAAATTCATAATAAAATCTGGGAAGTACAAAGTTGTTGAAACAAACACACAATATAAAATTGTATTTACAAAATAACCAAAAAAAGAGGTGCAATCTTTTTGCACCTCTTTAAACCTTTAAACTAAAATTATGAAAAAAACAATTCAAACTTGCACGCTACTATTATCCCTAATATTATTAAGCAGTTGTACCAAAATAATACTATTCAGTTACGGTGTTCGCAACCCTAAAGTGGAAGACAAAAAAAGTATTTTAAACTATTTAGAATCAAATAACCTATCGATTGAAAACAACTATTGTTTAAAAGATACTTCTAGTTTATACAAGTTCTACCAAAGCAATATTGGATCACCAGAAATTCGTTTTTACGACAAAAATGGATATTTAATGCTGTATAGAGATGACAAAAAGTGCAACGGTCAAAATGATAGTTTAATTAGTTTTTTAGACCCAAAGAATATTATTAAAATTGATTCGTCAAATAATATTATAAATTATTTAAAAGAGATAAAAACGCTTGATGGACTAGAAATAAAAACAGAAGATTTCAAACATTTTGATTATTATCTTATAATGTATTGGGCAAAATGGGCAGGCAAAGTAAATAAAACAAAAATGTCTGACTGGGAAGATAGTATCAAAAAGAAAAATGATTTTAAAATAAAAACCATAAAAGTGACAACCGATTACATGAACTTTTGGGAGCTAGATAAAAAAGACATGGCGAAGGTTTATTCAAGGAAAACAAAATTAAAAAACAAAAATAAATAATACGAATGTGGAATAAATTTCGAAATTATAAAATTGAAATTTGCTTCATTCTGGTTTTACTTAAGATTACAACCTTCGGATCTAATGCTAAGGACTCTTCAAAGAAGTCCTTAAATTTTCCCAACAGAATAACCTATTCGAATAATTTATCAGCATCCTATGTGCATTACAAAAACTGGAAATACAATGGAAACAATAACTATTCGTTTTTAATACGTTCAACAATTAATTATGACAGTATCGGAAATTTTTTAGAAACCCATATCCGTTTCAATGGTGAATTGGGGTATATGAAGTTTGTAGATAGTGTTTGGTATAAGAATTCAGATTGTGTCGACTTTAGTACAGAGATTATAAAAAAAACAAATAAACAGTTTGAAAATATTTTTACTTTCTATTTTAATTCGCAATTTTTATCTACCTATGAAAACCAATATCACGATAGCGGATATTATTACAACCGCTGGGTTTCGGGCTTCGGAAATCCAATGAATATTGATTTAGGCTATGGAACAACAATTCGGTTCTGGAAAACCTGCAGAATAAATTTAACATTTGTTACCCTACGAACTTCAACCAGCCCTATTCTTGATTTCGAACCGAACAAACAACAAAATGATATTATCTATAACAAAACACTCATCACCTCCGAATATGGAATTGGATTACAAACATATATTCGAAAAAGTTTCGGATCAAAAGTGCGCTGGGAAAATTATTCTCGCTGCTTTGCCAATGCAATCAACCGTTCTAAATTCGACATTGATTTTAGAAACAGAATAATCGTTAAAATCTTTAAATACTTAAATCTCATTTTTGACAATAGAATCCGGTATATGCCTTATCCTCCATATAAATTCCAATTCAGAAACGAAATCATGTTATCGTTCACCTTTGAAAAAATATAATACGGGGCGCACCTACGGTGCTATAGATAGGTCGCTCCTACGGAGCTCTATTTTTAACTCGGATCCTGTTTTAACAATAGAACGCTCCTACGGAGCTATGGATAGTGCGCAGCTATGGTGCTAAAATAGAACACTCCTGCGTAGCTGATTAAAAATGAGGAAAAAATTATGATTTCAAACGAACTCCGTAGGAGTGGCCAAATTATAACAGCAAAAACCAAACACACTGTAGCTCCATAGGAGCGACCTATTCAACTTTTATTGTTAAGCAAATAATTAAAAACCATCACAATGTCTAATACCTATACACAAATTTATATTCAAATTGTTTTTGCCGTACAAAGGCGAGAGAACCTCATACAAAAATCGTTCAGAGATGAATTACAAAAATATATCTGTGGAATAATTGAAAAACGAAACACAAAACCTTTGGCAATCTATTGCATGCCGGATCATACACACATTCTGATAGGATTGAAGCCAAACATAAACATTTCGGATTTAGTTAGAGATATAAAAGCAGGCTCGTCAAAATTAATTAATGACAACAAATGGGTGAAAGGAAAATTTGAATGGCAAACTGGTTTTGGTGCCTTCTCTTATGGCCATACACAACTAAATTTGATAATCAATTATATAAATAATCAAGAAGAGCATCATCGAACAAAAAAATTTCGACATGAATATATTTCATTATTAAAAAACTATGAGGTTGATTATAATGAGGCATGGTTGTTTGATGATGTATAACATTTTGGGGACGCTCCATTGGAGCTATAGATAGGGCGCTACTACGGAGCTACCAAAGAACGCTTCTAGGGAGCTGATTAAAATTGCTGGGAAAATTATGATATCAAACGAACTCCGTAGGAGTGACCAAATTATAATAAAAACACCAAAACAAATATTAGCTCCGTAGGAGCGACCTATCTATGGACGGCAGCATGCCGGACTGGAATTCTACTTAAACCCAATCACAATCGCTACACAACCGCTTTTATCTTCGGTTGATCCTGCTGCTGCTTCGGGGGTTACTACTTCCAATGTTAAATCTTGTGACGACTCTACATTAAAATCCCACATAATGGTTCCGTAGGCTTTGGTTGAATATACAATTACACCTTGTGCATCTTTTACATTCAATTGAATTTTTCCAAGCTTATCGTCTGCCGTGATTAACAAACGATATTCGTCACCATAATAAAAGGTGGACGAGAGTTGTGTTTTATCTCCGTTTAACAAAACCGTGCTAAACACTTGTTGGGTGTTTAAATACGGTTTTAATTTGGATATACTCTTTTTTGCAAAACCGTTGCATTGCGCAAAACTTGCTGTATTTACTATTAATACTATAAAAAGTATTCTTAAAATCGTTGCCATATTGTTGGTGTTAAATAGTTAGTGTATGTTGTGGGGTGTTACCAATTATGGTTTAATAATTTTTGCTCTGATGGTTGCTACCAATTCTGTAATTTTTTCAATCTGCTCTTTTGATAATGTATAGTTGGATTTTCCGCCAATGGTCATTACCTTTTTAGTAGTATCCACAGTTGTGGTTGGTTTTTCTTCGGTTACAGCACTTTCGTCATAAATGGCTTTGATGCTTTTTAAATCGGCCAACACATCGTATCCGGATGAACCGTTAACGGTGCTTACCAACATAATTAAATTACTGAGTGAACCTCTGAATTCGCCAATGCGAGCATGAATGGCTTTGTTGTCTTTTACCGTTTTAGCAACTTGCGTTCCCACATACATGCCTTCAATAAATCCACCTGCCAATACCAATACCGAAATGTTGGATTGATCATTTTCTTTTAATGCTTCGTTGGAGTTGAGGAACAATTCCGAGATGATGTATAATAATGAATCGCGGTTACCGGTATTTTTTTCCATGCGCTCCATCACCGATGCCGAAAAGCTGGTGGTGATGCCTAAGTCTTCGGCTAATTTTTTTGAGCTGGTTAAATACGACATAACTTCTTGCGGTTGATTAAAAACTGCTGAGTAGCTTAAGTCGGCACCATACACACCCAAGTTGAGTGCTTTGCTATCTAATTTCGAATATTTTGCTGCATTGTCGGTTGGGTTTAACACCTTTTTATCATAGGTTGCTCCTGCACGTTGCAACATTTGTCCGAGCTGGATAGGCGAAGGAATAGAATAAAATGCATTTTCGGAAGTATGATGCGGCATGGAATCCAATACTGGAATGGAATCGTTGGCACCGGTTGAACCTTCGCCACCTTCGGAACCACAACCAACCAATACCAAGGCCGATAGAAGAATACTTGCTTTTACACTGTTTTTAAAACCTGAATTTATAGCCATAGGAAAGAGTTTTACACGATTTTTAGAATAACGCTATCAAATATAAAGTATTTTTTTTAAAATGTATTATGATTGGTTGGAATTGTTGATTTAAATGGCAGTATTAGTATATTTGACTATAAATTAGATGAAACATTTTTTATCCATACTATTCCTTTCTATAAGTTTACTTGGGAGCGCTCAAGTGAATGTCGACAGCCTAATTAAAATCTGGAAGAATCCGAGTAAACCGGATACTTTACGGATGGAAGCGCTTTCCACCCTTAGTTTTGAAGCCTATATTTACTCGAATACCGATAGTGCATTTTATTATGCACAACAACTGTTTGATTATGCAAAAAAAACTGGCAATAAAAAATATCAAGGTCAGGCTTTAAATACACAAGGCACCACCTTTTATTTTAAAGGCGATTATGCAAATGCCATCGATTATTTTACAAGAAGCTTAAAAATCAGAGAAGAGATTGGAGATAAAAAAGGGGAAGCATCCTGTATCAACAATATGGGCGCTATTTATACGGATTTGAAGAATTATGACAAAGCACTCGAATATTATAAACGAAGTTTAAAAATAAGAGAGGATGTAGGCGATAAAAATGGAATGGCGGCTTCGTATAATAACCTTGGATCCATTTATTCCACCAATGGAGAAAACACCCTCGCCATAGAATATTATACACGCAGCTTAAAAATACGGGAAGAGCTGGGAGACAATGTTGGTATTGCTACGGCCTATAATAATATTGGTAGCATTTATTACGATTTGAAAGACATTAAGAAGGCCCGTGACTATTATAACAGAGGATTAAAAATAAGGGAACAAGTTGGAGATATACGAGGGCAAGCCATGTCGTTTTACAATCTAGGAAAAACCTACCATGATGAAGCAGACTACAAAACAGCCATTGAAATCTATGAGAAAGGTTTAAAAATTGCCAAAGAGTCGGAAGCTGTACTTCATATGAGCCACCTCAGTTTTGCTTTATTTAAATGCTACAAACAAACGGGGCGCTATAAAGAATCACTTGCCATGCATGAGCTGTATACGCAAATGAATGATAGCATGCAAAGTGAGAACAGCCAAAGAGAAGTAATGCAACAGGAAATGCAGTCGGCTTATGAAAAACAAAAAGCATTGGACGAAAAAGAACGCGAGAAAGAAATTGCCATTGCTGCCGAACAAAAACAAAAACAAAACATTATTCTCTACAGCACTGCTGGCGGATTGATTCTGGTGATTCTCTTTTCGTTATTTGTAATCAATCGTTTGCGCATTACCAGAAAACAGAAAACCATTATTGAAGAACAAAAGAACATTGTGGATGAAAAGCAAAAAGAAATATTGGATAGCATTCAATATGCCAAACGCATTCAGCAATCGTTGTTGCCGAATGAGAACTACATCCACAAAAATCTGAAACGATTGTTAAAGGATAAAAAGACTTAAATATATTTTATATCTTTCAGTATCGGAATTATACACATGAATAAAATAAAAACTACTTTTCTACTACTCTTTTCAATGTTATGGTTGAGCACGATTTCCTCTGCTCAAAAAACCGACAAACTAATTGATAGTTTAAAAACGGAAATAGCAAAAGCGACTGCCGACACCACTAAAATTAATTTGTTAAATGAAATTGCTCACGAATATGTTTCAAACGATTCAACCTTAGCACACCAAAATGCTGCCGAAGCACTTGCCCTTGCAAAAAAAATAAAATATAAAAAAGGGGAGATGAATTCCTATAGTGTGCTCGGACTTATCCTCTACTATAGCAGCAACTACGACCAGGCATTGGAATACCACCAAATGGCAAAAAAAATGGCCGAGGAGCTGGGTGACAAATCGCGCTTGGCTGTTGCCCTCAATAATATTGGTTTGATCTACGATGATAAAGCAGATTATAACAAAGCTTTAAAATATTATATGGAATCGCTGGCCTTGGTGGAAGATACCGAAAAAGGCAAATGGCAAATGGGTAGCACCCTGAACAACATTGCATTGATTTATCAAATACAAAAAAAATACGATGAAGCGTTGGAGTTTCACAACCGCTCATTGGCGATTAAAAAAGAAATAAATAATCAAAAAGGCATTGGCAGCTCCTTGCACAACATTGGCTTGGTATACAAACTGAAAGGGGAGTTGGAAAAAAGTTTGGAATACTATTCCTTGGCGCTGAAAGTGAGAAGAGAAAACAATGACGACAATGGAACAGCTCTTACCTTAAATAATATTGGCAGTGTGTATGAAGATCAAAAGTTGTTCGACAAAGCATTTATTTGCTTTGAAGAATCGCTGGCGATTCGCAAAAAATTAAAAGACCGCTATGGTTTGGCGATTTCACTTTACAGCATGGGCTCCAACCATTGCTCCCGCAACTTGTTTGCAAAAGGATTTGAATATTACAATCAAGCTTTGCAAATATCCAAAGAGATTGGCTCAAAAGATTTGATCAGTAGAGGCTACGAAATGATGGCCTTTGCATACGAGTCGCAACACAATTATCAAAAAGCATACGAGTATCAAGGGTTGTTGATGAACATGAAGGATTCGATTTTTAA
>Ga0075163_10014003_pt1 | contig 10371 bp, 9 predicted proteins | sample JI1023141ADNA_FD_71478 | JGI IMG/M metagenome (GOLD analysis project Ga0075163, IMG submission 71478) | Wastewater effluent complex algal communities from Wisconsin, to seasonally profile nutrient transformation and Carbon sequestration -... | ecosystem: Engineered > WWTP > Effluent > Algae... | reverse complement strand
CGGCGTTGATGAGCACCGGGCTCATGTTCCAGACCCGCCCGAGCACGACCGGCTACCCGAGGCCGAGGCGGAAGGCGAGCAGCTGGCGGCCGAGCTCGGGCTCACGCCGGTCAGCCGCAGCCGGCCGAGCGTCCGGGAAGACGACGATGCTGACTCCCTCCTGGATCTCTGACGGCTCGACGATCGCCGACCCGATGGGCTACGGCGAGCGGGCGGCCGAGTGGCTCCGCCGGCTGAAGCACCCGAAGAACCCCGCCCCCCGTAAACCGTTCCAGCTGGACCCGTGGCAGGAGCGCGTCATCCGCGCGATCTATGGGCCGCGGCACCCGGACGGGTCGCGCGTGGTCCGGCGCGTCGTGCTCCTCCTGCCGCGCGGCAACCGGAAGACGAGCCTGTGCGCGGCAATCACCCTCCTCCACCTCATCGGGCCGGAGCGACTCCCGGGCGGCCGGATCATCTCGGCGGCCTCGACGCGCGAGCAGGCGCGGGAGCTATTCCGCGAGGCCGCCCTCATCGTCGAGCACGACGCGCGACTGAAGAAGGTCGCGGTGCGCGACTACACCTCGAGCGTCACTTTCAAGCAGGAGCGCACCGAATACCGCGCGATCTCCTCGGATGGCGCCGGGCAGCACGGCAAGACGCCGAACGTCGTCATCATGGACGAATTGCACGCCTGGGAGGGCCGCGGCGGGCAACTGCTTTATGAGGCGCTCGACTCCGCCCTCGTGAAGGTGCCGGGCACCCTCTCGATCATCGCCTCGACCTCGGGCCGCGGGCAGGAGAACCTCGCCTGGCGCGCGGTCGACTATGCGATCAAAGTGCAGAAGGGCGAGATCGACGATCCCGCGACCCTGCCGATCATCTTCATGGCCGAGGCCGAAGACGACTGGACCGATCCGGACGCCTGGGCGGCGGTCAACCCCGGGATGCGGCACGGCTACCCCGACCGGACGGCGTTCGAGGACAAGGCCGCCAAGGCGCAGCATTCGCCGTTCGAGCGGGATTCCTTCCTTCAGTTCAACCTGAACCGGTGGCTTGACACCTCGACCTCGCCCTTCGTCGAGATGACGACCTATGACGAGGGCGCGTTCCCCGTCGACCTCGAGGACATGGAAGCCCGGCAGGTGCCATGCTGGCTCGGCGTCGACCTCTCGAAGAACGAAGACCTGACCGTCGCGGTTGCGTGCTGGCGGGACGGCGACTCCTACCTCGTGCATCCGTGGTTCTTCTGCCCCGAGGACGCGCTCCGCGCCCGCGGCGAGCGGCACGGCGTCGACTATGTGGCCTGGGCCGAGGCGGGCTTCATCACGCCGACGCCCGGCAACGTGGTCGACCTCCGCGCGGTCGAGGACTGCATCCGGGAGGCTCGCGCCCGCTTCGCTGTCCGGGAGATCGCCTTCGACCCGACCTTCGGCCGGACGATGATGGCGAGCCTCTCCGATGACGGACTCCCCGCGGTCGAGTTCCGCCAAGGCTGGGTCTCGATGGCGCCGGCCGTGAAGGAGCTCGAGCGCGTCATCCTCTCGCGCTCGCTGCGCCACGGCGGGCATCCGGTGCTGCGCTGGAACTTCTCGAACGTGCAGATCGAGACCGACAAGTCCGGCAACCGGATGATGCACAAGGCGAAATCCGGCAACAAGATCGACGGCGCCGTCGCCTGCACGATGGCGGTCGCCCGCGCGGCGGCCGACGAGCAACAGTTCTCGACCTCGGCGCCGTGGTTCACCGACGACCTCTTTTCCCCGCTTTAGGATCCGCCCCATGGCACTCGACGAGGAACGCCTGTTCGTCACCCTGGAAGCCCGCGTTACCGAGTTCGAGCGGCGCATGAAGTCGGCCGAGAAGCGCGGCACCGACTCCTTCCAGAAGCTCCAGCGCGGCAGCGCGACCGCAACGCGCCAGATGGAACAGGACATGGTCCGCTCGACCGGGCGCATCAACCAGGCGCTCGCCTCGACCTCCGGACAGATCGGCAAGTTCTCGTCTGCGTTCTCCGGCCTCCGCGCCGGCCCGGTCGCGGCCGGCCTCACGGCAGCGGCGGCGGCGATCCTGTCGATCGGCAAGGCCGCGCACGACAGCGCCGAGTCCATCGCCCGCATCGGCGACGAGGCGCAGCGCGCCGGCGTGAGCGCCGAGGCGTTCCAGAAGTGGGCCTTCGTCGCCGAGCAGAACCGCGTCCCGGTCGACTCGCTGATCGACGGGCTGAAGGAGCTCAACCTCCGCGCCGACGAGTTCGTGACGACCGGCGGCGGCAGCGCGGCGGCGGCGTTCCAGCGGCTCGGCTACAGCGCCGAGGAGCTTCGGGACAAGCTGAAAGACCCCTCGGAGCTCATGCTCGAGATCATCGGGCGGCTGCAGAAGCTCGACCGGGCGGCGCAGATCCGCATCGCCGACGAGGTGTTCGGAGGCACCGGCGGCGAGCGGTTCGTCGAGCTCATCGACGAGGGCGAGGCCGGCATCCGCCGCACCATGCAGCGCGCGGAAGACCTCGGCGTCGTGCTCGACGACGACCTGATCGCGAAGGCAGCCGAGCTCGACCGGTGGTTCAACACCATGACGACGACCGTCGGCGTTCACCTGCGCGCGGCGATCGTCTCCGCGTTCGAGGCGCTGGGCGCGTTCATGGACCGCTTCCGCGACGTGCAGGATCAGAGCGCCAGCACCCTTCAGACCGGCATCGACGGCGCCCTCCGCCGGCACGCCGAGTTGCAGGAACGCCTCGCCACGCTTCAGAGCGGCGACGGGTTGAGCGACACCGCCCGCGGCCTCGGCTTCGGCCCGGACTCCGCCGCGACGAGGCGGGAGATCGAGCAGATCAACGGCGAGATGGGCGAGCTCTCGGGCTACCTCGACCAAGCGACCGCCCGGATGCGCGAGCTCAACGCCGAGCGGCAGACCTACGCCGCCACCTCGGACGAAGTCACCTTGCCGGAGATCACCGTCGACGCCGACCAGCCGCCGGCGACCCCAAGCTCCTCGAGCCGCGGTGGCGGTAGGGGGAGCCGGGAGCGGGCGACTGACCTCGAGCGGGAGATCGAGGCGATCCTCCGGCGGACCGAGGCCATCCGGGCCGGCACCGCGGCGCAGGCAGGCATCAACCCGCTGCTCGACGAATACGGCTACGCGGCCGAGTGCGCTGCGACCGAGACGAGCCTTCTCCTGGCGGCGCAGCAGGCGGGGATCCAGATCACGCCCGGCCTGAAGTCGCAGATCGCGGCCCTCGCCGACGGCTACGCGCAGGCCTCCGCCGAGGCCGCGAAGCTCGACGAGGCGCAGGCCGACGCGGTGCAGCGCGCCGAGGACATGAAGTCGCTCGGGCAGGACGTCACCGGCGGCTTCATCAAGGGTCTGCGCGACGGCGCCTCGGCCGCCGACCTTCTTACCGACGCGCTCGGCCGCGTCGCCGACCGCCTCCTCGACATGGCCCTCAACGCGGCGTTCTCGTCGTTCGGCAGCGGCGGCGGCCTCGGGAGCCTGTTCGGGGCCGGCCTCGGGAGCCTGTTCGGTTTCGTCTCCGGCGGCTTCACCGGCACCGGCGGCAAGTACGAGCCTGCCGGCGTGGTGCATCGCGGCGAGTACGTGTTCAGTAAGGCCGCAGTCGAGCGCCTCGGCGTCGGCCGGCTGGAGTCCCTGCACCGTGCGGCCAAGCGCGGCAGCTACGCCGAGGGCGGGCCGGTTGCGGCCTCTCCCGCGGCGGCTCAGCCGAACATCAAGATCGTGAACTCGATCGACCCTACCGACATCGTCAACTCGGCTCTCGCGACCGAGGCCGGGCAGCGCGTCATCCTGAACTTCTTCTCGCAGAACCAGCAGCGCGTCAGTGCCGCGTTGAGAGTCTGACCATGGAGCGACTCCGCCGGCAACTCGTCGAGGCGCTCGAGGCGCACCTCCGCACCAGCCGCCCGGTCGCGGTGCCGGAGGCCGGGCGGCTGCTCTGGCGGGCCTTCCACGAGCTCGACGCGACCCGCGGCTACGGGCAGAGCGGCCCGCAGCCGATCACCTCCGCAGAGATCGAGGCGTGGTGCCGGCTAACCCGGACGCCCCTCGAGCCGCACCACGTCGGGATCCTCCGGGCGATGGACGCGGCGCTCGTCAAGCACGTCGTCGAGGAGGCGCGCAAGGCGATCATGTGATAGCTCTGCCCACGACCTTAGGGGAGGGGCAATTGTCCGGAGGCATTTTTCTAGCTGAAGGCATGACATTCGGCATCAGCGATATGGCATTTGGGTTCGACTCTGCCGGCGAGCCCTCAATGCGAATAAAACTCACGCTCTCGTATGACGCCTGTATCGCTTGGGCCAAGATTGCGTTGACGCATCGCGAGGGCGCTCTCCGATCCTTAGAGGAGAGACGGGCTGCGTGGTCGAATGAATCGCGGGATGATGAAAGTAATGAACAAAGGGGGAGATCACTGGTAGCTGAGTTTCAGAGCTCCATTCAAGCGGTCGTGGCGGCTGCAACATGCATTGACGCCCTGTATGACCATATAACAAGGATGAATCTAATCCAACCTGAAACTCGTAGAGCATGGATTAGGAAAAGGCGTCCCAGATACGTTCAAGTTTCCGAGACCCTTAGGGTCGCATTTAACATTAAACCAAGTATATTTAATGCATTCAAGGAAAACCTAAAAGCAATTTATGTACTTATAGACTATTCTGTACACCCTTCAAGCAAGCCGGAGCCCCCCTATCCGCATCCCGAAATAGACATTTTGACAAGCTGGAGTCTTGCGGCCTTCCGAGGGGATGTCGCTGATATGTTCGTGTGTTCAGCACTTGGACTATTATGGGAGACAAGTCAACGTTCAAAGCATAAATCAGCAGAGCTTTCTGATTTCATGTCTGGATTTAAAGCCAGAGTTCAGGAAATTCTCCCCACTGGGCCTTTGCTCCCACAATCGCCACAGGTCCGATTCACCCTCCCGCCCCGCGGCTAAAGTAACTCCGCCATGTGGATCTCCATGTCGAGCCAGTCGTTCCACGCCGCCATTAGATCTCGCCGCTGCGGAAGCCACTCGGCGGCGTTGTAGGCTCCCCGAATCTCATCGCGGTCCCAGTGCGCCAGCTGCCACTCGATCGCGTCGGGCGGCCAGCGGGGCGCCTGCTCGTTCGCCCATGTGCTAAACGACCGCCGGAAGCCATGAACCGTCGCGCGCGAGTGCCAGCCGAGGCGGTAGAGCGCGAAGATCATCGTGTTCTGCGACATGGGTTCCCCACCGTCGCCCGGGAACATCCACCGCGACCCGTTGCCGAGTTCCTTCGCCCGCCGGAGGATCGCCTTCAGCTGCGGCGTGAGCGGCACGAGATGGTCTATCCCCTCGACCTTCATCCTCTCGCCGGGGATCCGCCATAGACCACGGTCGATCTCCGACCACTCGCCGAAGCGCAGTTCCGAGGTGCGGACCGCCGTCCTGATAGTCGCCTCGAGTGCAAGCCGCGTCATCTCCTCGCCGTCGTACCGCCGCAGCCGCACCAGGAAGGCGCCCATGTCCTTCGGCGCGATCATCGCGTGGTGCTTGACGCGCGGCCGTGGTGCGAGCGCGCCGCGAAGGTCGCCGGCCGGGTTCGTCGTCACCCAGCCGTGTGCGATGGCGAAGCGGTAGATCGACGCGATTGCCTGCACTGTTCTGCGGCTGATGTCCTTCGCCCCGCGCGCCTCGACCTTGCGGACGGCCGCGAGCACGTCGGGCGGCGTTATGTCGTCGAGCCGCAGGCCGCCAAGGTCGGGCAGCACGTTCTTCCGCAAGCGGGCCTCGACCCGGGCGCGGTGCGACTCCTTCCATCCCGCGCCCGTCACCGCGAGCCACGCCTCGGCGGCCTGCCGGAGCGTCTTGCACGGCGGGCGGCCCGCAGCGGGATCGTCCGGCCTCCCTGGGCGGCGGCCCTCCTCGAGCTCAAGCTTCGCCTTCTCGCGCGCGGCCCGGGCGGCCGTGAGACTCACCTCGGGGTAAGGGCCGAGGCTGAGCGTCTGCGGCTTGCCCTCCCAGCGGTAGGCCAGTTCCCAGCGGCGCCGGTCATCCTTCGGGCTCACCACCAGGCGAAGGCCGCCGCCGTCCGACCGCTTCTCCGGTCGGCCCGTGGTGTTCGGCAGGCGGCATTGGTGGTCGGTCAGCGGCATGACTCGGGGCTCGGAAAGTGTGGTGCGAGGGATTTTTCCGCCGCAATTCGCACCACACCTCGCACCACATGGGAAGATTGATCCTATCGCATTTTCTCGCCGCTCCGGAGGCAGGAAATAGATTATATCGCATTTTCGGGGGCTTAGGGTCGCGAGGAAATCGCGTAAAATCGATGATCGCGTAGGATCAATCTGGAAAATGGGAAATGGTAGCGGAGGAGGGACTTGAACCCCCGACACGCGGATTATGATTCCGCTGCTCTAACCAGCTGAGCTACTCCGCCGACGCGCGGGTGTTTACGGGAGGGCCGGCGGGGCGTCAAGGGTCGTTGCGGCTCGCAGTGGTCACGCGACGCCGGGCAGGTCATCCCCGGAGCCCGGCAGCCGACGAGACCGGCATCCGACCCGGTTCCGTGCGGGCCATGAGGCAGGTCGCGGTCGCCGCGTCCGTTCGCTCCCACCCCGGCATCCCGTCGGGACAGGAAGACGAACGCGCGGAGAAGCTTCGAGAAATCCCCCGGTCGGGGGCGACGGACGCGCGCCCCAAGCCGTCGCCTCGGACGCGCGCACCGAGGCCGACGCTCGTGTCGCACAGTGCGACGGCACGGATCACCTTGTGAGTAATCCATTTGATATCAAACTGATACCTTCGATTTCGCGCGTGCAGCCCGAAGGCCTCACACCCCCTGCCGGAAGCGGTCGGCGAGGCGCTGCAGCGGGCTTCGCGTGTCCTCATCCGCGGCCGCCGGCGCGGGCTGCGGCGACGCGGGCGCGGGTTCCCGGGCGGGCTTCGGCCTCGCCGGCTTTTCCGGGCGCTGCGGCAGGTGGCGGCCGAGCTCGGCGAGGAAGCCGGCAGCGTCGTCGGCCGCAAGCTTCGGCGCGCCCGCGGCGACGCCCTTCAGCAGGGCCTCGACCCAGCCAGCCTCCTGCTTCGCGAAGTCGCCGAGCACGTAGTTCGTCACCAGCCGCTTGTCGCCCGGGTGGCCAATGCCGAGTCGCACCCGCAGGAAATCCGGGCCGATGTGGCCGGCGATCGAGCGGAGGCCGTTGTGCCCCGCATGCCCGCCGCCGCGCTTCACCCGCACCCGCTCGGGCGCGAGGTCGAGCTCGTCGTGGAAGACGACGACATCCTGCGGCCCGAGCCTGTAGAACGCCATCGCCGCCTGCACCGCGTCGCCGGAGAGGTTCATGTAGGTCCGGGGCTTCAGGAGCAGCACCTTCTCGAGCCCGAGCCGCCCCTCGGCCAGCTCGCCCTGGAACTTCGCGCGCCACGGCGCGAAGCCGTGCGCGTCGGCGATGGCATCGACCGCCATGAAGCCGACGTTGTGGCGGTTCCGGGCATGGCCGGCACCGGGGTTGCCGAGACCGACGAAGAGTTTCACCCGCACCTCCGAAACGCAGGACGCGCCGCCCGGGAGAGGGCGGCGCGTCGGGATCTAGCACGGACGAGCACGGGCGTCAGCCCGCGCCCGGCGATCACGCCTCGGCGGCGTCCTCGCCCTCGTTCTCCTCCGAGCGGAGGCCGGATGGCGCCTGGATGTTCGCGATCGCGAAGTCGCGGTCGGCGATCACCGGCGACGCACCCGCGGGCAGCGTCACGTTGCTGATGTGGATCGTGTCGTTGATCTCGGTGCCGGCGAGGTCGATCACCACCTTGTCGGGGATGTTGCCCGCGGTCACGTAGAGCTCGAGGTCGTGCCGGACCTCGGTCAGCACGCCGCCGCGCTTCAGGCCGGGCGACTTCTCGCGGTTCGCGTACTCGATCGGGATATGCAGCGCGATCCGGGTGCGGTCGGTCAGGCGCAGGAAGTCGACGTGGGTCGGCAGATCCTTCACCACGTCGCGCTGCACGCCGCGGCAGACGACCTTCTGGTCGGTGCCATCGACCCTGATGGCGATGAGCTTCGACAGGAAGCGCCCCGCCTTCAGCTCCTTCAGGAGCACGTTGAACTTCACGCCGATCGCCTGCGGATCCTGGCCGCCGCCATAGATCACGCCGGGAACGTATCCCTCGCGACGCGCTTGCCGGGCGGCCCCCTTGCCGACCCCGCTGCGCGCCACGGCTTCGAGAACCGGTGTCTCTGCCATCGTGGCTTCTCCTAGACTTTCAGGTGCCGCGGACCTTCCTCCAAGGGTGCAAGGCCGCGAGGCGCGGTCCATAGACGATTTTCCCCGCGGGGGAAAGGGCCGTCGCCGGGGTTTTGCCGGCTCAGGCCGCGTGGGTGGCGTCGGCGAGGCCGCGCACGAAGGCGAGGACCGCCTCGACCGGCTCGCCGGCGCCGATCTTCTCGACGATCGCCGAGCCCACCACCGCGCCGTCGGCGACCGCCGCGATCTCCCGCGCCGCCTCGGGGGTGCGGATGCCGAAGCCGACGCAGACCGGAAGCGTCGTGCCCGCCTTGATCCGCGCCACCTCCGGCCCGACCGCGGCGGCATTCGCCGCCGCCGAGCCGGTGATGCCGGTGATCGAGACGTAGTAGACAAAGCCCGAGGTGTTCTGCAGCACCTTCGGCAGGCGCCGGTCGTCGGTGGTGGGCGTGGCGAGGCGGATGAAGTTCAGGCCCGCCGCCTGCGCCGGCAGGCAGAGCTCCTCGTCCTCCTCGGGCGGCAGGTCGACGATGATGAGCCCGTCGACCCCTGCCGCGCTCGCGTCGGCGAGGAAGCGCTCGACCCCGCGGGAATAGATCGGGTTGTAGTAGCCCATGAGGACGAGCGGCGTCTCCGGGTGCCGGTCGCGGAAGCGCCGCACCAGGGCGAGGGTGCGCTCCATGGTCTGGCCGGCGTCGAGGGCGCGCTGGCCGGCCTTCTGGATCGCCGGGCCGTCGGCCATCGGGTCGGTGAAGGGCATGCCGAGCTCGACCACGTCGACCCCGGCATCGGGCAGGCCGAGGAGCACCGCCTCGCAGGTCTCCGCGTTCGGGTCGCCCGCCATGACGAAGGTGATGAAGGCCTTCGTGCCGGTCTCGGCGAGCGCGGCGAACTTCTTCTCGATCCGTGTCATCGCGCGCGTCTCCTCCCCGGCGGCCGCGCCCTCTCTGGCGGAGAGGGCGCGGGGAATCAAGGTGTCCCTTGACCCCGGCCGGCCCGACGCCATAACGGGCGCGGTTTCCGCGGGGGAGAGGGCGATGGCATTGAAGATCGGGATCGTCGGGCTGCCGAACGTGGGCAAGTCCACGCTCTTCAATGCGCTCACCCGCACCGCGGCGGCGCAGGCGGCGAACTTCCCGTTCTGCACCATCGAGCCGAACGTCGGCGAGGTGAACGTGCCCGACCCGCGGCTCGACCGGCTGGCGGCGATCGGCAGGAGCCGGCAGGTGATCCCGGCGCGGATCACCTTCGTCGACATCGCCGGGCTGGTGCGCGGCGCCTCGAAGGGCGAGGGGCTCGGCAACCAGTTCCTCGCGAACATCCGGGAGTGCGATGCGGTCGCCCACGTGCTGCGCTGCTTCGAGGACGCCGACGTGACCCATGTGGAGGGGCGCATCGATCCGGTGGCCGACGCGGAGACGGTGGAGACCGAGCTGATGCTCGCCGATCTCGAGAGCGTCGAGAAGCGGCTCGCCGGCTTGCAGCGCAAGCTGAAGGGCGGCGACAAGGAGGCAGGCCAGCAGGCGCGGCTCCTCGAGGCGGCGAAGGCGGCGCTCGCCAACGGCCGGCCGGCGCGCAGCGTCGTGGTCGCGGACGAGGACGCGCGCGCGTGGCGGCTGCTGCAGCTCCTGACCTCGAAGCCGGTGCTCTACGTCTGCAACGTCGAGGAAGGGGCGGCGGCGAGCGGGAACGCCCAGTCGGCGCGGGTCGCGGAGCTGGCGGCTGCGGAAGGGGCGGGCTGCGTGGTGATCTCGGCGGCGATCGAGGAGGAGCTCGCCCAGCTCGAGGACGCGGAGCGGGCGGAGTATCTCGAGGCGATGGGGCTGCACGAGGCGGGGCTCGACCGGCTGATCCACGAGGGCTACCGGCTCCTCGGGCTCTCGACCTACTTCACCGTCGGGCCGAAGGAGGCGCGGGCCTGGACGATCCCGGCAGGGGCGAGCGCACCGCAGGCGGCAGGCGTCATCCACGGGGATTTCGAGCGGGGGTTCATCCGGGCGGAGACGATCGGCTTCGACGACTACGTGGGCCTCGGCGGCGAGCAGGGGGCGAAGGAGGCCGGGAAGATGCGCTCGGAGGGCAAGGCCTATCGGGTGCAGGACGGGGACGTGCTGCACTTCCTGTTCAACGCGTGATTCACGCGCGTGGGATCACGCGTTGCAG
>Ga0075163_10014002_pt1 | contig 10372 bp, 8 predicted proteins | sample JI1023141ADNA_FD_71478 | JGI IMG/M metagenome (GOLD analysis project Ga0075163, IMG submission 71478) | Wastewater effluent complex algal communities from Wisconsin, to seasonally profile nutrient transformation and Carbon sequestration -... | ecosystem: Engineered > WWTP > Effluent > Algae... | reverse complement strand
CGGTGTCAGGGGCATTGCGCTCGACCGCAGTCTCCAACTCCGCCCAACGCACCGCTATGACTCGCATAACCAACTAACCCCGTTCTGTAAGAGATAGCACATATTTTTAGACTCATTTGAGTCAGATGAAGAACCAATCCGCCGACGATGACTAAGCAGCGCCAAGGTCCGAATGTGATCTTAAAGGCTATGTGAACTGAGCCGCCATTTGCAAGGGCTACAGCCGCTTAGCAAGCAGGCGGTCTACGGAAAAATTGGCAGCCGATGGTGGTCGGGCTAAAACCCGCGCATTATGCCTCTTTCGTCGAGCCATAGACAGGCCCTCCTCGATTTGCTCGGAGAACAAGGAGAGGTCCGCTTCGACGAGCCACTGGCTCGACACACCACGCTGCGAGTTGGTGGGCCGGTGGATGCCTGGATTGCACCCATCACGGTTGCCGCTGTGGTGAAAGTGCGCCGATTCTGCTCCAATGCCGGTCTCCCGTGCCGAGCTCTGGGCTCGGGATCAAACCTACTGGTCCTCGATGGAGGCGTTCGTGGCGTGCTGCTTGCGTCGGAAAAGCTCCGTGGCCTGTCGTTTTCGGAACCGAACGCTGACGATCCACGAACCGAGGTCAACGTCGAAGCAGGCGTCAGCACCGGCAAGCTGCTCAGTGAAGCGACCCGGCGCGGGCTCGGTGGCCTCGAATTTCTCGGTGGTGTGCCTGGCTCGATCGGCGGCGGCTTAATGATGAATGCGGGCACCTACTTGGGCGAATTCAAAGACGTTACGGTGGAAGTCTGTAGCGTGAGCAGCAGCGGCGAGCTGGTTCGTCGCTCGCACGCAGAGTGCGGCTTTGTGTATCGCGGCTCAGCACTGCCTCCATCTGAAATGGTGGTTGCGGCACGACTGCTGCTTCCTCCCCGAGATCGGGATGCGATCGCGTCCGACGTAGCTGCACTGCGCAAACGTCGACGAGAACGGGAGCCACATGGCGTCTCGTGTGCTGGCAGTTTCTTTAAAAACCCCGCCGGAGACTTCGCGGGTCGATTGATCGAGGCCTGCGGGCTCAAGGGCACGCGCATCGGTGATGCCGAGATTGCAACTGCCCACGCCAACTGGCTGGTCAACGTCGGTACCGCCCGAGCCACCGATTTTGTGGCTCTGATTGATCTCGCCAAGCAGCGAGTTGCGGAGCAGTTTGGTATCGCCCTCGAGCTGGAAGTGAAAATCATCGGAGAGCCGCAATGAAGAAGCGGGTTGGAGTGATCATGGGTGGGCCATCCGCCGAACGCGAGGTGGCGCTGGCATCGGGACGACGAGTCGCGGAAGCGCTCAGCGAACGGGGTTATCCGGTCATTGCGATCGACTGGACGGGGACCGATCACAACCTGTGGTCGGATCTGCGCCGCGATCGTGTCGAAGTCGCGTTTGTTGCGCTCCACGGAACCCTCGGAGAGGACGGCTGCATCCAGGGCTTGCTCGAGTGCGCGGGGATTCCGTATACCGGATCGGGCGTACTGGCATCAGCGCTGGCGATGGATAAGGTGGCATCGCGACGGGTATTCGACGAAGCCAGCATTGAAACACCACGCTGGACCGTCTACGAGGGGCCTGCCGATGTGCAGCGGATCGGTTTGCCGCTGGTGGTGAAGCCCTCACGAGAAGGCTCATCGGTGGGAATCTCGATTGTTCGCCATGAATCGCAGCTTGAGTCCGCACTGCAGCTAGCCAGCAGGCTTCACGGCGTAGTGCTGCTCGAGGAGTTTGTAGCGGGACGGGAAATCGAGGTCGCAGTACTCGATGGAGTCGTTCTCGGTGACGTTGAAGTTCGCCCGGCTGGAGAATTTTACGACTACGCGGCGAAGTATCAGCGCACCGACACCCAGTACTTGGTGCCTGCACCTCTGAGCGCTGCGGAACGGCAGCTCTGTCAGGATCTGGCTCGTCGGGCCCATGCCGCCTTGGGCTGTGCCGGAGTGACACGTACCGATCTGCTGCTGGCACAAAATGGACGAGCGGTCTGTTTGGAGGTCGACACACTTCCAGGGCTGACCGATCGCAGCTTGGTGCCAAAAATCGCCGAGCAGTCGGGCCTCGACTTCGCCACACTGTGCGAGAGAATTCTGGCCACGGCGGCTCTCAAGGCCTAATCCACGCTCTGTCGTCGAAACCCTATCGCTAGTTGACAGAGAATCGCGATACCCTTTGGGCACGGCTCACGGAAGGCGCGCATGATTCGGATCCTGGAGCTACTAACCGACGGCGGACGGATGGTTATTCGCGAACTGGCTGACGACGCCGCTCGCGCCGCTCTGCTATCGCCTTCCACAGGTGTCGTGCGCTGGGTCGATATCTCGAAGCAGACGCCCGAGGAACTCGACTTGATCGCACAGAGCTTCCGCTTCCATCCACTGGCGCTCGAGGACTGTCTGCACTTCGATCAGCGACCCAAGCTCGAAGAGTACGCCGGAACAAGCCCGTACCTGTTCGTCGTCACCCACAACTTTACGATCCTGCCGACCACGAAGAGCATCCTTTCCGAGGAAAACTCTCTGCACGTGCCGCGCCTACTGTGGGCCGAAAGTCGCTCGCAGATGGTGGCGCTGACGATGCTGGAGACGCACGCTTTTCTCGGACAGAGCTACCTTGTCACCGTTCACGATCAGCACAGCCCGGCGCTTGAGCACACCTGGAACCGGGTCAAGCACGACCCACAGCTTCTCGGACGCGGCGCGGACTTTGTGTATTACCTGCTAGCCGATGGGTTGTGTGATTCAAACTTCCCGGTGCTAGAGCAGCTTGGCGACATCCTCGATGACATGGAGGAGTCGCTGTTTGACAACCCAAGTCGCGCCGACCTGCACCGTATTTACTCGATGCGCAAGACGCTGGTGTCGATGCGCCGGGTGCTGTCCCCGCAACGCGATGTCATGGGGAACTTGGCCCGTCACGGCGGCAGTGCCTGCGTCAGCGAAAAAACCGCACCCTACTTCCGAGACATCTACGACCACTTGACGCGCATCTACGAGAGCATCGAGGCGGGACGCGATCTCCTCGGAAACTGCGTCGACGCGTATATGTCAGCAGTCGGCCAGCGTACAAACGAAATCATGAAGCAGCTTACGATCGTGTCCGCCGTATTGCTGCCGGTCACGTTCTTGTCTGGCTTGTTCGGAATGAACTTCGAGATGATGCCGTTCCGATCCCCGATCGCCTTTGGACTGGCGCTGCTGCTCATGTTCGGAGTCATCCCCGGCGTGATGTTTCTGTGGTTCCGACGCAAAGGCTGGCTCGCAAGCGACAACCCTGACGACGTTTCACCCCGCGAAAGTGGACGGCACCACATCAAGCAGTGACTCCACGGTGGCCTCCTCGATCGCCGGACCGGGTTGGCCGTAGGTCGATGCGAGCTCAGCAGCGAACAGCGACATGACTTCTTGAGTTGTCAGCGTCAAGGGAGCCCCTTCTTCGACCAGGCTCGTGACCCGCGCACCACTCAGTCCGCAAGGAACAAAGAGCCGCTGCCGAAAAACCTCTGTCGAGGCTGTCGAGACATTCAAGGACAAACCGTGGATCGCAACCTGATGCTCGACATGCACGCCGACCGCGCCAAGCTTGCGATCGGCAACCCACACCCCAACTGGCTCCCGACGATAATCCGCGGTCACCCCAAGCCGCGCCGCCACGGACACCGCCGCACCGGTCAACCAGTCAACGTGACCAACGACTCCGCCCCGCAGCCGCACCACCGGGTAGACCACAAGCTGACCCGGCCCGTGATAGGTTGCCTGACCCCCACGCCGAACCGCCACCGTCTCAATTCCACGCGACGTTAGCTGCGACTCAGACACCAAAAGATCGGTCGCAACGGCCCGATGTCCAAGCGTGATCACCGGATCGTGCTCGACGAGCAGTAGTGTTTCTTGGCCACCACCGAGGACTTGGGCGCGAAGTCGCTCTTGAAGGGCCAGTACCGGCTGATACCGAGCACGACCCAGCCAGACCACCCGCATCACATTCGCCGCGGATCCGTCCCAGGCTGCGCGTATACGGTGCTCCAGATGCTCGACTCTTGCGCGGGTGGCGATTGATCGGCGAAACGAACCGACTCGGCAACCCACTCGCGGACCTGATCATCGATCGCCACGATCTCGGACTCAGGCAGCACCTTCAGCAGACGAGCCCGCGACAGCTCAATGGAGTCGCGCTTCTTCCAGCGCTCGATCTCTTCCTTGGTGCGGTAGTTGCCCGGATCGGACATCGAATGGCCGCGATAGCGATAGGTCTCGATCTCCAAGAGCGACGGAACAAACTCGTTCCGAGCCCGCTCGACCGCTGCGCTGATCCGATCGCGTACTTCCAAAATGTCATCGGAGACAAAGCGATCACGCTGCATCGCAAAACCCGAGGCTCGCAGCGTAATGTCCGGATGGGCCAGCGTTCGCTCCAGCGGCGTCCCCATCGAGTACTGGTTGTTTTCGACGATAAAGACGATGGGCAGCTTCCACAGACCAGCCAGTGAGAGGCCCTCGAAGAAGGCTCCCTGATTGACCGCACCATCGCCAAGGAAGCACAGCGTGACCTCGGGAAGGTTCTGGTACTTGCTACCAAACGCAACCCCAGCAGCCAGGGGCGCTTGTGCACCAACGATGCCGTAGCCTCCCAGGAAGCGATGGGCAGCGCTAAACATGTGCATCGAGCCACCGAGCCCACGCACGCAACCGGTGTCCTTGGCCGCAAGCTCGGCAAGCACCGCTTTCCCCGATTCCAGCGAGCTGCCCGCTTTGGCCATAAAGTGACCATGCTCACGGTACGACGTGACCATGTAATCGGTCGGTCGCAGCGCCAGCGCAGCCCCAACACAAATCGACTCTTGGCCGATCACCAAGTGAAGAAAGCCACCGATCTTGCCTTGACCATACGCCTTGGCAGCGGCCTCCTCGATGCGACGGATGAACAGCATCTGGCGATAGGCATCGCGCAGCACCGGTACATCAGCATCAGCGAGCGGCTTAACGAGGGCGGGATGCACGGCTTCCTGAGACGGAGCCGAAGTAGTGACTGTCTCCATGTTCGAGCACTATATTCGATGCTGGCGCGACCCTGGAAGCGATTACTTCTTGCAGCAGAGCACGCCGTTTGTGTTTGCCTGGTTAGAAGTCGTGGTCGTAAGCGGCTGGTAGGGCGAGCTGATGCTCAGGTTGTTGCCATTGAAGTCGAACATGGCACGGCCAAAGCCATTGCAAGTCGGCGCGCTTCCAACAGAAAAGACCATCTTTCCACAGCCAGCCCAGGCCGCCGTCTGTCCGCCAGTCCCATTGGACGCACCACATAAACCGCTTCCGCCTTGAGAATGAACGGCCACGTTGGCGAGGAAGAACCCGCCGAGGTTGTTGCAGTTGTTCTGGTTGATGGTGTCGGCAGCCGCACAGAGGTCAAAGCCCGACGCGCACAGCCTGGCCGCGTTCTTGGTATTGTCACCTGAGGACTGATAGGTGCCGGGACACGCCCAGGCCGGCTTGCCCGTGCCACTGCTGACATCCGACCCTGCACCATCGCTACAGCCGCTCGCCGTTGTGGTCATGTCCACGATGCCACCGCCATCGCCTCCGGTCTGAAAGCCGCCGGTTCCTGGCTTGCACAGACCATCGATACAAGAATAACCATCGGGACAGAAATGACTGGAGTCACAGATCAGTGACGCGGCAGTCAGATCAGGATTAAAACAGCCAAATAACATAGCGATGGGAAAGAAGAGAATTTTACGCATAGTCAGTACTCCCGAAAAGGTTATTAAGGCTAAAAGCTGCCAACCACGGCAAGGCCATTCCCCGTCGGTAGAATCCGTGCGGTCGGTGTTGCAGGCGGTGCAGCAGCGGCTGGTTGTTTGCCTCGCAAATAGATCCAATAACCAGTCCATGCCGCGCCACCAGCCAATGCGATGCCGCCAAGAACATCAAACGCTATTGCTGTATTATTAAGGGTTTTACCCTTGTCATATAGCGAAGAGATATCCCCCGCCCAATAGCGATTGGAAGCCGAGGCCACTTCTTTTTGAATCGACAAAGCCGACGCGCCGGTGCCGATCCCGATCGCCAAGAACGCCACTCCAGCGCCAAGGGTCACGATCGCCGGAATCGGCGGCAGCTTCGGATACCCCTTCAGCCAGCCCGGTCCGCCATCTAGTGGCAGTGGGGAGGTTGAGGGACTAGCGGTCGGGTCAGCCTGTTTCAGCTCGGCGAGGTGTTTCCTTACCTCCTCAGCATCGGCAGGATTCGTCGCCAGATATTTTTCGTAGTACCGCAGCGCGTCGTCTCGTTGACCCTGTTTTTCGGCAGCCCGCGCCAGGTTGTACAGCAGCGGCGTCAGCTTCGACAGCGCGTACGCAGCCTCGAACTCGGCCCGCGCCGCAGTGTAGTTACCGTCTTGGAAGAAGCGCGCCCCAGAGTCGAAGTGTTGCTTGGCGGCGGCCATCTCGTCAGCGCTCGGTTGACCAGGCGTCGCCTGCACCGCAGGTGGTGTCGAAGGATCGGCACCTTCGGCCATCACCGACGGCGAGACAAGAACTGCCAGGGTCAAGACACACCGGCGGAAAAGACGAGTGCTGATCGGTAGCCTAAATGGTCCCATAGCGGGAAGGTCGCGATTTGCCACGTTGCGAATATAACACGTCAAGCCGGCAAGATGCCTGCCTGCTTCTGGCGCGAACCCGACGGGTAGTTGCTTGGCACACCGTCTGCTTCCGTCCCTGCGCTGAGTAGCCCACGCTCTGGGCTCTCGTCTGAGCCAACCCCATACCAAGCGTCGTCGCGTGCGCCGCTGCACTGCGCCCCGTGCGCCGCTGCACAACCAGCGTGTAAGGGTGCGCAACTGCACGCTCCAAAGCCTGAGCGGTAGGTAGGGAAGTTGGCTCGGAACTGACACCAGCCAAAGGATGCGCTCATGGATATCCAGACAAGCACGAACGAAACCCTCGATGCCGATGTGATCATCGTCGGAGGTGGCGTCACCGGCTGCGCAATGGCCACAGCCCTGGCCAATGGCAAACGTCGAATCCTGGTATTGGAAGCCCGAACTGGCCACAAGCCTCGCTTTGCCGGTGAGCTGCTTCATCCAACCGGAACCCAGGTGCTCGACGACTTGGGGTTTCTGCCAACGCTTCGCCATCATGGCGGCGTCGATGTCGATGGCTTTGCGGTCGTCAAGGCTCTCAACATTCCGGTAACACGACTGCCCTATGCTGAAATCCGCCACCAGCGTCCGACGGGCTTTGCCATGGAGCACCGCGATCTAGTGACCGGCATGCGTGAGTGGGCAGAGCAAAGACCCGGCGTCACCTTCCGCTTCAACGAAAAAGTCGAAGAAGTCCTGCGCACCCAGCACGGTCGCGTGATCGGCGTACGAACGGCGGCGAAGACCCTACGCGCAAACCTTGTGCTCGGCTGCGATGGTCGTCACTCAAAGATCCGGCCTCTACTCGGTCTCAATGAGGAAGCGCGCCTGCTTTCGTTCTCGGTGGCGATGCGACTTCCCGACGGAGCCAAGCACCTGCCCTGCCCCACCTATGGACATATCTTCCTCGGGGCCTGGGGTCCGATGCTGATCTATCCGATCGGTGGACCTGGTGGCAGCCGTGATGCCCGAGGCTGTTTCGACGTCACCCGCGAGCTGTCCGGTGGACCGAAGGGTGCCAGCGAGCTTCTCCGCCGAGAATATGCTCCGCATCTGCCCGCGCCACTGGCCAAAGCGCTCCTTGAGTCACTCGATCGCGAGCCGCCACAAATTGCCGCCAACGAAGCCATTCGAACCGACCACGCCGTGCTTCCCGGTGCTGCGATCGTTGGGGACGCCGGAGGATGCGCGCATCCGCTCACCGCAGCCGGGATGACCGTCTGTTTCACTGATGCCCAGCGACTTGGTCGACTGCTCGCAAAGGCTGGAGACTTTTCAGACGAGAAGCAGGTCGACGCGGCACTCCGTCGCTACGAGATCGAACGTTATCGATTCGTGAGAGTGCGCGAGATCCTCGCCGATGCCCTGTATGAAGTATTCCGGGGCGTCGAGCCGGGTACACGGGCGATCCGCGAAGGCATCTTCCGCTACTGGGAAGGAAGCAAGACGGCGAGGGCTCGTTCGATGGCCTTGCTATCGGGTGCGAGTTCTAGTCCGGCGTTGTTCTTGCGGGAATACCTGACCGTGGCCGGAAACTCCACGAGCGCGGTCCTGGCCGGTGAAACCGGTCCGATCCGAGGGGAGATCGCGACGATCCAACAACGCTTCGACTCGCTCGTCGGACTCGGCCAAAAGAGCGTCGAAAAGGCGCGCATGGTGTTCCGTGACGTTCGTCAGGAACTCCTCCGCGCCAGCGCGTAAACGCTCGTCGGTTAGTATTTGTGGAGTATCAGCCCGCTCGGTCCGACGACGAAGATGTCATCGGGCCCGGCGCAGCCAATGCTGGTGAACGGTTGGTTGGTAAGCGAAGTTTCTGACAGCCACTCGGTGCCGCTGCGCCGCATGATGACGCCCTGCGTGCCGACACCCCACAGCTCCCCAGTCTTTTGAACGGTACACGCAGCGACGCCACTTGCTCCACTCTGGGTCAGCGGTCGGGCTGAGCTGGCCGTCCATCGTCCCGATGAACGCTTCAGCACCGTGCCTTTGTTACCAAGCGCGGTCAGTCCCTCTTCGAGTGTCCCGACGAGGGAAACGATGGTCTCGGTGGTCAGACCCGAGGCTTCCTGGGTCCAACCGGCTTTGTCTCGACGCAGCACAATCCCCTTCGCTCCTGCAACGTACACGACGCGACTGTCGCTGCTGCCGACACCCCACGCCGCAAACAAGTCGTCGGTGATGGGTGGCCCGATCGGCCCCATCTCGATGTTCCAGTTGCCTTGGGTTTTGCTGTAGATACGACCGCCGCGTCCGACGACAAACACCGCATCCGAACCAACCCAAACTCCGGTTAGCTCGGCAACACCAAGGACACCGCCCTCGACCACCCACACCGAGCCGGCTTGATGCAAGATGGTGCCTTCGGTTCCAACCGCCCAAACATCAGCGTCGCCACTCGTCGGAACGTACCCGCTGACCGCATTGAGCGTGGTCATCGACTGGTTGGGGATGATCTTCCAGGTCCCCTGCGCACCCACGCCGACGTGCTTGATGATAAGACCGTCGCTGCCGACTGCGTACGCTTCGGAGGTACTGGCCGCCCAGACCGAGGCCAACGACGCTTGGGTAACCCGGCTGGATACTTGGCTCCAGGTATCGCGTTCACGACGGAGGATCGTTCCCAGGTTGCCAACCGCGTACACGGTATTGGTGCCCGTGCCACGATCGGTTCCCCACAGTGCGGACAGGAGTTCCGTGGTAAGCCCCGCCGCTTCGACCTGCCAGGCACCGGCCTTACGTCGGAGCAGAGTGCCCTTGGCACCAACGGCGTAGATCTCATCGCCAGCGCCCCACAGCGCCGTCAGGTTGGCGGTGGTCGGAGGCCGCTCAAAGCTCCAGTTGCCGCCGGTCTTTCGCATGATCAGGCCACCATCGCCCGCCGCGTACACATCACCGGCCAGTGCCCCGCTGCCCACCCAGACCGCGTTAAGCTGCTGAGCCGCCATGGCGTTCGCTTCAATCAGCCACTTGCCGTCGCTGCCACGGTGGAGAATGCGACCATTGGCACCCACCGCATACACGTCGGGAGAGGTGGGCCCCGACGTGCCCGACACCGCGAACAGAGAGTCGGTGGTAACGCCCATCGCCTCGGCAGTGAAGTTGAGTCTGCTACCCACCTTCGCAACGCGATAGACCCGGCCTGTGGTGCCGACCGCGAAAAAGTCTCCCGCCATCGGACTGGCCCAGATGCTGGTGAGCTGGCCATCACCGGTACCAATCAGTGGGCTCTGATCACTCCACTGACCGCTCGCATACAGCAGACTCAGGTCGTACATGCCGACAGCGACTGCTTGCGGCGCGCTGCCTTCCATGTAGCCCGTCATTCCGAGAATCGTACGGCTGCTACTACCGGGGCTGCGCTGCACCTTCCAGCCAGTCGAGCGACCGGTGACCAGGGTTCCTGCCTCGCCGCCCATAAACAGATCGTCTTGATCGGCGCTCTTGCCCGCCGAACCCCAAAGAGCCCGGAGGTTGTTCCCCTGCGGAATCGGGCTTTCCCAACGCCAGTTGACCACACCAGGGCCACCACCGTCGCCGCCACCGGTGGACATGTCGCCGCTGCCACCGTCTGGACCGATCGAGCCATCCGGCGCAACCTCGTTGACCGGTACCTCCCAGCAGCCCGATCCCCCGACAATGGCTGCGAAAAGTAGCGCTCGGTACGACGCGGTGCGTAAAGACTTCCGTCGCTGAAGTTGGTTCATTGCTGTGGTAATT
>Ga0075163_10014001_pt1 | contig 10373 bp, 5 predicted proteins | sample JI1023141ADNA_FD_71478 | JGI IMG/M metagenome (GOLD analysis project Ga0075163, IMG submission 71478) | Wastewater effluent complex algal communities from Wisconsin, to seasonally profile nutrient transformation and Carbon sequestration -... | ecosystem: Engineered > WWTP > Effluent > Algae... | reverse complement strand
TGAGAACGAGGGCTCGTTCGTTCACCTGCGCCGCGTCGAGCCCCGAGAGCGCGAGAACCTCTCGCTCCGGGAGTGCGCTCGCTTCGTCGTCCGAGGGGAGACCGAGGACGCGGGTCGAGAAGTCCGCGCTCGGCCTCCTCACGAAACGGAGGAGCTCCTCGAGCCGAATCGTCGTCGAAGGCGCATCGGCGGCCCCGATGACGAAGCTCGCATCCACCACGGACTTCGGTCCGACGGACGCCTTCGCGCGCGCGAGCGCACGAGGGTCACGACCGAGGAGACCGCGCGCCGCCGCATCCGGCAGGAAATGAGCCGGATCGAAGCCCTGGAGGGGATGCTCGACGAAGACGAGCGAACGCACCGCCCCTCCGTCGGCCCGCACCACCGAACGCTCCACGACCTCGAGCGTACGGCCGACGACCGCGGAGACCGCACGCTCCGAATGAGTCGCAGGATCGCGGCCGACGTGGAAGAGGTGGAGCTCGTCGCGTGCGGAGAGGATCGACTCGAGGAACGCCTGGCGATCGTCGTCGCGCGGCGAGCGATCTCCGCGCTCGGGGGCATGCGCGATCAGGTCGAAGCGCGGAGCGTCGACGTTCCGCGGAAAGCTCCCGTCGTCCAGACCGAGGAGGCAGAGCACCCGGAACGGGATCGCCCGCATCGGCACCTGCCGACAGAAGGTGATCCCTCCCCCGAGGAACCCGCCCGCCCCGTCTGAGTCGAGTTCGGCCTCGATCATCCGGAGGAAGCTCGGTCGGGAGATCGACCCCGAGAAGTCGCTCACGGCCGCGCGGTCGCCGATGACGCCGAGCGCGCGGCGCAGGATGGAGACCTCTTCGTCGTGACGACGGCCGGTGTCGAGGAGCGTCTCGAGCACACGATTCGCGAAGCCGACGTGGCCGGCGACCGACGCGTCCGCGAGTCGAGCCTCTCGCAGGGCCCGGAAGGAGTCGAAGAACCGGAACAGCCCCGAGAGCGCGGAGAATCCGCTCGAACCACGCATTCCGGAAGGGACGACGCCGCAGAATCCGTCGGCGTCGCTCGGCAACGCGAATCCCAGCGCGAGCCGATCGAGCGCGTGCTCGAACGTGAATTCGACGTCGCCCGGCTGTCCCTCCGTCGTACGGTCGTCCGCGTCGAGTCCCCATCGCGCACCGGCGTCGCGGAGCAGCGCGACCGCCTGTTCGACGTCGTCGTGCTCGAGATCGAATCGGAGACGGATCGGCGTCCTGTCGAGGAGGTCCGCGACGACCGGCAGTGAGGCGCGTACGTCGAGCGCCTCCAGGATCGCGAAGAAGGCGTCGACGAAGCCGAGCGTCTGTCTCGGTCCACGATCGGCGACGTGGTACGGGATCTTCGTCCGTGCGTCCCGGTCGCGGTCGAACACTGCGTGGATGAGGGGTGCGTAGCGCTCGACGTCGGTCGCGAGGACCGCGAAGTCGCTCGGCTTCAGCGTCCGGTCGCGCTCGAGGCGGTCGACGATCAGCTCGTGCAACACCTCCAATTCGCGCTGCGGCGAGTGGCATGCGTGCACGACGAAGGTCCGGTCGTCGGGAGAGACGACGACCGGCGGCTCCTTGCCTGGACCGTTCCCGCGCTGGGTGAGGGTGCAGAGGTCGTGCTTGAGCGTCGCGAGCACCGTCGCCTTCGAATCACCGAGTTCGCCGATCTCGCCGAGGTAGTCGGCGACGTGTCCCTCGGCTTCCTCGAGCAGATACTGGAATTCCGCGGCGAGCTTGCCGAACCCGCGGACGATCGACCCGACCTCGCCGCGGGCCGTCTCGTCGTGTCCGAGATCGGTGAGCCAGGTCTCGCCGGGCGTGAGCACGAAGAGGTGGACGTCGGAGACGGTGGCGACCGCGCGAAGGAGATCGAGGTAGAGGGGAGCGAGCGTACCGACGCCGAAGAGGAACGTCTTCCTCGGGATGCCGGAGGTGAGGAGCGGCGTCGCGCGATCGAGGCGAGCGATCGCGTCCGCGATCCTGCGACCTTCGTGGTCCGGCGAATCGCGGAGGATCGCGCGGAGCAACGCGGCCTCGGCCCGGGCGATCGGTTCGTCGGCGACGATGCCTTCGCCCCAGGCCCGGACGAGCTTCGGCCGGTGGACGAAGTACCGGTCGAAGACCTCCGCGAGCCGCTCGACGAGTTGCATGCGTCGTTCGAGATCCGCGCCCTCGAGGTAGCGGGCGAACGCGGCTCCGTCGGGCGTCGCGAGGACCGCGTCGAGGTGATTCGCGATCCGGAACACGAGCGTCGACGGATCGAGTCGGACGGCGTCGTCGTCACGCAGGACCGCGTCGCAGACGAGCTCGACGAATCCGCGGACGCGGGTCACGCGAACACCGGCGAACACGCCGCGCGACGTCGCGCAGTACTGCGCGAGCCAGCGTTCCATCCCGCGTCCCTGCACGGCGATCACCGGGACGTCGAAGGGATCGGACGTCGGCATGAACGCGAGCTCGAGCCAGCGCTCGGCGAGTCGCTCCATCTCGTGGCTTCGATGGACGTACAGAGTCACGGGCTCGGGACGCTATCACCTCCGGAGGAGGCTCGGCTCGCGAGTTCGGTGCACGTCGTCTATGGTGACCGCATGTCAGCAGCGAATCCCCTTCGCCGCGCGACGCCGTACCTCGCGCCTCTCCTCTTCGTCATGGTCGGTTCCGCGTGCGGGGGCGGTGGCTCGTCGACGACCGACGCGGGCCCGCAGGACGCCGGTTCCAGAGGGCCTCATTTCGTGGGCGTCGATCTCGCGAACCGCCTCGTCCGCTTCGACGCGGACGATCTAGGCACGACGAGCTCGATCGCGATCTCCGGCCTCGAATCCGCCGAGACGATCGTGGGCATCGACGTCCGTCCCTCGAACGGCGAGCTCCTCGCGCTCGGGAGTACGAGCCGCATCTACGTCATCGATCCGTCGACCGGCATCGCGATCCAGAGAGGCGGACAGCTCGCACCCGCCCTCGTCGGCACGACGTTCGGCTTCGACGTGAATCCGGTCGCCGATCGGCTCCGGATCCAGACGAGCGCCGCGGAGAACCTCCGGCTCGATCCGGATACCGGAGCGCTCGCGGGGACCGACAGCGTCCTGACGTTCGCGGTCGGCGACACGAACGAGTCCGCGACGCCCTCGATCGCGGGCGACGCGTACATGGTCCCCGGCACCGCCGGGACGACGTCCCTCTATGCGATCGACTCGGCGCTCGACGTGCTCGTGCTCAGCCCGATGCCGAACCTGGGGGGCGTGCAGACCGTGGGCCCGCTCGACATCGACGCCACCGGCGACGTCGGATTCGACATCGTGCCGGTCGGTCTCGCGATCATCGCATACGCCGCGATGACGCCCTCCGGCGCGACGGTCTCCACGCTCTACACGATCGACCTCGCGACCGGCCGGGCGACGAGCGTCGGCACGATCGGCGGCGCTCGGCTCGTCGCGCTCTCGTACTTCCCCTGAGGTCGATCGGCGGTCCGGAACGGACACGCCTCTCTCGAACTCCTCGCGCACCCCTGCTGTATCCTCGCGCGCCGGAGGCGACGGATGCGCAAACTGCCGAGGAGCGTCGAAGACGACCACACCCGCGCGATCGCAGAAGAGCGACGTCGCGTGATCGAAGAAGAGACCGGGGTCGCCCTCCCCCATGTCGCCTCGTTCTCGTTCGAGCCCTCGGTCCTGCCGGGCAACATCGAGAGCTTCGTCGGCGTCGCCCAGGTGCCGATCGGGATCGCGGGCCCCTTGCTCGTCGACGGGGAACACGCGACCGGCGAGTTCTACGTCCCGATGGCCACGACCGAGGGCACCCTCGTCGCCAGCTACAGCCGCGGCATGCGGCTGACCCGCGAATCGGGCGGGATCCGGTGCACCGTCATCGACGATGCGATGCAGCGGGCGCCGCTCTTCGTCTTCACCGACGCACGGCGGGCGCGCGACTTCGGGCGGATGGTCGAGGCGCGATTCGAGGAGATCAAGGCGAAGGCGGAGGAGACGACCTCGGTCGGGAAGCTCCGGACGATCGAGCAGTACGCGGTGGGCAAGATGCGATGGCTCCGGTTCGACTTCACGACCGGCGACGCTGCCGGACAGAACATGGTGAGCAAGGCGACCCGCCATGCCTGTCGTGCGCTCGTGGACGAAGGGATCCCCGGCCTCGAGCACTTCACCCTGGCCGCGAACCTCGACACCGACAAGAAGCACTCGCATCTCAACAGCCTCCACACCCGCGGCAAGCGTGTGGTGGCCGAAGTGACGATGCCGCGCGGCCTCGTCGAATCGATCATGCACACCACCCCCGAGGCCCTGCACCGGCAGCGCCAACTCTCGAACCTCGGCTCGATGGTCTCGGCCTCGACGAACAACGGCTCGCATTTCGCGAACGGCATCACCGCCATGTTCATCGCATGCGGCCAGGACGTCGCGAACGTCGCCGAGTCGTCGGCCGGGTTCGTGCACAGCGAACTCACGACCGAAGGCGACTACTACTTCTCGGTCACGATCCCCTCGCTCATCGTGGCGACCTACGGCGGCGGGACCGGGCTCCCGACGCAGCGTGAATGTCTCGAGATCCTCGGCTGCTATGGCCGCGGCAAGGTCATTCGTTTCGCCGAGGTCGTCGCAGCGACCGTCCTCGCCGGGGAACTTTCGCTCGCGTCGGCGGTGGTCTCGGACCAATGGGTCTCGAGCCACGACCGCCTCGGACGAAATCGTCCCTGATCGCTCGGAGTCACGAATTCGCGCGAATGAAGGTTCCACTACAACTGCGGTCCGTGAGCGCGCTTCGTGGACTCACGAAGTCGACATCGCCGACACGTTCGGGGCTCTCTTCGAGCTCCGACGGTGTCATCCTTTCGACGGAGGAACTCATTCCATGCGCGCTCAGGCGGCCGTCACCCAGCAGTCGAATCCGTATCAAGCGGGGCTCGAACTCGGTGATGTACTCCGAGCGTCCAGTCCGGATCTCGTGTTCATCTTCGGGACGGGTCAATACGCGGAGTCGAGCGCGCTCGTGGAAGGCCTCTACGACGCCATCGACCGTCCCGACCTCGTGATCGTCGGCAACGCAGGCGATGGATTCTACGCGCCGGAAGAATTCAGCGACGTAGGCGCCTCCGCGCTCGGCCTCGCGTTCAGCGCTGGGACGATGCTCCATCTCACGTCGGCGACCGGCGTCGCGAAGGACACCGCGGGCACCGTGCGTCGCGCGTTCGAGGAGCTCGAGGCCTCGCTCGCGGGCGCGACCCCGTCGATCGTCTTCTTCCAGGCCGACGCGCGGGCCAATTCGGTCGAGCTCGAGACGATGGTCTCGAACGATCGTCGATGGCCGGTCGTCGGCGGACTCGTCTCCGACTACCACGGGCTCACGAAGGGCGTGATCTTCGCCAATCGCGCGCGCATCGTCGACGGCGTCGCGGCGCTCGCGATCGTGGGACCCGATCGATGCTCGATCGAGGTCGCCAATCGCTTCGAGTTCCTCTGCGAGCCCGCGCTCGTCGACGATGCGACGGGCACGGTCGTACGGACGATCGCCGGCGAGCGCGCGGTCGATTTCGTGGAACGCACGACGGGACAGCCGCTCCTGCTCCCGTCGAGCGCGGTCGCGGTGCTCTCGATCGTCGACGACGAGTCGAAGGACGAGCGCAGAACCCGAGGAATCGTCGCCGCCTACGACGACTCGGTCCGCGCGGTCACCCTCTACGGAAAGATCGAGTCGGGCGAGCGCATCCAAGTATGTCGGGTCGATCCGGGCCGTCTCGTCGAGGACGTCCGGGATCTCGGCAAGGCGGTCCGCGCGCGAGGCGACCAGCCGGTCGCCGGGCTCATCGTGAGTTGCAGCGGACGGAAATGGAGCCTGCGCGACCGGATCGGCGAAGAAGTCGGCGCGTTGGTCGACGGGCTCGGCCGGATCCCGCTCGCGGGATTCCCGTCGTTCGCCGAGATCCTCCCGGTCCGCGATCCGAACGCGCCGGGATCGCTCGCCGTCCACAACATGACCTACGTCTTGCTCCTGTTCGGAACATGAGTCCGCGGCTCCTCACCACCCTCGGCGATGCGCCGGAAGGATTCGATTCGGGCGCCCCGAGACGCCGCGACGTCCTCGGAGGCACCGTCGCGTTGCTCGTCCGCGACGAGCGCGAGCTCGACGCGCTCTTCGGCGACGTCCTCGATCGACTCCGCGGGGTCGTCATCGTCCCGGGTGCCGAGACGACGTTCGTCCGCCGGAATCCGTTGCTCTGGTCGATGACGGCCGATCCCGCGTCGATCGGGGCGCTGCACGCGACGTTGGTCCCGTTCCTCGACGCCATCGATACCGCGGCGACCGCGGCCGATCGGACGGCGGAGCTCGAGTTCATCTCTCTGCGTACGTCGCGAGAGCTCGAGACGACGAAGGCCGACTACGCGCGACTCACGAATCGACTCTCGGAGCAGATCCGAAGCCTCACCGAGACCCAATCGCTCTTGCAGACGAGCGAACGCGCGGTCCGGAAGTGGAGCCAGCGACTCGAGGAGCGGGTCGAGGAGCGGACGGCCGACCTCGTCGCCTCGAACGCAGCCCTGAAACTAGCCACCGACGTCGCCGAGAAAGCGAACGAAGCCAAGGGCAAGTTCCTCGCGACGATGAGCCATGAAATCCGGACGCCCCTGAGCGGTGTCCTCGGGGTGCTCGAGCTCCTCACGTCCTCCCGACTCGACGCGAACCAGGGCCACCTCGTCGAGTCCGCGCGGACGTCCGCCGGCGCCCTGCTCGAGATCGTCGACCAAATCCTCGATGCCTCGAAGCTCGACGCGGGCCGGGTCGAGCTCGAATCGGTCCCCATCGACCTGCTCTCGGTCGTCGAGACCGTCTGCGAGACTCTCTGCGCGAACGCGCTGCGGAAGGGCGTCGAACTGCACTGCCACATCGGCCACGAGGTCCCCACGACGGTGCTCGGCGACCCGCTCCGATTCAGGCAGGTCCTCTTCAACCTCTGCAGCAACGCGATCAAGTTCACGTCGACGAGCGACGCCCGCATCGGCCGTGTCTTCGTGGACGTCCGTGCGGACGCGGCTTCCGATACGACGGCGACGATTCGCGTCGAGGTGAAGGACAACGGCGTCGGGATCGACGCCGAGACCGTCTCGCGGCTCTTCGTCCCGTTCGCACAGGCCGAGCCAGGGACGTCCCGACGCTTCGGCGGAACCGGGCTCGGACTCGCGATCTGCAAGGAGCTCGTCGAGCTGATGAACGGCTCGATCACGGTGACGAGCGAGGTCGGCCGCGGCAGTGAGTTCGTCGTCGAGGTCCCGTTCGCGCTCCTCGATCCGATCGAGTTCCGGCGGGACACGCCCGCCTCGGACTTCGACGTCGTCCTCGCGGTCGAGGAGCCCGCGCTGCGATCGGTCCTCGCGGACTACGCGGCGTCGGCCGGGGCGACGGTCTCCTCCGTCGACGACATCGCGAAGCTCGAGCTCCGCCCCCGCGCCGACGGGCACATCGCGATCGTCGCCCGATTCGAGGACGCATGTTCGCTCCGGTCGCGTCTCGACGCGTTCGAGTCGAAGTTCCCGCTCGCGGCGCGGCCGGGCGTCGTCTTCATCGTCCCGCGCGACGCGCGCGAGCGAGTGCTTCCGGACGATTCGGTCGCGTTCGCCGCGCCTCCCGTCTCGAAGGGTCGCTTCGCGGACGCACTGCGCATCGCCGCCGGACTCGCGTCGGACGCGTGGGCGTCACGATCCGCCGAGATCCGTCTCGACGAGTCGCCGAGCACGGACGGCCCCGGGGCCATCGCCGACGAGACCGTCCTCGTCGTCGAGGACGACGCCACCAACCGCGAGGTCCTCTCGTACCAACTCCGGCGCCTCGGCATCGGTCACGTGACCGCGACCGACGGACACGAGGCGCTGCGCGTCTTCGGCGAGCGGCCGATCGCGCTCGTCATCACCGACTGTCACATGCCGGGCATGGACGGGATCGCGCTCACCCGAGCCCTGCGTGCGATCGAGCGCGACCGCGACGTGCGGATCCCGATCCTCGCCCTCAGCGCGAGCGCGGATCCCGAGGAGTCCGAGCGATGCCTCGCGGCGGGAATGGACGGTTGCTTCCGCAAGCCGATCGACTTTGAGTCGCTTGGACGCGCGATGCGGACCTGGCTACCTTCACAGCGCGCCATCGACGCGCGGGTCGACGCGCTCGGACTCCCGTCGGCGGCGGTCGGCGAGTTCGATCCGACCGCGCTCGCTCGCGCGGTCGGCGGCAGTTCGGAGTCGCATCCACGGATCATCCGAATGTTCCTCGAATCGGCGGGAGGTAGCTTCGGCGTCCTCGAGCGTGCGCTCGGCGAACGAAACCGCGCGGCGCTCGCCTTCGAGGCGCACAAGCTCCGGTCGTCCTCGCTGACGATCGGCGCGCTCGCGGTCGGGAAGCTCTGTGAGACGATCGAACGGAGCGCGGCCAACGAACCGGAATGGACGCGCCTCGCCGAGCTCGTGGTCGAAGCCGAGAAGGAGTTCGTCCGGGTCACGCCGACGCTCGTCGAGTGGACGGTCCGGGTCTCCGGCCCCTGAGCCGATCGTTCAGCCGAAGAAGCGGATCGTGAATCCGAGCAGCGCGCTCGCTGCGAGGACCTTGGGAAGCTCGATCTTCCACCGGAACATCGCGACGATCGCGAGCGCCGAGAGCCCGACGGCAGCGACGTCGACGCTGGAGAGCACGGGTACGAGGAGCCGGAGGGGGCCCGCGTGGCTCTCGTGGACGGTGTGGAACATCACGTGGAGACCGAACCAGACCGAGAGGTTCACGACCACGCCGACGATCGCGGCGGTGATCGTCGAGAGCGCAGCGTTGAGTCCGCGATGCCCGCGAAGCGACTCGACGTAGGGCGCGCCGAGGAAGATCCAGAGGAAGCAGGGCACGAACGTGACCCACACCGTCATGATCGAACCCAGAACGCCGGCGAGCACCGGCGGCAGCGTCCCCGCGTCCCGGAATGCTCCTAGGTATCCGACGAATTGGACGACCATGATGAGCGGCCCGGGCGTCGTCTCGGCGAGCCCGAGTCCGTCGATCATCTCGCCCGGCCTCAGCCATCCGTAGCTCTCGACCGCCCGCTGCGCGATGTACGCGAGGACCGAGTACGCACCGCCGATCGTCACGACCGAAGCCTTGGCGAAGAAGATGCCTTCCTGCACGTAGACCGACTCCCGTCCGAGCGTCGCGGCGACGATCGCGAGCGGCGCGAACCAGAGCACCGTCCAGACGACGAAGACCCGGACCGCGCGAGCTCGATTCGGCTTCGTGTGTTCGAGCCTTCCTTCCGCCGCCAGCCGGTCGACGACCGTCGCGTGGTCCGCGGTGATCGTCGGGTCTGCGGGTGCGGGAAAGGCGTCCGGCACGACGCGCCGGATCACGAGACCGAGCATCCCCGCGCCGAGGACGACCGCCGGGAACGGAGCGTCGAAGAAGAAGATCGCGACGAACGCGGAGGCCGCCACGCCGTACATCCAGCGATGCTTCAGCGCCCGCTTCCCGATCCGGATCACCGCCTCGAGCACCACCGCGAAGACCGCCGCCTTGAGTCCGAAGAACATCGACGCGATCGCCGGCACGTCGCCGAACGACGCGTAGAGCATGCTGAGCGCGAGGATCGAGACGAAGCCGGGGAGCACGAAGAGCAGTCCCGCGATGAGCCCGCCGCGGGTCTTGTGCATCAGCCACCCGATGTACGTCGCGAGCTGCGTCGCCTCGGGTCCAGGGAGCAACATGCAGTAATTGAGCGCGTGGAGGAACCGCTCCTCGTCGATCCACTTGCGGCGCTCGACGAGCTCCGAATGCATCAGGGCGACCTGGCCGGCGGGGCCGCCGAAGCTCAGCAGGCCGATCTTCGCCCAGACGCGCGTCGCTTCGCGGAGGGACACGGGTTCGGCCGCAGCAGGACCGGCTTCGGTGGGTTCATCGGACATCGGACGCGCCGACGCCTACCACGCCCCGGCGCGGCCCGCCCGGACGAGCCTCGGATCATGACGAATCCCGCACACTGCGGCGCGCAGAGTGGTCTAGGGTTCGGGGGACGGAGTGCCCGTGCGTCCACCGATTTCCATCTGCAATCGCTGCGGCATCACCTGGTCGAGCGTGAAGGGTTCGTGTTCGGGCTGCGGCTCGCCCGACGCCGCGCCGCGACCCTTCGAGCGCGCGAGCCACGATCTCTGTTGGGTCGCGTCGTTCGCGCACTTCACCTGCCGGACGTGCGGCGAGTCCTCGCGGATGCACGGCCTCGAGTCCGACTGCAAGGTCGTCTGCGATGCATGCGGCCAGGTCCAGCTCCTCTCGCCGGAGGTCTTCTCGAAGGCGATGACCATCGCCTGGGAGCTCGGTGATTTCGTGGGTCGCGGCGGCTTCCCGCTC
>Ga0075163_10014000_pt1 | contig 10373 bp, 8 predicted proteins | sample JI1023141ADNA_FD_71478 | JGI IMG/M metagenome (GOLD analysis project Ga0075163, IMG submission 71478) | Wastewater effluent complex algal communities from Wisconsin, to seasonally profile nutrient transformation and Carbon sequestration -... | ecosystem: Engineered > WWTP > Effluent > Algae... | reverse complement strand
TCCACCCGGAACCATTTCAGGTCGATTTTGACCATCGTGCTTTCTTTCTTCTCGAATAGCGAGAGCACGACCATGATGGCCACGATGATGACAAAAACCCACCCCAGGCGGTCGAGGAAGGGGATTTCCGGCGCAAAAAACTTGTAGGCCGCCGACAAGGGGATCGTGAGCAGGGCTGCCGAAAGGGCCGCCGCCGAGGTGGTGCGCCGCCAGAACATGCCAAGCAAAAAGATCGCAAATGCACCCGGCGTAATAAAACTCATGTATTCCTGGATGAACTGGTAGGTTTGTTCGAGTGTGCGCAATTGCGGGGCCACCATGATGGCCAGCAACATGGACACCAGCACCGCGATTTTTCCCACCCGCACCAGTTTGGCTTCCGAAGCCGATTTGTCAAAATACCTTTTGTAAATATCGAGGCTGAAAATGGTGGCGACGCTGTTGGCCTTGCCCGCCAAGGAAGCGACAATGGCGGCAATGAGCGCCGCAAATGCCAGCCCTTTCATGCCCATCGGCAAGAGATTGAGCAGGGTGGGGTAGGCAAAGTCGGGCTTTATGGCGCCGTTGGCGTCGGCCATTTCCTGCTGGAACATGCCTTCCGAATGCAGCACAAAAGCCGCAATGCCCGGCAAAACCACGATCACGGGGATCAGCAATTTCAAAAATGCAGCAAAAAGAATTCCCTTGCGCGCAGTGCCCAGGTCGGCGCCGAGCGCCCGCTGGATGATGTACTGATTGCAGCCCCAATAATTGAGGTTGTTGATCCACATGGCGCCGATCAGTACGGTCAGACCGGGCAGGTCCTTGTAATAGGGGTGCCCTTGCGGCAGTATCATGTGAAAATGCGAGGGCGCTTTTTCGCGGAGCAGTGCCAGCCCGGCCATGACGCCGCTGCCGCCGAAGTGGTCGGCCACCATGTTGAGCGCCAGCCAGACCGTGGCCAGCCCGCCCAGCACCAGCACGGCCACCTGTATCACATCGGTGTATCCGATCACCCGCATGCCGCCGATGGTAATGACGATGGCAAAAACAGCGAGGCCCAGAATGGCCACATAAAAATCGAGCCCGGTGGTCAGTTCCAGTGCCAGCGCGCCGAGATACAGGATAGAGGTCAGGTTGACAAAAACGTAGGCCAGCAACCAGAACACCGCCATCAGCGTTGCCACGAGCGGACTGAAGCGCTCGCGCAAAAACTGCGGCATGGTGCGGATGTGATTTTTGAGGTAGATCGGGATGAAAAACACCGCAACTACCAGCAAGGTGGCAGCCGACATCCATTCGTAGGTGGAAATGGCCAGCCCGATAGCGAATCCGGAGCCTGACATACCGATAAAATGCTCGGCGGAAATATTGGAAGCAATCAAAGATGCGCCGATGGCCCAATAAGTCAGGGAGCCTTCTGCTAAAAAATAGCCGGCTGTCGTATTATTGCCCGACTGTTTGCGGCGCCATACCCAGTATCCGTAGGTGGCAATGACGATGAAATAGAGTGCAAATACCAGAAAGTCAAGCGGATGCAGGCGAGTAGGGTGCATGAGAAGGTCAGCAATTTGAACTGGCAATGATAGGTTTTTTTAACAGAATCATTCAACATTGACTACTTTCATCCCATGCTAAAGATAAAAGACACCGAACTTCCGAACATCATCGAACTGAAAAACGTCAGCCAGACTTACAGCGGCGGCAAAACACCCATTTTGCAGGACGTGAATTTTCTGATCGAGGACAAGCCCGGGCAGGGGCAGTTTGTCATTATCCTCGGAGCCTCGGGTTGCGGCAAAAGCACCATCCTGCGCTACATCGCCGGGCTGCAGCAGCCCACCAGCGGGCAGGTGTTGCTGCGCGACAAACCCGTGGCGCAATCCGGTATCCGGGCGGGCATGGTGTTCCAGCAGTATTCCTCGTTGCCCTGGCTCACAGTGCTCGAAAATGTGGAACTGGGCCTGGATTTTCAGCACGTGGAAGCGAAAGAACGCCGCCGCCGTGCCCAGGAAATGATCGAACTGGTCGGCCTGGCCGGGCACGAGAACAAATATGCCATGTATCCGACCCTCTCGGGCGGGCAGTTGCAGCGGGTCGCCATTGCCCGCAGCCTGATGGCCAACTCCGAAATACTGCTCATGGACGAGCCGTTCGGTGCGCTCGACATCAATACGCGCCTGCAAATGCAGGACATGCTCGAGGATGTCTGGCTCAAATTCCAGACGACCATCGTATTCGTCACCCACGACATCGAAGAGGCGGTGTATCTCGGTGACGACATCTACATCATGGCCGCCAATCCGGGGCGTTTCGTCCACCACGTGACGGTGGACCTGCCTTTCAACCGCAACCTGGAAGTAAAGCACAGCGCTCATTTCAACGAACTGGTGCGCTCCGTAGAAGACAAGATGATCGAGGTGGCTGCCATGAGCCGGCAGAATTAAAACTTCGATTTGTGTCCAAAACAAAAAGAGGGTGCCTCAAAAGGTTGATGCGGGTTTATAAAAGTTTATCAGGTTGATATTTTGATCCGGAAAGGGCATGGATTTGGCCATTTTCCCATCAAAATATCAACTTTTATAAACCCTTATCCACTTTATCAACCTTTTGAGACACCCTCTTCCCAATTTCTGTTTTCCAATCCCTAATTCGCAATCCCCAGTTTGGTTTTCACCAGTTTGGTGACGTCAAGCGATTCGTGGGCGTAAATCAGAATCTGGGTGCTGGCATCGAACACCAAGGCGAAACCGTTTTCGGTCGCAACATCCGACATGGCTTTGTTGACCTTGTCGAGCAGGGGTTTGTACAGTTCTTCGCGTTTTTGCGTCAGTTTCTGATACACTTCCTGTTCGTATTTGGCAATGCTCTGGCGTTCTTCCTCCAGTTTTGCCGATTGGGTGTCGTAGTCCTTGGGCGAGATGGTGCCCTGTTGTTTTTTGCGTTCCAGATCAGCGGCGGCATCCTGAAGTGCTTTCACCCGTTCCTGGCCTTTTTTGGTCAGTTGGGTCTGGAATGCCTGCAAATCGCTGTCGGCAGCCTTGACATCCGGCAATTGGGTCAGCAGCAGCGCCGAGTTGCAAAAGCCGAATTTTTGTGAAAATGCCCCGGTGGTCATCGTCAGCACCAAACCGAGTGTAAGTGTGAAAATCCTGTTCATCGTGAATGAGTTGTGTAAGTACGGGTTGAAGGGTTGAAGGGTTGCTTTTGTCCTTCTGGCGGAAGCCGTCCGCTCTAAGGGGGAATGAGGTTGAAGGTTGAAAGTTGAAGGTTGAAATGGGTTGAAAGGGTTAAAAGTTGGAGCGAAAGATTCCGGAATTTAAAGGCGGCAACTTGCCGGGTCGCCCGGCCTAAAGCCCAACCCTGTAACCTTTCAACCCTGTAACCTTCAACCTTCAACCATTCAACCCTTCCACTTCCTCTTCCTACCCTTTTTTCAGCATTGTTTTGACGTCTTCGGTTTTGTCATTGCGTTTGTCGGCGTACAACATACCGGAGGCGCTGCCTTTGTCGAACACGAATTCATAACCTTTGTCTTCGGCAAATTTCTGGATGGCGGCGTACACCTTGTCCTGGATGGGTTTCACCAGTTCTTCGCGTTTTTTGAACAGGGCGCCTTCGGGGCCAAATTTCTGGCGCTGCATTTCGCGCACCTCTTTTTCCTTGTTCATGATTTCCTCTTCGCGCGTTTTTTTCATTTCCTCACTGAGCAACACTTGCTCAGCCTGGTATTTGCTGTACATGCCTTTTACTTTGTCCTGTTCCTGGGCGATTTCCTGGCGCCACTGGGTGGCTACTTTGTCGAGGGATTCCTGTGCTTTCTGATATTCGGGCAGACTTTCCAGTACAGCCGTAACGTCCACGTAGGCAATACGTTGTGCTGTGGCTACCGCCGTCAGAGCGAATGCGAAAAGGGCAGTCGAAACGATTTTCTTGATCATGGTTGCAATAGAATGTTGATGTGTTGAGTGGTTGATGCGTTGAGGTTTCAGGTGAAAGAATCCGGCAGGGCGAACCTCCCGATTCCGCGGTGCCCAATCCCCCGGTTTTCTGCGCCAAAAGTAGGGCATTTTCCTGCCAAACGCGGCCTTCTGACGCAGCATACCTGCACGGCGTTGCTTTTCATTTTTAAAAAATTTTGGCAAATGAAAATTAACTGCTTCATTGTCAGAATCTTTTTTCTCCAATTTGGGACAGCGACTCCATTGTCTTAACCCGCGCTTAACCGGCTTTTAAACGAAATTAACGTCCGTCCAGGCGACTTTGGCCCGCCGGAATGGCGGCAGACTGTAAAGTACGGGCAGGCTTTTTACTTTTGCTGCTCGAACCAAGCAACAAACAAAGTGTACGAAATCAGTCCTGACCACCTTACCCTCGAAACTGTCCGCTCCATTATTGCCGAAAAACGCCCGCTCGCGCTTTCGGCCGAAGCCGCCCGCCGCATCCACCACTGCCGCGAATACCTCGACCACAAACTCTCCCGCTCCCACGAATTGCTTTACGGCATCAACACCGGTTTCGGTTCGTTGTGCAACATCCGCATTTCCGAACAGGACATCGAACAGTTGCAGCACAACCTGGTGATGAGCCACGCGGCAGGCATGGGCGACCCGGTGCCGCCCGAAGTGGTGCGCCTGATGCTGCTGCTCAAAATCCAGAGCCTGTCCTACGGCTATTCCGGCGTCCGCGAAAAAGTGGTGCAGCGCCTCATCGATTTTTACAACGCCGACATACTGCCGGTGGTGTTTGAACTGGGTTCGCTCGGCGCCTCGGGCGACCTGGCGCCGCTGGCCCATCTGAGTCTGCCGCTCATCGGGCTGGGCGAGGTTTGGTACGAAGGCCGCCGACAGCGCGCCGATGTGGTGCTGCAATTGAAGGAATGGCCGCCACTCGTGTTCAAGGCCAAGGAAGCCCTGGCCCTGCTCAACGGCACCCAGTTCTCTGCGGCCTACGCCACGTGGTGCCTGATCGAAAGCCGCCGCCTCACCCGCATTGCCGACCTTAATGCGGCCATCGGGTACGACGGTTTCAATTGCCGCCTGTCGCCCCTCAACGAACACATCCACCGCATCCGGCCGCACGCCGGGCAGGTGGCAACGGCACAAAATGTGCTGGACTGGCTGCGCGACAGCGAAATCGCCGCTACCGAAAAAACAAGCGTGCAGGACCCCTACGCCTTCCGTTGTGTACCGCAGGTGCACGGCGCCAGCCGCGACGCCATCGCCCACATCGACCAGATGCTGACCACGGAAATTAACTCTGTGACGGACAATCCCAATATTTTCCCCGACGAAGACCTGATCCTGTCCGGCGGCAACTTCCACGCGCAACCCCTCGCCCTGCCGCTCGATTACCTGGGCATCGCATTGTCCGAATTGGGCAGCATCGCCGAACGCCGGATTTACCAACTTATCGGCGGCCAGCGCGGCCTGCCCGCTTTCCTGACCGACGATCCCGGCCTGCATTCCGGAATGATGATCGCGCAATACACAGCCGCCGCCATTGTCAACCAGAACAAGGGACTTTGCACGCCGGCCTCGGTGGACAGCATCATCAGTTGCAACGGCCAGGAGGACCATGTGAGCATGGCTGCCAACGCCGCTACCAAGGCGCGCCGCATCACACTCAACCTCGAACGATTGCTGGCCATCGAATTCATGGTAGTCATGCAGGCGCTGGAATACCGGCGCCCCCTGCGCTCCTCACCGCGCATCGAAGCCATGCACGCCCGCTACCGCGAACACGTGCCGCGGCTCGGCGCCGACCGGGTGCTGCATGCGGACATGGAAGCGACGGTGGCGTTTTTGAAAAGTGTTGAAAATGAATAAGATAATCCTCTTTCTTGTTCTTTGCTCCACACGGCTTTGGGGCCAGGGCGGTACAGATGACAATATTCGGTTGAAGATTGATACCCTTTCTGATGCCAAATCGGAACCGCCCTGTGCGTTGTGCCTGAAGCAGTACCTCCAATACGCTGAATATGTTGTGCCACTGTCAACCATCAACTTACTTCGTGGCGCCATTTGTGCCTTTCAGTGTGGTGATACAGTGAAACTTGATTATTTTGTGGAAAAAGCCGCCAAAACCAACTGGGGAGAATGCCTGGCTATCTGGAATGCAGTAAAGGCATACCCGGAAAACTTACCCGAATTTGCCTCTTTGGGCAATGCCGTATTTGAAAAAAAAGTATATGCCGCTGCCAGATCTGTGGCGGTGGAGCGCGGTATCCACTTCGGCTTATACATGGAACTGGATGTGATGCAACGCGAGGACCAACGGCAACGGCTCCGGTTTGATTCGACATCGGCAAAATTCCCGCCCGGGAGTCCGGAATTCAAATCAGCCCAAAAGGAATTGACGGAATCCGATGCCATGCGCATGGACCGCATCGAAGAGATCATCGCCCAATACGGTTATCCGGGAAAAACGCTGGTGGGACGATTGGCAGATGTCGCGTGGCTCGTCATCCAGCATGCTTCTCTCGACAAACAGGAAAAATACCTGCCTTTGCTCACCCAGGCGACAGAAAAGGCCGAACTGGGCAAATCCAATTTGGCCATGCTGGTGGACCGCATACGGTTTCAAAAAAACCAGCCCCAATTGTACGGTTCGCAGGTAATACGCGACCCTCGTACGGGCAAACGCACTTTTTATATCATTGAAGATGAAGCGAATGTCAACAAACGAAGGGCAGAAGTTGGCCTGATACCCCTGGAAGATTATGCCAGGTCTTTCGACTTTGAGTGGCCTCCGAAATAGTGCTTATTCCACTTCCCCTTTCCGCAACAACAAATAAAACCACCCCAGATTGTTCTGCAACGAATCGACGCGGTAATGGCTCCTTAGGTGCGCGGTGCCGCGCAGCGAATCGGCGCCCATGCGGCCGAGGGAGTCGAGCCAGCCGTATTCAGCCACACGCACACTGTCCACCACCGCCAGATCGAAGGCGGCTTTGGACAGGTTGGCGTAACTGAGGTTGGCATTTGTCAGGTCGGCCCGGTTCAGGTGTGCCCGGCTCAGATCGGCCGAGGTCAGGTTGGTGCGGCGCAGGTCGGCGTCGCTCAGATTGGCGTCGCTCAGGTTGGCCAGCACGAGATTGGCCCGGTCCAGCAGAGTAGTGCGCAGCCGGGCGCCGGTGAGTGTGGCGTGGGTAAGAATGGCGTCGCGCAGGTCGGCATCGCTCAGATTGGCATCGCTCAGATCGGATTCATCGAGGTGTGCACCGGCCAGTTCGGCGCCGGTGAGGTTGATGCCGGACAGGTATTCGCCCGACAACACGGCATTTTTCAGGTCGGAAAACGAAAAATCCGCCGAGCGGTAGATGCGCCGCAGGCTGCCTTTGTCGATTTCGCTGCTCACAATGGCCAGCAAAAGGTAGCCGCGTTCGGGGCTGAGTTCGCGACCCACCAGCGAATCGCTGCCGAGGTAGCGGTATGGGCGCAGTGAATTGCTCAGGGCGATTACGCGCCCGATCAGTTGGGGCGAAATGTCGCGCACCCGGGGCGCCCCGACGTCTTCTTTCAGTTCCTGGTTCATGGCATCCAGGATGTTGCCCATCAGAAAAATGAGCGAACTGCGGCGCTCGGCTTCCTGCAGATAAGTCTGCTGATCAAGCCGGATGTTCTGTTGGTTGAGCAACTGGTTTTGTTGCGTCAGCAGTTTGTTCTGGTTGTACAGCATGATGGTGCCCAGCACCCCGGCCAGCCCCACCATCAGGGTCTGAACCGATGTCACCACCCAGCGCCGGAAGTTCATCCAGGAGTACCAGGCGGTGGTTTTGCGGAAAAGCAGGCTGAGGTCGCGTTTGGCGCGATCGTAGTCCTTTTCCACGGTATTGAACCACAACGACTGCCCCGTTTTGTACACCTCGCTCAGGTCGGTATCCGACACGCCGAACAGTTTTTTTAGCAACTTTTCCTTATTCTGGGCGACATAGAAGGCAAACAACCCGGTGACGATGATCAGCCAGAGGAACACCACCACCAGCCCCTGGATGTGGTTTTGCAAGGCATCCAAGCCTACCTGCGAAATGATGGCGCCAATGATAATGCCCATCAAAAGAGCGATGAGGGTGCGCGCAAGCACATCAATGCGTTCGGAAGCAGATTCGTCCGGTTTTTTCTTTTCAGAAGCCATATCAGAGGCAATTTGCGTGGCAAACGTACAGGAAACGCCCGAGAATCGGGATTTTTACCGCCTGCAACCGTTCGGGGCTCCAATTTTCACACTTTTTCCCGGCTTTCCGTGGTTTTTACAATAACTTCGCGGCCACAATCGAAACCGCACATGCCTAATTTCCCGGGACAGTTCAAAGGCTGTATTTTCAACCTCGACGGCGTCATCATCGATACGGCCAAACATCATTATACTGCCTGGCGCAGACTTTCCAATCAGTTGGGTTTTGACTTTTCGATCGATCAGCACGAGGAATTGCGTGGACTGAGTCGCATGGCCAGTCTGGAAAAAATCCTCGAATGGGGCGATATGTACATGACCGAGGCAGAAAAACTGCATTGGGCTGATGTGAAAAACAACTGGTACGTCGAACTGATATCCAACCTGAAGCCCTCCGATTTGCTGCCCGGCGCTTTGCTGTTTTTGCGGCAGGTGCGTGAAGCCGGTCTGAAAGTAGCCTTGTCCTCTGCATCTAGGAGTGCCCGGCAGGTATTGCGCAGCACCAACATCGAATCATATTTTGATGTCATCATCGACGGAAACAGCACGCGCAAGGAAAAACCCGATCCCGAATCATTTTTGCTGGCCGCACAGGCACTCGGCTTTTCCCCCTGCGATTGTGTGGTGTTTGAGGATGCCGCTCTGGGCGTACTGGCCGGCCTCGCCGGCGGTTTTACCGTGGTGGGCATCGGCCGGCCGGAATATTTGCCAGAGGCGCAACTGGTGATACCGGGATTTGAAGACCTGACATTGAACGACCTGTTAACCCAACTTTCCGGAGCAACCGTCGCCTGAAAAACAACATCAACCCCGCGATTTTTTCATCTTTTCAATCCCCGTTTGTTTCTTGTATCATGAAATTTAATATCATACTCGGTGTTCTGGTCGTCGCTGTTGGCTATCTGACCTGCAAAAATCTTCAAAAAAGCGCCACTCCTCCGACCGCTGCCACCCAACCCGCCCCGGCAACCCAGGATGAGGGAAGCGGCTACAACTGGAACGCTTCCCACGTGGTGCAGGGCGACAACCCCGACGGCGCTTATACACGGCAAACCCAGGAGCCCCCGCGCATGGTCAATGTGCCGATCGATGCCCTCCCGCCGGCCACCGCCAGCCGCCGCGCCTACCTGAGCACGGGCTACTGGCACCTCAACATGGCATATCAGCCCAGCGACACCACCGTACACGTGAATTACAAACCCAAGTGGCTGCATTTCCGCGAAGACCAGACTTTTGATATCCTGATCAAAAACAAAGTGGTCGATACCGGCCGCTGGAACTGGGACGAAGCCAAAAACGAGATATACCTTTCGTGCAAGGATCCCTATATCAACAACACCTGGTTTGTAACCGACAAGGGTTTTGTCATGATCTGGAAAGGCAATACTGCCATCAATGCAACCGGCATTCAGGTGCGGGCCGTCGGCTCCAAGAATGCGCCGCCGGAAGAATAGTTTGTTGGTTATTGGTTATTGGTTCTTAGTTCTTGGTTCTTAGTTCTTGGTTCTTGGTTCTTGGTTGGTGGTTACTTGGTTGGTGGTAGTGGGATGTTGGGATAGAGGTGCGCAACCGGGCTTTTTCAATTCGTAAAGATGTTGCACGTTTTCTGTGTGAAATCTGTGAAGACACACCTGCATGAAACCTGCAAGAATAGATTTCCGGAGGTGTGGAATCAAGACCGGGATGTTGTAAAACTTTGTTTGTCAATTAAATACCGCCACTACCCATCCCGACGTTTTAATAGTAAATGCCACCCCGCCATCCCCAACCAACAACCAAGAACCAACAACCAACAACCAACCATGAACCAACCCCGCACAATATCAACCTGTGATGAGAAATCTGTTTTTTATATTTGCTTTTGCCGTAACCCTGTTTTCCTGCGAAAATAAACCCGCTCCAGCCGTGCAAGTTGCGCCCCCACCTCCTCCGCCCAAAAGCGACCGGCCAGCCGAACCCGAATGGGCCCGCAACGCCGTCCTGTACGAGTGCAACATTCGCCAGTTCTCATCGGCAGGCAATTTCGCCGGCGTGCAAAAACAACTGCCGCGCCTGAAGGAACTGGGCATCGACGTCTTGTGGCTCATGCCCATCCACCCCATCGGCAAGCAAAATCGCAAAGCAAAACCTTCCGACCTCGGCAGCCCTTATTCGGTGCAGGATTATTACGCCATCAACCCGGACTTCGGAACGCTGGACGACCTGAAAAGTCTCATCGG
>Ga0075163_10013999_pt1 | contig 10373 bp, 6 predicted proteins | sample JI1023141ADNA_FD_71478 | JGI IMG/M metagenome (GOLD analysis project Ga0075163, IMG submission 71478) | Wastewater effluent complex algal communities from Wisconsin, to seasonally profile nutrient transformation and Carbon sequestration -... | ecosystem: Engineered > WWTP > Effluent > Algae... | reverse complement strand
TTCCGGGCCTGATCCATGATCGCCAGCAGGCTGTCTGCTTTTCCCCAGAGATTATGCATGGCCAGTTTGATATGACTGACCTGTACCGGAACCCCGGTTGTCTTACCAACATTGATAATTTCATCAATGGCATTCCAGAAATAACGGTCTTCACTGCGGATATGACTTATATACCTTCCGTTGTATGGCGCAATTATTTTGGTAAGCGCCAACACTTCTTCACGGGCTGAATAAATACCTGGATCATATTCCAGGCCGGTGGATAAGCCAAGGGCGCCTGCTTCCATATCCTGCAGGAGAAGGGTTTTCATTTTTTCGGTTTCCGCAGCTGAAGCGGCTCGTTTAAAATCCTTGCCGAGTATTGAATCCCTGATAGTATTATGTCCGCTATAGGAGCCAATATTTACTGCAACCGGTGTGTCAGTTAACTGCTGATAAAAAGAAGCCAGTGGAAAATTGGATCCTCCATCCTGCCCGATGATAATACTGGTGATTCCCTGACTCAGCACGGCCGTAAAATCGCGGTGACTGAAGGGATTGCCGGCATGATGACTATGCGTGTCGATAAATCCGGGAGCCAGGGCCTGACCGGCAGCATCGGTTTCTTCCGTGGCGCTGGCTCCTGACAGGTCGCCAATAAAGGCAATCGTGTCATTCCGGATGCCGATATCCGCCCTGATACCGGGGGCTCCGCTGCCATCATAGACGATCCCATTCCGGATAATCCGGTCATAGTTTTCTCCCTTGTTGTTACAGGATGAAAAGAGCAATAACCCGCCCGCAAGGAGGGTGAACAAACAGTACTTCATTATTTCTTTTTCGCTTTAAATGTACCATTGGGCTGGATAAAACTGGCTGATAGTATTTCAGCTTTTTCATTTTCTTCAAACAGCACACTATAACCAGGGAGTACTTTCAGGTCAAATTTGTTTTTGTCTACCGGAACCAGTTCATATTCTGGCTGTCCTTCAATAAAGGCGAATAATGTTTTATCGCCTTTCAGGTAAAATTTCACATTGGCGCCAGGAGCAAATTCGAATTCACCGGTGTAGCGGCTGAGGGCTTCTTTATTCAGTTCTTTGGGTTTTGATTTCCGGGTAAATTCAATGTCTTTCAATCCCGGCTGCAGCGGTATCAGCGCACTGCTGATTTCACCGGCGGCGGATGTCTGGAAATTGATTTTCAACCCTTCCTTCTGGGTACTGTCTATGCCTGTTTTTTTGTCAACGGTGATGCCTTCAAATACATCGTAATGGTAATGCCGCAGCCAGGTGATATCGTTTGGTGATAATAAGAACAGGGAATCATTGCGGTTGATAATTTCAAATGTGCCATAACCGGGATGATTGAAAAGGCCGGTATAATCATTTTTAGCATGGGAGGGCGCTGTTCCTGATTTACGGTTACTGATTACCGTTGCTTCCGCTTCTTTTTCCGCTTTTTTTGCTTTGGCCCGGGCCTGGTTGGTCCGGCCATTCCAGTCAATCGGTTTTTCATTGAGCAGCCGGTCAGCAATGGAATTACGCACCAGACCCGGAACAGCTGAAGCGTTCTGATTGACCAATACTACTATGCCAATACTGTCGTTTGGATAAAAGCTGGTGCTGGCTGAAAATCCGTCAATATTGCCCCCATGTTCCACCCGGTAATGTCCGCGGTAAGAGCTGATCATCCAGCCATATCCATAATTGGCCAGGTGTGCATCAGGAATTTCCGGATCGGGCATTCCGGAACTCATCACCATTTGCGAGGACATGGCTTCTTTTGTATACGATGCAGGTAGAATTTCTTTTCCATTGAATTTGCCGCTGTTGATCCAGGTCATCACCCAGTTGCTCATTTCATTTACACTGCTGTTGATGCTGCCGGCAGGACCCATGGCATTGATGTTATAATAATCCGTGGGATAAATGAGGCTGTCTTTGTAGAGGGTATATCCCAATGAGGCATCCGGCGCTTTAGCCAGATCCGTTACGGAGAAATTGGAATTCGTCATGCCCAGCGGGGTGAATATTTTTTCTTTGATGTTTTTTTCCCAGGATTTACCGGAAAGTTTTTCTGCAATCATTCCCTGTGCCAGGAACATAAAATTGTTATACTGCCATGTTTGCCGCAGGGGAGCCGTTGGCTCATGATACCTGATCCGTTGCAGCAGGCTGTCGCGTGAGTCCGAATTAAAAAGATACCAGGAAAAATCATGCCGGGGCAAACCGGTGCGGTGACACATCATGTCCCGGACCGTAACCCCGTTATTCATCTCATTGTTAAAAAACTGAAGTTCGGGCAGGTACTCCCGGGCAGGTTTATCATAGTCCAGTTTATTTTCTTTATTAAGTAAACCCAAGAGCGAAGAGGTAAAAGCCTTAGTACAGGAGCCAATAGCGAAAAGGGTGTTGGGGGTTACGGGTATTTTTTTTTCATAATCCCGGTAGCCAAATCCCTTTGCATAGATGATCTTATCTTTTTTAATAACAGCCACTGCAAATCCCGCGGCATTGCGGTCTTTCAGGATTCTTTCCATCAGCGTGTCAATACCCGCCAGCGGGTCAGCCGGCCGCGTGGATTTTTTCTGTGCATTTACATACTGCATACTGAGCAGGGCCAGCAGGAAGAATAGTTTTTTCATGTATGTGTTTTTATAGATCAGCTAAACGGTTTTAATGCCTGGTCCAGATCCTGGATAATGTCCTGTATATTTTCAATACCGGTATTCATCCGGATCAGTCCATCGGTGATGCCATATTTTTCTTTTTCGGCCTTGGGTACACTGTAATGGGTCATGGAGGCCGGATGAGAAAGTAATGTATCACAGGTTCCCAGTGATACGGTTCGGACACACATTTGCAGACGATTCATAAATCCGATACCGGCCTGCAGTCCTCCTTTAAGTTCAAAACTCAGCATAGCACCCGGGTGCCGCATTTGTTTCATGGCCACGGCATGATCCGGGTGACTGGCCAGGCCGGTATAATTGACCCGTGCAATTGCCGGATGATTTTCCAGGTAGCCCGCCACTTCCATGGCATTGTGACAATGTCTCTCCATCCGGACTTCCAGTGTTTTCATTCCCTGGATCAGCAGGAAGGCATCAAAGGAATTGGAGTTGCCCCCCAGTGTACGGTGAAGTTTGGTAATGGGACCGTTCATAAGCGCAACATCTCTGCCCAGGAGAATTCCGCCAATGGCGGTACCATGTCCATTGAGAAATTTGGTGGTGGAGTGTACAATAAAGTCAACCCCGTGTTTAAAAGGTTGTTGCAGATATGGCGTGGCAAATGTGTTGTCACAGGCCGTAATCAGCTTGTATTTTTTGGCGAGTCCGCATAAGGCTTCAAGGTCCACACACTGGATCGTGGGGTTTGCGGGGGTCTCGAGATAGAGCATTTTCAGTTGCGGGTCGGACTTCATCAGGTCTTCTGCCAGGGACAGGTTGCGCAGGTCTGCGATCACCGGGGTGATTTGCAAACCCGGCAGTACCTTACTGATGATCTCATTCGTACCTCCGTACAGTGAATAATGGCTGAGTATTTTATCACCTGGTTTCAGGTTGGCCAGCAGGAGGGTGGCGATGGCGGCCATACCGGAAGCATGCAGGATGCCTTTGGCCTCGATACCGAGCTGGAATGTTTCCAGGGCGGTAATCTTTGCCTCGGCTTCCGTCATAGTGGGATTGCCCCAGCGGCTGTAAATATATCCTTCTTCTTTACCGTCAAACCGGCGCATACCCTGTTCGGCGGAATCAAATACATAAGTACTGCTGGCATAGATAGGCACCTGATGTGCGTACATCGGGTCTTGTATATGTCCGCCATGTACGGCAACAGAACTCCAGCCGGTTAATGGGGAATTACTGGTGGAGGGATCGGTGGGAAAGTTTTTGTCCATGTTTATGAATTGTGTCCGAATTTTATCCGGACCGGAATCGGTGAATGAAGAGAAAGCCTTCTCAAATTTAGCGGTTTTCATTCTTTAATCAGCTGTAACAATGAAAGAACTGATGAAGCAACAGGCGGCCTATAATCGTTGGGCCAATCAACAGATAACAGAGACGATTGGCGCTTTGCCGGAGGGCGTTTGCCTGCAGGAAACAGCTTCCAGCTTCAACAGCCTGCAAAAAACCCTGATACATATCTGGGATGCGGAATCAGGCTGGTGGCAACGGCTTCGTTTGCAGGAAAGAATCGAGCTTCCGGGAAAAACATTTTCAGGATCATTTCAGGAGGCATCCGCCGGGTTGCTTACCCAGTCAAAACTGTGGGAAGAGTGGGTGAAGCAGGCTTCTGCTAATGCCCTGGATCATGTGATACAGTTTCATACCAATAAGCGGGAACTGGTGAAAATAAAGACCAGTCAGTTATTGTTGCATGTGTTTAATCATAGCACCTATCACCGGGGGCAATTGATAACCATGCTGCATCAGCTCGGTTATCCGAAAGTGCCTTCCACGGATTTCTTTCTCTGGTTAAAAATGAAAAAGTAGAATCAGTATTTACGAAGTTCCGGATCGCGGTGTCCCCAGAAACTGATGACCAGTGAAATGGTGAATGCAATACCAGCCATCTTCGCAATAAATTCAATGGGTGCAGTTTTCAGTTCCTGGCTGACGCTGGTTTTATCGAGCAGATAAAAAATAATGGGAACGATGATAAGGTAGATCAGGGTCAGTCGGAACACTCTGTTCCAGAACTTCCTGTTGGCACGGCGACGGTTTGACATATTCAGTAATACGATCAGATTTTAAATGTAACATTCCTTAACCGGCACAATATAAGAATAAACAACCTCATTCTTCCGGTCCTGTTAAATGGTAACAATCAGCTATTATTAAGCACCGTTATATCCCCATTTCAACCAGGTAGCGCCCCAGGTAAAACCGCCTCCGAATGCAGCCAGTACCACATTGTCACCTTTTTTCAATTGCTTCTCCCATTCCCATAAGCAAAGCGGAATGGTGCCCGCCGTGGTATTGCCATAGCGGTCGATATTGATCATCACTTTTTCTTTTGGCAAACCCATCCGGTTGGCCGTGGCGTCAATGATCCGCAGGTTGGCCTGGTGTGGCACCAGCCAGGCAATATCTTCTCCGGTCAGGTTATTTCTTTCCAGTAATTCAGCACTCACATCAGCCATACCTTTTACAGCGAATTTGAATACCGCCTGTCCTTCCTGGTAAGCATAATGTTCTTTGGCCATTACGGTTGCCATACTGGCCGGGCGTAAGGATCCACCGGCTTTCATGTGCAGGAACGGAGCTCCGCTGCCATCTGTTTTAAGAATGCTGTCGAGCACTCCATATCCCTCTTCTTCGGCAGGTTCCAGTAAAACCGCTCCGGCACCATCCCCGAAAATGATACAGGTAGCGCGGTCGCTATAGTCAATAATCGCACTCATTTTATCGGCGCCACAGACCACCACTTTTTTGTAACGTCCGCTTTCAATCAAAGCGGCACCCTGGGTCAGGGAGAATAAAAAACCGGAACAGGCCGCGGCCACATCAAAACCCCAGGCATTTTTGGCACCCAGTTTATCGCAGGCAATATTGGCGGTGGAAGGGAATACCATATCCGGGGTTACGGTTCCCACAATCAGGCAATCGATCTCTTCCGGACTGATTCCTCTTTTCCGGCATAATTCCTGAACGGCCGGCACCACCATATCCGACGTGGCTTTGCCTTCCCCTTTCAGAATTCTTCTTTCAGAAATCCCGGTCCGGGTACGGATCCATTCATCATTGGTATCTACCATTTTCTCCAGATCAAAATTGGTCAGTTTGTCTTCCGGAACATAGCCACCCACTGCGGTAATGGTGGCGGTGATTTTTTTACTCATGCCTTGCTGATTATTAAAGGCAGCAAAGTTAGGGAATTACAGGTGTTCGGTGTTAGCTGTTCGTTGTTAGGAAACAGCCCCAGGGAATTAGTCGGGAGTAAGGAGTCGGGAGTTGGGAGTCGGGAGTCGGGAGTAAGGAGTCGGGAGTCGGGAGTCAACAGCCCTTGCTAAGTAAACCAGTTGGAATTTTGCAATTTTTCTTTAACAACAACTTTCCAAAATAAGCACCAAAAATCCTTAGAAGGATAGGTGCTTATTTGATTTTTGGTTCTTGCTTGCCCACTGTAGCCCTGCCTGCCGGCAGGCAGGTTTAGCGAAGGTGGGGGCATCTTCGGTTCTTGGTTCTTTACTTGCAGCATTTCACTATTTTCGCCCCATGATAGCTTTCTTAAAAGGCGATTTTGTGCAGAAAACCCCGGCAACGGTGATTATTGATGTGGGTGGAGTGGGGTATGAGGTGCAGATCAGCCTGAATACTTATTCGAAAATTCAGGGTCTGGATAAAGGCTTACTCCACACCAGCCTCCTGATCCGGGAGGATGCCCACCTGCTTTATGGTTTCTTTGACCTGGCCGAAAAAGAGGTTTTTCAGTTGCTTATAGGTGTTTCAGGGATCGGGGCTTCTACCGCCCGGGTCATGCTTTCGTATATGAAACCGGATGAACTCGCAAGGGCCATCGTGCAGGGCGATACAAAGACCCTGGAAGGCATCAAAGGAATCGGAAAAAAGACGGCTGAACGAATGGTGCTGGAACTCAGGGATAAAATGGCCAAGCAACCCCTCGAATCAAATATTTCTCCCCTGAAAAACAATACTTTGCACCAGGATGCGTTAAATGCTTTAACTGCCCTGGGCATCAACAGGCAGGCCGCTGGCCAGGCCATTGAAAAGACCGCTGCAGCTAATCCGGGTCTTTCCGTTGAGGAACTGATCAAAATGGCACTTCGTACCCTCTGATCCACAAATTCTGGAAACTAATTGACGAGAAAACCTTGAACTTCAGAACTGCTCATATCTTCCGTACACTGGGTATTATTGCCCTCGTGTGCCTGGTTGGCTTAACAGCAAAAGCCGGTGAATTCATACCTGCAGGTGCAGGATTCCCCTTTAATGTGGCAGATACCGGTCGAAATCCCTTGTCCGACCGTTATGGAGACCCTTATTCAAACCCTTCTTCCAATACATTTGATTTCCGGGATACCGCTTTTATCAAACGGACGGTGGAGTACGATCCCAAAACCAAACAGTATTATGTGATCGAAAAGATCGGGAATCAATACTACCGTACACCGACTGCATTTTCCATGGAGGAATTTCTGCGTCTCCAGGGTAAAAAAGACGAAGCCGATTATTTCCGGAAAAGGGCGGCCCTGCTTACCAATATGAACCGCCGGCTGGCCCGCCCGAAGTTTAAAGTCTCCAATGACTGGTTTAACCGGATCATGGGGGTTGGCCCAGATGGGAAAGTGAAAATCGATATCAAACCTTCCGGCTATGTGGATTTCCTGGCAGGTTACCAGGGACAGAATATCAAGAACCCGACCTTACCGGAAAGAGCCCGTAAGAACGGAGGCTTTGATTTTAATATGAACTCCGCCCTGCAGATGGATGCCCAGATCGGAGAGAACCTGAAACTGCCGATCAATTATAACACACTGGCCAACTTCAATTTTGAAAATCAGCTCAAGCTGGATTTCAAAGGGAAAGAAGATGATATCGTCAAACTCTTCCAGGCCGGTAATACCAATTTTGCTTCCAAGGGTACCCTGATTCCGGGTGCCCAGTCCTTATTTGGTGTAAAAACACAATTACAGTTTGGTAAACTCTTTATCACCGGCGTAATGGCCAATCAGCAATCGCAACGGCAAACGATGGGATTGCAGGGTGGGACCTCCGCACAAAGTTTTTCGGTGAAGACCGACGAGTACGACGAAAACCGGCACTTTCTTTTATCGCAGTACTTCAGGGGTAATTACAATACCGCCATGAAACAATTGCCGATTGTAAATTCCAAAGTTCAGGTACTCCGCGTGGAAGTGTGGGTTACCAACCGCAATGGAAGCACCACCGATACCCGGGATGTGGCGGCCTTTATGGACCTGGGCGAAAGAAATCCTTATCGTACGGGCCTTATCAATGGCAGTGGTGATAACCTGCCCCGTAATGAAGCCAACAACCTGTATGCAGACCTCCGCAATAATCCCAATTTCCGGAACTCATCCCTGATTCAGAATGCACTGACATCATATGGACTATTACCTGTGCAGGATTTTGAAAAAACATTTGCCCGTAAACTGCAGTCCACTGATTATTATTTCAACCCGCAGATCGGGTTTTTGTCATTGAACCAACCCCTGCAACCGGATGAAGTACTGGGGGTGGCTTTTCAGTATACCTATAATGGCCGTGTATTCCAGGTGGGAGAGTTTTCGCAGGATGTACCACCGGATACCACCGGTAATACCCAACGTATTCTCTTCCTGAAATTATTAAAGGCCACTTCGCAGCGGACCAACCTGCCGATCTGGGACCTGATGATGAAGAATGTGTACTCCGTGGGATTTGGCCAGCTTGAGCGCCAGGATTTTTCGCTTGATATCATGTATGAAGAGCCAAGCCTTGGTGTAAAAAACTACCTGCCTCCAACAGAAGTGGTGGATCCCTATAAAGGCCAGCCCATTCTTTCCCTGGTCAACCTCGACCGGCTGAATAATCAGAATGACCCGCAACGGGATGGAAAGTTTGACTTTATTGAAGGCTATACCGTGATCTCCTCTCAAAGCCGGATCATTTTCCCGGTACTGGAGCCTTTCGGACACGACCTTGATTATCTCTATGCCAACCAGGCAGACCGGGATAAATACCTGTATTATCCGCTCTACGATACTATTAAAGCCATTGCACAGACCTATGCCAACCTGAACCGGTTCAGGATATCCGGTAAATCCAAGACATCCGGATACGGGGCAGCTGGTGGTGGTGGCAGTGAATACCAGCTGGGCTATAATATTCCGCGCGGATCCGTTACCGTTACCGCCGGTGGTCAGGTACTGATCGAGAATGTGGATTATGAAATCAACTACGACCTCGGTACCTTACGGGTGGTGAACCAGGCCATCGTGAATGCAGGTATTCCGGTTAATATCAATTATGAGAATAACCAGGCATTCGGGTTCCAGCAGAAAAATTTCCTGGGGCTCCGGCTCGATTACCTGGCGAATAAAAAATTATCACTCGGGGCCACCCTGGTAAGACTGGGTGAACGACCTTTCTTTATCAAACAATCGTATGGGGAAGATCCGATCCGGAATACCATGTACGGTTTTGATATCGATTACCGGAATGACCTGCCCCGTGTAACCAAGTTACTGGATAAACTGCCTTTCTATTCTACCAAGGCCATGTCTTCGATCACGGCTTATGGGGAAGCAGCCATATTACAACCCGGTCATCCCCGGCAGATCAATGCCAGTAAGGATGATAAGACGGGCCAGGTATATATTGATGATTTTGAAGGAACCCGTGCCGGTATTGACCTGCGTTTCCCGCTGGTAAGCTGGACGCTAGCCTCCATTCCACAGGGCAACGGACTGTTTCCTGAGTCTTCGCTTAATAATGATTTACGGAGTGGTTATAACCGGGGTAAACTGGCCTGGTATAATATTGAACCCGTATTGCAGGAAAGAAGAAATTCAAATAATCCCTTGCAGAATGACCTAGATGAATTATCCAGACCGGAGACCCGGCAGGTATTGCAGAAAGAAATTTTTCCGCGCCGGAGCACCCAGTTCGGGGAAGGACTCCTCACTACTTTTGACCTTGCTTTCTATCCGAAAGATAAAGGCCCCTATAACTTCGAAGCCGATGGCAGCCGGGTTGGTGCAGATGGCCGGCTGAAAAACCCCAAACAGGCCTGGGGAGGACTGATGCGGAATATTGATCAGACCGATTTTGAAACCGGAAATATCGAGTACATCGAATTCTGGATGCAGGATCCTTTTATTGAGAACACCGCCAACCCCAACGGAGGTAAACTTTATTTTAACCTGGGTAATATTTCTGAAGATGTGCTCCGGGATGGGAAACGGATGTATGAAAACGGTCTGCCCACACCGACGAATAATGCAAGAGTGGATGAAAGTTCGGTCTGGGGTAAAGTACCGGCCATTCCCTTACAGGTCACCAATGCCTTCAGTAATACACCATCAGACCGTGCCTTACAGGATGTGGGATTTGATGGCTTACAGGATACTGCAGAGCAGCGCCTTTTCAGGCCATATCTGGATGCACTGGCAGCTGTAAATGGAACGAGTTCTATCGCGTACACCAAGGCACTGGAAGATCCTTCTGCGGACAACTTTAAAGCATACAGGGATGCGTCGTTTGACAATAGCCCGGTTGCAGGTATTCTGCCGCGTTATAAAAACATCAATAACCCGCATGGTAACTCTCCTGTGTCGGAGAACAATACACAATTTGTCAATGCCTTTACCCAATACCCGGATGCGGAAGAACTGAACCGTGACAATACGATGAATGAAGT
>Ga0075163_10013997_pt1 | contig 10374 bp, 9 predicted proteins | sample JI1023141ADNA_FD_71478 | JGI IMG/M metagenome (GOLD analysis project Ga0075163, IMG submission 71478) | Wastewater effluent complex algal communities from Wisconsin, to seasonally profile nutrient transformation and Carbon sequestration -... | ecosystem: Engineered > WWTP > Effluent > Algae... | reverse complement strand
GCGATAGCTGCCAACGGCGCGTAGGCTGTCGCAGCGTTTGTTGAACCAAGTAGACGGACGGTTACGTCTGGGCATTGCAGAATTCGGAGGAATGCTACTGGTTTGCCGTCGACGGTGAACGGATAGATTCCGTCGGTGGGAGCACCAACTGCAGCGCTGTCGCCGAGTTCCAGGCTAGCCAACGTAACTCGTGCAGCCGCGGTTTCGTCGACTCTGAGGTTCGGTGGATCACTGATGACAATCAGTTGGCCTTGTTTGTCCGCGGTCATCAATGTGGGATAGGGCTGCGTGGTGGTGAGCTGCAGGTTGGCTTTGTCGAAGAGCACCGGTAAGGTTGGTCCTGCGGCTTCGGCCGCAGTGTCGGGGTGGCAGTCAAACGAACGCAATGCTACGTCGTGTAAACGAAGCGGCGCTGGCATGTCGGCCAACGTTTCAAGTGTGATTTCGCGGTTGCCACAACGAAGCACTGTTAACCATACGGTGACACCAGTCATATCGTTGGTTGCGATTTCTGCGGTGGCCTGACCTTCGTGTTGCACCAATTTGTATTTTGCAGTCTCGCCAAGACCCGCTGTGTACGTGCGCGCTATGTCGTCGAGGTTTGCGAGTTGGTTCGCGCTGCGCCACTTGATTTTGGAAATCAAGACAGGTTTGTGGTGCGACGTGACAACAACGCTGCCTTGCTGATAATCGTTACCGTCTTGCGTACGTTCGCCACTGACCAGCGTGAGCGCAAAGCCAGGAAATTGCTGAGTGCTAGTGTTGGCGCTGACCGGCTTGGTCGGGCTGCAGTTCATTGTTGTGCCGAACATCAACATACACAAAGCTAGTTCTATTGTGCGCATCGCTTTGCGCTGACACTACTGCGTTGGGCCGTTGAGCTCCATCGTGTAATGAGTGCTGTCGTCGTTTTCGACAAGCGTGATGGTCAGCGCAGCGCGCTTGAAGACGATTTGTGGCCGGCCTTGGCTATCGCGCTGCGCATGTGGCTCGCCCCACATCGGCTGCATGACGTCGAGCTGTCGAGTCAAGTTGTGGTTGTGCTCAGCTTCGACGCTGAAGCCGTCGTCGCGCACGCGGTAGAATACGTCGTCGGTTTCAGTATGGCTCGGTGATGGTAGCGGTGCTTCGGTTGGCGCTTCGCGCGTGCAACGTTATTGTAGCTACGTCACGCTGTGCGCCAACGTTAGTAGCTGGGTGCCGTGCGATAGAACGAAAAAAACTCGAGAATCGTCGACGGTGCGGCGCTTGTCCACTCATGGCCCGCGGCTGGGTCCGCGCGCAGGATGCTGACCAAGCCTTGCTTTCGAAGCGCGGCGTCATACGCGCGTGCAGTCTTAATTGGAACAACATGATCTTGCTCGCCGTGCAAAAACAGCGTTGGTGGATGCGCCGTTGGCAGTCGATCAGGGACGCTGCAGAGTAGCCCCGCACACGTCGCCCATGCAGCAGAAGCGATGGCGAGCGCACGAAACCTTTCGGGGTAGGCTTGCGCCATGCGGCTCGTCATGTAGCCGCCGCTTGAAATGCCGGCGGCGAATAGTTCACGAGGGTTTAGCGGACCAAAGGCACCACGCTCGATGTCGGCAAATAGCTGCTGCATGAGTGCGTGATCGGGTGAGCTGCGCCATGCCCACACGAAAGGCAAGACGTTGGTATCCCAAAACGAATGGCCACCAAATTTGGTTTCCGGCGTTAGCACCGCAAAGCCATGCTCGAGCAGTGTGCGTACGGTTTCAGTTTGATAGTACGCACCGAATGCATCAGTGCACTGCGCCGCCCAGGCGCGCTCAGCCGAAAAGAGTGAGCCTTGGAATAAGATGACCGCGGGCCAACCCTGGCGCGGTGGCTGACCGGCTGGCACTTGCCAGTGGACGTCACGAGAAAACCAAGCAGCGACGATGGTATTGGTTTGATACAGACAAGCGACTTGTTCGGCCGTTGCATCGCAGCGCGCTTGCGTTGCATTCGGCCAAGCCGCTTGATGCGCTTTGCAACTCGTCGCAAGCGCCAGCGTAACTGCTACTCCAGTGCAACGCATTATTGCTGCGGTGCAGTGCCCCAGCCGGTGATCGCGAAGCGCGGCATCACGATGCTGGTGTGCACGTCGTGAAAGCCGGCAGCAATCATGCCGCGCTGCAACGCTGCGGCGGAAAAGCGAGTTGGGTGAATGTCGCGACGCGAAAAGCCATCGCGGCGCGCGATCAATTCGAGTGCGGTGGACTCGACGGCGGGCAACCACGGTTCACCATAGTTCGGCGTGCTGAGCCACAAGCGACCACCAGGCAGCAACGAACGGCGCAACCCGACGAGCCATAGCGGCCACGCCAGCACGTGTTCGACAACTTCTTTGGCGTAGATTGCTGCGAACTTGCCGCGGCGATCTGTACGTTTGCGATCGCCGTCGCCCGAACTTGCAGCCCGCCGGTCGCTACCGCCACGCGACGCAGCAAGGCCAGCGTCGAGAGGAACTTCCGGTGGCACCACGTGGCCTGCAACGATGCGTGGATCGTTGCGCGCCATCACGGCTTCGACGGCGCGCGGGTCGATATCAGCGACGGAAAAGGTTAAGCCTTTGGGCGCGTTGTCGATTTCGTGCAACAAGCCGCAGCCAACGACGAGCACATGGCCGGTTGGATGTTCGTCGGCAACGGTGCGCAAAAACTTTGCAAGGTTACGTTCAAGTGGTGCGTGATACAGCGACCAAGGAAAGCGGCGCGCCCGGGCGTGATTGCTGAAATAGTCGTTATCGTCGACGGCGCTCATAGTGGTTGAACTTCACCGCAGCTAGCAATGATCATGTACTCGTAGGCGTGTGGCGAATCCGGTGGCACCAACGGATCTTGCACCGCCCAGCTCACCAGCTTGGTAAGCGGCGCGAGTGCGGCGTCGGGCAGGTACTTGTACAGCTTGGCTGGGTAGTGGCCGGTGGCTTTTTTGGCGATGAACTGCAAAAACGCCGGCGGCATAAACATGCGGAACAAAAATTCCGAGCGCTGCGAGCCCAAGCCCAACACCGATTCAACCTTCCAGCCGTTTTGCGCCAACAACCGGCGCCATACTTTTTGATCGTACAAATGCCAGTGCTGAAAAAAGCCGTTCATGGCGCCCGCGACGGTCATTGCGACGCGTGGCAAGTGTTTGAGCAACAGCGATTGCATGCGGCCTTGATAGGCCCACTGAGGCGTTGGCACAAACATCACGAGCCGTGCGCCAGGTGCAGCCGATGCCCGCAGGTTGGCGAGCGCAGCGTCGATATCGGGCACATGTTCGAGTGAACAATTGCCGATGATCTGCGCAAAGCGTTGGTCTGGAAACGGTTGCTCGGCGGAAACGTCGGTGAGTTCGGCGTTGATGCGTTGTTTGGCCTGTGCGATTTCACGGGCCGAGATGTCGATGCCGTAGATCGACTGACCAGCATGATCGCGCAGCGTCCACCAGTAGCCGTCGCCGCAGCCGACGTCGAGGGTGGCGCCTTCGACGGGGCCAAGCGCTTCGATGGCAACCAAGCGATTCACTTCGCGCAGCGTCAGCGACATCGGCGCGTGGCGCAGATACGCTAGTGCCCAGGCGCGCAAGGTGGTGTCATCGGGCAAGGTCAGATCGGGCACCTTGCTTAGCCTTGCGTTGCGTTGCCTTGAAATCATGGCGCGAAGTAACCACGGCAGGCCCCCCGCTGGCTAGGCCCGAAGTAGCGCAGCGCAGAAGGGTTACTCAAATGCCTTGAGCGGCATGCGCAGGCCGCCCAGTGGTACCGTTGCTGGATTTCGTGGGTCGGTAGTTTGTGTAATGATTACATAGCTATGCGGCCCAGGTTGGTAGACAACGACGTGGTCAGGACCAGCCGCGGGCAGCAATGCTAGCCAGGGCTGGTTGGCAGTGGCGGGATTGTTGGCTGCGATTTCGGGCACGACCAAATCGATCTCGACCACGTTGCCGTGCAGTTTCTGCTGCAGTGGTAGCGCGTAGGAGAAGATGTCGAAGGGCCAGCGCGGGAAAAGATCGTTGTGTAAGGCGCCGCCGTAGACCACCACGGCATCGGTTGGGAAGCGTTCGACGGTGCGCAGCGTGGTTTCGCCGAGCTTCGATGTGATGGTGGTTAACAAACGGAAGAAATCGACGCGGCCGCGGCGGTCGAGCAGGCTGTCTTGTTCGATCGGCGTCATTTGCAACAGATGCAACGCCATCGACGAGAATGCTGGCGCTCGAGCTGGCATCAGCGCCGCGTTTTGCGGACGGTCGATCGCAAGCGTGACTTGCCGCGCTAGCGCGGACACCGGCGCTGACCATGAACCGTCGTCGATCCACGATTCGATCACGAGATGTTTAGCCACCAGATCCAGCACGGGCAACACGTCGGTGCGAAACAGCGTGCTTGGCGCTGGCACGTTGGCGCTGCGTTTGGTTGGATGATACTCACCAACCGCAAAGACTTTGGTGTTGCTGTTCTCGGCCAAGATCAGCCGAATCGCTGCCGGCAAATTGCGCACGGTGCGATGCGGCGTTTCCGCCACCGGGTCATACGTTCGACAGCCTGAGGCAGTGGCCGTGAGGCTTGCCAGGCTTGCCACCGTGGCCCAAAGCAATGCGCGCATCACTGCAAGACACCGGCAACGTTCCCAGGTTGCACGATAACTTATGCATTTGAAATCATTGTTGATTTTTGGACGGGTGGGTGCGACCCGAACCACGGCGCCAACCACAGCGCCAATCGATCGGGCAAGCAAAGCACGCTACACGTTAACGAGTAGGCGGAATTGTAAAACGCGGGCAGGGAGCCGAGAGTACAAGGATGACGAACGTTTCGCCGCTGGGTCATGCGTTGCAAGGTGTGCGGGTGCTGGATCTGTCGCGACTGCTGCCGGGGCCGTTTTTGACAATGATGCTGGCGGACCTGGGTGCGGATGTTGTGAAGATCGAAGATCCGCGGGTCGGCGACTATTTGCGTGCGTTTCCACCAGCGAAAGGCGGCGTTGCTGGGCGCTATCTTGCCGTGAACCGCGGCAAACGCTCGATGGCGCTTGATCTAAAAGAGCCTGCGGGCCGCGCGGTGTTTTTGCAGATGGTGGCCAAAGCCGATGTTGTCGTTGAAAGCTTTCGCCCCGGCGTGATGGCCAAGTTGGGGCTCGACTGGGACACGCTGCGCGCGATCAATCCACGCATCATCATGTGTTCGATCAGCGGTTATGGCCAAACCGGCCCGTATCGCGAGCGTGCTGGCCACGACCTCAATTACATCGCGCTTGCTGGTGTGCTCGCCATGGGCGGCACACGCAACGGCGCACCCATGATGCCGGGCGTGCAAATTGCTGATCTTGCGGGCGGTGCTCTTTGGAGCGCCACCGGTATTCTCGCCGCGTTGTTTGCGCGCGAACGCACAGGCGTTGGCACGCTGCTCGATATTTCGATGACCGAAGGCGCACTTACGTTGCTATCGGCCGAGCTTGGCAACCTCGACTGCGGGGTGACACCATCGCGTGCAACCGAAATGCTCAACGGTGCTGCTGCTGCGTATGGCGTTTATCGAACCAGCGACGATCGTTATCTTGCCATTGGTGCACTTGAACCCAAATTCTGGATCGCACTTAACACAGCGCTTGGTCGCACGCCGAGCGTTGCAGAACTCGCTGGCAACCAGCAACAACAAGCCGCGACGCGGGCAGACCTCGCCCAGGTGTTCGCAACGAAAACCCTTGCCGAATGGACAACGATTCTTGCAGCTCATGACTGCTGCGCCGAGCCCGTGGTTGAACCCAATGAACTTGCGGCACTGCCTCTGCATCAAGCGCGCGAGGTGTTTTTCACGATGGATGGCGGCCCTGGCGTGGGCCAGATCACGCAAGTTCGAACCCCGCTGGGTGCGCCGCTAACCACTAGTGCTCCGCCCACCTTGGGCCAGCACACCGACGAGATCTTGCGTGAGTACGGCGTCAGCGCACCATAATCCATACATAAAGCGGCGCCCTTGGCCTGAGTAATACGATGTCATTCGCTTGTTGTTGGCCTGCAGTGCCCAGCTGCGCGACAAGCATCTTCTATGAAAAAACCTTTGGCTTTAGTTTTCACTATGCTGGTTGCAGCGTGCGGTAGCGGCAGCGATACCAAGGTCGATGCGGCAATCGACGCTAAACCGATCGATGCGGTGGTCGCTGATGCGCCGGCCCCGCTCGTTGGCCTTGGCCAGCGGTGCGTAACGTCGCAAGACTGCCCAGCGAGCACGCCAGGTTGTTTGATCAAGCCTGGTGCTGCCGCCGGTTTCTGCAGCGCAATTTGCCATATGAACGCCATGTTCATGACGGATGCCAACAGCATGATCGCCGGTGGTACGGATGTTTCGCTCGATGATCCTAAGTGTTTGGCGTTGTTCACTGGTGGCGTCACCGGCGTGCCTAAATGCAACCAATTTGTCAATCGCACGCCATCGGGCGCCCTGATGCCAAACACTACGTACACCGTGCAAGCGGTTTGCAACGTAGCCTGTACAACTGCCAACACGTGTCCGTCGGGCATGACCTGCAACATGGGCAACTGCGAGTACTAGGTTAAAACTCCGGCCCCATTTCTTGCGCGATGGATACAAATCCGTCGCGTGCGACGACGACATGATCGACGAGCGGAATGCCGACGACAGTTGCGACTTCCCGCAAGCGTCGAGTGAGCAGCAAATCTTCCGGGCTGGGTGATGGATCTCCAGACGGATGATTGTGTGCGATCACACCAGCGGCGGCAGCGACCCTGATCAGCGGCCGGAAAACTTCGCGTGGAAATACTTCGACGCTCAGCACTGATCCGCGCGCCACTTCAAAGTCAGCGATCCATTGGCCACGTGCATCAATCGCAATAACGATGAACACTTCTTGCCGAAGATTGGCTACGCGCGGCCGCAACAGCGCATAAACATCGTCGGCCGATTGCATTTGGCGCGGTGGTGGTGGCCCCGACCAAACGCGGCGCGCTAGCTCAAACGCTGCTGTGATCCTCGCTGCTCGCATGAAGCCAACCCCAGGAATCTCCGCGAGCTCAGGTGGGAGGGCCGACGCAAGTTCGTGCAAGCTGCCAACATGGGCAATTAGTTGTGACGCTACTTGCCGCGAAGGCCGCCCAGGTGTGCCGGACCCGAGCAACAGTCCAAGTAGTTCGTCGTCGGACACGGTGGTTGTTTGCAGCGACCACAAGCGTTCCGCTGGCCGTTCTTCATTGCCAACCGCAGCAGGCGACGCGTTTGCAGCGCGTGGCGCAACGGTTTGCGATGAGGTTCGTCCGGTTGTTTGCACACAGCAGGAGATTGCAGTGTTTGTGCCAGTGCGTGCTCAGCTCGCAGCGGTGTGCATGATACGGCCGTGTTGTTGCGCAAGACGCTGTATTACCTAGCTATTGCGTTGCAACTCGCCGCTCAATGCCGGCAATCCCAGAACATGGCCACTGTCCCGAAGTGTCCAGGATCCGTCCACCCATGTCCGGGAGTGTCCGGCCGTGGGCCAGCAAGCACGGCGTGCCACAATGTGTCGAGCGGCATGACTGTGGGCGGCCAATCGAGCACGTGCAGGCCGCGACACCGAACTGCAACGACGGATATTGCAAACCATAACTATTGTCCGAAACCCGGACGTTACGGCTTGGCTTGCAGCGTTGCCACCAAAGTATCAAACGGCACCATGTTACCAGGCGGGACCACGCCGCTAGGCAAACTCAGGGGCGCGGTGACCCAGAAGAGCGTGCGCCCGCGCCGGATCAGCGCGCTACGTTCGCCGTCCAGCAACATGGCGCGCAGCGGTGTTTCTTGCGCAGCGGCACCGGTTTCATCCGCAAATGCGTAGACATACACTTGCGCAACTGCGCCGCCACGGGTGTTTTCAAATTGTTTCACGGTGAAGGCGCCGAATCCAACATTGCTCGGCGGCACCCAGCGCGGCGCTCGGGCCGGCTCGTCGCGTCGGGTAAGGCTGAGGCCACTTTTGGCCATCACCGCCAACGCTTCTTCCAGATTCGGGGCGCTTGCTGTCGCGGTTGGCTTGGTCGCTAACGGATCTGCACTCATCGATTGGTTGCCTTTGCTGCAGCCGAGGACAATCACCACAAGCAGGCAAGCGAAACGGTTCATATCATTGCCTCAAAAATTTGTGGATGCCGTTGCGAGCTATGGACCAGCGCCCGCCGCGGCCACGAACTTGTACGGCGAGTCATGCCGAATCATAGCGTAGCAATAGCGGTGCGGCCGAAAAAAGATGGCGTTCGCGGCGAGCACCGAAGCAAGGCAAAGTTCACAAGCGCGATAACCACCGCGTCGAAGCCCACCGTTAGGTAGGCTCCCAAGCCCAAGGGCGTGGCCGATGTACGTTACGTTGGCAAGCCAGACATCGCCGGTGGTTGTTGGTCTAGCGCTCAAATTGTCGCGCGCGCGATGCGGGGCAAGCTAGAATCTGCGACGCTGGCAGCATGGCAAAGCAACTCGCTACGTCGGTTACGTTTGAAACCCTGCTTGCGCCTATCAAACACAAACGCAAGCCCGCTGTTGCCAATGGGTTTTTGCCTTGGTTGGCCAAGCACGCATCGCCAGAACTGGGGCGTTGGAATGTTGCGTTGACCAAGCAAGCCGTGCGCGCTGGCTACCGCAATGCGCTGTTTGCAGCCACCACGCTGCCGCTTTCGAAAGCGATCGCGATCGACGACGACGGGTGCCGTGCTGCACGCATTCGTGCGCTGTTTGTGGGTGCCAGCCCGATTCTTGAAGATGCTGAAGAGTTGTGGCTTGCGACCTGGGCGCCGACTCCAACCGGTACCAGCCAAGTGTGGGCGTCGCATCAAGATGAGCGCGAGCTCGAATTGCTCGACGAATCGATCGCTGATTTTGTGTTGCGGCAGTATCGCGAGGATTCGTATTTCAACGATCCCGACGACGCAAACGCCGTGACATTGCCGGCAACGTTGGCTGCGCTGAAGGTGACCACCAAGCGCACGAAATTACCCAAGCTGCTTGGGCCAGCTGATTTGCAGGCACGCACTGATTGGATTGTTGCGCAGTTTTTTCCCGAAGGTGACTGGTACGGCATCGGCGATGGCATCGAAGGGCTGCCAGCGTTTGCTGAGTACCAAAAAGATTTCGCAGCCGGCCAACGCGGGTTGGTGCAGCAATGGCCGCATCATCAAGCCTATTGGTTGTTGCATCATCTCGCGCTCGAAAACTTCGAAGCGCTGGCGCAGTTGGTGCCTGTGGTGGAATTGTCGTATTCACCGACGGCAGAGCTGGTAACCGTCGCGAAACGCGCCATGGCTAAGCAGTCGTTGCCAGCATGGTGGCCAGCGAAGCGGCTGGTTGAGTTTCGTGCCAATGTGCAGGCATTGCAGCCGGCTGCGTATGCGCCTAGCGCCAAGCCGGCGCTGAGCAGCGGCCGTGACGGCAATACTGTGGAGTCGGCGAAGCGAATCGTGCAAAGTGTCGCCAAGAAAAGCGGCTATGCCGTAGATGCGTTGGCCACGTTGGCAGAGTTGCTCCACGGTGCCGGGCGTCCGAGTAAGCACGAACAAGCGTTGATCAAGGCTGAATTTGTCAACGACGAGCGAACCAGCATGCTGCTGCGGTCCAAACGCGGCAATGCGCCGCTGTTTCAGAACATGTTGCGGGCTTTGATCGTCGACGCCATGATGGCGTGTAAGGACGACAAAAAGATGGCGGCGGCGTTGGCAGCATATAGCGTTGCATTGCTTGAGCGCAGTGGCACCGTCGACGACAATCATCGCGACGCAGCGTTTGGTGCGCTTGCGCTGTTTGGTGCAACCCGCAGCAACTTCGCAGACTTCAGCGCAGCGCTGGTCGCACGGTTCGGCGACTTGCAAGCCTTGTCGCGGTTGCGCCGCTTGGAAATTACCGCCGTCGCCGAGCAACAAGTTAGATATGCAAAGGATGCCAGCGCTCGGTTGTATCTGCGCAGTGAAGCAGCGCGCTACGCGGCTCAGATCAACAGTGCACAAACTGACACAGCAGCGCTCGCCCTCGGTGCGTTGCTGCGCATGAAAGACGCCAACGCACTACAGTTGTTAACGGTGATGATGCGTACGGCGGAATACTCACGCCTCAATCAAGTTGTGTTGATGGCCATCGTCGCATTCTTGGTCGACAATCCGAGCCGGTTGGCAGCGCCTGCGTTGCAAGCCGGTTTCGAGCGTGGCCTTGGTGATGCTGCAAGTGGCGAACGCGCATTGCTGGCGCAAGCATTGGCGAAATGCGACGGCGCATTGGCAACAAAGGTGCTGGCCGCCGCGGCCACTCCGTCGAAAGCCATCGCAGTGCGTGCTGCTGCCTTCGCTGGTTTGCTGCAGGTGGCGAGTGCCCGTGCCAAACATGTTGCGGCTGCACGTAAACTGCTGCAGCAACTG
>Ga0075163_10013996_pt1 | contig 10374 bp, 10 predicted proteins | sample JI1023141ADNA_FD_71478 | JGI IMG/M metagenome (GOLD analysis project Ga0075163, IMG submission 71478) | Wastewater effluent complex algal communities from Wisconsin, to seasonally profile nutrient transformation and Carbon sequestration -... | ecosystem: Engineered > WWTP > Effluent > Algae... | reverse complement strand
CGATACCTTCCGCGCCAAACAACTGCACGATGAATACACCGAGACGCCGGAGTACATGGCGTTGCTCAGGGGGGCGCTCTCCATGATGAAGGTGAGCCACATCGACCTCCTGGTGGTGGGCCTGCCGGTGGCGCTCTTCGCGGTCAAGAAAGCGGCGCTGGAGAAAGCCATGACCGGCCGGCACGACATCGGGGGCAGTAAGGTCGTGACGGTCGGCAAGGCCATGGCCGTCGCTCAGCCGCAGGGAGCGCTGGTGCACTACGCCTCCGAGCACCAGAAGATGACGATCATTGGCAACGAGCAGAGCCTGATCATCGACCCCGGCTCGCGCACTTTCGACTGGCTGGTTGCCCGGGGCATGCGGCTCGTGCAGAAGCAGAGCTATTCGTTCAACCGCGGCATGTCCGATGTGCTGCGCCTGCTGGCGGCCGAGATCACGAAAGACATTGGCTCGCCGTACCGGGACTACGACGCCATCGACCTCGCGCTCCGGACGGGCAAGCAGCCGGTGATCTTCCAGAAGCCGTATGACATGAAACGCCTGCTGCCCCTGGCCGAGACCGTCGCCGAGCAAGCCGTCTCGACCATGAAGCAGTGGATCGAGGCGCCCCACAGCCTGCAGAACATCATACTGGTCGGGGGCGGCGCCTTTCTGTTCCGCAAGGCGGTGAAGGCGGCCTTCCCGAAGCACCGCATCCACGAGGTGAAGGAACCGATGTTCGCCAATGTGCGGGGCTTTCAGTTGGCGGGGCAGAACCACGCGCGCAGCGTGATGGCCGCCACCGGGAAGGAGCAGTGTCAGGGCGGATCGGGAGAAGTCGAATGAGCACCGATACCATGAAGGACCCCAAGCCGATTCGTCTCGTCTTCGAACTGGCGCGGGCCGATCATCCGCGCCTGTATGACGATCTGATTCAGTTTCATAAGGGCACGAAACGGGTCAACCGCCTGCGCGTGCTGGCCTACGACGGCTTGCTGGCACAGAGTGGCGTCTTCGCCGGGATCGGGCGTGGCTTGGCCTATCAGCCTTCCGCAAGTGGCGCACAGGAGGGCAGTGGCGAGGTCACCAACGATATCTTCGCGCCAGCGATCGACGCGTGAGCCGGCCATGGGAAAGCGATCGCGCCGGTCGGTGAGCGGCCGGATGGTCAGTGCTTCGGACCTGGCACAGATGGGCCGCTGCGAACGACTGGTGGTGTTCGAGCATCTCCATGGAAGCCGTCGCACGGCCGGGCAGCAACGAGCCCGGGCACGCGGGCTGGTCGAGCATGAGCAGTTCTATCGGGAAGGTCAGGCGGCTTCCACTCAGGTCGATCGGAAGGGGCGCTGTTTCATCGCCACCTGCGTGTTTGGCGAGGCCTGGCAGACGGAGGTCCTGCGCCGGTTCAGGGATGAGGCACTGCGACCCAGCGTTTGGGGACGCCGGGTGATCCGCCTCTACTATCGGGGTGCCCCCAGCATCTGCGTCGTCCTTCGCCGATGGCCACAAATGCAAATTCCTGTGCGCATGGTCTTGGGGGTGATAGCGACGGGACTTCGGTGGTGGTCAGGCTTGCCTGGAGGCGGCAAGTGTCGGCGCTAGCGTGGGGCGTCGGTTGCGCCGTTGCCGTCGTAGGCTTAGGGCTGGTCATGGCGCGGTGGCGATCAGTTGAGACCGATGCCGCACGGGCTGAGCGGGCCTCACGACCGGCAGCCCTGCGGGATGCCGAGTTGGTCTACATGGAAAGGCTGTTCCGGATTTCCACGCCCGTCGGACTGGTGGCGAAACTTGACCGGGCATACCGGATGCCCTCCGGTCTGCTCGTGTTGGTGGAGTTCAAGACTCGCTGGAGCAACCAGCCCTTCCTGTCGGACGCGATCCAGTTGTCCGCGCAGAGGATGGCGGTGATGGGGCAAACGGGCCAGTCCGTGGCGTCCTACGGGTATGTGATGGTGAAGGCGCCTACTACGCGAGCCTTACCGACTGCATATCGCGTCGAACTGTTGTCCGACGATCAAGTAGTTGCCTTGGTCAGAAGGCGGGAAGCAATTCTCGCCAATCGCATCTCGGCGCGGAGAGCCTGGTCAAAGAAAGCTTGCCGTACGTGCGCGCTCCGACAGCAATGCGACTCCCTACTGCAGTAGGCGCGGGGCATCATCTCGAGCCATCTTGTGGCGGGAAGCTACTTGGACATTGAGCGACATTCACCGATTGCTTGCCAAGAGATTGACGAATTCAGAAATATGCACAAAAATGGCGTTGACGAATTTTAGGATATGCACAAAATGACCTTGCCGTTACCTTCTGTATTCAATATCGAGCTTGTCGCCGATCGTTTGCAGGCTGTGTCTGAGTGGCTGCTGGACGAGTTGTACGCCACTGAAGATGACCTTTCCCGACCCACCGATAGCGGCTACACGCGTGGATGTACCACTTTTGGGCGCCAGAGGACACGTCTCATAGGCGAAGCGCTCTCGGGGCGACATGCATGGCTTGGTCTTTCCAACAGCAACAACGACATCGTTTTCACCATTGGGGGCGTTCCGTGCAGGTTCAGCAACGACGACCCGTCGAATCCTTCGAAGGATGCGGTTCTCACGGCCAATCGTTTCCAGATGGACTTCCTGGAATTCGCGGCCCAAGGAGAACCCGGGCGATTCTGCTTCATTATTGATCGCAGCCAAGATGGCGCCGCCGAGCCGAAGGTTGAATTTTTAGGCTTCACGCCCAGCGGCGAAGTTGCTTGCCGGTGGGTATCGAATGCCGTGCGTGTTCTGCGGCTGGAGGGGCAGCAGCCTCTGGCTCAAGCCGTCGAGGTTGCCAAGCCCAAGGTGGCGCCGAAACGACGCGACGAAGGCGATGCGGCCTCCGAAGCCGTGCGATGAGCGAGTTCATTGGAACCAACGTTCGACTCATCCGCCTCTTCCACGATCTGTCTCTCACGGACTTGGGCGAGCAGGTCGGTGTATCGAAACAATTTCTGAGTCGGGTTGAGACGGGCGCCGAGTCCGTGTCCGCCCACCTGGAAAGTTCGCTCGCGGAAACGCTGGGTGTCCTGCCGGAGTTCTTCTATCGCGTCGATCCAAATCCGATTGCCGATGAGCAGTGCCACTTTCGCCGTCAACTGACAACCAAGGTGGCATTGCGCCAAGTGGCGCGTGCTAGGGGCGAAATGCTCAAGCGCTTGGTTGGCGTGTTGGATGCGCATGTCGAGCTACCCCGCTACCGGGTCGGCGAGGCCGATCCCGAATCGCCGGAAACGATTGAGCGTGCGGCCGAGACATTCCGATCGCTGTTTGGTCTTGGCTTGGGCCCATTGAGCAACGTCACACGCATCGCAGAAAACGCCGGGGCCGTGGTGATGAAGGTACGAGGCCTCGCACCTGAAATCGATGCTGTGTCATTCGCGACAAGGCGACCCTTGATCGCGCTGAACGGAGATGGTCGATCGGCATGCCGCGAACGTTTCGGCGTGGCCCACGAATTGGGGCACTTTTCGCTTCACATCGGCGTCCTGACGGGGGATCGACTGACAGAGACGCAAGCCAACCGCTTCGCCAGCGCGTTGTTGATGCCGCGATGCACGTTCGCCAGTGAATGCCGCTTGGCATTGCGGGGGACACGCCTGAATTGGCCGGGTTTGTCCGAACTGAAATTGCGTTGGGGCGTTTCCAAGGCTGCGATTATTTTCCGCGGGCGCCAGCTCGGCGTGTTCTCCGATGACCAAGCGAGAGCGGGGTACGTTGGCCTGAATCGGCATGGGGAGGCGTTGAAAGAATCTGAAGACCATCTCATCGCAAATGAAGAGCCGGAAGTCGTGGCCGAAAGCCTGAAGGTGATGAAGGAGCATTTCGGCGTGCCGCAATCTGCCGTGGCGCGAGAGATGCGCGTGCGGCCGGGCCTTCTGCAGATCCTGCTGGCGTCGCCCGGGGAGGAGCATGGCGGTAATGTCGTGGAGCTGTTGAGTTCGAGGCGCGTGGCTCAATGAGTAGCCCGGCAGAGCACTACCGGGGTTATGGGGGGTTATGGGGACTTAGCAAATGCCCAGATCGAAGGGGCCGACTATAGGGTTCACATGCGCCCCGTTGCTGGTTCATCAGTCGCTGTGATAGCGCCGCATGGCGGCAGCATTGAACACTATACGTCAGACATTGCCCGGGCAATTGCCGCGGACGATTTCAATCTCTATCTGTTTGAGGGCACTCGCCGTTCCGGCAACTATGCAGCACTGCATCTGACCAGTCATCGGTTCGACGAGCCGAGATGCTTGGAGTTACTGGCAAATTGCGATCATGTGATCGCAATCCATGGATGCGGCGGTGGAGCGCAACAGGCACTCGTCGGTGGGCTGGACGGCCCGTTGAAGGTGGCCATCGCTCAGGCGATTTCGGCACTCGGCATCGATACGCGAGTAGAGGATCACCAATTCCCAGCGACCGAGCCGAAGAATATCTGCAATCGAGGGCGGCGGAGTGTCGGCGTGCAGGTCGAGATGACAATGCCGTTGAGGCTTCAGGGGCCACGCGATGCGCTTGCCGCGGCGATCCGTTCGGTACTGCTGGCGTTACCGAATTGCTCCCTCGGGGGAGGTTGAAGTCCCCGCCGCTGCAGGTCGGAAACCACCTGCATCAATCGATTGATCGGCTCGGCAAGGCGCTTCGGCAATACGCGGTGTTGTGTGTGGATGTTCTGGTCGGCAATCCATCGATGAGCGATCCAGACATCCTCCTCGGGGTGGTTGTTGTCTACGCCATTGCAGTACTTGTATCCCACCAGCGCATCGGCACGCGACAACAGCAGCCGCGCCATCGTCATGTGAAGGCGATGAGACTGCAGGTCTGCTGGGCCCTTGGGGCGCGGGACAGTCAGGCGTAGGCACTGATGGTTGTTGAACTGCTCCCAATCGGGACCCACCACTTGACCGGCGCGCTCTAGCATCTTGCGGGACTGCTCACTCTTGCCGTTGACGATGGCGACGGCTACCGAACCACTCGAATAGTTCAGTGTCTTCGCCAGTAAGTTCACCCAGTTCACCAGTTTACGTAAGGTAGCATCGTCCGCAAATACGAGGTACTGGTGCCGTTGTTCGTTGTCCAGGAAGGTTGGCAACTGGGCGTAGAGTGGGTACAGCAGGTCGTGCAGGTAGATGTAGGTCTGCCTGCGCCCCTGCTCATGGCTGCGCGTTGTGGCGGTCAAAGCCTGCTCTGCCCATTGCGGCGTGATTTCATCGAGCGCCATCTCGGTGATGTCGATGGAAATGAGTGCAAAACCCAGCGACTTGCCGATCAGCGCCTTGCGTCCGTCGAAGGCGTGCCCCAGTTCAATTTCCACGCCTCCGAGCACCATGGGTTCAGTCTGGATCGGCGGGCCGAGCACCGCGATGTCGAGGCGAAAGCTACTGCCAAAAGGGGTACTCAGTGGGTGTTCGGTTACGACTTGATCAGCGCCGAGCAGCAGATTGCCTTCCAGGGGATAGTCCGATGCGTCGCCGTCCTTGAATGCCCACGGCATGGCGAGACCAGCGGCCAGCCGACGTGTCAGTTCTGCAGCGATAAGCGCCTTTGCCTGATGGTGTTCAGGGCTTTCATGCACGGTGTGCTGCCGTTTGAGTTCTTCTTCCTCGAATTGCGCCTTGAGGTTGTAGGTCTTCTCGGTGGGCAGTTGGCGGAAGTGCGAGCGCCGGCGTAGCTTGCCGTTTTCAAAGGAGGGGCTTACCCAGGTTACCATCTGCTGGATTGCGCCCGGTGCAACCAGCGGCCACAGTTTGCGGGCGTGCTCGCGGCTGCGGACCTCGCGTGCGGTGACGCGCATCTGAAAGAGCCCCTTTCGGGAAAGGACGACGACTGCTTCATCCATGGTCGAATTGCACTCCGGATATGACTGCGTCGCCGTGAAGTGCCCAGAAGAACTCCGGAGTAGCTACTGCGGCATCGAGCCCTAAGCCAGTATCGTTACCATCGCTAATCGATAGGTTCATGGGAACATTCTGGCTGTGTTTATTTGGGATGAGTGCTCGATCATTGGCGCGGCATTGTCGCGAATAAGATCAGGGCTCAGAAGGGAACATGCTCCTTTCTGATCGAAGTAGGAGAGCGACTTACTCAGCAGTCGGCGCGAGGTGGCACGAGTCATGAGTTCAGTCGTCATAGATGGTGTCCCGTCAGCAACTCGGAGGGTCGGTACATGTCAGTCAACATCAAGACGTGGTGTCGAGCTCGAGTGATACCGACGCGCAGCAGTCTCCGGCAGCGTGGATGCGGCGCGTCCTCAGGGCAAAAAATCAACGGGCTGCTGTTTGGGTCATCGAAGATGATCACCGCGTCGAACTCCTTGCCCTTGGACTTGTGCACTGTCATCACATGGATGCCGTGCAGATCATTGCCGCCCGACAGCAGTTGGTCTTCCGCCAGCGTGGCATCCAAGGCGCTCCGAGCATTGCGATAATTCCCCTGCGACTGCCACAAGTCGGTAAGACTGCTGGCGATGCGTTGACCACGTTGGAACGCGACCAATTGTTCTGCGTCTTTGGCGATGGTTTCGAGCGGGTTGGCGCCGGACTCGCACAAAATGCGCCGCGCCTCGATCCAGTCCCGTTTGGGCTCGCCCGAGAAATTATGGACACGTAGGATGCGCAACGCGCCCAGCAACTTCGCGGCAACACCATTGGCGCGCGGCGCTGTCCCCGCGCGGCTTTGGGTGCCGTTTACCGCCAGGCGCTGCGCTTGCGACAAGTTTCCATTTCCGCCACGCGCGCGGAACACCGCCGCGGCCAGATCCAGTGCATCGGCGAGATCGGTTAGTTCCGCGGACTCCACTGGACGCGGTTCGAGCAGGAAGGCGACCATCCGGCTCGACAGCAGAACCGACGCTTCATCAATCATCACGCGGTGCGGGATACTCTTGTTGGTGCCGTCGCCGGTCAGGGCGCGCGAAATGATGTTGACGCCGCGGCCCCAGGTCGCCAGCAGCGCCAGGTTTTCGATGTCGTTTGGCGCGGCCCCCGCCTTGGCCTTTTGAATCGCAATGCCGACGGCCGAACGGATCGCAGCGTCTCGTCTATCGGCATTGGCCCGGAAGTTCAGGCGCGACACCCCTTGGTATGCGGCGCCTCGCGGCGTTCCGAGCAGCATGTCATTGGCAAAGGCGACGATTTCGGAGTTAGGACTGCGATGGTTCTGGCCATGCAAGTCCACCCGCAGCGGTTGAAGCGCCTCCATGATATGCGTGACTCGCTCCGAACTTACGCCAGGTCGGAAGTCGTAGATTTGTTGATCCAGATCGGCGAGACAGACCAACTGCGTGTTTTCGGACAGCAACCGCACACACTGCCACTGATCGTCGGCCGTATCCTGCGCTTCATCGACCACGATCATCGGGTGACGGCCGGAGAAGAGCGAACGCAGGCGCACGCTCGCGGCCAGTAAGGCGTAGGCCTTGGCGGAGAACAAATCGAACGCTACCAGACCTTCCTCGCGGAACAGGCGCTCGCGCTCCACCTCCCAGTTGCCTCCCTCGCTCTCAAACTGATGGCGCATGGCAGCCTCGTCGTGGGGGAGCAGCAGGCGAAGCCGCCTGGGTGCGCCCAGCAAGTAGCCATAGCCTTTGAGAATCTCCCAGAAGAACGAATGGAAGGTCTGGATCGAGAGCTTGCTTTGCAAGGCCTTGGGCAACTGCGCCTTGCTGGCTTCGACGACACGGGCCACCGCCGCCCGCGAAAAACTGAGGAACAGCACAGTCTGGCCCGGCGGCAGGCCCACTGCTATGACGCGCTGGGCCTTCGCCAGGGCTATCGTCGTCTTGCCGCTGCCGGGGCCGCCGGTGACGAGGACTGGCCCTGCCGCGTCGAGTACGCTCTCTCGCTGCGGGCAGATCACAAGCGCCAAGGGTCAATCTCCCGCAGCGAAAGCAGCCTCTTCCGGTTCGACCGCAGGATCGTCGGCGGGCGCTTCGTCGGCGTCGGCCAGCTTTCGCTTCGGCTTGGGATAGCGCTGGTAGATCTCGCCCAGGAAGCCGGTGATCGTGGGTGGAAGTTGCCCCACGGCACACAGCTCGAGTAGCCGTGCGGCGCCACCTTCGCCCTTCAAGCCCTTGAGTGCCTTGACGGCAAGGGCACGCACTGCATCATCAGCGGGCCGTGCAACGGGTATGCCAAAACGACCTTCGCTGTCTTCGTTGCGCAATAGTTCCAGAAACTGCCACTGGCGATCCAGCGGCGTTTCCTCGGCCATCAGCATCTCGGCGCCTTTCTGTGTAATCTCCCTGGCGATGGTATAGGTGCCTTGCAGGGCAGCGATTTCCTCGTCCGTGCGCTTCTTCCGATCAAAGAAAGCGAAGGCAGGGATGCCGATCTCTTTGAAAAAGGCGCCCAGTTTCTCCAGGTTACCGTCGCCATCCGCATTGATCACGCTAATCCCCGCGACATCAAGAGGGAAGAGATCGGTGTCGTGCTCCTCCATCTTCCGCGCAACGACCAACAGCGCATCTTGCTCGGTGATGCCTTCACCGACGATCACGCCGCGGCCGAGCATGGCCTCGGCAATCGCGCGGCGGAAGTTCTGGCGATAGTTCTTCGCCTTCATGCCCGCCGGCAGCTTGACCACAACACCAGACAGTGCACCTTGATCATCGCGATTGAGCTTCACGATGCCTTCGGGCTCGAAGCGCTCGATGATGTATGGTGAATGCGACGTGACGAAGCACTGGGAGGTATCTTCGAGCAAATAGTTGGCTATGCGGCGCTGCGTATGCGGTGGGAGCGCGATCTCAGGCTCCTCCATTGCGAAGATCACGTTGTCCTTCTTGAGGTCGGCGATGAAGGTCAACAGTGCCAGTACCAGGGTGTTGAGCGTTCCCGTGCCTGCCTGCTGAAACGGCACGGCGGCTTCACCTTGACCCATCGTCAGGAAGAAGGCGATGGTTTTACGCAGATGTTCGCGTGTGAGTTGGGAGACAAACAGACGCGTTGAACGGCCTTCACCGCTCGGTGCAATATATTCGGCCAGGCGCGCTTCGATTTCGTCCAGAATCGGACCCAATTCGGTTGCGTCGGCGTCTATCGGCGGGTCAAGCACAGCCAAGCGTTTGCGAATGCTCTCCCACATGCCCTTGCGGGCTTCCTTCATTCGAAGGATGTTGTCGAGCAAGGTGCCGCGTTCGAGGCTCAAGGCCCGAGAACCTGTCCGGATGGTGCGCAGGTAGAGGAAGCCGATGGCTCGCTTGACCCGGATCGGGATGGCCTTGGGTTCTTCGTCGGGTTCCTCGTTGGTGCGACCATAGATCGTTCGGGCGACGAACTGGTCTTCGTCGATGTCGTAGCGTCCGACGGTAACGAGGCGCAGACAGAGTTGCACGTTGGGGTCGTCGGCCGCAGCGATCTCACCTTCAGTCAGCAGACGCTTTTCGGCCGTGTGCCAGAACTCCAGATTGGCCGCGCATAGGGTCTTGATGTCGTCGGTGAGCTCGACGAGGACGGCTTCGATGCGCAATGGAACGGCACTCTCACCGTCATCAGCGAGATAGTTGGCATTGCGGAAATCGAATTCCTCGACGGGAGGCGTACGGTTCAGCCGGTCAGGTCCGAGTACAAGGTCGAGCGCCTCGCAGATCGTGCTCTTGCCAACATTGTTGCCGCCGATCAGGAGGGTATGCCCCGAGAAGTGCAGCACGGCTGTGGCAATGCCGCGGAAATTCTCGATGGACAGTCGCGACACGCGCATGGTCTCCCCCTTTTGTTTGGTGTTATGGCTTAGCCGCCTGAATCACTCGTTCTTGAATGTCGCTGCAGGCCTGCATGAGCTGACCGAAGGCGAGAGATTCGCCGAGCATCATGCCGTCTTCAATCATGGCCGCATAGTCTTCTTGTAATGCATCGCGCGCAGTGCCTTCAGGAACGATGCGCAGATTGCCGGTCACGGCCGATTTGTAATCGATGACGTTGCCGTCGATACCCTTCTCAATGAAGAAGAGCGACTTGTGGTCGGCGACTGCCGCCGCCACGGCGCGGTCTGTGATGGCATCATCGCCGTAGCGGCTGCGCGTGATGGCCGCCAGGTCGTGCCAATGACGCGCGTACCGTTCACCGCGTATCCGTCCCTGGGCGCAATAGACATGGGCAGCAGTTGCCTTTTCCCAGAAGGTGCGTGCCACGCTCATGACTACCGGTCTGGCAGTCGGGAACGAAACATCCTCGACATGTCCCTCCATGTCGCAGGCAACGGGCAGCGCCTGATGCGGCTCGCCGGTCGCGCGGCCGCCGAATTCCAGCGTCACGACCGTTCGAACATAGCCGCTGCTAGGCTTGAGCGCGGGGTAGTGCAGCAGCAGTTTGTCGTTGTCCTCGCCACCCATTTCCAGCCGTGCGTGCAATTGGTCTCGCGCGAGCGCGGCTTCGATGA
>Ga0075163_10013995_pt1 | contig 10374 bp, 10 predicted proteins | sample JI1023141ADNA_FD_71478 | JGI IMG/M metagenome (GOLD analysis project Ga0075163, IMG submission 71478) | Wastewater effluent complex algal communities from Wisconsin, to seasonally profile nutrient transformation and Carbon sequestration -... | ecosystem: Engineered > WWTP > Effluent > Algae... | reverse complement strand
CGCCTGACCTTTAACCATCCGTGTCATCACACGCCACATCCAACCGGTGCCTTCGCGGCATGGGGTACATTGTCCGCACGATTCATGCATGTAGAACTGCGCAAGTCGGCAAATGGCGTAAACGATATCCGTGGATTTATCCATGACGATAACGCCCGCCGTGCCAAGGCCCGATTGAACCGCACGAAGTGAATCAAAATCCATCAGCACGGTGTCGCACACGGATTTCGGAATGACGGGGCAAGATGCACCGCCTGGAATGACAGCAAGCAGATTGTCCCAACCGCCCCGCACACCGCCGCCATGCTGGTCGATCAAATCGCGAAGGGAAATACCCATTTCTTCTTCGACCACACAAGGTGTACCGATATGCCCAAGCAGGCAGAATAATTTCGTGCCGGTATTCTTCTCGTCTTTACCCAGCCCTGCAAACCACGCACCGCCGCGGCGAAGAATGGTGGGAACAACGGCAATAGATTCAACATTGTTGATCGTCGTCGGAGCCGAATACAAACCTGCACCAGCAGGGAACGGCGGCTTGTTGCGCGGCTGGCCTTTTTTACCTTCGAGCGATTCCAGCAAAGCTGTTTCTTCGCCGCAGATATAAGCCCCCGCACCGCGGTGAAGCGTGATATCAAAATCCCAACCGGAGCCTGCCGCATTTTTGCCGAGCAATCCCGCCGCACGCGCATCTTCGATGGCTTTGACGACTTCGGAACCTTCGTCATAAAATTCGCCGCGTATGTAAATGAATGCGTGATGCGCCTGCATCGCAAAACCTGCGATCAAACATCCTTCGATCAACTTATGCGGGTCATGGCGCATAATTTCGCGGTCTTTGCATGTACCGGGTTCGGATTCATCCGCGTTGACGACCAGATAGTGGGGTTTGTCTTTTAATTCCTTGGGCATGAACGACCATTTCATACCGGTCGGAAATCCTGCGCCGCCGCGGCCGCGCAGACCGGATTTCTTCATCTCGTCGATGATCCAGTCGCGCCCCTTGGCCAGAATATCTTTGGTGTTGTCCCAATCGCCGCGTGCACGTGCGCCTTTTAGACCCGCGTCTTCGCGTCCGTAAAGATTGGTGAAGATTCTGTCTTTATCCTGAAGCAACATATCAGCCTGCCTTTTTCAACGTGGCCGAACCGCCGACCGCTTCAGCTTTGTTGCGTCCGTTTTGCGGTCCGGGTTTCGGCACGACACCTTTTTTAAGATTGTCGAGCAGGCCCGTCATAGTTTCAGGCGTCAAATCTTCATAAAAATCGTCATTCACCTGAATCATCGGTGCGTTGGCGCACGCACCCAAACATTCCACTTCCATCAAGGTGAACAATCCGTCCTTCGTACTTTCACCGACATGAATGCCAAGATTTTTTTCGGTCGCCTTTACAATTTCCGCAGAGCCGCAGAGCCAGCACGGAGTTGTTGTGCACATCTGCAACAGGTATTTACCGACAGGTGCAAGGTTGTACATAGAATAGAACGTGGCAACTTCGTAAACACGCATCGGCGCGAGATCGAGAATACGCGCGATTTCGTCCATGGCCGCTCGCGGAATCCACCCGCCGTAAGGGGGATTGGCCTTCGCGCCCTCTTCGCCCACCTGACGTTGTGCCAAATCCAGCAAAGGCATCATAGCCGATTGCGAACGGCCTTTCGGATAACGGTTGATGATTTCATTCACCGCCGCTTCGCTTTTGAACGCGAATTCCTTCGGCTGGTAATCTGCATCCAGTTCAAACTTTTTCTTCATCGGTCAATTTCCCCGAAAACAATGTCCATTGAACCGATGTTGGAAACAACGTCGGCCAGCATGTGGCCGCGGCTCATGAAATCTAGTGCCTGTAAATGAGCAAAACCCGGTGCCTTGATGTGGCAGCGGTAAGGTTTGTTTGTGCCGTCGGAAACCAGATATACGCCGAACTCACCTTTCGGAGCTTCGGTCGCGGTGTAGGTTTCGCCCGCGGGCACGTGATAACCTTCCGTATATAATTTGAAATGGTGGATCAACGCTTCCATCGAATTTTTCATCTCGGCGCGCGGCGGAGGTGAGATTTTGTAATCGTTGGAACGGACAGGCCCGTCGGGCAGATTGCGCAGACACTGTTGCATTATATTCAAAGATTCTTTCATCTCCGCCATACGGACAAGATAACGTGCATAGCAATCGCCCGTTTTGCCGACAGGAATGTCGAAATCCATTTTCGCGTAAACATCATAAGGCTGGGACTTTCTCAAATCCCACGCAATGCCGGAACCGCGAAGCATAGGGCCGGAAAAACCCCAATCGAGTGCTTGTTCAGGCGAAGCTACGCCGATATCAACAGTACGCTGCTTGAAAATGCGGTTGTCGGTCAAAAGCGTGTCGAGATCTGCAAGGAATTTCGGGAACTGCTCGGTCCATTCCATCATGTCCTGCGCCAGACCTGCGGGCATATCCATCGCCACGCCGCCCGGGCGGAAATAATTCGCGTGCAGGCGCGCGCCGCAGACGCGATCGTAAAATTCCATGCCCTTTTCGCGCTCTTCAAATCCCCAAAGTGCGGGCGTAATGGCACCAACATCCAATGCGAACGTCGTGATGTTCAGGATGTGGTTCAAAATGCGTGTCAGTTCCGCAAATAACACACGGATATATTGCCCGCGCTCGGGCACGCTGATACCAAGCAGTTTTTCCACCGCCAGCGCGAATGTGTGTTCTTGGTTCATCGGCGCAACATAATCGAGGCGGTCGAAATACGGCGTCGCCTGCGTATAGGTTTTATACTCGATCAGTTTTTCCGTACCGCGGTGGAGAAGGCCGATATGCGGATCGGCACGTTCGACAACTTCGCCTTCCATCTCCAGAACCAGACGGAGCACTCCGTGTGCCGCAGGGTGCTGCGGACCGAAGTTCATGGTGTACGGCTTGATATGCGTTTCGTTTTTCAGATCGATCTGATTGGCGGCTGAGGTCTTGCTCATTTCGTCACCACTTTTTTCTCGGTCGGGGTCCATCCTAATGGAATGCTCGCCTTTTCATCACCGGGCAATTGAATATCCGTCATACCTTCCCACGGGGAAAGGAAATCAAAGCGGCGGAAATCTTGTGTCAGTTTAACAGGCTCGTACACCACGCGGCGGAGCTGTTCGTCGTAACGCAATTCCACATACCCGGTGAGAGGGAAGTCTTTCCGCAATGGATGTCCTTCAAAACCATAATCGGTAAGGATACGGCGCAGATCGGGGTGATTGTTGAAATACACGCCGTAAAAATCCCACACTTCGCGCTCGAACCATCCAGCGGAGCTGAACACGGCGGTGGCGGAATCCACAGGCGTATTTTCATCCGTTTCCACTTTTAAACGGATGCGGTTGTTGTTGGTGAGCGAAAGAAGATTATAAACAATATCAAAACGCTCGGGGCGCTGGGGGTAATCCGCGCCGCATATATCGACAAGCTGTTTGTAATTGCACTGCGCATCATCACGCAGGAAACGCAGAACAGCCAGAATGCTCTCGCGCTTGACGTTCAGACATACCTCGTCCTTTTGCAGCTCTGCGCCGGTCAGATGCGTACCTATTTTGCCCTGCAGATATTCTATGGTTTCTGCGGTCATGCTATCTCGCTATGCGCGTATCTTCGCGCTGGATTTTTTTCTGGAGTTGCAGAAGTCCGTAAACGAGCGCCTCGGCCGTCGGCGGGCATCCCGGAACATAAATATCAACGGGCACGATGCGGTCACATCCGCGCACTACGGAATATGAGTAGTGATAGTAACCGCCGCCGTTGGCGCAGGAACCCATGGAAATGACCCAGCGCGGTTCAGGCATCTGGTCATAAACTTTACGCAATGCAGGTGCCATCTTGTTGGTGAGCGTGCCGGCCACGATCATCACGTCGGATTGTCTGGGCGAAGGGCGCGGTATCATGCCGAAACGGTCGAGATCATAACGCGACATATAGGAATGGATCATCTCCACCGCGCAACAGGCCAAACCGAACGTCATGGGCCACATCGAACCTGTGCGCGCCCAATCAAACAATTTGTCTGCCTGTGTAAGAAGGAACCCCTTCTCTTCCAGATGCTTTGAAATGGCGGCGGGAACAACGTCCTGCGTCGATGCGGGCGGCATCGGCATGTTCGGGTTAACCAGCGGCGCATCAGGCGCCAATATGACTTTTCTATCGTGGCCCATGTTCTATTCCCAATCCAGCGCGCCTTTTTTCCATTCATAGATAAACCCGACAGTAAGGACGCCGAGGAAGCAAACCATCGACCAGAATCCGAACATGCCGATTTTACCGAGCGTCACCGCCCACGGAAAAAGGAACGCGACCTCAAGGTCGAAAATAATGAACAGAATGGCGACGAGATAAAAACGTACATCGAATTTGTGGCGCGCATCGTCGAACGCATCGAATCCGCATTCATAAGCTGAAAGCTTTTCCGGATCGGGCTTTTGCTTGGCCACGACCAGCGATAAAAACACCGCCGCTGCAGCCACAACGGCTGCGATGGCGATGAAAATCAGGATAGGCAGATATTGGGCGAGAAACTCGGTGGAAGCCATGGCGTAATAAATAAACCGCGTCGCATACACTGTAAAGGCTCATATGGCCGTAGTTTCAGGATTTTAAGAGGATTTTTCACTTATAAAAACCCCAACAAAAAACCCCGCTTTCGCGGGGTCGTTTTATGCTTATGAAAACCATCTTGATAGATGGCGCGAGTGACGGGACTCGAACCCGCGACCTCTTCCGTGACAGGGAAGCGTTCTAACCAACTGAACTACACCCGCTCAAAAGCGTGGGGGTTAAATAGCCCTTCGAACCCCCCGCTGTCAAATGGTTTTCCCCGCTTTTAGGCAGCCAGAGCGCCTTGTGCGTCAACCAGCGGCAAATTAAGGGATTCCGCCACTCCGGCATGGGTGATTTTGCCCGCACAGACGTTTAACCCGTTGCGTAAATTGGCATCTTCTGCCAGTGCCTTTTTCCAGCCCTTGGAGGCCAGCGCCAGCGCATAGGGCAATACGGCGTTGTTGAGGGCCTGCGCCGAAGTCATGGGCACTGCCCCCGGCATATTGGCCACGCAGTAATGCAGAACGCCGTCCACGGTGTAGACGGGGTCGCTGTGCGTGGTCGCTTTGCTGGTTTCAAAGCAGCCGCCTTGATCGATGGCGATATCGACCAGAACGGAACCTGCGCGCATTTGCTTCACCATATCCTTGGTCACCAGCTTCGGGGCCGATGCGCCGGGAATCAAAACAGCCCCGATCACAAGATCCGCGCCCAGAACATAACGTTCGATGGATGCGGTACTTGATTGAATCACGCGTGCGCGATTCCCGAAATGGCGGTCAAGATCGCGGATGCGGTCATGGTTTTGTTCCAGGATGACGACGTTGGCCTGCATACCGCACGCCATTTCCGCCGCGTGATAACCCGATACGCCGCCGCCGAGAACAACAACCTTTGCAGGTTCGACGCCGGGCGATCCGCCGATCAAACGGCCGCGGCCGCCCAAATGTTTCAAAAGATACGCGCCGCCCACCTGAATGGACAAACGCCCCGCGATCTCGCTCATCGGTGCCAGCAGCGGCAGGCCTTTGCCTCCCGCACCGGTAACGGTTTCATACGCAATCGCAACGCATTTGGAATCGATCAATCCCTGCGCTTGTTTAGGGTCTGCGGCCAAATGAAGATAGGTGAACAATACTTGCCCCTCGCGAAGCATCTTGCATTCTGCGGGCTGTGGTTCCTTGACCTTGATGATCATGTCAGCCTTGGCAAAGATATCCTTGGGACCCTGAATAATTTCGGCACCCATGGCCTGATAATCGGCATCGGTAAAATTGATCCCTGCCCCGGCCCCGCTCTCGACCAGAACCTTATGCCCTTTGGACGTGAATTCCTTAACGCTGTTGGGCACCAAACCCACGCGGTGTTCCTGGGCCTTGATCTCTTTGGGCACGCCGATAATCATATGAATTCCTCCTTTAAAAACAGCATATTAGCACGTTATTTTTTCGCCTGCTACGGGCTGATTTCTTCACAATTTGTTAAAGACAATCCGATAATGTTAGTGTTGTTTCATAGCAGTTTCAAAGAGTTTTAAGGACTTAGTATGGGTTGGCTCGAAAAAGCGGTTGTCGGAGAAATAATAGGCGAATTGCCCGGCGCACAGCGCGGCATGGCCCGCGGTACGATCCGTGACATATTCGGCGGCGCCAGCGGTGAAGGCGTTGTTCGCGGCGTTGCCAACCGCGTATTGACAGGCGAAGCCAGAGAAATTGACAATCCTGCATTACGTCGTGTGGCGCAGAGCACACTGAACGCAGAGCGTGTCGACAGAATTCAGGAACAGCGCGCGCAGGAAGCCAGAGAGCGCATAGAAGAACGCGATCATGAACGTGATGTAGTACAAGCCCGTTATGGACGCGGCCCCTTGGCGAACAGAGATATTCTTCCCCCCGCCCGTCAGGACGATATCGTCATTATTCCCGAAGATCAGAACGTTACCATCATTCCCGAAGCGGATCCGGTTGCTGGCACAACCGTTGCAGCTCGTGATCAGGATGTAACCATTATTCCGGTTCCTGATACCCCACCCGCGGCACAACCCATCAGTGCCGAACCACAAGTGGTTATTCAGCCTGAACCTGTAGCAGACACGACCGCACATGTAGTTTCGGATAGAACAATAGCTATAGCACGCGACAGAACGGCCGACCGTCCTGCGGATGCAGCGCCGGAAGTCGAGACATCTCCTTACACGGTAAGAGCCGGTCAAAGCTGGACCGACATTATCAACGATAAATTCCCGGAAAATAATTTCACGCAAGATCAAAGAGAGCGCCTTGTGGACCATATGGTTCACCTTAACGGCATCACGAATCCGAATTTGATACAGGCAGGCCGCGAACTGGAGTTGCCGGACAGCCCTGTTGTACCCGATAATGTGCCGCGCCTCGACTGGGAAGGCATCAAAGCGGAATACCGTCAGAACCGTGCCGCATCTGCAGAAGTTTCAACTGATGCTGGAGCAGAAACTCCTTCGGGAGCACGTCTGCCAGTGGCTCTCGACTCCAGCATTCAAGGTCAAACCTTCGGCGGCTTCAACAACAGATTTGATATCTGAAGAATTCCTTTTTGAAGGAACTTTCTCGGCTTTAGGCGTTTGTTAACGAACGTCTGTCACTCTGCCGTTACGAAATGCCTCTAACATTCCACATTTCGCAACAAATTCTGCCCTTATTCGAGGGCAAATTACCCATCATTAAAACACTTGAACCAATTTAAACGGAGCTACATATGACTTTAGATCTTACCGAATGCGAATTCCTCGCTTGCGATTCCCACATCATCGGCATCATCCGCGACCTCGAAGCCGCAAGAAACATGGTCAAGGCGTAATCACCGACGCCTTGCCCTCATCCTTCCAATAGGTTTTTACCTTTGGAATTTTCACGCCTTCGGGCAGTATTTCGACGTCTTCCGTGCCCTTCACATACTTATCGAAGAATGCCAGCGCAGTCTGGTTGACAATGCTTTCATAGCCCTTGTCGCGTAGCGTCCACGCATAATGCCCGGCCCCGTCCAGTTCCACGAAATATTTAGGTGCCTTCGCCTGTGCATAGGCGGTTTTTTTGACATTTGGCGTCACGTCATTGTCTTTGGTGCCTCCTTGGTACATCACCGGAATATCGATCTTCGCAATTCCGCGGCCGGGATAGAAAGGCGTCGCAAACGGTGAAAAGGCCAACACGGCCTTGAACCGCTTGTCCTTCCACGACGGCCACGCCCCTGCTATCCCCAACACCGTGTAACCGCCAAGCGAATGGCCGATCAGGCCCATGCGGTCCGTATCCACGTAATTCTTGTATTGACGGTCATCGAGCATCGAAGACACGGCAAACAATATATCGTCGCGCCTGTCGGCCTCGGTCTTGACGCTCCACAGTTCGGGATTGCGGAACGGCTTTTCAGGACGGAAAGATTTGTTGGATCGCCATGCCTGAAGCTTGGATGCCAAACCCGCTGTGTAATTTTGGCAATTGGCGTCCTCATGATCGGGCGCAATGACGATATAGCCGTGATCCGCCAGATACTGCATGAGCCATAAAGTCTGCTTCGCACATCCGCCAAAGCCATGGGAAAAAACCAGCAGCGGCCATTTTTCCTCTGACGACTGGAATTCGGGCGGCAACCATATCTCGACATTCGGCTGGCGTTTTTGCGGCTCGGCCTTTTGGGTTTTCTCGGCCGATGTAGCCCCCATATAGGTACGCATCTGGGGCTTGGTATTCGGGTCCTGCGCAAAGGACGGCGATATCAGGAAAAGTAACGCAAAGAACGGCAGGAAATGTTTCATTCCATGAACCTAGCACAAATCGGCAAAATATGGAGGGAATGGTGGGCGTTGAGAGGGTCGAACTCCCGACATCTTCGGTGTAAACGAAGCGCTCTACCACTGAGCTAAACGCCCGCACTTGCGAGGACGGTATAAATACATATGGCACAGAGGTTTTGCAACCCCAAAAAAGCTGGGCCGAAGCCACAAAAAACCCCGCATTTCTGCGGGGTTTCATGTTCGACAAAGCGACGCTTATTTATTAACGGCGTCTTTCAGTTCTTTACCGGCTTTGAATTTTGCTTGTTTGGAAGCCGGAATTTTGATGGCTTCGCCCGTGCGGGGATTACGGCCCGTGGTGGCTGCGCGGCTGGTTACGTTGAACGTACCGAAGCCTACGAAACGTGCTTCTACGCCTTTTTGCAGTGTGGTCGTGATGCCACCGAATACGGCTTCAACGGCTTTCGTTGCGTCGGCTTTCGTGATTTCGGCTTCTTTGGCTACGTATTCGATGAGTTCTGCTTTGTTCATGGGTATCCCCTTGTTTGTTGTCAGGTCGAAAATTTCAATCTTCAGGCACAAAAAAAACGCCTTCGGAAAACTACCGAAAATTGGTCTCAAACAGGCTGGAGCCCTAGAGTTTCCTTGGTTTCGGACGACTCTGTTTTAGGCTTTTTATGGGGAATACTCAATGCCGAATTGCGTCGGAGCCCTTGTTTTCCGCCGTTTCTGAGGAAATCGGTTCAATTTTACCGCTATCTTCTTGAATCGGCTCAGGAATTCGGATCAAAGCATGCGTCAGCACTTCCTCGATCGTGTTCACAGGAACAATTTCGAGGCCCTTTTTAACCTTGTCGGGAATATCCGGAAGGTCCTTGGCGTTGTCCTTGGGGATCAGAACTTTACGTATTCCGCCACGGTGCGCCGCCAGTAGCTTTTCTTTCAAACCGCCGATTTCGGTGACATAGCCCCGCAGGTTGATCTCACCCGTCATCGCAATGTCTTTACGGACTTCGATGCCGGTCAGTGCGGAAATAATCGCCGTCGTCATGGCTGCGCCCGCAGAAGGACCGTCTTTCGGTGTAGCACCTTCGGGAACGTGCACGTGAACGTTCGTCAGATTGAGTTTGTCGAAATCGATACCGTAACGTTTCGCGCGCGACTTGATGAGCATCTCTGCGACGGTGATGGATTCTTTCATCACTTCTTTGAGGTTACCCGTGGTCGTGACCTTACCGTCTTTGCCGGGAAGCGTAACGGCCTCGATAGACAAAAGATCTCCGCCGAATTCCGTATAGGCCAGGCCCGATACGATACCGATGCGGTCCTGGTCATCCACTTCGCCGAAGCGGTATTTGCGGATGCCGGCGTATTTTTCCAAATTGCCCGGTGTGACATTCACCTTTTCTTTGCCCTTCATCAAGATTTCCTTGATGGATTTGCGGCAGATATTGGCGATTTCGCGCTCGAGCGAACGAACGCCCGCCTCGCGCGTGTAGAAACGGATAAGATCGCGGATGGCGGTATCGCTGATCGTGATCTCGTCTTTTTTCAAACCCGCCATTTTGATCTGTTTGTTGATCAGGTGCTGGCGCACGATCTGGATTTTCTCGTCTTCGGTGTAACCCGAAATGCGGATGATCTCCATACGGTCCATCAACGGCTGCGGCATCTTCAATGTGTTTGCCGTGCAGATGAACATGACATCGGACAAATCGTAATCCAGTTCCAGATAATGGTCGTTGAACTTGCTGTTTTGTTCGGGATCAAGCACCTCCAGCAAAGCGCTTGATGGATCGCCTCTCCAATCCGAACCCAGCTTGTCGATCTCGTCGAGAAGGAACAACGGATTGGATGTTTTGGCTTTCTTCATGCCTTGAATTATTTTACCGGGAAGAGCGCCGATATAGGTGCGTCTGTGGCCGCGTACTTCGGATTCATCACGCACGCCGCCCAGCGACATACGCACGAAATTACGATTGGTCGCTTTGGCAATCGACTGACCCAATGAGGTTTTACCAACGCCGGGAGGACCGAC
>Ga0075163_10013993_pt1 | contig 10375 bp, 12 predicted proteins | sample JI1023141ADNA_FD_71478 | JGI IMG/M metagenome (GOLD analysis project Ga0075163, IMG submission 71478) | Wastewater effluent complex algal communities from Wisconsin, to seasonally profile nutrient transformation and Carbon sequestration -... | ecosystem: Engineered > WWTP > Effluent > Algae... | reverse complement strand
AAAGGAGAATTCGTTTCTGTAATCGGAAAATCTGGTTGTGGCAAATCAACCCTGCTGTATGTATTGTCGACTATGGATACCGATTATGAAGGAGAGTTGTACATCGATCAGCAACTTATGAATGGCAAAAAAGAAAAAGACCTGGCAAGGGTACGGAATGAAAAAATAGGATTTGTATTTCAGTTTCATTACCTGCTCAATGAATTCAGTGTTTTAAAAAACGTAATGCTGCCTGCACTAAAGCTGAACAAATTTGGTGAAAAGGAAATAGAAAAAAGAGCGAAAGAAAAATTAGCCATGCTGGAGATTGAAAAACTCGCCATAAAAAAACCTGCACAACTATCCGGTGGTGAAAAACAAAGAGTCGCCATCGCAAGAGCCATGATCAATGATCCCGTTATCATCATGGGAGATGAGCCTACCGGGAACCTTGATAAAAAAAATTCTGAAATCGTATTCAGCATTTTTCAGAAACTTTCAACAGAGCTCAATCAGACCTTCCTCGTGGTTACGCACGACAATAGTTTTGCCGAAAGAACCAACCGCATCATTGAAATGGAAGACGGAAGGATCATCAAACAATAAGCATTTCCACAAAAGATTCAATTACAGCTATTTGCTGCGTGACAATCATCATTGTTAATAATGAGGCCAATCAGCCATGCTTACATTTATTAATGTTAACTTGTAGTATATAAAAAGCAATACTATGAGCAATAAAAGCAAAGTACTGGCCGCCATACTTGCAGGCGCAGCTGCCGGTGCAATACTGGGAATTTTATTTGCACCTGATAAAGGAAGCGAAACCCGTAAAAAACTAAAACAAAAAGGGAAAAAACTGGCTGACGATGTTCAGGAAAAATTTGAAAAAGGAAAAGACAGATTCAATGAATTCCGTTCAGATTTTGAAAAGAAAATGAAAGACAAAGTGGAAGACTTTGGGTAATCGTTTTAGCAACAACACCAGTCGTAAAAAATGATTCTATGGAAAAAAGTTTCGCTCATCTCGAGGAACTGGCAGGGAGTGTTAAAGAATATATTCATACCAGGATCGAGCTGGTAAAATTACAGGCTGCTGAGAAAACCTCTTCAGTAATCGCTAATATGGTTGCAGGGCTCGTTGCAGCCATGATATTTTTACTGGTCGCTTTACTATTAAGCGTAGCGCTTTCCTTACTGATTGGTGCTGCCATCGGTAAAATGTGGGCGGGGTTTGCCATTGTTGCGGGGTTTTACCTGCTTATAGGAATAATAGTATGGACGGCCAGGGGAAAGCTCATACGCATTCCCGTTATGAATGCATTGATCAGGCAATTATTTTCTACCGATTAAGAAGATTAAAAGCATACGACAGTTACAGGAAGAGAAAAACCGGATACTGCAAAAGCAGCACAACCTGGAAAACAAAATCCAGGAGAATTGGGCAGACCTGAAAGAATCAGCCAGGCCTGTAAACATTGCCAAAGAAACCATCAGCAATTTATTCGGCAGCAAACAAAGCAGCGATCCGGAAGATAAATCCTCTTTTCTTAAAAGCACCATTCTACCTGCAGCCGGTGTTCTGGCCAGCCGTTGGGTATTAGGCAAAGCCGGTAAAAAAATATTCGGACTTTTCAGGAAATAGCAACTGAAATCCCGGTAACCTCATTTCAATAATATAATATGGGACTTGATTTCGAAAATTATGCTGTAAAAGCAAATGAATTCGTGCGATTGGTAGCAGAAGAGTTGAATATTCCTGTAAAAAATGCCGGAAGCATTGTAAGAGCTGTGTTTCATGCCTTGAGAAACAGGCTAAGCCATGAAGAATCTTTTCACCTGATGGCCCAGTTACCAATGCCATTGAAAGGTGTATATGCCGACAACTGGAAATTCAACAAAGATTATATCAATCTAACTGAACTCAATGATTTCATCGGTGAAGTAATCACTGAAGATCAACTGATGTCGCATTATGATTTCAATGATCCTTTAAAAGCACGCAAAGCTATCGCTGCAGTATTCAAAGCATTGAATTATATAATATCAGAAGCTGAAATGAGCGACATACTCCAGGTGTTGCCATCAGGTTTAAATCAATTTGTAAACGAATCGATTGATGGAAGAAAAACAATGTTGTAAATCTTAATCGCTTATTTTATTTTTTCCAGTACTTTATTTTTCACCATATCTTTTACAATCAGCTGACCATATTCATGACCCAGTGATGCTGCATTATCGGGATCAAAGGAAGCTGTTTGAACAGAGTACAGCAATTTATCTGTTCGCATGTCGTAAAAATTGCTTTCCCAGAAATATTTCGTGTCGGTAATATAATAACCAGGTTCATAAATTCTTTGCCGCATTGAATTTCTGTAATTCGAAAACCTGCTGTAATAACTATACGGTGCATAAGTAACTTTCCCTGGAACATATTTTTTCTCCTTTTCCTTATCAAGCAGAACGATTGTAACTACAGCATCGGCATTTACAGCCTTCATTTTAGCCAGAACCTGTTCTTCTGTTAAACTATCCATTACTTTGGGACCAAAGGTTGCCAGAGAGGAAACAGCTTCATATCCAAGATCTTTCAGGTCATTTACAAAATGGTTCTCCATTTTCTCCTGAATTTGTCTGTCTGTTTCATTGATTAATCCAACCACCATTATCTTTTCATATACCCGATGTTCGATATCAGGCGCTTTCCAAGATGTGGTTATTTTGGATGTACTGCACCCAGCAAAGAAGATTAAAGCTGTTATGATATAAACTCTTTTTAATGTCATAATAGAAATTTTACAAGGTGAAAACACTTGTTCCGATCAGAGATTCATCCTCACAATTAATGTGCAGTCAGTTCGAGGCGGAGATAATCGTTGAAAACAGTTTGTAAACCAGCAAACTGGCTTTCAAAATAAAGGATATTGCTTCTGAATAATTTTAATTTCCTTTCTATAATGCGTTGATGGTTGATCTCTTTGTTGCCAAAAGCCCTGGCCAAACGTTCTATTTCAACAACCTCCATTCTAAGTACCTGAAGTAATTCATCTTCCCGTACAAAATTCGACTGGAATCTTTCTGCATCAGACAGATCGATAATCGAGTTACGTTCTTTCAATACTTCCGAAAGCCGGTCTTTAAGAAGATTATTTTCATCTGAAAGAAAACCCAAAAGTCGTTTCCATGCTGCAACCTCATACAACAACTGCTTCAATATGAAAGAAGGTGCAGGAAAAGGCAGCTTGGTGTAGAGCAAAGACATAACAACCATTATAATTTCAGTAAAAGTAAATGGATGCTTTATCGTACAAAAGAATGCATGTCATTGGGTCAACTGACTGTTATCAATTGACTGGCAAAGCGCTATTTTTTTCGTTGCTTAAAATAAAAAGTAAACAGGTAAAAGACCATTTTGATAAAATGGTAAGCCATCCATCTTTTAAATTCAATTAACGCATTTCTTGATCGCAGGTGCTGTTCAGCTGTGATTAATATACAATCATCTTTTATAATCTGTTTGAGTTGAAGGGCTGCCTGGTTTACAAATGGTTCGTCTTTAACATCCAGGTTTAACTCAATACTTGCATAGGCGCTGATATTGTTTACGTTGTAGGACCCAATGGTCATCCAGCGTTGATCACAAACAGCAATTTTAGCATGTAACACTGTGGGCTGGAATTCGTACAATTGAATCTTATTCCTGAGCAACCAGTCGTATAACCATCTCTCGGCATCCTTGGCAATCCTTACATCAGATATACCGGCAGTTATCACCTTAACCTGCACACCCCTGCGGGTTGCATTCACCAGTAATCTTCGTATAATCCTACCCGGGAGAAAATAACTGCAGGCAATAATAACTTCCGATTGGGCTTCCCGGAGTAACTGAATATAACTGGATGATATCTCATTCTTTCTTCTGACCCAATCGTTCCGGCGCAATCTAACCAGGCTTTGCTGTTGTTCAGGAATAGAGGGTTTTATTTTTTCACAGGGTGTTTCTCCCATATTAACCGGAAAGCCTTTCCAGGTTTTCCAGCATTGAACACAAAGTTGAACAGCAATTTCGCCTTCTGCATACAAGGCAAAATCAAGCCATGCAGGCTTACCAGGAAGATCGTTGTACTTATCAGCAATATTGATCCCTCCTACCAATGCATATTTTGCATCTGCTACAAATATCTTCTGGTGCATTCTTCTGCCGAAATAAAAATTTTTACCCTTGAACAATGGCTCAAAATAACGGAAATGAATACCTGAAGCTCTTATCTCCTGAAGTATATGCCTGGATATACGCTGCGATGCATAACCATCTGCCAGCATGTATACATTTACCTTTCTCTTCACTGCTTCACTAAGTGCTGCCAATACCTGCAGTCCGGTGGCATCGTCATCAAATATATAAGTCTGAAGATGTATGCTATCCTGTGCCTTATTGATCAGGCCGATCAGGGTTTCAAAATATTCCTGGCCACCCCTGACAAGTTTTAAATTCCCGGAAGGGTAAAATTTATCCCGTTCAGTTTCTGGCATGTAGCTCGCTTTACGCAATTAATCTTTAATCATCCAATATAACAAAATATAACCTGATCTTAACTGATCAATATCATTCCCGCTAATAATTGGCATTTACTTCTTACTAAACGATCAAATAAAATGGCATTTGCTGTGATTACTCGTCATGCTTATTGCCGGCAATTTTGACAACTATCATCTATTAAAATAACTAGCATCATTAATGCTGAATACAATGTATCGTAGTTTTAATTACGCATTGTGCAACTCAATAGTTCATTCTAAAAACGGCAATATGAAAGGGCTGGAAAATCAAACTTATGTAATACTGCTTTTTATTGCCAATATCATTGCTATACTACAGTTAGTGGCTGCATCCAAATGGCCCCGGATAGCAAGAATATCTTTTTTTCTTTTATTCACTTGGGCTTCCATTACCAATTGGCGAACATCCGTTAATAAGCCACAGGCATACCTTGAGTATGCTGATCTTACCTGGAGTGATACTTACACTAATTTTATCAATGGGTGGTTCTCAGATCATATTGCTGAAACGGTTGGCTGCATCGCCATTTGCCAGCTATTGATCGGGCTATCCATGTTACTGCGTGGAACGCTTTATAAAATTGGCTGCACTGGAGCCATTGTATTCCTGGTTTCTATCATTCCTTTTGGTGTAGGTTCAGGATTTCCATCAACAGCAGTAATGGCCATCGCTGTGTATATTCTGCTTAAAAAAGACAATCGTCATTTTATATGGGAAAAAAGTTATTGAGATATGGATTATGGATTATTGCCATAATAATCCTTATGTGGACTATCCTAACGTTTTGGGTAGAAGCAAATGGTAAATCAACTATAAAATATTACGGCAACAAAAAAGCTTCGAACCATATCATGATTGTTTACGATCCAGACCCTATTTATAATCTGGATCAGCAGATCTGTGAACAATATGCTGAAACGTTTACCCGTAAAGGTTGTTTTGCAGTAGTCGCTTCTGTATCAGAGGCTGTCACCCTTAATCCAGGTAATTACGAACTGATTGTACTATGTGCTAATACATACAACTGGGCTCCCGATTGGGCGATCACAGGATTTATAAAAAAGCTAAACATCGAAAACAAAAAAACTGTAGCAATAACGCTAGGAGCTGGTAGTACAAGTCGTTCTGCAAAAAAATTCACCGAAATAATTTTACACAGAAAAGCAATTCTTGCAAACAATTTTAGCTATTGGCTTTGGCGACCAAATGATGATAGCCGAACTAATGAATCCAATATAAAAGTGGCTCTGGACAAAGCGGCTCAAGATGCAGAAACCGTATACACCAAAACATTAAATATACCTTAACGCTATATGAAATATCTTTTTATACTGCTCTTACTAATTCATGGTATTATTCATGTTATGGGCTTTACAAAAGCATTTAACCTGGGTAGACAAAATTTATTAACCGACAATATATCTAAGCCAGCAGGATTCTTTTGGTTAATTACTATGCTGATTTTTATTGCCGCAGCGATTGTTTACATTATAAAAGCTCCCTATTGGCCTGAGTTGGCAATGACCGCCGTTATTATTTCCCAGCTGCTGATTATACTTTCCTGGAAAGATGCAAAGGCAGGAACCATTCTAAATATCATCCTATTTACTGTTGCATTGGTATCTTTTGCTGCAGATCGATTTCACCAGCAGGTAAATAAGGAAGTAACAGCAATGTTCTCAAAACCTTTTGCTGAAACTAACCGGTATCCGTTGAATTCTGCAAAAAGTCTACCTGCAATTGTAAACAAATGGATCAGTAAAAGCATAGATACAAATGCAGCGCCTGTAAAAATTGTCCGGCTCCGGCAAAAAGGAACAATGCGTACAAAGCCCGATGGCAGCTGGATGCCTTTTACAGCAGTTCAGTATTTCAGAACAGACGAACCGGCCTTTATCTGGGAAACCACCGTTCAACTATTTCCATTGGTTACACTTTCAGGAAGAGATCGTTTAAATAACGGTGAGGGACAAATGCTCATAAAACTTTTATCGCTGTTTAAAGTTGCCGATGCTAAAAATAGTGAGATGATAAATGAATCTATACTTATGAGATACCTTGCCGAAATCTGCTGGTTTCCGGATGCAGCGCTACATAAGGATATAAGCTGGAGAGAAATAGATACACTTACTGCTGAAGCAACCATTCATTGCAGGAATGTGACTGCAACAGGTAATTTTAATTTCAATGAAAATGGCGATTTACTGGGCTTTTCAGGATACAGGTATAAAGAAAGCGGTAAAACAAGCCGTAAAGAAAAATGGATTATTGAAACCAGCGACTTCAGAAAAGTAAACGGTTATCTTATCCCTTCAAAATGTAAAGTCACCTGGTCGTTAAAAGAAGGGGATTTTCACTGGTTAACCCTTGAGTTAACAGAACTGGAGTATAATAAACCTGAACTGTATAAAGAATCGTTCTAGTTTTTACTTTCTGCTCAGCAACACATTAAGCGGCTTCCATTCCTCTATATAATCACTGATTATTTTAAGGATGGCAACAAAAGGAATGAATAAAACCATACCGGCAACTCCCCATAATATTCCGCCCGCTATTATCGCAACCAGCATGGCAAATGTGCTTACATGCAATTGTGTACCCACTACTTTTGGGAAAATCACATTGGCTTCGAGGTATTGAACAAAAGAAAAAACAGCTACTACCCCTAACGGATACCAAATATTTCCGGTAGATAACCACACTACTGAAATAGGCAACAGTGCACTCAGCACGATTCCTATATAGGGCACAATGGTCATGATTGCACAGAGCATCCCGAATAAAATTGCATGTGGTACCCCAAGTGCGAGTAAGCCAATACTGTTCAAAACCCCAACAATTAAATACACAAGCACCATTCCCTTGATATAATTAAAATAAGTATGAATAGTATTTTGCAGTATTTTATCAAGGGCTGGTAATTGTTGTAGCGGAACAACCAGTTTTAGAAACTGTACAAAAGTTTTCCGGTGATACATAATCAATGCCGTGTAAACCGGTGTAATAAATAGAATGAATAAAGTACTGGTTGTAGCTTTAAATATGGAACTTAAAAAACCGGCGGCACCGGAACTGATTTTTTCTGTCCAGCTGTTCTCCAGTTGTATTGAGGAGCCTGCTGATTCATTGATTGTTTTTTCAATATTGAGCAGCGCTTCCTGCATTTTCTGAAAAATAGCCGGTGCATCTTTTCCAAAAGCGCTTAGCTGCCAGATGATCAAAGCCAGCAAACCTGCAAACAGCAATCCAACGATCAGTAAACAACAAGTGATGGCCAACGCTTTATTTAATCCATGGATCTCCAGCCATTTACATACCGGATGCATTACAATGGCAACAAGCAAACCAAAAAACAAAGGAATAAAAAGGGTTTTGCCAAAATACAGGATTACCGCTGTAAATAAGATTACCTGCAGATAATGTAATACAGATGATTTATTTACTGTTGTCATGATGAAAGATATACCGACAAGTTTGGTTAATTATTTCAAACAAAGACTGACGGCTATATGCTGGTGGCTTGACGTTGATCAATTAAATGATATTTATTTGTTTTAGTATCTTTAAAACATGAGGAAGGGAATATTCACTATAATCTCATTATTATAAGCAGCTTTCCAGACATTTTCAAGGAAAAACAATTATGAAGAAAAAATCACTTAAATCTTCGCTGGAAAAACTTTGCCATAACCTGTATTACAGCAGCGAATCCAATTATCCATTTGAAATATTGAGTTGGGGAAAGATTGACGCGTTGGAAATTGAAAAGAAAATAACTTCATTGCATCCCGCCGGGAATCTACCTGAAATGGCTGATGTTGATGATTTTTTTAATAAGTGCATCCGTAATGTAATGATCGGTGGTGGGGATAAGCCGGAACTGGTTGCGCAGCAGTACCGGAATTTAGCAGCCTTTATACAATCCAATACAAAAAAATCGATCCTGTACCGGTGCGGAAAGATTCAGGTAGGCATTTACATTGTGCTAATTACTGAAGCTGAAAAGGTTTTTGTTTTGAAAACAACTTCCATCGAAACTTAAAGTTGTTACTACAACTATTCGTTATCGTTAGTTATATAATCAGTTTATTTATGCCGGCTGGCGATATATTTATTCCTGATAATTTCTGCCATAGGTTTTTCCAATACTTTACTCTGTAACCAGGAAATGATATCGAGGTATGCAAAGGCACGGGTTTCAAAACGGCTTTGCTCATACAGTTGCACCTGTTCTAACAACAAAGCAAATTCTTCTTTGAGTTTGCTGCGATGCACATGAAATGATTTCCTTAAAAACCTGAATATCTCTTCTTCAATCACCGTAAAATTCTGCATTTTAGCCATGAACCGATATACCGATCGGATCAGGTGATCAATAATTTCAGCATTCCCTAACTCATAATGTGCGATCAGGTGCAATAATCTTGCATAACATTGAAGATCTATCCGCAGATCAACCTGGTCGTTGATAATTTTGTGCAGGTAATCGATACAACGATTGTAATCCCCTGCCCCGAAATACAGCGTTGCTATTTTATAATTAAACACGAGTATGCGATGGCGATCAAGATACAGTGCATATTCAGCGAGCTTTTCTTCCATCATGGGTATCATATCAAGTCCCTCTTTGAAAGAACCAAGAATAATACAATGATTCAGTCGTGCGCTGTTCAGGTAAACAAATGTCTGGATACGGTTATTATCATCTTTGCCCGCAATGTCTGAATCAGCAAATGCCTGAAACTGCCGCAGTGTTTCTGCAAACTGCTTATAATTTCTCAGGTCGAAATGCGCATTGAGCAGGTTATGCATTCCTTTGATATAATGACCCGTTTCTACAGCAATCATTGGTTTCTCGGCATGAAAAAGATCAACCCATTTCTGTGTATAGCGGTAATACATCAGAAAATCCTGCCTGATAAAAGCGAACCAGCAATAACTCTGAAACAGGTACAACCTTTCATAAAAACCTGTTTCCTGGTGAGCATCCTCCGGTAATTGACTATAAAAAAAAGATTTTACACCAGCCTCATCCGTTTCATTCCTGGCATGTCCGTAACGGATATACCATCCATACAACTGAAGCGCCAGGTTCGATAAGCGGGTGATCCTGCTCCTTTTCTCATTTACTTCAATAGCTTCAGCACTGAGTTTCTCGGCCCGGTCTTTTAAGCTCCGGGTAATATGCAGGGTTTCAATTTTCTTCTCCAGGGATATTACCTGTATCAGGAAACTATACTGGTGATAAGTTACAGCAAGCTCTTTGATCTTCTCCAGGATCTTTAGGCTCTGGTGATAAAGCCCTTTGTTATAAAGTATCCGGGCATAATCCAGCTGTTCATGTAACTGCAGATCGATGCTCTCTGTGGTTTTGATCAGTCTTAAACTTGCCAGTAATTGTTTATACAAATGTGCTTTTACATTGGCCAGCTGGGGCTTCTTAATAGAACTGAGTTTTCTGAGGAGCAGGTTTTCATCGTATTCCTCGAGCTTGTCCATCGCATCAAAAAGTTCGATGATCTTCAAATCCTTATTACCCGAATTGCGCTGGATGTACAATTTAAAGTTGCGTTTTTCCGACTTTTCGAGCGACCGGATCAATTGAAATAGTATGTCTGCAGAACGGTTGGGCATCATTAATAATTTTTCCTGAAACTCAATACCATAAAGGTTTTCCTGAATTTTTGGATAGCTTCAGCATCATAAAACAGCATCCAAGATGTTTTGAGTATGCCGAAAACAGGTGCTACTTTCGAAATAGCAATGAATCATGCATATTGCTGAATAAATAAATGGCAGGCAATCGTGAAGGAAGGCAATCGTAATCCGGTTTCC